>Ga0207693_10000913_pt1 | contig 26504 bp, 22 predicted proteins | sample LARL81metaG_FD_184347 | JGI IMG/M metagenome (GOLD analysis project Ga0207693, IMG submission 184347) | Corn, switchgrass and miscanthus rhizosphere microbial communities from Kellogg Biological Station, Michigan, USA - LAR L8-1 metaG... | ecosystem: Host-associated > Plants > Roots >... | reverse complement strand
CGATTACACGCCGATGGACTTTGTCGTCGTCGTGTTGCAGACTGTGTTTGCGATGAACCGAGAGAAGGCGACCCAGGTGATGCTGCAGATTCACCGCGAAGGCATGGGAGTCTGTGGTACCTATACCCGCGAAGTGGCGGCCGCCAAGGTCGATCAGGTGCTTAGCATCGCACGCAGACATCAGCATCCGTTGCAGTGTACGATGGAGGAAACGTAGCGTTGGCGGCGGGATTGCGCCTTAGCGCTCTTGCCGAGATTGAGGCCGGAAAGAAACCATGATTGCGCAGGAACTCGAAGTCTCCCTTCACATGGCTTTTGTCGAAGCTCGGCAGAAGCAGCACGAGTTCATCACGGTCGAGCATCTGCTGCTCGCGATGCTCGACAACCCGTCCGCAGCCGAAGTCCTGAAAGCCTGCGGCGTCGACATCGAGGAGCTGCGAGGCGTCCTGACCGACTTCATCAATGAGCACACGCCGCGTCTGTCGCCGCATTCGGACGCGGATACGCAGCCGACGCAGGGATTCCAGCGCGTGATCCAGCGTGCAATCCTGCACGTGCAATCGTCCGGCAAGAAGGAAGTCACCGGCGCGAACGTCCTGGTCGCCGTGTTCGGCGAAAAGGAATCGCACGCCGTCTACTTCCTCAACCAGCGCGGCGTCACTCGGCTCGACGTCGTCAACTACATCGCGCACGGCATTACCAAGACGCCGCAGAAGGGCCAGGAGAAGCAGGAGCCGGCAAAGGAAGACGCCGAGGGTGAGCAACAGCCGGCAGGCGCGCTCGACGCGTACACGGTAGACCTCAATCACCTGGCCAAGACCGGCAAGATCGACCCGCTGATCGGACGCGAATACGAGCTCGAGCGGGTCATTCAGGTGTTGTGCCGCCGGCGCAAGAACAATCCGCTTCTGGTCGGCGAAGCCGGGGTCGGCAAGACCGCGATCGCCGAGGGTCTCGCCCGGCGCATCAACGACGGCAACATCCCGGAGATGCTGAAGGACTTCGTCGTCCATTCGCTCGACATGGGTGCACTGCTTGCCGGCACGAAATACCGCGGCGATTTCGAGCAGCGCCTGAAGGCGGTGCTGAAGCAGCTGACCGAGAATCCGCGGACGATCCTGTTCATCGACGAGATCCACACGATCATCGGTGCGGGCGCGGCTTCGGGCGGGACACTCGACGCGTCGAACCTGCTGAAGCCGGCGCTGTCGACCGGCGCGCTGAAGTGCATAGGCGCGACCACGTACAACGAATATCGCGTGATTTTCGAAAAGGACCACGCGCTGTCGCGTCGCTTCCAGAAGATCGACGTGCCCGAGCCATCGATTGCCGAGACGATCGAGATCCTCAAGGGCCTGAAGACGCGTTTCGAGCAGCACCACGGCGTCAAATACGCACCGGCCGCACTGACGACCGCGGCCGAACTCGCGGCGCGCTTCATCAACGACCGGCATCTGCCCGACAAGGCGATCGACGTAATCGACGAGGCCGGCGCCGCGCAGAAGATCCTGCCGAAATCGAAACAGAAGAAGGTGATCAACAAGGGCGAGATCGAGGAGATCGTCGCCAAGATCGCGCGCATTCCGGCCAAGAGCGTGAGCTCCGATGATCGCAACGCGCTGAAGACGCTCGACCGCGACTTGAAGAACGTCGTCTTCGGCCAGAACCTGGCGATCGACGCGCTGGTCGCGGCGATCCGCATGGCGCGCTCGGGCCTGGGCAATCCGCGCAAGCCGATTGGCAATTTCCTGTTCTCGGGTCCGACCGGCGTCGGCAAGACCGAGGTGGCGCGCCAGCTCGCGTTCTGTCTCGGTGTCGAGCTGTTGCGCTTCGACATGTCGGAGTACATGGAGCGGCACGCGGTTTCGCGCCTGATAGGCGCGCCGCCCGGATATATCGGATTCGATCAGGGCGGGCAGCTGACCGAGGCGATCACCAAGCATCCGTACAGCGTCCTGTTGATGGATGAAATCGAGAAAGCGCACCCGGACATCTTCAATATCCTGCTGCAGGTGATGGATCACGGCACGCTGACCGACAACAACGGCCGCAAGGCGGACTTCCGCAACGTCATCATCATCATGACCACCAACGCCGGCGCCGACGTGCTGTCGAAGAGCTCGATCGGCTTCACCAGCAACAAGCAGGCCGGCGACGAGATGGAATCGATCAAGCGCATGTTCACGCCGGAGTTCCGCAACCGGCTGGACGCGACGATTTCGTTCGCTTCGCTGGACCACGAGGTGATCCTCCGCGTCGTCGACAAGTTCCTGCTCGAGCTGGAGAATCAGCTGCACGAAAAGAAGGTCGAGCCCTCGTTCACGCCACGGCTGCGCGAGTTCCTGGCCAAAAAGGGATTCGACCCGCAAATGGGCGCGAGACCGATGGCTCGCCTGATACAGGACACGATCCGCAAGGCGCTGGCCGACGAGCTGCTGTTCGGCCGGCTGGTCAGCGGCGGCAAGGTGATAATCGACGTCGGCGACGACGACAAGATCACGCTCGCGTTCGACGAATCCAAGGAGGCTGCACCGGTCGCTTGAAACTAACCGCACTGGTGCGAACAGCGGGAGCCTGCGGGCTCCCGTTTGTTTTGCTGGTCGCAGGCGCGATTGAATTCGACACCGAAATCGGCGACGATGCAGCGATGAGGTCCGCATGCCTGCCGCGCCTGTTCGTCGCTGTGTTCGGCGCGTGCGTCTGTCTGCAGGTCATCGCCGCAGAGAGCGACGCCGGGCGCGATATCGCCGCCAATTGCGCGACCTGCCATCACGGCGAGCGCAGCACCGGCGCCGCGATTCCCGGCCTTGCCGGCGTGGAAAAGGCGACGATCATCGAGCGTGTCCGGGAATTTCGCGACGGCACGCGGCCCTCGACGATCATGCGGCAGCTCGCCAACGGATATACCGACGCGCAGATCGAAGCCGCGGCTTCGTACCTGGCGGCGCAGAAGCGGTGACCGCTTTTCGCGGATTTCCGCGCCGCCGCTTTCTCGGGGCCGGCGCCGCGATGCTGCTCGCGCGGACCCTCGGCGCCTGCGCCAATGCGGCGCCCCCGAGCGCGCCGAGAGTCGTCGTCGTGGGCGGCGGCTACGGCGGCGCGACGGCGGCCCGCTATTTGCGCCTGTGGAGCGGCGCCACGATAGATGTCACGCTGGTCGAGCGCGACGCCGCGTTCGTTTCGTGTCCGTTGTCCAACCTGGTGATCGGCGGCAGCAAGCAGCTGGCCGACATCACCGTCGGCTACGGCGGCCTGGAGAAACTCGGTGTTCGCAGAATCCGCGGCGACGCGGTCGCGATCGAAGCGTCGGCGCGCACCGTCGCTCTGGCGCAGGGAGAGACCCTTCCCTACGACCGCCTGATCCTCGCGCCGGGCGTCGACTTCGTCTACGACGGCATTCCAGGGCTGAGAAGTCTCGCCGCGCAGGCGCTCGTGCCGCATGCGTGGAAGGCGGGACCGCAGACGGTCGCGCTGCGAGCGCGACTCGAAGCGATGCACGACGGCGGCGTCTTCGCGATTCACGTGCCGAGAGCGCCGTACCGCTGTCCTCCAGGGCCGTACGAGCGCGCCTGCCAGGTCGCCAACTATTTCTTGCGGCAGAAGCCGAAGTCGAAGGTAATCATTCTCGACGCCAACGAGGAAGTGCAGTCGAAAAAGGCGCTGTTTACCGCGGCGTGGAGCGGCCCCTATCGCGGCTATGTCGAATACCGGCCGAACAGCGAGTTGGTCGACGTCGATCCAGCGGGCTCGACGATCAAGCTCGATTTCGAAGAAGTGCGCGCCGATGTGATCAACGTGATTCCGCCGCAGCGCGCAGGCGCGATCGCACGCCAACTGGGCATCGCCAATGCCAACGGCAGCTTCTGCCAGGTCGACTTCCTTTCCTACGAGTCGACCGCGCAGAAGTACATTCACGTGCTCGGCGACGCGATCCAGACCGCGCCGCTGATGCCGAAGTCGGGCCACATGGCCAATCAGCACGGAAAAGTGTGCGCGGCCGCGATCGTTGCGCTGCTTTCCGACACGGAGATCAATCCATCGCCGCTGATCGCCAACGCCTGCTACACCTATATCGACGACAAGGAGGCCGCGCACATCGCGTCGGTGCATGCCTACGACCGCGAGCAGAAAACGATGCTGGTCGTGCCGGGTAGCGGAGGCCTGTCGTCCGCGCCGAGCGTCGAGGAGGCGGTCTATGCGGACGCTTGGGCGCGCAACATCTGGTTCGACATGCTGGGCTGAGATCTTCATGCCGCGGATCCGCCGATCAAGCCGGGCGGAACCAATTTCCACCCAGTGGTGGCATCTTGTGAGCAGCCCGCACCATGACGGGGTTCGGTATTTACATCTAATCAAGTACTTCGCCTCGGGCATGGCCCAGGCCAGCGTTGTCCAACCCTGCGGCGCAACAACAAATAAGCTGTTTTGGCCTCAATAGCTTCCACCTGGTGGAAGCTATTTCTAACACCATGATTAATTGTAATATTTATCGTACTGCAGTGCGCAAAATGCACTTGTAATTGCGCTGGGCCTTTGCTAACTTCGTCTGAAGACACGGCCGCTTGCCGCCTCGATTCCGGCCGTGCACAGGGCTTCGTTTACGACGATGGGAGCAGCGATGAACTACGATCTCGAAGCGGCAAGACTCAAAAAGGACTGGGCGGAAAATCCGCGCTGGAAAGGGATCACCCGCGGCTACGCCGCCGAAGATGTCGTGCGCCTGCGCGGCTCGATTCACATCGAGCACACGCTCGCTCAGCGCGGCGCCGAAAAGCTCTGGAGGCTCGTCAACGAGGAGCCGTTCGTCAACACGCTGGGTGCGATGAGCGGCAACCAGGCGATGCAACAGGTGAAGGCGGGCCTCAAGGCCATTTACCTGTCGGGCTGGCAGGTCGCGGCCGATGCCAACGTCGCAGGCGAGATGTACCCGGACCAGTCGTTGTACCCGGTCAATTCGGTACCCGCAGTCGTGCGACGGATCAATGCGACGCTGACCCGCGCCGATCAGATCCAGCAGATGGAAGGCACCGGCCACACCGACTATTTCGCGCCGATCGTCGCCGACGCCGAAGCCGGTTTCGGCGGCGTGCTCAATGCCTTCGAGCTGATGAAGGCGATGATAGATGCGGGCGCCGCGGGCGTGCATTTCGAAGACCAGCTGGCGTCGGTCAAGAAGTGCGGTCATATGGGCGGCAAGGTGCTGGTGCCGACGCGCGAAGCGGTCGAAAAGCTGGTCGCCGCGCGGCTCGCCGCCGATCTCATGGGCGTGCCCACGCTGATACTGGCGCGAACCGATGCGGAAGCCGCCGACATGGTGACGTCGGACATCGACGAAAACGACCGGCCGTTCTGCACCGGCGAGCGCACGGTCGAGGGCTTCTACAAGACGCGCAATGGTCTGGACCAGGCCGTGTCGCGCGGGCTCGCCTACGCGCCCTACTCGGACTTGCTCTGGTGCGAGACCGGCAAGCCCGATCTCGCGTTCGCGAAGGCGTTCGCCGACGGCATTCATGCCCGGTTCCCGGGCAAGATGCTGGCGTACAACTGCTCGCCCTCGTTCAACTGGAAAAAGAATCTCGACGACGCGACCGTTGCTCGCTTCCAGCGCGAGCTCGGTGCGATGGGTTACAAGTTCCAGTTCATCACCCTGGCAGGATTCCACAGCCTCAACTATTCGATGTTCCATCTGGCTCACGGTTATGCGCACAACCAGATGAGCGCATTCGTCGAGCTGCAGGAAGCGGAATTCGCCGCGGTCGCGAAGGGATTCACCGCGGTCAAGCACCAGCGCGAGGTGGGCACCGGTTACTTCGACGCGGTCACGCAGACGATCCAGGGCGGCAAGTCGTCGACGACTGCGCTCAAGGGCTCGACCGAAGACGAGCAGTTCTTCGACCGGCCGAAGACAGCATTGTCGGTGGCGAACGGGTAGGCGACTGCCGGGTCTGCGTAGCCGGCCCGACTGTCACAAGCCGCCGCGCGAACGGCAGATGGCGGCCGCCCCGCGATGGGCCCGCGCCGTTTTGTTTTATATTGGCGCGATGGCCGATCCGAAGCTGCGACTGTTCTTCGCGCTATGGCCCGATCCGCAAACGCGAGCCTCGCTCGCCGCGCTGGCCGAGCGCGTGGCAGTCGAGACCGGCGGCCGCGCGACGACGCCCAACAATGTCCATCTGACGCTGGCGTTTCTCGGCGCCCAGCCGCGCGATAGCGCGACCGAGCTCATCGCGCGGGCAGGCGCGATCGACGCGTCGCCCTTCGTACTCACTCTCGACCACATCGATTGCTGGCGCAAGAACGCTATTGCCTGGCTGGGCGCGAGCGAGATTCCGCCGGCGCTCGCCTCGTTGCGCGAGGCCTTGCTCGCCTCGCTCGCTCCGCTGCACATCGCTGACGAAGCGCGTCCGTTTGCCGTGCACGTCACGCTGGCGCGCAAGGTCACCGGCTTGCTGCGCCGCCGTTTGCCCGCGCCGATCGCCTGGCCGGTCGATGGATTGGCGCTGGTCGCCTCGGACACGGGAAGCGATGGTCCGGTCTATCGCGTGCTCGCCAGCCTGCCGCTCGTTCGGCGGCGTTGATCGTGGATTAGGGCCTGAACAGGCCCTAGGTGCCACGCGCGACTGGACGCGCCGGATCGGCGACCCACTCGCTCCACGAGCCAGGATAGAGCCGCGAGCCCGGCAGCCCGGCGACCTCCATGGCCAGCAGGTTGTGGCACGCCGTCACGCCCGAGCCGCATTGATGCACGACCGACGACAAAGGCGCACCCCCGAGTTGCGCATCGAATTCGGCGCGCAGCAACTCGGCCGGCTTGAATGTTTGCTGCGGCGTCAGGTTGGCGCCGTAAGGCCGATTGATCGCGCCAGGAATATGCCCGGCAACCGGATCGAGCGGCTCGATATCGCCGCGAAAGCGCTCCGGCGCGCGCGCGTCGATTATCGTCAGCGGGTTCGACGAGTCATTGCTCAAGCCCCGCAGAATATCGGCGCTTGAGATGACCGGCCTCGGCGTCATCGCAACGAACCGGGCCGATTGAACGCTCGGCCGATCGGCTGTGATCGGCCGCCCTTCGGCGATCCATTTGTCGATCCCGCCGTCCAGCACCGCAGCCGCATCGTGGCCGAGCCAGTGCAGCAGCCACCACAGGCGAGATGCCCACATGCCGTTGTTCTGATCGTAGGCGACGACCTGCTTGGACGCATCGATGCCGGCTCGACTCAAGCTTCCGGACAATGCGGCGACGTCCGGCAGCGGATGGCGGCCGTTGCCTCCGGTTCGCTCGCCGGACAGGTCCCGATCCATGTGCATGAAGCGCGCGCCGGGCAGATGCGAAGCGCCGTAAGCGCGCTGACCCGCGTCGACGTCGCTCAAGTTGTGACGGCAATCGACGAGCACCAGCGCAGGGTCGCTCAGCTGCCGCGCAAGCTCGTCGGTCGAGATCAGGCTCGTATACATCGCCGCTTTGTCAGAACAGTTTGCCGCCGATTGGCCAGACTTCGAGCGGCCCCAGCTTCAGCGCCTCGAGCGCGGGCTGCAGGCTGGCACGATCGCCAACCGCGATCACGACCATCGACGCCGGATCGAAATAACGCCGCGCCAGCGGCGGCAGATCGGCGGCACCGACTTTGGTCAATTGCGACGGCAGCTGGCGGAAATAGTCGAGCGGAAGTGCGTAGGCGAACAATTCGCCGAACGAGCTTCCGGTGGCACCGTTCGTTTCGAACATCGCCGGCAGTGACCGGGTCAGCGAGCCGCGAGCGCGCTGCAGCTCCTCCGGTGTCAGCGGCGCGGCGCCCGCGCGCCTGAGCTGGGCAAGAATTTCCCTGATCGCCGGCACCGCGACGTCGCTTTTCACCGCGGTGCGCACGACGAACGGCCCCGGGCGGCGTCCGTATTCGAAGCGGGAGCCGATGCCGTAGGTGTAGCCTTTCTCTTCGCGCAAGTCGAGATTGAGTCGGCTGGTGAAGCCGCCGCCGATGGCCTCGTTCAGCACCTGCAGCGCCGGAAAATCGGGCGTGGTCCGCACGGTGCCGATCCGGCCGATTCGCAGCTCGGCCTGCGGCGCGCTCGGCTTGTCGACGATCACGACGCGCGCGACGGTGCTCGCGGCTGGCGCTTCCGGCTTCGATGCCGCCGCAATCGGCGCAGCTGCCCATGGCGCCCACAAGCGCTCGGCGAGTTGGCGCAGCTCCGCGGCGTCGATGGCGCCGACGACGATCAATGCCGCATTGTCGGGCCGGAACCACCGCCGCCAGAAGTCGCGCAAATCGGCCTCGCCGATGCGCTGCATCGATTCTTCGGTGCCGAGGTTGCTGCGTCCGTACGGATGATCGGTCCCGTAAAGCGCGCGCCGAAACGCCACTTCCGCGAGCGTGCCGGCATCTTCGCGCGCCTCGACGATCGCCGACAGGTGCGCCTTGCGTTGCCGCTCGACTTCCTCCGCTGGAAACGTCGGATGCTGAGCGATGTCGGCGACCAGGCCCAGCGCCGCGGGGAAATTGCGCGCCAGCGCGTCGATCCGCAGCAAAGTCGCGTCGCGTCGGGTCTGGGCCGAGTAGCCTGCGCCGAGTTGCTCGATTTCCTGCGCGATCTGGACAGAGTTGCGCGTCGTCGTGCCTTCCTCGAGCATCCCGGCGGCAAAATCCGCGGCGCCGGGCAGCGCCGGATCATTGGCACCCAGGCCGGCGTTCACGACCAGCTGCGCGGTGACGATCGGAAGCGCCGAGCGCTGCAGATGCAGCACCGTCAGCCCGTTGGCGAGCTTGAACGACTGCGGTGCGGGCAAGGTCGGAACCGGCGCCGGACCGGCAGGCGGCGGCTTGCGACGCCACGACTCGTCCGCGTTGATCGACTCCGTCGCGCGCGTCCGGGGCGGCGGAGTTACTGCCGGTTCGGGGTCCAGTTTCTTGGCGCCGCGAACGGCGAAGACGACCACCCGCGCATCCTTGGACAAATGGGCGCGCACCGCGCGCTGCACGGAAGCGGTCGTGACCGCGGCGTAACGTGCGATGTCCTTCGGCAGATAACCGGGGTCGCCGGTGTACTGGTTGTACATGTTCAGCGTGTCGGCGCGCCCGACGACTTTCTGCAAATCCTGATACGTCGAACGCTCGATCTGATTGCGGGCGCGCTCGACTTCCGCTTCGGTCGGCCCTTCGGCGGCGAAGCGGTCGAGCTCGACGTCGATCGCGGCCTGCAACTCCGCCGCCGTATGACCGGGTCGAGCGAACGCCTGCACGTCGAATATCGACGTCAGCGAATAGGCGTCCTGCGCGGCGCTGACTTCCTGCGCAAGCTGCAGTTCGTAGACGAGGCGCTTGTACAGCCGGCTCGACTTGCCGCCGGCGAGGATGTGCGCGGCGATGCCGAGGTCGGCATCGTCGGGCTTGAAGCGCGCCGGCGTCAGCCATGCCAGGTCGACCCGCTCGAGCTCGATTCGGTCGGTCACCGTCTCGCGGCGCTCGCCCACAATCGGCGGGGCGACGATCGACGGCCGGGCCACGTCGGGCCCGCGCCGGAACGAGCCGAAATACTTGTTGACCAGGCGCTTCGCCGTCTCGGCATCGAAATCGCCGACGATGGTCAGTGTCGCATTGTTGGGCCGGTAGTAGCGCTTGAAAAAGTCGCGCACGTCGGCGAGGCGCGCCGCCTGGATGTCGGCATGCGAGCCCATGATGTAAGGGCGGTAAGGATGGCCGACCGGAAAGAGGTTCCGGAACACCGCTTCGTCGACGATGCCGTAAGGCTGGTTCTCGATGCGCTCGCGACGCTCGTTGCGAACGACGTCCTGCTGGTTCGACAAGGCCTTCTGATCGAGCGAATCGAGCAGGTAACCCATCCGGTCGGCGTGTGTCCAGAGTGCCAACTCGAGCTGGTTGGAAGGCAGCGTATCGTAGTAATTGGTGCGATCGAACGACGTCGATGCGTTGGAGTCCGACGCGCCGGCGGCTTCCAGCAGCTTGTCGGCGAGGCCCCGCGGCACGTGCTTGCTGCCGGTGAACATCATGTGTTCGAACAAGTGAGCGAAGCCGGTGCGGGTCGGCTCCTCGTTCGCCGCGCCGACGTGGTACCAGATGTCGACGGTGACCAGGGGCAGCGTGCGATCCTGCGACAGAATGACTTCCAGGCCGTTCGGGAGCTGGTATTTTTCGTACGGAATCGTCGGCGCGGGTTCCAGCGCCGCGAGCGGAGCGCTCAGCATCGATGCGAGTCCGGCGAGGCAGATGAGTCTGAACATCGGTTACCTCGTAGACGGGTGCCGCCCGTTTCCGGACGGCACGGGTTGAGGAAAAGTCGAGCGGAACTTCGCATCGGCGGAGCAGCCGCGCCGCCGCGACGGCGCCCGTCGCGCCGCCGTAACGGCGGTATCAGATATTCGGCCCGAGCTCGCGCCGCAGGAACTCGTGGAAGTGCTGCATTCCGTCTTCCATCGGCGACTGGTAGGGGCCGACCTCGCTGCGCCCGGCCTTGTACAGTGCGCGCCGGCCGGCGTCCATGCGCTCGGCGATCTCGTCGTCCTCGGCGGCCGTCTCCATGTAGGCGGCCTGCTCGGCCTCGACGAACTCGCGCTCGAACAGCGCGATGTCTTCCGGGTAGTAGAACTCGACCATGTTGGTCGTCCGGTCGACGCCGCGGGGAATCAGCGTGCTGATGATCAGCACGTGCGCATACCACTCGATCATGATGTTCGGAAAGATCGTCAGCCAGATCGCGCCGTGCGCGGGCACTTCGCCGCGGTAGTAGTCGAGAACGGCCTTGTGCCACCGCTGGTAGCTCTTGCTGCCCGGCCTCGTCAGCGCGTTGTTGACGCCCACCGTCTGCAGCGAATAGCGATCGCCGAACTGCCAGTCGAGATCGTCGCACGACACGAACCGGCCCAGCCCCGGATGGAAAGGCTCGACGTGGTAGTCCTCCAGATAGACCTCGATGAATGTCTTCCAGTTGTAGTTGCATTCCTTCGTTTCAATCCGATCGAGCATGTAGCCTGAGAAATCGAGCGAGCTTGCGGCGCGCATCCCGGCCAGATCGGCCCCGACGTCCCGCGGACCGTCGAACAGCAGACCGTTCCAGCGCTTTAGCGGCGTGCTGTGCAGCCTGGCGCACGGTTGCTCGGCGAAGTGCGGTGCGCCGAGCAGCTTGCCGGTAAGGTCGTACGTCCAGCGGTGGATCGGGCACACGATGTTCGGCACCGATCCGCGACCGTCGAACATGATCGCCTGCCGATGCCGGCAGATGTTCGACAAGAGCTCGACACCACCGTCGTTGCGCACCAGCATCTGGGCATTGTCGCGCCAGGCCAGCGTTTGATAGTCGCCGGGATTCGGGACCATCAGCTCGTGCCCCACGTAACCGGGTCCGCGCGCGAACAGCAGATCCTGCTCGGCGGCGAGGACACTCGGATCGCAATAAGAAGAGACCGGCAGCTGCGACGTAGCCGAAGCAATGTGCAGCAGCCGATCCGCAGCAGCGAGATTCGACATCAGCCTACCCTTTTTCGTGAACCGCCAACCCAACAAACAATATAAGAGGCGAGAATCCGCCCCCCAACCGCTTTGCTAAGTCAGCCCGCTACGAAAGGCTTCGTATCAAGGCTGCGTCGTCAAATGAACTGTGGATTATAGCGAGATCGCCTGGTCCGGGCAAACTCGGTTCGCGACCGAACGCATGCGTTTCATCGATAACCCAAATCGGGTATTCTTGAGCACCTTTCAAGAGAGCGCGCCGCATTCGCCTCGTTGCGCCGCTCATCCGATCCGATGTCCAAGCCCTTGTCTGAGACCGCCGCGGCGCCCCCGAGTTTCGAGGCCGCGATGGCCGAGCTCGAAAATATCGTCGCGACGATGGAAGGCGGCCAGCTTCCGCTCGCCGATTCGCTGGCTGCCTACAAGCGCGGGGCGGAATTGCTGCAATACTGCCAGGCGGCCCTGAAGGACGCGCAGCAGCAGGTCCAGGTGCTCGAGCGTGGCGTTCTGAAGGCATTCGCGCCGGACGCGTCGGCGTCCCCCGCGGACGATGAACCCTGATCTTGCGTGGGAAGTCTGGTCGCGCGAGCGCAGCCGCCGCATCGAGAGCGTGCTCGATCGTGCGCTGGCCGGCGCCGACGGTCCGCCGCCCCGCCTGCACGACGCGATGCGCTATGCCGCCCTGGGCGGCGGCAAGCGGGTGCGGGCCCTGCTTGCCTACGCCGGCGGCGAGCTGGCCGGTGCCGACCCGGATGATGTCGACGGCGCGGCCGCGGCGGTCGAGCTGATACACGCCTACTCGCTGGTGCACGACGATCTGCCCTGCATGGACGACGATGTCCTGCGGCGCGGCAAGCCGTCCTGTCACGTTGCATTCGGCGAGGCAATCGCGCTGCTGGCCGGCGACGCGCTGCAGAGTCTGGCCTTCGAGGTGCTGGCCCGCACGCCGGCGCGCGAGCCTGCTGCGCAGATCGCGCTGCTCGCGCAGGCGTCCGGCGCATCGGGCATGGCGGGCGGCCAGGCGATCGATCTCAACACGGCCGGCGAACCGCTTGCACTGAATGAACTCGAGCGCATGCATGCACTCAAAACGGGTGCGCTTATCCGGGCGGCGGTTCGCCTCGGCGCCGGCTGTGGCCGGCCGATGAGTGTCGACGAGAACGACGCACTCGACCGTTACGCGTCGGCCATCGGCCTCGGCTTTCAGATTGTCGACGACGTACTCGATGTCGAAGGCACGGCGTTGAGCCTGGGCAAGACCGCGGGCAAGGACGCGATGCAGCGAAAGACGACCTACGCTTCGCTGCTGGGTCCGTCCGCCGCCAGGGAGCGCATCGAGGCACTGCGCGCCGCCGCATCTGCAGCTCTCGGCGGCTTCGCAACGGCGCGGCGGCTGATCGAGCTCGGCGACTGGGTCGCCTCACGCAACCACTGAGCACCCATTGATGTTCGCGATGTCAATCCGTTGGCGACGCCCGGGTCGCGAGTGCGCATCGCGATCCGGCATCGGCCGTTGATGCTGCTCGACTCGATCGGTAGCCCTGCCGACCTGCGCAAGCTCGACGCCAGCCAGTTGCCGGCGCTCGCCGCCGAATTGCGCGCCTTTCTGCTGCAATCGGTAAGCCGCAGCGGCGGGCATCTTTCCTCCAATCTCGGCACCGTCGAGCTGACCCTGGCGCTGCACTACGTCTACGACACGCCGCATGATCGCCTGGTATGGGACGTCGGGCACCAGACGTACGCGCACAAGGTGCTGACGGGGCGGCGCGGCAGCATGGGCGGCCTGCGGCAATGGGGCGGAATCGCCGGGTTCCCGCGCCGCGACGAAAGCGAGTACGACACGTTCGGCACCGCGCACTCGTCGACCTCGATCTCGGCAGCGCTGGGCATGGCCATCGCGGCCAGGCAAAAGGGCGAGCAGCGCAAGATCGTCGCGGTGATCGGCGACGGCGCCATGAGCGCCGGCATGGCGTTCGAAGCCTTGAACAATGCCGGCGCGGCCAACGCCGACCTTTTGGTGATCCTCAACGACAACGACATGTCGATCTCGGAGCCAGTCGGTGCACTCAACAGCTATCTCGCCCGCCTGCTGTCGGGACGCATCTATAACTACGTGCGCCGCGGCGGCAAGGAGATGCTGGCCAGGGTGCCGCCGGTGCAGGCGCTGGCGCGGCGCTGGGAAGAGCACATGAAGGGAATGGTGCTTCCCGGCACGCTGTTCGAAGAGTTCGGCTTCAATTACATCGGCCCGATCGACGGGCACGATATCGAGACGCTGCGCAAGACGCTGACCAACGTCAGACAGCTGGCGGGACCACAGTTGTTGCACGTGGTCACGCGCAAAGGACAAGGCTATCCGAAGGCGGAAGCGGATCCAATCCTCTATCACGGCGTCACACGCTTCGATCCCGAGGTCGGCATCGTCGCCAAGCCGCCGGGCAAGCCGACCTACACGCAGGTATTCGGCGACTGGATCTGCGACATGGCATCGCGCGACCCGCGACTGGTCGGCATCACGCCGGCAATGCGTGAAGGATCGGGTCTGGTGCGCTTTTCGCAGGAGCATGCCGGTCGCTATTTCGATGTCGGCATTGCCGAGCAGCACGCGGTGACGTTCGCGGCCGGACTCGCCTGCGAAGGCATGAAGCCCGTGGTCGCGATTTACTCGACGTTCCTGCAGCGAGCCTACGACCAGCTGATCCACGACGTTGCGCTGCAAAACCTGCCGGTGATGTTCGCCATCGATCGCGCCGGGCTGGTCGGCGCCGATGGTCCGACGCATGCCGGCAGCTTCGACTTCTGCTATCTGCGCTGCCTGCCGAATATGACGGTGATGGCGCCCGCCGACGAGGGCGAATGCCGCAACATGCTCTACACGGCATATATGCTGGACACGCCGAGCGCCGTGCGTTATCCGCGAGGCGCCGGGCCGGGCGTCGCTGTCGACAAGGAAATGCGCGCGCTGCCCATCGGCAAGGGCGAGTTGCGCCGCGAGACCGGGCGGCGGACGCAACGCATCGCGCTGCTCGCGTTCGGCAGCATGCTCGGACCGGCCCTTGCCGTGGCCGAGCAAATCGACGCCACCGTCGCCAATATGCGCTTCGTCAAGCCGCTCGACGCCGAGCTTTGCGTGGCGCTGGCGCGCACCCACGAAAGCCTGGTGACGATCGAGGAAAACGTCGTCGCCGGCGGCGCCGGCAGCGCCGTCGCCGAAGCGCTTGCCGCGCGCGGCATCGCGGTGCCGCTGTTGCAACTCGGACTGCCGGATGCCTTCATCGATCAGGGCGATCCCGCATCGCAGCTCGCGCACTGCGGTCTTGACGCCAAGGGCATCGCTGCATCGATCGCGGCCCGTTTCGGCCAGCCGTCCGGCCAAAGCGAGGACGTTGACGTTGCGCAGCCGGCGATCGTCCGGCCTGCTGTGAGACAATGACGGGCTCGTCGTAACGCGCCTCGTCCCACGCGAACCGCTGCAATGAATCGCCCCGAAACGCCGTTGATCCCGGATGTCCAGTCGCATCCCGACGCGCGGAAGCTGCCGATCGATCGCGTCGGCATAAGAAATTTGCGCTATCCGATTCGCTTTGTCGACGGGACCGACCCGCCGCAATCGACGATTGCCGTTTGCAGCGCTTATGTCGCGCTGCCGGCGGATCGCAAAGGCACGCATATGTCGCGCCTGGTCGCGGCGATCGACGAGCTCGCCGAGCCGCTGTCGCTGGCGGCGCTTCCGGCCTTCCTCGGGGCGTTGCTGGTCCGGCTGGAAGCGCAGGCTGGCCGAGTCGACATCGCGTTTCCGTGGTTCATGCGCAAGAGCGCCCCGGTGACCGGCGCGCAAAGCATGATGGACTACGAAGTGAGGCTGGTCGCCGACGCGGCGCCGGGCAAGTGTTCTGTCGAAGCGACGATCGTCGTGCCGGTGATGAGCCTGTGTCCCAGCTCGAAGGCGATTGCCGACTATGGCGCGCACAACCAGCGGTCGCACCTGACGCTGACCGTGCGCCCGTTGCCAGGCGCCGAGATCACGCTGGCGGAGTTGATCGCGCTGGCCGAAGCCGAGGCCTCATGCGAGCTTTACGGCCTGCTCAAGCGAGCCGACGAGAAGTTCGTCACCGAGCGCGCCTACGACCGGCCGCGGTTCGTCGAGGATCTCGTTCGCGGCATCGCCGCTCGCTTGGTCGACGACGCCCGGCTGGTCGGCTTCAGCATCGCCGCGGAAAATTTCGAGTCGATCCACAACCATTCGGCGTACGCCGAAATAGTTCGCGGCTGAAGCCTAGCCCGCAAACCGGCGCGACGCGCAAGCAGGGAAGGCGTTTTTTAAGAGCGGCGCGGCTAGTGGGGCGCGTAGCTGACCTGGGTTTCCGCCGGGTCGACCATCGCAGCGGTTTCCACCCCAGTCAACCTGCCATTGGCAAACGACAGCCGGCTGGTCCCACCCATCCTCCAGCGATAGATCCACTCCTCGTACCAGACCCGGTTCGCCTTGCTGCGTGTGATCGCGCTCGGCTTGCCCCAGGCCGGCAGATTCAGGACCTCATCATCGGACATGCCGATCGCAATGCTCGTGCGCCAGAAGACGCGCTTGGAATTGGCCGAGTTGGCCTCCCGCTCTCGCCTTGCAGGCGCCGCGGTGGGCGCTTCGGCGCGCGAGGTGGGCTCGGCGCGCACGCTGGCCAGGCTGGCTATCACGACGTCACCCGCGTCGGACGCGCAAGGCATCGACTGGTAAGCGATACCGTCGGGTGCCAGGCACTTGTGGATAGCTTGCGCGTGTCCGGCAACCGGATACGCGATGCCGCAAAAGCTCACGCACAGGACCAGGAAACGCATGACGGCACCCGGAGGGACGACCACGGTGCACAGCGTGCCCGCCGGGTCACGGGACCGCCATCAGCCGCGGTCTGATCTTGTTGTAGGAATCCTTCCGGTCAACCGGATTTTTCGACCGCCACCCAGCCGCCGCGCCGTTGCGACTCGATGCAGGCTTCGATGAACGCCATCGTGTGCGCGCCTTCCTCGATCCGCGGGTAGGGCGCGTCGGGGCTAGCCTCGCCCAGCGCGCGGGCCATGCGCTCCTGCGCCACCTCCCGGTAGATATTGGCAAATGCCTCCCGCAAGCCCTCCGGATGTCCGCGCGGCGCGCGGCCCAGGGCGAGGATTTGCGGCGGCAAGCCGGGGTCGCCGCGGCCGATCACGCGCGCCGGCTCGCCCTGCAGCGCCAGGCGCAGGTAGCTCAAGTCGCGGTGCGACCAGTCGAGCATCCCCTTTTCCCCATAGACGCGAAGCCGGATGTCGTTCTCGCCGCCCGCAGCGGCCTGGGTCACCGTCAGCGTGCCGCGTGCGCCGCCTTCGAACTCCATCAGCGCCGACGTGTAATCGACGACCTTGCGGCCGGGCACCAGCGCGCGGGCGTCGGCAGCGACGCGTGCGATCGCGAGTCCGGAGGTGAAGCAGGCCAGATGCTGCGCATGGCAGCCGATCGCGCTCATCACCAGCGAGAGACCACTGCGCTGCGGGTCGAGGATCCAGGCGAGCCGGTTGCTCGACGGACCATCCTCGAGGCGCGTCGCCAATCCACTCTGAATGTATTCGACCTGGACCAGGCGCAGCGCGCCGAGCGCGCCTTCGCGGACCAGATGCCGAGCGTAACGGGTCATCGGATACGCGGAATAACCGTGGGCGATCGCGTAGATCCTGCCGTTCTTTCTGGCGCGCGCGACCAGGTCGCGCGCCTCACCCGCGTCGTGCGTCACCGGTTTGTCGCCGACGACGTCGAGCCCCGCGTCGAGCGCGGCCACCGCATACGGGTAATGCGTGTCGTTCGGCGTCATGATTGCAACCGCTTCGGCGCCGTCCGGCCGCTGCTTTTCGCGATCGAGCAGCTCGGCGAGGTCGCCATAGCTGCGTGCGGCGTCGAAGCCCATTGCGACGCCGCCGGTCCTGGAGCGTCCGGCGTCGCTGGAAAATACGCCGCCGACGACGCGCCAGTGCCCGTCGAGCTCGGCGGCGGTGCGGTGCATTTCGCCGATCCAGGCCCCGGGTCCCCCACCGAGGATCGCCAGGCGCAACGGACGGCCGAAACGGGTTCGCAATTCATTCATCGTTGATCCCTCGATTTGCCCGGCGAATGCAAGATCCGCCGCGATGGCGGTGCGTCTCGGCTGATAGAATGGCGCATTGTAACGGCGCGCGTCGCCGACTCTCATGCGTCCCGTCGCGATTTTCCGCTTCTCTCCGACCGAAGGGCCGGGCCACTTCGGCGAGTGGCTCGAGCGGCACAGCGTGCCGCATCGCCTCGTCGCGCTCGATCAGGGCGAAGCGGTCCCCGACGACGCCCGCGCGTTCGCCGGCATCGGCATGATGGGCGGCCCGATGAGCGCGAACGACCCGCTTTCCTGGAACGCACCGTTGCTCGCGCTGCTGCGCCAGGCTGTCGCGGACGATATCCCGGTCATCGGACATTGCCTGGGAGGACAGCTCTTCGCCAAGGCACTCGGCGCCTCGGTGGCGCCGACGACAACACCCGAAATCGGCTGGGGCGAGGTGAGGGTGCCGGATCCCGCCGCGACCGCCTGGTTCGGCGGTCGCGACAAGTTCATCACGTTCCAATGGCACTACGACATCTTCGAGCTGCCGCCGGGCGCGACACGGCTGCTGACCAATGCATTCAACCCGCAGCAGGGATACGCGCTGGGCAAGCACATCGGCTTCCAGTGCCACATCGAAATGACGCGCCCTATGGTCGAGACCTGGGCCGGCAGCGGCGCCGGCGAGCTGCCGGCGCAATCGACGGGCGCGACGCAAAGCCGCGACGACATCTTTCGCGACCTCGATGCGCGGCTGGCTGAGTTGTCACAGGTCGCCGACGACGTCTATGCCCGCTGGGCGACGGGGCTCGCGCGCTGATGCCATCCATCCGTCCGCTGCCCGATCAGCTGATCAACCAGATTGCCGCCGGCGAAGTCGTCGACCGGCCCGCCGCGGCGCTGAAGGAGATCCTCGAGAACAGCCTCGACGCCGGCGCGCGGCAAATCGACGTCGATCTCGCCGGCGGCGGGATCAAGCTGATTCGCGTCGCCGACGACGGAGATGGCATCGGGCGTGAGGATCTGCCGCTGGCGCTGGCGCGCCACGCGACATCCAAGATCACCACCGCCAGCGACCTCGAGGCGATCACGACGCTGGGCTTTCGCGGCGAGGCGCTGGCAAGCATTGCCGCCGTATCGCGCCTGACGCTGACGTCGCGCCTGCGCGGGAAAGAGCACGCCTGGCGCATCGAAGTCGACGGTGGGGAGATCAGCGCGACGCTGCCGGCGGCGCTCTCCGACGGTACGACGGTGACCGTGCACGAGCTCTACTTCAACACGCCGGCGCGCCGCAAATTCCTTCGCACCGAGGCCACCGAATACGGCCATTGCGAGGAGGCGTTCCGCCGTGCAGCGCTGTCGCATCCCGATGTCGGTTTCACCTTGCAGCACAATGGCAGCGTCAAGCATCGCCTGCTTGCGCAAGGACGGCGCGCCCGCGTCGATGCGCTGCTCGGCGAAGCGTTCGCCGCGCATGCAGCGCCGGTCGACGAGCCTGGGCCGGGCCTCGATCTGGCCGGCTGGGTCGTGCGGCCGGCATACGCAACGGCGACGCGCGAAGCGCAGTACCTGTTCGTCAACGGCCGCTTCGTGCGCGACCGCATCCTGTCGCATGCCCTGCGCGAAGCGTTCCGTGACGTGCTGCACCATGACCGGCAGCCGGCGTACGCGCTGTGGCTTTCCATCGACCCGCGCATCGTCGACGTCAATGTCCATCCGACCAAGAGCGAAGTGCGTTTTCGCGACAGCGGCGCCATCCATCAGTTCGTCCGACGGGCAGTCGAAAAAGCGCTGGCCGCGACGGCGGCCGAGCAGCCCGCCGTATCCGCAGCCGAACGTCTCGGCGCGGCCGCGGCGCGGATTCCCCCGATCGCGCGGGCGGGCGAATCGGTCGCCGGCGACTGGCGCGTCGGCGGGGCTTCCGCGCAGGCGGTGATGACCCTCGGCACGGCGGAGCCTGCGTCGTTTTATGCGCGGCTGTTCGGGCAGCGTACGCCGCCTGCCGGCCGGCCCGATCTGCCCGACGGCAGCGAGCATCCGCTGGGCTTCGCGCTGGCGCAATTGCACGGCATTTACGTCCTCGCGCAGAACCGGGACGGCCTGGTGTTGATCGACATGCACGCCGCGCACGAGCGCATCCTCTACGAGAGGCTCAAGACTGCGCTCGACCGCGCAATGCCGATGCAGCCGCTGCTGGTCCCGGTGACCTTTGCCGCCGATCCGCTGGATGTAGCGACGGCCGACGAAAACGCGGAAATCCTGTCCGCGCTCGGGTTCTCGCTGTCGGCGCTCGGTCCGTCGATGTTGGCGGTGCGCGGCGTGCCGGCGCTGCTCGCCGACGCCGACACCGTCGCGCTTGCGCGCGCGGTGCTCGCCGACGTGCGCGAATATGGCGGCAGCCGCGTCCTGACCGTGCAGCGCGACGAACTCTTGTCGACGATGGCCTGTCACGGCGCGGTGCGCGCGCACCGCGCGTTGGGCGTCGCGGAAATGAATGCGCTGCTTCGCGAAATGGAGGCGACGGAGCGGGCGGGACAATGCAATCACGGGCGGCCGACCTGGTACCAGCTGACACTGGTCGATCTCGATCGCCTGTTCATGCGCGGCCGATGACGCCAGCGGTTTTGCTGATGGGCCCGACCGCCTCGGGCAAGAGCGCGGTCGCGCTCGAGCTCGCGGCGAGGCTGCCGGTCGAGATCGTCAGCGTCGACTCGGCACAGGTCTACCGCGGCATGGACATCGGCACCGCCAAGCCCGACGGCGAGACTCGCGCCCGTGTTCGGCACCATCTGCTCGACCTGATCGATCCCGACCAGGCCTACTCGGCAGCGCGCTTTCGCATCGATGCGCTGGCCGCGATCGCCGAGATCCGCGCGCGCGGCCGCGTTCCGCTGCTGGTCGGCGGCACGATGCTTTACTTCAAGGCGCTGCGCGAAGGCTTGTCAGACTTGCCGCCGGCGAACGCCGCCGTGCGGGCGCGCCTCGACACGCGCGCGGCGGGCGAGGGATGGCGGGCTCTGCATGCCGAGCTTGCCCGCCTCGATCCAGCGACGGCGGCACGCCTCGATCCGACCGACAGCCAGCGCATCCAGCGCGCGCTCGAGGTATACGAATTGTCGGGCCGGCCGATTTCGGCGCTGCAAGGCGCGCGGCAAAAACCGGCCGAAGCGGGCTTCTTATCGCTGGCGCTGATTCCGCACGATAGGGCAGAGCTGCATCGCCGGATTGCGAATCGCTTCGATGCAATGCTCGCTGGCGGCTTGGTCGACGAGCTTTCGGGCTTGCGCCGGCGCTTCCGCCTTGACCCATCGATGCCGTCGATGCGTTGCGTCGGTTATCGGCAAGCCTGGCAGTTCATCGACGGCGTGGGTGATCGCGACGAGTTGCGCGCGCGCGGCGCCGCCGCGACGCGCCAGCTCGCCAGACGCCAGTTGACCTGGCTCCGTTCGCTCCAGGAACAGACGTTCGACGCCTACGCGCCGCGGGTGGCGGACGACGTGACCGGATGGCTGGTCGAGCAGGGGATCGCCGCCTGAAGGTGTGCCGCGGGGCCGTCGCGCAGCCCCGCTTACCGCCGGCTTGCTGCTGTGCAATAATTCACGGTTCACGAATCAGCTTACGCCGTGCGCCGATGACCGCCCGTACCCTTTACGACAAGCTGTGGGACAGCCATGTCGTTCGCCGCGAAGGCGACGGCACCGCGCTGCTCTACATCGATCGTCATCTGGTGCACGAAGTGACGAGCCCGCAGGCGTTCGAGGGTCTGAAGCTGGCCGGACGCAAGCCGTGGCGAGTCGGATCGATCGTCGCCACCGCCGATCACAATACGCCGACTCAGCACTGGGATCGCGGCATCGAGGACCCGACCTCGCGCGTCCAGGTCGACGCGCTCGATGCCAACATGCGGCTGTACGGTGCCAAGGCCTATTTTCCGTTCCGCGACCGGCGGCAGGGCATCGTGCACGTGATCGGACCCGAGAATGGCGCCACCTTGCCCGGGATGACGGTCGTCTGCGGTGATTCGCACACCAGCACGCACGGCGCGTTCGGCTGCCTCGCCTTCGGCATCGGAACCTCCGAGGTCGAGCACGTGCTCGCGACCCAATGCCTGCTGACGCGCCAGTCGAAGGCAATGCTGGTCAGGGTCGACGGTGCGCTGCCATTCGGCTGCACGGCTAAGGATATCGCGCTCGCGGTGATCGGCAAGATCGGCACCGCGGGCGGCAGCGGCTACGCGATCGAGTTCGGCGGCTCGGCGATCGAAGCCCTGTCGATGGAAGGACGGATGACGGTGTGCAACATGTCGATCGAGGCGGGTGCCCGCGCCGGGATGATCGCCGTCGATGACAAGACCATTGGATATCTGCGCGGTCTCCCGTTCGCACCGTCTGGCGAGATGTGGGAACGCGCCGTCGCGTACTGGCGCACGCTCAAGTCCGACGCGAGCGCGAAGTTCGACCGCGTCGTCGCCGTCGATGCGGCGACGATCGCTCCGCAGGTGACCTGGGGCACGTCGCCGGAAATGGTGACGACGATCGAAGGCCGCGTGCCTGACCCGGACAAGGAGCGCGATCCGATGCGCCGCGACGGGATCGAGCGCGCGCTGCTGTACATGGGACTCGTCCCGAACACGCCGATGACCGACATTCGCATCGACAAGGTATTCATCGGTTCGTGCACGAATTCGCGCATCGAGGACCTTCGCGCGGCCGCGGCGGTGGTCAGCGGCCGGCACAAGGCGGACAACGTCAAGCTGGCGATGGTCGTGCCGGGCTCCGGACTGGTCAAGGCGCAAGCCGAGCGAGAAGGCCTCGACCGCGTGTTCACGGCGGCCGGCTTCGAATGGCGCGAGCCCGGGTGCTCGATGTGCCTGGCGATGAACGAGGACCGCCTGGAGCCTGGCGAGCGCTGCGCATCGACCTCGAACCGCAATTTCGAAGGCAGGCAGGGTACCGGAGGCCGCACGCATCTGGTCAGTCCGGCGATGGCTGCCGCCGCAGCGATCGCCGGACATTTCGTCGACGTGCGTCGACATTCCTGAAGGTGGACAGATGCAGCCGTTTCGCATCCTGACCGGGCTGGTGGCGCCGCTCGATCGCGCCAACGTCGACACCGACGCGATCATCCCGAAGCAGTTTCTGAAGTCGGTCAAACGCTCGGGATTCGGCGCGAACCTGTTCGACTCCTGGCGCTATCTGGACAAGGGTGAGGCCGGCAGCGATCACTCGAAGCGCCCGGTCAATCCGGATTTCGCGCTCAATCAGCCGCGATACCGCGGCGCGCAGATCCTGCTCGCGCGCCGCAATTTCGGCTGCGGCAGCTCGCGCGAGCACGCGCCCTGGGCGCTCGCCGACTATGGGTTTCGCGCGCTGATCGCACCTTCGTATGCCGATATCTTTTTCAACAACTGCTACAAGAACGGCTTGCTGCCGATCGTCCTGTCGGAAAGCGAGGTCGCGCGACTATTCGACGATGTCGCGGCGTTTCCCGGATTCAGGCTGACGATCGATCTCGAGCGGCAAACGGTGGCAACGCCCGATGGCAGCGCGACGTTCAAGTTCGAGGTCGAGCCGTTTCGCAAGCACTGCCTGCTCAACGGCCTCGACGAGATCGGCTTGACCTTGACGCACGCCGGCGAAATCGCTGCGTTCGAGGCCAAGCGAAAAATCGAGCAACCGTGGCTCTTCTGACCGGAAAACCGGATGAAGAGACGACGACGGAGCCAAGCGGACCACTAGAAGCTGCTCCTCGCGCTCTTCGCTGCCGCCACCGGAGGTCGCGGTGAAGATCGCGGTTCTTCCCGGCGATGGTATCGGCGTCGAAATCGTCGCCGAGGCCGTGCGCGTCCTCGAGCGGCTGCGCTCCGAGGGACTCGACCTGGCGATCGAAGGCGCGCCTATCGGCGGCGCCGGTTACGATTCGTCCGGGCAGCCGCTGCCGGATGCGACGCTCGAGCTGGCGCGGCGCGCCGACGCGATCGTGCTCGGCGCCGTCGGCGGACCGCGCTACGACGTCTTGCCGCGCGCGCTGCGCCCCGAGCAGGGAATCCTAGCGCTGCGCAAGGCGCTCGGCTTGTTCGCGAACTTGCGTCCGGCGATCCTTTACCCGGAGCTCGCGGACGCGTCGACGCTGAAACCCGAGGTGGTCGCCGGGCTCGACCTGATGATAGTGCGCGAGTTGACCGGCGATATCTACTTCGGCCTGCCGCGCGGACGCCGCAGCAATGCCTCAGGCGAGTCGGAAGGGTTCGACACGATGGTCTACAGCGAGCCGGAGATCCGGCGGATCGCGCGCGTCGGCTTCGAGCTGGCGCGCAAGCGCGCTCGCAAGCTGTGCTCGGTCGACAAGGCGAACGTCCTCGATACGTCGATTCTGTGGCGCGAGGTCGTAACGGCGGTTGGTGCGGAATACACCGACGTCGAGCTTTCGCACATGTACGTCGACAACGCGGCGATGCAGCTGGTGCGCAATCCAAAGCAGTTCGACGTCATCGTGACCGGCAATATTTTCGGCGACATCCTGTCCGACGAGGCGTCGATGCTCGCCGGCTCTATCGGCATGCTGCCGTCCGCTTCGCTGGATGCGAACGGCAAGGGACTCTACGAGCCGATCCACGGATCGGCGCCGGACATCGCGGGGCAGGACAAGGCCAACCCGCTGGCGACGATCCTGTCGCTGGCGATGATGTTTCGCCACAGCTTCGGCCGCGCCGACGTCGCCGCGCGAATCGAGGGCGCGGTGCGCAAGGTGCTCGCGCAGGGCTTGCGAACGCGCGACATCGCGTTGCCGGGCGAGCGTGCCGTAGGAACGCGGGCAATGGGAGACGGCGTCCTCGCCGCACTGCAATGAGCATAGCCGGTCATCCCGTAGTCGTGCGTCGCGCCGAGCCGAGCGATGCCGAGGCGATACACGCGACCTTCCTTGGCGCCCGGGCGATCGCAGGAACGCTGCAGCTGCCGTACCCTTCGGTGGAGATGTGGCGCCGTCGGCTTGCCGAAGGTGTCTCCACCGATTACCTGCTGGTCGCCACCATCGCCGGCGAAGTCGTCGGCAACCTGGGCCTGCGTGCCGCATCGAAGTCGCCGCGGCGCAGGCACGTCGGCGACGTCGGCATGGCCGTGCGCGACGACCGGCAGCGGCGCGGCGTGGGTACGGCGCTGATGCACGCCGCGATCGAGCTCGCCGATGGCTGGCTCAATTATCAGCGGCTGGAGCTTACGGTCTTTACCGACAATCTCGCGGCCATGGCGCTGTATCGCAAGTTCGGATTCGCGATCGAAGGCACTTGCCGCGCCTATGCGTATCGCAACGGCAGCTATGTCGATGCATACCTGATGGCTCGACTGAGTCCCACGTTTGCCGCGACGCTGCCGGGTTGACGTCCAGGGAGAACACGATGATGAGGGTGGGTTTTGTCGGATGGCGGGGCATGGTTGGATCGGTGCTGGTCCAGCGCATGCTCGAGGAAAAGGACTTCGATCTCATCGATCCGGTCTTTTTCTCGAGCTCGAACGCCGGTGCCCCGGGTCCCAGGATCGGCAAGTCCGGCGCGACGCTTGAGGATGCGGCCGACGTACGTGCGCTCTCCGAGCTCGACACGATCATCACCTGCCAGGGCGGCGACTGGACCAAGCCGATGCACGCCAAGTTGCGCAGCGCCGGCTGGAACGGCTATTGGATCGACGCGGCTTCGACCTTGCGCATGGCTGACGACGCGGTGATCGTGCTCGATCCGGTGAACATGAACGTCATCGAAGCGGCTCTCGCGCGGGGCGTCAGGAACTACATCGGAGGCAACTGCACGGTCAGCCTCATGGTGATGGCGCTCGCCGGCCTTCTCAAAAACGACCTGGTCGAATGGATGACATGCATGACCTACCAGTCGGCGTCGGGCGCCGGGGCGCAGAACATGCGCGAGCTGTTGCAGCAGATGGGCGAGGCGCATCTGGCCGCGAAGGAACTGCTGGACGATCCGGCATCGTCGATCCTCGACATCGACCGCGAAGTGGCCGGCATCCTGCGCGACGACCGTTTCCCGACCGAGCACACCGGCGTGCCGCTCGCGGGCAGCCTGATCCCATGGATCGCCGAAGACATGGGCAACGGCGTCTCCAAGGAGGAATGGAAGGGCGGGGCGGAGACTAACAAGATCCTCGGCCGCGGGACGCAGCCGATTCCGATCGAGTCGATCTGCGTCCGGGTCGGCGCGATGCGCTGCCACAGCCAGGCGCTGACGATCAAGCTGAAGCGCGATCTGCCGCTGCCCGAGATCGAAAAGATGCTTGCCGACGCGCATGAATGGGTTCGGGTCGTGCCCAACGAACGCGACGCGAGCATGCGCGAGCTCACTCCGGCCGCAGTCACCGGCAAGCTCGAGATTCCGATCGGTCGCTTGCGCAAGCTCGCGATCGGCGATCGCTATCTGGGCGCGTTCACCGTCGGCGACCAGTTGCTGTGGGGCGCCGCCGAGCCACTGCGCCGCATGCTGCGCATCCTGCTGGCGCGATGAGGCCTAGGTCTTGAGCAAGGGCCAAGGCTTTCGCTTATGACATGCGCCTCGGCTGGTCGGCTGAAGCTCGCGTTTTTGCCCGGTTTTATGCTTGGGCGCTAAGCCGGCGCCTCGCCGGGCACGGCGTCGCGACGCACTTACAACAGGCGCGCCGCGCCTTCGATGGCACGTAGGATATACAAGGTGTTGTAGCGCGCGTAATCCGCGCCCCAACCGGTTGCGCTTGGGCCGAACCGGAGGCGGCGATATCCCGTCCCTGCCAAACCGGGATTTCCGGGCAAAAAATCAAGCTAATACCGAGGTTTAGCTTGCACCGCTAACTCCATGATGTTAAGTTAGGTCAGCAAATAAGCACACTGAGGTCGGCATGCGAGCAAAACCCTATATCACCTGCGGGCTGTTGGCGGGCGCTCTGACGCTCCCCGTCTCGGTGTTCGCACTGGG
>Ga0207693_10000911_pt1 | contig 26527 bp, 21 predicted proteins | sample LARL81metaG_FD_184347 | JGI IMG/M metagenome (GOLD analysis project Ga0207693, IMG submission 184347) | Corn, switchgrass and miscanthus rhizosphere microbial communities from Kellogg Biological Station, Michigan, USA - LAR L8-1 metaG... | ecosystem: Host-associated > Plants > Roots >... | reverse complement strand
ACCGCGGCGCCGGCCGCAGCCTCGGCGCCGGTGTCCTCGGCCAGCAGATCCACCGCGCCCTGCAGGTACGGGCGGCCGTGTTCCAGGCTCACCAGCCGGAATCGCTGCGTCCCGGCGGTCACCAGGTCGAACCGGCCGTCGGGGTGCTCTCGCACCTGCCGCAGCGCCGCGATACAGCCGACTTCATACAGCGCGCAGACACCGTCCACCCCGGTCTCGCGTCCCCTGCGGATCGCGATGACGCCGAACCGCCCCGGCTCGGACCCCGTCAGCAGATCCCTGACCAACTGCCGGTACCGCTCCTCGAAGATGTGCAGCGGCAGCAGCAGGCCCGGGTAGAGCACGGTGCCCAGCGGGAACAGCGGCAGCGTCTCGCTCATGCCCCGAATCTATGCCGTTCCCGGACGCCGCCTACGCCGGCGCCGTGAGGGACCTGCGCCCATTCGGGCGGGACCTACAGGCCGGCGGCAGCGCTCCCCGCCATACTGGAGAGGCAGATGGCAATCAAGTACACAGACGGTATTTCGATCCATAGGGGACATGATGCAGCTGCGCGCAGGCGTGGCGATCGATCTCGGCACGGTCAACACGCTCGTCTGGATCCGTGGCCGGGGTCTGGTCGTGGAGGAGCCTTCCGCCATCGCGGTGGATACGGCCATGGGCAAGGCGATCGCCACCGGCGAGGCAGCAGAACTGATAGCCGGGAAGGAACCCCAGGACGTCGAGGTCGTCCACCCGCTGCGCGACGGGGTCATCACCGACCTGAATGCGGCCACGGCCATGCTGCAGGCCTTCTTCGGCCGGGCCCGGCTGCGTCGCGGGCTGCTGCGCCCGTCGGCCGTGGTGTGCGTGCCGAGCGGCGCTACCTGGGTCGAGCGCCAGGCTCTGGCCACGGCGGTGCAGACCCGCCGCCCGCGCTGCTCGGTGCGGATCGTCGAAGAGCCGGCCGCCGCGGCCGCCGGCGCGGGCCTCGATCTGTCCGGGGGCGAGGGTGTCTTCGTCGTCGATGTCGGCGGCGGCACGACCGAGATCGCGGTGGTGACCAGCGGCCGCGTCGTACGAGCCGACTCGCTGCGGCTGGCGGGCAATGCCATGGACGAGGCGGTCGCACAGGCGGTGAAGACCGAGCTCGGCCTGCTGATAGGCCCAAAGGCGGCCAGGCGCCTGAAGATTGCGCTCGGGCTCAGCGGCGGAACGGCCGAACGGGCGGAGACCGTCGGCGTCGATATCAAGCGGAGGACGCCCCGGGTGGAGTTCGTCCCTGGCATCCTAGTCGCCGACGCGCTCGAGCCGATCGTGGCCAAGATCGCTGACGCGGTGCGGGAGATACTCCTCGACCTCCCGCCGGACCTGGCTGAGGACATCGTCAGGGAAAAGATCTGCCTGGCCGGCGGCGGGGCGCTGCTACCCGGCCTGGCCGACCGGATCGAGGTAGCCGCCGGCATACCCGCCGTCGTCGTCGATGACCCGCTGCGCTGCGTGGTCCGCGGCGCCGCCGAGATCCTGGAGGGCAGGGGCGGGCTGGCCGCCTGAACGGTCGCTTCACCCGGGATGCAGCTGACGGCGCAGCCGGGGCAGATCGGCCAGCGAGCCGAGATGCCGCAGCTTCTCCGGGTTGATCACCGACCGGACCGCGGCGACCTGACCGTCGGCGATATCGAGAACGAAGACGTTGGTCAGGTTGCCGTCCGCATCCAGGAACATGGCTCCGGGCTGCCCGTTGATCTCGGTCGGCCGGATCGTGATCCCCACCTGCCGCATCTGCCCGCCGATGCCCAGCAGCAGGCGGCTTACGTTGCCCCGCCCGGTGATGGGGCGTGGCCACGACGGGCCGATCCCGCCGCTGTCGCCGTAGACGACGACGTCCTCGGCGAGCATCGAAACCAGGCCGTCCATGTCGCCGTCGCCGACGGCGCGGAAGAACTGGCCCGCCAGCTTCTCCCGCTTGCTGCGCGAGGCCTCGAAGCGCGGCCTGCCCTCGCCAACACGGCGGCGGGCCCGCAAGGCCAGCTGCCGGCAGTTGTCCTCGCTCTTGCCGACGATCCCGGCGATCTCGTCGTAGCCGTAGCCGAACACGTCGTGCAGCAGGAACACGGCCCGCTCCACCGGAGTCAGCCGTTCGAGCAGCAGCAGGAACGCCATGGACAGCGAGTCGGCCTGCTCGGCAGCCCCGGCCGGGTCCGGCGCCGCCGTGTCGGTCAGCAGTGGTTCTGGCAGCCACTCCCCCACGTATGCCTCCCGCCGCAAGCGGGCCGACCGCAGGTGATCGATGCATAGCCGGGTGGTCACCGCGGACAGGAACGCCTTCGGGGAGTCGACGCCGTCACGCCCGGCCGCGGCGCGGTGGTAGCGGAGGAAGGCCTCCTGGACGATGTCCTCCGCGTCGCTGACCGTACCGAGCATCCGGTAGGCGATCGAGAACAGCAGCGGCCGCAGCGGCTCGTAGATCTCGGCGGTCCCCATGTCCGGGCTCCCGGCAGCTAGCCCGCCGCCTGCTGCTGCGGCAGCGCGGCACCGAGGCCTCCCTGGAAACCCTGCCGCCAGCTCGGCCAGGCGGGCAGCCAGCCGAGTTCCCGCTTCGCCTTCGCGTTCGATGAACCCCGGATCTGGGTCATCATCGACACTCCCGTCTCCCCCGCCGCCAGCCGCCCGATCCACCGCGGCACCCGGTAGGGCGCCTTGGCCCCGATCGCCCGGGCCAGGAACGGCAGCCACTCCGCCACGCTGGCCGGCTCGTCGTCGACCACGTTGTAGACGCCGGGTGCGCCCTGCTCCAGGGCGCAGACGGTCGCCGCCGCCGCGTCGCTGATATGCAAGAACGACCAGATGCCTGCCCCGTCCCCGATGATGGGAACCTTCCTCTTGCGGATCAGCCCGACGAACGCGTCCGAGGCGCCGGGCCCGTAGAAGGAGCCGTATCTCAGCACGATCCCGTCCATCTGGTCCGCCGAGGTCACCGTGCGTTCCAGGTAGCCGATCGCGACCAGCGACTCGCGCTGCGCAGACGTCGGGCTGGGGTCGAGCGGATCGTCCTCGGTCTTGACCGGGCTGCCCTGGCGAGGGTTGGTCCAGCCGGTATAGCTCGCCGCGATGAACCGCCGGGTACCTGCGGCGACGGCCGCGGCGAGCAGGTGATCGGTGCCGGCGGTCCGCAGCTTGTTCGTGACCGCGAACATCCGGTCGAACCGGCGCAGGTTGAAGTCACCGGCCAGCGCCGTCATCTGGTGGATCACGACCTCTGGCTCGGCCCGGGCCACCGCCTCGCCGACAGCCACGGCGTCCAGGCCGTCGACAGCCACCGGCTCGGCGCCCAGGGCGCGCAGCCGGTCGGCCCGGGCGGGATTCCTGGTCGACGCGGTCACCTGGTGCCCGCCGGCGGTGAGCTGCGGCAGCAGTTGCTGGCCGATTGCGCCGGCCGCGCCGGCCACGAAGACTCTCATCGTCGGTGCTCCTTTTCATCCCGGCCCGCGCGGGCCGGCTCGCACTCTGAGACGAGAGACCTGCGCCGCCTGTGACAGCGGGCGCTGGGAACGCCGAGCCGCGACCGCCGTCCGGCACTCAGGCCGGGTCGCGCTCGATCGGGCAGGTCATGCAGCGCGGGCCGCCGCGGCCCCGGCCCAGCTCGCTGCCGGACACGGTCACCACCTCGATGCCGTGCTGGCGCAGCATGGTGTTGGTGGCCTCGTTGCGCTCGTAGCCGAAGATCACGCCGGGGGCCACGGCCAGGTAGTTGTTCCCGTCGTCCCACTGCTCGCGCTCGGCGGCGCGGCGGTCTTCGTCGGTGGTCAGCACCACCGCCTCGCCGATGTCCAGCACTTCGGCGACCTTGTCCCACAGGTTGTCATTGCGGGACAGCCTGATCTCCCCGCCCTCGTCGGTGACGGTCCACGAGCGCAGGTGCGGGTCCAGGTAGGGATACAGCACGAACGTATGCCGGTCGACCATGGTCATGACCGTGTCGAGGTGCATCATGGCCCGCGTGGCCGGCAGCTCGACGGCAATCACCGTATGCACCTGGCCGCCGCGGAACAGCGCCTGGGCGAGTATCTCCACGGCCATCGACGTGGTCCGCTCACCCATGCCGATCATCACCGCGCCGTGCCCCAGCACGTGCACGTCGCCACCCTCGATGCTGGCCGGCAGGTGATCGAGGTCGTCGTCCGCGTCGTACCGGATGAAACCGCCGCCCGCGAACATCGGGTGGTAACGGTAGATGGCCCGGTTGTGCAGCGCCTCGCGCTGGCGGGCGGGCTTGGCCATCGTGTTGACCGAGACGCCCTGGTAGATCCAGCAAGAGGTGTCCCGCTGGAACAGGTGGTTGGGCAGCGGGGGCAGGACGAAGTCGTCCTTGTGCAGGAGGTCCCAGGTCAGGCTGTGCGACCGGGCCGGATGCAGGTCCGCCTTGAGCACCCCGCCGACGAGGTACTCGGCCAGGGCCGCGCCGTCCAGGTCCTCGAACAGCTTTCGCACCGGGTCGACCAGGTTCGGGCCCAGGATCTCCGGCGTGCAGACCCGGTCCAGGACGAAGGCACGGCCTTCGGCCAGCTCGAGCGTCTCGCTTAGCAACCGTCCGAAGTGGTGCACCTGCACGCCCTTGCTGTCCAGCGCCTCAGCGAACGCGTCGTGCTCCTCCTTCGCCCTGCTGGCCCACATGACCTCGTCGAACAGCAGCTCCCGGACGTTCTGCGGGGACAGCCGGGACAGTTCCAGGCCGGGCCGGTGCACGATGACCTGGCGCAGCCTCCCCACCTCGGATTGGACGCTGAAGCTCATGACGGCCTCCGGATTCCCGTGTCGTGATCAAACGTAACGCCCGGAGCGTCACCGCAGTCGGCGCAGGAACGGATCCTGCGGCTGGCCTGGGCTGAGCCTGATCCGGGCGGCGGACGCGCGCGCCCCGTCCGGACCGGCGATGACCGGGTCGAGGTCAAGCTCCGCGACCTCGGGCAGGTCGTCGGCCAGCCGGGAAACGCGCAGCAGCAGGCCGGCCAGCGCCCCGGTGTCCGCGGCGGGCCGGTCCTGCGACCCGGCCAGGACAGCCGCGGCCGAGCCTTCGTTGATCATGTCCGCCGCGTCGGTGTCGGTGAGCGGGGTGAGCCGGGCGGTGCAGTCGCCGAGGGCTTCCCCGGCGATGCCGCCGAGGCCGAAGACCACTACCGGCCCGAACACCGCCTCCTGCCGGACGCCGACGAACACCTCCACGCCGTCGGCGCGCGCCTCCCCGGCCGGGCGGGCCCGGGGCGGCGCGATCTGATAGCAGGCGAGCAGGTCGCCGGCCTCGGCCGGGCTGAGCCATCCGCCTGCCGGAACGGCCACGAGGAACGCCGAGACCTGTGCGCGGGCGTCATCGGCACGCACCCCGGCCAGTTCGGGGACGCGGCCCTGCTGCCTGATCCGCCAGGCGTGGTACCTGGCCGCGTGGCCGAGCGCCCGGGCCGCGCTCTCCGGGTAGGCGTAGGCGGGAATGCGCGGCAGGGCCGGCGCGACAGCCGCCTCCTGGCTGGGCAGGCCCGGCGGGCCGGGCGGGCCGGGCGGGCCGGGCGCCGGCGGCCGGGGCGCCGGCAGCAGTCGCACCGCCTGCGTCTGGTCTAGCACGGCCGCGGCCAGCGGCTTGCCCAGCCGGGCGGTGGCCAGCGCCTGGCTGGGATCGGCCATGGCCGTCGGCACCGTGACCGCGAGCACCGCGTCCACCCCGGCGTCCGCCGCCACCTCGCGCAGGCACGACTCGAACGCGTCCACTCCGATCATGGCCGTGGTGTCTACCGGGCCCGCCGTCACGGCGCCGGTCGGCAGCAGGCCCCGCAGCCTGCGCTGCGTCGGCTCGGAGAGGGTGGCCACGCGCAGGCCGTGGTCGGCGCAGGCGTCGGCGGCCAGCACGCCTCCGCCGCCCGCATTGCTCACGATCGCCACCCGGTGGCCCAGCGGCAGCGGCTGGCTGGCGAGCAGTGCCGCGGCTTCGAGCAGCTCGCCGAGGTTGGTCGCCGCGATGACCCCGGCCTGGCCGAACAGCGCCTCCTGGGTGATCAGCGGCGTGGCCGCGGCCGCGGTGTGCCAGGCGGCGGCGCGCTGGCCCGCGTCGGACCGGCCGCTGATCACGGTCAGTACCGGCATCCGCTGCCCGACCCGACGGGCGGTGCGGGCGAACCGGCGCGGGCTGCCGAACGACTCCACGTACATCGCCGCCAGCCTGGTCTGCCCGTCCTGCTCCCACCAGGTGAGCATGTCGTTGCTCGACACGTCGTACTTGTCGCCGACCGACGCGAACGACGACACGCCGATGCCGAGCTCGGACAGGTGCGCCAGGAACGACACCCCGATCCCGCCGGACTGCACCACCAGGCCGGCGACGCCATGGAGCGGCCGGTACGCGCCGAAGGTGGCGTCAAGGCTGATGAGGGGGACCGCGATGCCGAAGCAGTTCGGCCCGACCAGTCGCATGCCGTACCGGCGGCACGTCGCGAGCAGCCCGGGACCTTCCGCACCCAGGTCACCGGTGATCACCACCAGCGAGCGCACGCCCCGGCGCCCGCACGCCGCGGCCACCTGGGGCAGGGCGGCGGCTCGCACCGCGATGATGGCCAGGTCCACGTGCTGCGGCAGGTCCTCGGCGTCCGGTAGGCACGGCAAGCCTTCTAGCGACGGAGCGTGCGGGTTGACCGGGTAGACCTGCCCGCCGAATCCGCCGGTGACGATGTTGCGCAAGATCTCCCGGCCCGCCGAGCCGCGGTTCCGGCTCGCGCCCACGACGGCGATCGACTCCGGCCGCAGCAGGTGGCGCAGGCTGGCCACGTCCGCGCGGCTCCCCCTGGCCGCCACCGAGTCCAGGTAGTCCTCCAGGCGGCGGTCGGCCTCGCCGGCGGGCAGCGGGAAGGTCAGCAGCACCTCGCTGTCGGCGTTCTGGCGCTGCACTGGCAGGCCGGCGGCGGCGAAGACGGCGAGCATGGCCGCGTTCTCGGTCAGCGTCACGGCCGTGAACGCGTGCAGCTTGCGCTGCCTGGCGATCGATACCAGGTGCTCGAGCAGCAGCGTGCCGATGCCCCGCCCGTGCAGGTCGTCGGGAACCGCGAGCGCGATCTCGGCGGTGCCGGGCCGGTCGGCAGGCTCGTAGCTCGCGACGCCGGCCAGCTCACCGCCCAGCCAGGCGAGCAGGGCCGCGTGATCCGGGCCCGGCTCGCGGCAGACCCGCCGGGCCTCGCGCGCGGCGTTGAGCGGGCTGAGGTTGAAGAAGCGCAGGTACGCGTTGTGCGGCGATAGAGCCGCGTGCATCGCGCGGACGGCCTCGGTATCGGCCCGCCCCGCGGACCGGATCTCGACCGTGCTGCCGTCGATGAGCAGCGCATACGCGGGGGTCGTCAAGCTCACCCGGGCCGGATCGTCAGCAGCCACACGAGCAGTAGACCACGGCGCTGCGGCGCTGGTTTCGGTCCCGTGTCTACGCCGCGGAGGCCGAGATCTGCGATGAGGAATCCGCCTGAGCGTCGTCTTATCGGTGAGAACTGTTTGGACCGGCCCGGTGGGCCGCAGAGAGGAAGCACTCATGGCGCTCGTGGTTTGCGACATGTCCATCTCGCTCGACGGGTACGTCACCGGCCCGAATGACAGCCGCGAGAATCCGTTCGGCGACGGCGCCGGGATGCTGCACGACTGGATGTTCGATGCGGCGACCGGCGACGATTGCGCCATCCTGCAGGAGATGGTCGATGGCGCCGGCGCGGTCGTGATGGGCCGCAAGTCGTTCGACAAGAACGAGGGTGACGGCGGCTGGGGCGATGGCGGCCCCCTCGGCGATACTCCGTGCTTCGTGGTCACTCACAGCAAGCCGGCCACGTCGTACCCATCGGTGTACACGTTCGTCACCGACGGTGTGGCGAGCGCGATCGAGCAGGCTAAGAACGTGGCCGGCGACAAGGTCGTCGGCCTGCATGGCGCGACCGTCATGCAGCAGGCGCTCCCCCTCGGCCTGGTCGACGAGATCCGCGTGCACGTGATCCCGGTCCTGCTGGGAGGCGGTACGCCCTTGTTCGGCCCGCTGGGCTCGTCAATCACCCTCGAACGCACGAGTGCGCTGGTGACCCCGGCCGCGACCCACATCGGGTTCCGGGTGGTCCGGTAGGCCGTGGCCTGAGCCGCGGGTCAGTTGAGAACGGCGTCAGCCCCCGATCTGGCCGCCGCCCCGCGCTGGGAGACTATGGGGCGTGCCCGATCAGCAGGATGCGGACGGCGCGCAGGCAGCGGGTGAGCCTGGCGCCCCGGTGCCCGACCCTCCCGCACCACCGGCCGCGAATGAGCCCGGCGGCCCGTTGCCGGGCGAGGCCGGCACGCTGGCCGAGGCCGGCCCGGTCACCGCGTTCTGGCGGGATCTCGGGCTCCCCGGCCTGGTAGACGTGCACACCCACTTCATGCCGTCCAACGTGCTGGCCAAGGTCTGGGCGTTCTTCGACAGCGGGCGGGCCGCTGTCGGGCAGGAGTGGCCCATCGTCTACCGATGGCCCGAGGCGGAGCGGGTCGCCCTGCTGCGGGCGTTCGGCGTGCGCAGGTTCAGCGCGCTGCTGTACCCGCACAAGCCTGGCATGGCCGGCTGGCTGAACGCGTGGGCGGCCGGCTTCGCGGCCCGGACGCCCGACGCCCTGCACAGCGCCACGTTCTTCCCCGAGCCGGGCGCCGGCGCCTACGTGGCCGAGGCGGTGGGCGCGGGCGCCCGCTTGTTCAAAGCCCACCTTCAGGTGGGCGGTTACGACCCGCGGGACCCGCGGCTGGACCCGGTGTGGGGCATGCTGGCGGAGGCGCGCGTGCCGGTCGTCGTGCACTGCGGCTCGGGGCCGAGGCCAGGGCCGTATACCGGCCCGGGTCCCATCTCCGGTGTGCTCGCCCGGCACCCCCGGCTGACCCTGATCATCGCCCACCTCGGGGCTCCGGAGTACGGCGAGTTCCTCGACCTCACCCGGCGATATCCCGGTGTCCATCTCGACACCACAATGGCGTTCACGGACTTCCTGCAGCGGCTCGCGCCGTTCCCGGCGGCGCTGCGGCCCCGGCTGGCCGCGGCGGCGGACCGCATCCTGCTGGGCAGCGATTTCCCCAACATCCCCTACCGGTACCTGCACCAGCTGCAGGCGCTGGCCCGGCTCGAACTCAGCCCGGAATGGCTGCGCGCGGTCTGCCACGACAACGCGGTCCGGCTGCTCGGGCTGTGAGTCCGGGCGACGCGGCCGCGAGTTCCAGGCCTGGAGCCGGGAGCCGTGGAACAGTGGGATACCGACCGAGACCAGCAGCCAACCGGAATGCGCGTGATGGCAGACGTAGAACGCACCGGCCCGCCCGCCGATCAGCTGGAGGACCGCAGCGTCTACATCGTGCGGGCCTGGTTGTTCCTCAGCTCTTACGCCCCGCTGTTCGTGATCCTGGCCATCCGGTTTGAGGGCGCGGCGCTGAAGACGGTGTGCGCGGTACTGGCCGGAATCGGGTTCGGATACCTCTTCGTGGTGGTGTTCGTCGTCGCCAGGCGAGCGCAGGCTCGCGACTATCCGGTGGCTTCGGTGCAGGATGCTTCCGGCGAGGTGGCCGGCTACCTGGCCACCTATCTTGTACCATTCGTGACGGTACCGTCGCCATCCGCAGCCGACTTGGCCGGTTACTGCATCCTGGCCGTGGTCGTGCTGGCCATCTTCCTGCGGTCGGAGCTCGCCAGGATCAACCCGACCCTGTACCTGCTGGGCTGGCGCGTCGCCTCGATCACGACAGGTCAGGCCAGCTATTACCTCGTGTGCCGCCGCCTGCCCCGGCCGGCCACCGGGATCCGCGCGGTGCGCGTGGGGGGCTTGCTGGTCAGGAAGGAGCCACCCGGAGATGGGTGATGACCGCAAGGACTGGTCGGCGGTGGTCCTTGAGCCCGGGGCTGAGCTCATCGTCGGCTGGCGGCCCCGGCCGTCGCGGTTGGATGCGGCCGCGGTCGAGCTGTCAGGCGAGGTGGCCGAGGAGATCCGGTCGCTGTGCCGCGGCACGCTCGATCAGCTGGCCGGCCTGAGCCCCCGGCCTTACGGTGCCTCGCCTTACATCGAGCCGGACGAAGAGTACCTGGCGGTGCCCGTGACCGAGCTGACGGGCGCCGGCGGGGCGCAGGCAGACCAGCCCGATGACGACGAGGCGGCCGGGCTGTCCGACCTGCAGCGGCTGGTCGCCACCGCAGGGCTGCGGCCGATCTCGCGAGCAGAGCTGCGCGAGGGCCGCTACCTGTTCTACGCGGCCATCAGCGTCGCGGCAGGCAGCGGCCAGCGGCTCGGTTTTGTCCGGCAGAGCGACCCGCACCGGGTCGCCAAGGCGGGCGGCTTCCTGGCGCTGCTGGGGCAGGAGGGCCTGGAGCATCTCGACGACCCCGTGTTCGTGCTCGAAGCCGGGTTCGACCTCGTGGTCACGCCGGACGAGGTCGCGGTGCTGCGGATCGAGGCGTTCAACCGGATGTTCGCCGACCTCCACACGCTCGCCTCGGCGGCGCCCGCCAACGCCAAGCTGATCGCCGAGGTCATGCCCGGGATGAGGCAGGCTGCCGTGGAGGCTCTCGCTGGGGCGGCGACCGCGCGCCCGTCGCTCGCGCGGCGGCTGGCCAGGCTCGCGCGGCCCGGGGCGGTCCCGGCGGTCACCCCGGACGACCTGTCGGCCGCGATGGCCAAGCACGGTCTCAACCCGGCCGACCTGGTCAGCAACGGCGAGATCGCCTTCGAGCAGAACCGCGCGGCGGTGTTCCTCGACCTCATCGAGCAGCTCTACTACGAGACCGACTTCACCAGGGAGCACCGGCGCTCGGACCGCTACTCGCCGATCCGGCGCTAAGGCCGGCGCAGGGCCGGGCCCGGGCCGGTCACGACGCGCTCTCCGCATCGGCCCGGCGCAGCACGTCGCGCACGAACTCGGACTTGCCCTCGGTATAGCCCTCGCGGTCCCGGCGGAACTTCACGGCCAGGCTCCGCTTGAGCCGGGCGTACTCGTCCCGGCTGTCCCGGTGCGCCCTCAGGTAGTCGCGGAACCTCAGCTCGTCGCGGTAGCGGGGCGAGCCGGCCGGGACCATGTGCAGGTGATGGGTGCTGCGGCTGGGGTGCGGCTTGCAGAACCAGTGCATCTCATCGGCCAGACAGGGGGCATACACGTAGCCGAGCGGGGCGACCAGGTCGATGCACGGCCGGGCGCTGTCGAGATCGTGGACCCCGGCCAGAATGTCGATGATCGGCTTGGCGGGCAGGTTGGGCACCGCGGTGCTGCCCACGTGGTGGATACCGCCCACCACGTACTCCCCGATCACCGGCTCCAGCAGCCGGCGCTCGGCCTCGAATGCGACCGGCCAGCCCGGCCGGTAGGGCTCGATCGGGACTGCCTGATCGGAAGCGCGGCGCCGGGGCCGGGCCGCGGGCTCGGCGGCTAGCGTCGCGATGATGGTCCGCGCCGCTTTGACCAGTTCATCCGGACGGTCCAGCAGCGCCCGATCGACGTCCTCGTAGACCCAGTGTCCCTGCTGGCGGGTGCGGAACCGGAACTCGCCATTCCAGGCGGCGGCAAACAATAACCCGTGACTGTAGAAACCCCATCCGCTGAACATCCGCCGGACGTCCAGCCCGTCCATCGCCTTCAGCGCGCCCTCCGCCTCGACGCGGATCTCATCTTCAATTCTCCCCACAGTGGCAGGCTACGCTCGCCGGGTTGTTACGGCTACGCTGCGTTCGGTGACCTCCTTGGTGTATTACGACGTCAGCGACCAGGTGGCAACGATCACTCTTGACTCGCCGGAAAACCGAAATGCCCTGTCCCGAACGCTGGTGGCTGAACTCACCGGCAGCCTGACGGCGGCTGGACAGGACCGGGGCGTGCGGGCGGTCGTGCTCACGCACGCCGGCCGGGTCTTCTGCTCCGGGGCCGACCTGTCGGAGGCGGGCGGCGGGTCGATGACAGACGCCACCGCCGCGATCTTGGATCTGCTGACCACCGTGGTCGGGCTGGACAAGCCGGTGATAGCCCGGATCACCGGGCACGTGCGCGCGGGCGGCATGGGCATCGTCGGCGCCTGCGACCTCGCCGTCGCCACCGAAACCGCCTCGTTCGCGTTCACCGAGGTCCGCATCGGCCTGACCCCGGCGATCATCTCGCTGACCACGCTGGACCTCATGCCACCCCGCGGCGCGGCCCGCTATTACCTCACCGGTGAGACCTTCGACGCCACCACGGCGGTCGCCCTCGGTCTGATCACCACTTCGGCCAGCTCCGGCAATGTCGATGACGTGGTGGCCGGGCTCACCGAGCAGATCCGGGAGACCTCGCCGCAGGGCTCGGCGGAGACCAAGCGGTTGCTGGCCGGCGCCCGCCGGCAGCGGCTGGCCACAGAATCGGCCGCCCTGGCCGCGCTGTCGACCCGGCTGTTCGAGAGCGACGAGGCGCAGGAGGGTATCCGCGCGTTCCTGGAACGGCGGCGCCCGGCCTGGCGTCAATGACCGCCGGGGGCCGGCGGCACCAGCTCGGCGGGGACGAGCACGTACCGGGACCGCAGGTACTCGCCCAGTCCCTTGGCCTGGGCGTCCGGGCGGGTGGTGGCGGCGACCCCGGGCGCGATCAGCCCGATGATCACGAAGTTCAGCGCGCGCAGATTCGGTAGCTCGAACCGGCGTATCTCCAGGCCGGCGGCCTCGGTCAGCAGCTCCCGCAGCCGGTCTACGGTCAGCTCGGCGCGCAGCCACGCGTACGTCCGATCGTCTCGGGCCCAGAAGCCGACGTTGGCGTTGCCTCCCTTGTCCCCCGACCGCGCGCCGCACAGCCGGCCGAGCGGGACGGTGACCCGCCGCTCGCCGGGGGCAGCAGCGTGGTCGATGGCACTTTGCCTACCCCCTGATGTCGGCAATGGCACATCGACAACACTCGCACCGGCTGGGCTGGCGACTGGGGGGCCGGAAGCGGCCGGGCCCGCGCCGGGCGGAGTCGCGCCGGCCGGAGTCGCGCCGGCCGGAGTCGCGTCAGCCGGAGTTGCGCTGATCATGTCGGCTGTGTGCGCGATGGCCTGCGACGTACCGTCCGGGAGATGCACGGTCTGGGTGACCTCTGCGGCCGGCACCAGGGCCGGCCAGTAGACGCCGAACGCGCTCCCCCCGGTCGGCGGCGTCGTGGCGTAGAACCCGGCGTAACCGCCGAGGGCCAGCTCCAGGGCCGCGTCGGAGAACGCCCGGCCGACCGCGCGCTCGTCCTGGCTCTTGACCGTGACGCGCAGGTGCGCGGTGGCCTGCTCGTTGGTGGGCGCGTCCGGCCGGTCGAATCGCAGCAGCCGGACGTCGGTCTCGTCGAAGGCATCGGTGCCGCCGAGCCGGGTGAACAGCAGCTGCCGGGCGTGCTCGGCCTTCTGCTCGATATCCAGGCCGGTGATCACCAGGGTCATCGTGTTCCGGTAGCCGCCCAGCATGTTCAGGGCCACCTTGAGCGACCCGGGCGGCGGTGACCCGCTGGTGCCGGCCAGCGCGACCCGGTCCGGTCCAGCCTGCTCGATGCGGACCGTGTCGAAGTGCGTGATCACGTCGGGGCCCAGGTAAGCGGGCTCGGCGATCTCGTAGAGCAGCTGGGCGGTCACCGTCCCCACGCTGACCAGGCCCCCGGTGCCGTCGTGCTTGGTGATCACCGAGCTGCCGTCTGCTGCTATCTCCGCGATGGGGAACCCCGGGTGCCTGCGGTCAGCGATCTCGTCCAGGAAGCTGTAGTTGCCGCCGGTCGCCTGCGGCCCGCACTCTATGACGTGGCCGGCCAGCACCGCGCCGGCCAGCGCGTCCCAGTCGTCGCGACGCCAGCCGTGCCACCACGCGGCCGGCCCGGAGGCCAGGCTCGCGTCGGTCACCCGAGGGCAGACCACGACGTCCGCGCCCGCCGCCAGCGCGGCGGCGATGCCCCAGCCGCCCAAGTAGGCGTTGGCGGTCACCACCGGCAGCCCGGCCTTCGCCAGCGGCAGGCCGGTGTCGAGGTTGGCCAGGTCGACGCCGCGCTCGGCCAGGCCGGGCAGCTGGCCGACCAGATCATCGCCGGTGATGTGCGCGATCCGGGCGTCGAGGCAGAGCCGGCCGGCCAGCTCGCGCAGCTCCGTGGCCAGCCCGGCCGGGTTGAGCCCGCCGGCGTTGGCGACGATCTTCACGCCGCGGTCCAGGCAGGTGCCGAGCACGTCTTCCATCTGGCGCAGGAACGTGCGCGCGTATCCGAGCCGGGGGTCACCCTGCCGCGCCTTCCACAGGATCAGCATGGTGAGTTCGGCGAGGTAGTCGCCGGTGAGCACGTCGATCGGCCCGGCCAGCATCTCGCGGGCGGCGGCGATCCGGTCGCCGTAGAAGCCGGAGCAGTTCGCGATGCGCACCGCGCGGCGCCCGGTCACCTGCGTCACCGGCCGCGCGATGGGCCGGTACGGAACTGGCCGGGCCGCCGGCCCGGACCCGGCGGGCCGGCGAAGGCCTGAGCGATCGACATCCACTCCGTCGCGACCGGCCCGGTGATCAGCAGCGAGGTGTCATCGACATGGCGCCGCTGGGTCACGGCCAGGCAGAAGTCCAGCGCGCTGCCGGTGACCCGGTCGGCGGCTTCCGGCGGCCCCCACAGCCACATGTCCAGCCCGGGCGACAACAGTTCGACCCGTACCGGTTGCTCCGGCAGCGGCCGGCCGCGGCTGGCGAAGCTGAACGGCCGCGCCGCCACGCCGAGGTGCGCCACGTGCCGGAGTCGCTCGGTCGGCTCCCGGCGGGTGCCCAGCGCGTCGGCGATGTCCTGACCGTGCGCCCAGGTCTCCATCAGCCGGGCGGTCAGCGACGACGCGGCGCTCATGTGCATGCCGAACCACGGGACTCGCACCGACGGGTGCAGCCGGCGGAACTCGGTCAGCAGCCCGGACCGGGCCTCGTCGAACCATTCAAGCAGCGCGGCCGGGGTCAGCGTCCGGTACCGCTCGGCGATGGCGTCCGGATCGAAGCGGCTGGCGGCGTCGGCGCCGGCCAGCTCGGCGCTGAACTCCCGGGGCCGGACCGCCGACTCCGTGGCGGCCTCGTCGAAGTGCGCGAGGTGGCTGACCTGGTCGGCGATGCTCCAGCCGAGAGCCGGGGTGGGCCGCCGCCAGCCCTGCTCGTCCAGGCTGGCCACGAGCTCGCGCAGCACGACGGTCTCCGCCGCCACGTCGTCGGCGAGCGCGTTCATGTCCGCTGGCATGCAGGCCTCCGATCAGCTCTCTGCCCCGGGCTGGTCCCCGGCGGCCTGCTCAGCGGCGGGCTCGCCGACCGCTGGGCCGGCCTCCGCCGACTGCCCCGCGGCAGGCTCGACGGCCTGCTGCCCGGCTTCGGCCTGCTGCCCGGCGGGGGGCGTTCCGGCCGCGACCAGGGCCAGCACCTGGCCGGCCTCGACCTGCTGCCCGGCGGCGGCCCGCAACTCGGTCACGATGCCGGCGGCCGGCGCGGTCACCTCGTGCTCCATCTTCATCGCCTCCAGCACCACCAGCGGCTGGCCGGCGGTGACGGCCGCGCCGGCCTCGGCCAGCACACGGACGACCAGGCCGGGCATCGGCGCGAGCAGCGAACCGCCGCGGTCAGCTGCGGTCGGGCCGGCGAACCGCGGCACCTCGGTGAGTGACGACGACCCGTCCGGGCCGTCCACGAAGACGCTGGTGCGGCTGCCCTGGGTGACCCGGTGCACCGAGTACGCCCGGCGGATCCCGTCGACCTCGAGATCGACGGTGTCCGGAGACGCGGCATACACGACGATCCGCGCGCCGAGCGGCTCGCCGTTGACGGCCAGCTCGGCCACCTCTCCGGTGCCGGGCCCGGACGTGGAGCCGGACCCGGAGCCGGAGCCAGACCGGGGCTCGGAGCCAGACCGGGGCTCGGAGCCAGACTCAGACCCGGAGCCGGAGCCAGACGCGGGCTCGGAGCCGGGGCCGCGCAGTCGGTAGGAGACCGCGTACGGCTCATCGCCGGCCGAGTAGCTGACGCGCTGCGGCGCGGACGGGACGTTACGCCAGCCGGATGGCAGCGACCGCAGTACCCGGGCGGCGGCGCGGTGCGCGGCCTGGCCAGCCAGCGCCGCCGCGGCCGCGTGCCGATTCGTGACGGCGGCGGCCGGGCGGCCCAGCGCCGCCGGATCGTGCCGGGTCAGGTAGCCCGTGTCGGTGCGCCCGGCCAGGAACTCCGGCTCGCTGAGGATGCCGAGCAGCAGGCTGCGGTTCGTGGTCACCCCGTGCAGCCGGGCGCCGGCCAGCGCCCGGGCCAGCCGACGGGCGGCGTCGGCGCGGGTCCGGCCGTGCGCGATCACCTTGGCCAGCAGCGCGTCGTAGTGCGGGCCGACCACCGACCCGCTGGCGTACCCGGCGTCCACCCGTACCCCCGGGCCGGCCGGGATGTCGAACCGGTACAGGGTCCCCGTGGCCGGGCGGAAGCCGGCCGGCACGTCCTCGGCGTACAGCCGGGCCTCGATCGCGTGCCCGGTGATGCGGGCCCCGGTGACCTCGGGCGGCAGCGGCTCGCCCTCGGCCAGCCGCAGCTGCAGCTCCACCAGGTCGAGCCCGGTGACCATCTCGGTCACCGGGTGCTCGACCTGCAGCCGGGTGTTGACCTCGAGGAAGTAGAAATCGCCGGACGCGTCCAGGACGAATTCCACGGTGCCGGCCCCGGTGTACCCGATGACCTTGCCCGCGGCGACCGCCGCCTCGCCCAGCGCGGCGCGCAGCGCGTCGTCGACGGCGGGCGAAGGCGCTTCCTCGATGACCTTCTGGTAGCGGCGCTGGATCGAGCAGTCCCGCTCGAACAGGTGCACCACGGTGCCGCGGGCATCGCCGAGGATCTGCACTTCGACGTGCCGCGGGTCGGTCACGAACCGTTCCAGGAACACGGTCGGATCACCGAACGCTGAGGCCGCTTCGCGGCTGGCCGCCGCCACCGCGTCGGCCAGCCCGCCGGGCTCGCGGACCAGCCGCATGCCGCGCCCGCCGCCGCCGTAGGCGGCCTTCACCAGGAGCGGGAATCCGGTCCGCGCGCCGGCCTCGCCCAGATCGGCGCCGGCCGTGACCGTGGCACCGGGCAGCACCGGCACCCCGGCCGCCGCCATCAGCGCCTTGGCTTCCAGCTTCGAGCCCATCGCGGCAATCGCGTCCGGCGGCGGCCCGACGAAGGTGATCCCGGCCGCCGCGCAGTCGCGGGCGAAGGCGGCGTTCTCGGCCAGGAACCCGTAGCCGGGATGGACGGCGTCGGCCCCCGTCGCGGCGGCGGCCGCGAGGATGAGGTCGCCGCGCAGGTAGGTCTCGGCGGGCGCGGCACCGGGCAGCCGCACAGCCTCGTCCGCCTGCTGGACGAACGGCGCGCGCGCGTCGGCGTCGGAGTAGACCGCCACCGTCGCGATGCCCAGGCCGTGCGCGGTCCGCATCACCCGGGCGGCGATCTCGGCCCGGTTGGCCACCAGCAGCTTGCGGATCTGCGGTCGGCCCGGCGCGGGGCCGTTCGGGATCACGGGGCCGTTCGGGATCACGGGGGTTGATCCGGGGTCAGCGGGCACGCGATCACATCCGGAAGACGCCGAAGCCGCGGCGCCCGGCCACGGTGTTGGAGTGGACCGCCGACAGCGCCAGGCCGAGCACGGTGCGGGTGTCGCGCGGGTCGATGATCCCGTCGTCGTAGAGCCGGGCGGTCACCGCGAACGCGTGCGACTCGGCGTCGATCTGCGCCTCGATGGCCGCCGTCCGGATCCGGTCCGCTTCCTCGTCGAACGGGCGCCCGGCCGCCGCCGCGCTGGCCCGGCCGACGATCGACAGCACCCCGGCCAGCTGGGCCGCGCCCATCACCGCGAGCTTCGCGCCCGGCCAGGCGAACAGGAACCGCGGGTCATAGCCCCGGCCGGACATGCCGTAGTTGCCGGCCCCGAACGAGGAGGCCATGGTGACGGTCAGGTGCGGCACGGCGCTGTTGGTCACCGCGTTGATCATCTTCGCGCCGTCCTTGATGATGCCGCCCTGCTCGTAGCGGGCGCCGACCATGTACCCGGTCGTGTTCTGCAGGAAGATCAGCGGCACGTCGGCCTGGTTGGCCAGCAGGATGAACTCGGTGGCCTTCTTCGACTCCTCGCTGAACAGCACGCCGCGGTGGTTGGCCAGGATGCCGACCGGGTAGCCGTGCAGCCGCGCCCAGCCGGTGACCAGCGAGGTGCCGTACAGCGGCTTGTACTCGTCGAACTCGGACCCGTCCACGGTGCGGGCCAGCACCTCGCGGGGGTCGAACGGCACTTTCACGTCGGCCGGCACGATGCCCAGGATCTCGTCCGGGTCGTACCGCGGCGCGGCCGGGTTGGCGTCGGCCGGCTGCGGGCCTAGCTTGCGCCAGTTGATCCGGGCCATGATGTCGCGCCCGATCCTGATCGCGTCCTGCTCGTCGGCCGCGAAGTAGTCCGACAGCCCGGACACCCGCGAGTGCATGGCGGCCCCGCCGAGCGTCTCGTCGTCGCTCTCCTCCCCCGTGGCCATCCTCACCAGGGGCGGGCCGCCGAGGAACACCTTGGCCCGCCGGTCGACGAAGACCGAGTAGTCAGACATGCCGGGCACGTACGCCCCGCCCGCCGTCGAGTTGCCGAAGACCAGCGCGACCGTCGGGATGCCCATCGCGGACAGTTCGGTGAGGCCTGCGAAGGTCCGGCCGCCCGGCACGAACAGGTCGAGCTGGGTCGGCAGGTCCGCGCCACCCGACTCGACCAGGTTGATCACCGGCAGCCGGTTGGCTCTGGCGATCTCCCCGGCGCGCAGCGACTTGCGCAGCGAATAGGGGTTGACCGACCCGCCGCGGACCGTCGGGTCGTTGGCGATGATCACGCACTCCACGCCGGACACCACGCCGATCCCGGTGATCAGGCTCGCGCCGACGGTGAACTGCGTGCCGTAGGCGGCCAGCGTGGACAGCTCGAGGAACGGGCTGTCCGGATCGACGAGCAGTTCGATCCGCTCGCGGGCGAGCAGCTTGCCGCGGGCCCGGTGGCGTTGCTGGTAGCGATCCCCGCCGCCCGCGATGGCCAGCTCTATCTGCTCGTTCAGCTGGTCCAGCAGGGCGAGCTGCGCCGCGCGGTTGGCGCGGTAGGTCTCGCCGGCGATGTCCAGCGACGACGTCAGGACGGCCACGGCGCGACCTAGTACGACCGGGGCAGGCCCAGGCTGTGCTGGGCCACGAAGTTGAGGATCATCTCCCGGTTGACCGGCGCGATGCGCGTCAGGCGGGCCAGGCCGAGGTAGGGCACCAGGCCGTACTCGGTGGCCAGGCCGTTGCCGCCGTGAGCCTGGATGGCCGCGTCGACGGCGGCGATGGCGGCCTCCGCGGCCGCGTACTTGGCCATGTTGGACGACTCGCCGGCGGGCAGCCGACGATCGTGCTGCCAGGCGGCCTGCCGGGTCATCAGCGCGGCCAGCTCGGTCTCGATCTTGGCCTTGGCCAGCGGGTGCGCCACGCCCTGGTGGGCGCCGATCGGCGTCTGCCAGACCTGGCGCTCGCTCGCGTACCTGGCCGCCGCGCCCAGGACGTGCCGGGCGACGCCCACGCCGAGGGCGGCGCTCATGATCCGCTCGGGGTTCAGGCCGTGGAAGACCAGCCGGAAGCCGTCGCCCTGTTCCCCGATCAGCGCGCCGGGCCCGACGCGGACCTGGTCGAAGTGCAGGATGAACTGACGCTCGGGCAGCATGACGTCGACCGGCAGCACCCGGGCCTCGAACCCGGCCGCGTCGGTGGGCACCGCGAACAGCGAGAGCGAGGCGCCGCCCCGCTCGTCCTGGCCGGTGCGCGCGACCACCATCAGCGCCTCGGCCTCATCCACCCCGGAGATAAAGTGCTTGGTCCCGGTGAGCAGCCAGTCGTCGCCGTCGCGCACGGCGGTCGTCGAGAGCCGGTGGGTATTGGAGCCGGCGTCCGGCTCGGTGATCGCGAAGACCATCTTGGACGTGCCGGCGGCCAGCGCGGGTAGCCACGTCTTGCGCTGCTCCTCGGTGCCGAACTCGGCGATCACCTCGGCGCAGATCGCGGCCGACACCAGCAGCAGGAGCAGCGGGGTGCCCTGGGCGGCCAGCTCCTCTCCCACGATCGACAGCTCGGCGATGCCGCCGCCCCCGCCGCCGTACTCCTCGGGCACGTTCACCCCGATGAAGCCGGTCTCGGCCAGCCGCGACCACAGCTCGGTGCACGGCTCGCGGGCGGCGGCGTGCTCGGCGTAGTAGCGGGGACCGAAGCCGCTGGCGATGGCGCCGACCGCGGCGCGCAGATCGCGGTGCTCGTCGGTCTCGGCGAAGTCCACGGCGGCTCCCTGCGGGCGGCGGTCGGGTCACTAGCGACGATAGCGCTCAGAGCGAGTCCGCAAAGAGCTGCTCGATGACCGCGGCCACTCCGTCCTCGTCGTTGCCCCCGATCACGTGGTCGGCCAGGGCGAGCACGGCGGGGTGCGCGTTCGCCATGCCGTACGACGTCCCCGCCCAGGCCAGCATGGGCAGGTCGTTGACCATGTCGCCGAACGCCACCACCTCGTGGGCCTCGATCCCCAGCCGGCCGGCCAGCGCGGCGACCGCGGTTCCCTTGCTGACCCCGGCGGCCACCGCCTCCACCAGACCACGGCCGCCCGAGTGGAATACCGTCACGATTTCCCCGGCGGCCGGGTCGGCCAGTTCGAGCAGCTTGTCCGCGGACAGGCCCGGGTGGCGGCCGAGCAGCCGCGTCGCGTCCCGGGCGAACAGCTGGTCGTCGGGCAGGTGCGGTACCTCCTCTTCCCTGACCCAGGCCCCTCGCTGGTAGACCCCGTCCCGGATCTGGCCGTCGGCGTACTCGACGGCGATCCCCAGGCCCGGTATCGCCTGGCGCAGCCGGGTCGCCGCCTCGGCCAGCTGCCGCGCCGGGATGAGCTGCTGCGCGGTCACTCCCCCGCCGCCCATGTCATAGGTCAGCGCGCCGTTGACGCAGATCACGGTGCCCTGGTAGCCGAACGGCCCGAGGACGGCCTCGGTGTACCGCGGCCGCCTGCCGGTGACGAAGACGTACCGCGCCCCGGCGGCCTCGATGCGGTCCAGGGCGGCGGCGGTCCGCGGCGAGATGGTCCCGTCGCTGCGCAGGATGGTGCCGTCAAGATCACAGGCGACGAGCCGCGGGGGGTCAGCTCTCATGGCGGCATTCTGCCTGCCGCTCGTGCCGCCGCGATCGCGAACGCGCCCCGGGCAGCAGCCGGTCAGTCCCACGCCTCATTTCCTCCGGATTTTCGTAAGGCCGGGGCGGCAGGCTGGGTGTCGCCGTGGCCGGCGCGATCGCGGGCCGACCCCGCCGCCGCTGTGGCTAGGCTGCTGGGATGGCCAGGCGCTTCGACACTATCCGCACCGAGCGGTTGCTGATGCGGCGCTGGCGAGAGGCCGACCGTGATCCGTACGCCGCGATGAACGCCGACCCGGAGGTGATGCGCTACTTCCCGGCGCACCTGAGGCCGGACCGGGCGGGCAGCGACGCCGGCATCGACAGGATGGAGGCGCTGTTCGACCGGCAGGGGTTCGGGTTGTGGGCGCTGGAGCTGGCCGGCACGGGTGAGTTCCTGGGTTTTACCGGCCTCAACCCGATGCCCGAGGGAGTCCCGGGCGCGGGCGGCATGGAGGTGGGCTGGCGGCTGGCCCGCCGCGCCTGGCATCACGGGTATGCCACCGAAGCCGCCGCCGCCGCGGTCGGCGTGGCCTTCGACGGGGCCGCCCTGGACGAGCTGTGGTCGATGACGGCGGTGCTCAACACGCCGTCGCAGGCGGTCATGCGGCGCATCGGGATGACCCGGTACGCCCATTTCGAGCATCCGCGGGTCGAGCCCGGCCACCGGCTCCGCCCGCACGTGGTGTTCCGGAAGCAGCGCCCGCGGGCCGGTGACGGGCCGGCCATGCCCCGTTCGGAATGAATCGCGGCGCCAGCCCGGGCTAGCTCGCGGTGCAGCCTCCGGTGCGGTTGTAGAAGCCCGGCCCGGCCAGGCCGGGTCCGGTGATCTGCGGCCGGTCCCTGCCGCCGCCGCTGGGGTAGGCGGTATCGAACCACTCGGTGAAGAACTCGCTGAGCTTGGCCTGGCAGGCTCCGCTCTGGTTGGGCATCCACTGGTGGAAGGCCGCTTCGAGCTGCGCCTCGGTGATATGGCTGCCGCCGTACTGGCGCTGCATCTGTTGCATCGCCTGGGTGAAGTTGGTCGGGTCCAGGATCTGGCGCAGCGCGATGTAGGCCGCACCCGGGCGGTCGTAGGTGGCCGAGCCGGAGAAGAGGCCGAACGGCGTCGGGTTGGACGGCGCCTGCTTCCAGAAGCTTCTCTTCTGCGAGTACACCTGGTTGAACGTCTTGACCAGGCTGGCCTGGAAGGCGGCCTGGCCCTTCTGCGAGTAGGGGCCGCCCGCGGCCATCTCCGCCTGCCGGGCGGCGAACAGGAACTCGCCCAGGGTGGCCATGCCCTCCTTGAAGAAGGTCATGTTGTAGCCGCTCTCGGTGACGTTGTCGCCCCACCACTGGTGCATGTTCTCGTGGTAGAGGGTGTCGAGGCCGACCCGGCCGCCGGCGAAGGTGATCATCGTCTGCATCTCCTCCTCGAAGCTGGCCGGAGGGGTGCCGACGACGACGCCGGCGGAGGTGAACGGGTACGTCCCGTTGAACTGGCTCTCGAACTCGGTGATGTTCTGCTGCATGTTCATGATGGCGCGGTTCTTCTTCTGCTGCGCCGGGCTGATCGAGGCGTCCTGCGCCTCGTAGTACTGGATGCCGTTGTCCGCGGTGCGCTCGGTCAGGTGAAAGTCGCCGATGCTGTCTTCCACCAGGTAACTGGCGATCGGCGCGCGCGAGTGCCAGTGGTAGGTGACAGAACCGCCGGGGAACTCGGCGTTCGGCTTGTTGTGCCTGGTCCATTCCAGGACGCCGTTGGCGATGACGGTCTTGCCCGCGTTGGTGGTGTCGTAGAAGTCGTAGGTGGGCTTGGCCGTGGGATAGTCGTTGAGCGGCATCCAGTCCTCGGACGCGACCGGCTCGGTGGTGACGAAGCCGCCGTCGGGAGCGCGGAACCAGCCCTCGGTGGTCCCGTCGCCGTCGTGGTGCACGCCCGGCCTGCCGGTGTACATGACCGTGACGGTGAACGTGGACCCGGACTTGACCGGCGACGACGGCGTGATCACCAGCTTGTTCGCGGGACAGGGGGTGCCGTTCCTGGAGTTCTGCTTGGCCGGGTTGGTCGAGGTCAGCTGGGGCGAGCAGGCCGGGGGCAGCGGGTTGTGCCGCGGCCCGCCGACCGGGTTGGCCTGCGAGGCCTCGTGGGCCAGCGGGTTGGGGTCGTTCTGCCCGTGCGGGTCACCGGGGTAGGTCGGCTGGACGAAGGTGAACCTCGCGGGCCTGCCGTTGACGGTGACCGACCGGACCTTCATGTCGGGCCCGGCCTTGGAGTCGATGGACCTGCGCTCGAAATCCAGGCTGAAGCTGGTCAGGCATTGCGTGGCTCGGTCGGTGAGCGTGACGTGATTGCGGGGCAGGAACCTGTTCGCGGTGGCGTCGTAGACCAGGTCCACGTCGGTGTGCACGCTCGTGTAGCCCCCGTTCCCGGTGTCCGGGTACACGTGCGCCCCGAAATGGGACAGCGTGTGGGCACCGGCCGAGCACCGGCCGGGCGCGGCCGGGCCGTGACCGACCCCGGCGAGAGCAGGCGCGGCGAGAGCGGGCGCGGGGAGTCCGGGGAGGGCGACAGCCAGCAGCGAGACCGACATCACCGCGGTGGTGTGCATCCAGCGCCTGGCCATGCGGGGCTCCTTACCTCTCGCGGGATCCGCCGTATAGCCTTGCATACGCCGGATCCGTCAAGGCGAAGAGTTAGCGCTGTCATAGCGCGCCCAAGTCTCCCCCCTAACGGACCGCGCCGAGCGCCGTCTCAGACAGCGAGACGCTGGCCCGCTGCGGGCTCAGCTCAGAGCTACCGGGAGGCGGGCCGGGCCGCGCAGGTTGATCCGGCCGTTCCAGACCACGTCGCCGTCCAGCGTCAGGCCGGGGAAGCGGCTCACTAGCTGCTCGAAGGCGATGCAGGCTTCCAGCCGGGCGAGCGAGGCACCCAGGCAGTGGTGGTGCCCGGCGCCGAACGACACGTGCTGCCGGGCGTTCTCCCGGTCCAGCCGCAGCTCGTCGGCGTCTGGTCCCCAGAAGTCCTGGTCCCGGTTGGCCGAGCCGAGGCTGGCCATGACGAAAGCGCCCGCTGGGATGGTGATGTCGCCCAGCGTCACCGGCTCGAGCGTGATACGCCTGCTGGCCTGTACCGGGCTGTCGTAGCGCAGCATCTCCTCGACGGCGTTGGGCACCAGCCCGGTGTCGCGGCGCAGCAGCGCGAGCTGGCCCGGGTGGCGCAGCAGCGCGAGCGTTCCGCCGGCGATGAGGTTCACGGTGGTCTCGTGCCCGGCGATGTAGAGCAGCAGGGTCTGGGCGACCAGCTCGTCATCGCTGAGCACGTCGCCGCTGTCTTCGGCGTTGACCAGCGCGGTCAGCAGGTCGTCGGCTGGATGGTCGCGCTTCCAGGCGATCATCTCGGTCGCGATGCCGGTCAGCTCGGCGTCGGCGGCCATGATCGCCGCGGCCAGCTCCGGATCGGCGACCGGCTCCAGGGAACGCACCACGGTGCCGGACAGCTCGCGGATTCGCTCGTGGTCGGCGGGCGGCGTGCCCAGCATCTCGGCGATCACGGTGAACGGCAGCGGGAACGCGAGCGCGTCGACGAGATCGACCCGGCGCCGGGCCGCCGCCGTGTCCAGCATGCCGTCGACGAGCTCGGTGATGCGCGGCCGCAGCCCCTGGATGGCCCGCGGGGTGAACGCCTTCGAGACCAGCCTGCGCAGCCGGGTGTGGTCCGGCGGATCCCGGTCCAGCATGGACATTTCCTCGACGGGCCGGGCGGCGTCCTCGCCGAATGTCGCCTCCCGCAGTTGCACGAACGGGCTGTCGGCCAGGTTGCGGTCCTCCACCGACAGGTTCGCGGCCCGCAGCAGCCAGGACACGTCCGCATACCCGGTGAGCAGCCAGAACCCAAACGGGTGCTCATACACGGGCGCGGCGGCGCGGACCGTGGCGTACTGCGGGTACGGGTCGTCGGTGAAGCCGGGCGCGAACGGGTTGAACAGTGGCTCGGCCGCCTGGGCCGCGGCGGTCTGGGACTCGGTCATCGCGGGACTCCAGTCATACACATCGATAGCCATACACATCGATTGTCACATACTCTGCGTATGTCACTATACTCTGCGCATGCAGCCGGTCCAGAGCCGCCGTGAGATGTATTCCGAAGCGACCAGGGCGGCGTTGCTGGAGGAGGCGACGGCGCTGTTCGCAGAGCGGGGTTACGCGGGAACCTCGCTGGAGGATGTCGCGTCGGCCAGCCGGGTGACCCGCGGCGCCGTGTACCACCACTTCGCCAGCAAGCAGGCGCTGTTCGAGGCCGTGCTGGACACGCAGGAGGAACACGCGATGGCGGTGGTCGTCGCCGCCGCGACCGCAGCGGACCCGTGGCAGGCGGCGATGCTCGCCGTCGACGCCTTCCTCACCCAGTGCTGCGACCCCACGTACGGGCGCCTGGTGTGGCTGGAGGGACCGGCCGCGCTCGGCTGGCACCGCTGGCGGGAATGCGAGGAGAAGTACGCCTTCGGGCTGGTCGAGCGGTTCGTCCGGGATCTGATCGAGGCGGGCTACCTGGAGGACAGGGCGGCCGACAGCCTGGTCCGGTTCTCGTTCTGGATGCTCGGCGGGGCCGGGCTCGCGCTCGCCGAGGCGGCAGAGGCCGACAAGCCCCGGCTGCGCGAGGAATGGGGCTACCTCATCGGCCGGACGATCAACGGGCTGCGGCGCAAGTAGCCACGGCACGGCGGCGGCAGACCCGCAGCACGGTCGGGGCGCACCGGCCGCACGGCATGGCGCTGCCGCCGCCCGGCACCCGGGCGGCGGCAGCGTGGTTGAGACCCGGTCGGCCCTACTTCAGCAGTGGCTTGCCGAGCGGTACCGGCTTGCCGCCGGTGGCCACCGAGGCCGCGCCGAAGAAGAGGTAGACCCCGACGAGGGCGAACAGGATGACAAAGACACCCCCGGTGTTCAGCAGCCCGGTCGACGCGTTGGCCACGCCCGCCAAGACGAAGACCAGCGCGATGTCGACGAGCGCGAACAGCGCCGTGTAGGCAACCGGCAGCCGCAGCGTCGCCAGCGTGAGCATCACGATGACGATCAGCCAGGTGGTCAAGAACAGCTCCACGGTGCCCGTCGCGGCCGTGAGCAGGACGAACCAGTTGTGGTCCACGGCGAGAACGAGAACAGCGAAGCTCAGCCAGAAGCCGCCGAAGATGCCGAAGACGGCCGCGACCGCGCTCTGGCCGACCGCGATGGCCCAGACCGTGGCGATCCACAGGCCCAGGGCCGTGGCCGCCATGATGATCGCCAGCGGAGCGCCGAACGTGGTCGCGGGCACCTGGCCCAGCAGCGTCAGGGCGAGCGCGAACGATCCCGCGATGAAGACCGGAAGGCCC
>Ga0207693_10000908_pt1 | contig 26581 bp, 25 predicted proteins | sample LARL81metaG_FD_184347 | JGI IMG/M metagenome (GOLD analysis project Ga0207693, IMG submission 184347) | Corn, switchgrass and miscanthus rhizosphere microbial communities from Kellogg Biological Station, Michigan, USA - LAR L8-1 metaG... | ecosystem: Host-associated > Plants > Roots >... | reverse complement strand
CGTCGGCTAATAAGCACCTTCTATTTTTTCGCGGCTTCGGTCATCCGCGAGACCGCCCAGGATTGCAGCGCTTTGAGCGCCGGGCGAAGGGCCGTCCCAACCTTTGTCAACCTGTATTCCACTCTCGGTGGCACCTCCGGATAAACTTTGCGCTCCACGATGCCGTCCTTCTCCATGTCGCGCAGTTGCTGGATAAGCATCTTTTGCGAGACACCCGTGATCGCTCGGCGCAATTCAGAGAATCGCAGGGCCGGTGCTCCGAAGAGATGAAACAAGATCAGTATCTTCCACCTACCTTCGATAGTTTTTATCGCCTCCTCGAGTTCCACCGTGGAGCATGTCCGTGGCAAGGACTGTTGGTTCATGCTGTTCATGGCTGGTCACCAAAAGGTAAGTATTGCACTTTTTAGTGCGTTCTTGCGATTTTACCACCGGAGACCTAACCTTAATAAAGTGGATTGACAACGAAGGAGTAAAACTTGATCGCAGTAGTCACCGGAGCAAGTCGAGGCGCAGGGAGAGGCATAGCAATCGCTCTGGGTGCGGCGGGGGCGACCGTCTATGTGACTGGGCGGAGTGTGGCGGATGGCGACTCGCCGTACGGTGGCACGATCCGCGAGACCGCCGAACTTGTCACATCGTCCGGAGGGAGAGGAATTCCTGTCGCTGTGGATCATGAGGACGACGGAGCTGTGGCCGCATTTTTCGCCCGCGTGAAAGTAGAGCACGGCCGTATGGATATCCTGGTGAACAATGCTGCGATGCTGGTAAGTGCTCCAGCATCGGGCGGCTTCTGGGAGAAGCCTGTCGAGGCTGCCGACGTGATTGCGGTCGGCCTGCGCTCGCATTTTGTGGCCGCTTATTACGCCGCTCCTCTACTCATCACAAACGGTCGTGGCCTGATCGTGAACACCGGCTACTATGGAGCTGTTTCCTATCACTACGGCCCAGCCTACGGCGCGCAGAAAGCCGGTGCCGACAAGATGGCTGCCGATATGGCGAAAGAACTAAGGCCCTTCAATGTCGCAGCAATTTCTATCTGGATGGGGCCTCTTGATACAGAACGGGCGCGTGCTTATCTTGCAAAGCTGCCGGAGGACGCAAGACCAAAGCTGCGAAGAGAATCACCAGAATTTACAGGCAGGCTGATCGCCGCCCTCTATGGCTCCGACGAAAGGATGAAGCTTTCGGGGCGCGCTTTGATCGGCGCGGAATTAGGAGCCAGACTCGGCATTACAGATATCGACGGCACTGTTCCTCTATCCTATCGTTACGAAATGGGTGGACCTCCAGAGCTGCATATGAGTCTCGTTTCCTGATTGATTTCGACGCGCGCTGCACCATGAACCGTGTGAATGCTGGTGGCTTCGTAGGGACACCTTAGAACACGAGGCCGCGGCCAAACCGACGTCCGTTACCACCGCTTTCCCACATGATTCACTTGTTACGCGTGACGGTGTTTGACTCGACTGTTTCGCCCTAGACTAGGACTGGATCGAAGCGTCGATCTGGACCAGGGCTGACGCGAGAGGCAGGTCGCCCAGCATTGCGCGCCTCGCAAGCCTTGCGGGAAGGGACGGAATGGTGGCCAGGGGTGGAATTGAACCACCGACACGCGGATTTTCAATCCGCTGCTCTACCAACTGAGCTACCTGGCCGCCGGGTGGGGGCGCGTATTAGACCGGCACGCCAGAAGGCCGTCAAGCAATCTCAACCCTAACCCCTTGATTCCGCGAGCCCTCACATCCATTACCGTAGGCTCGGCGCGGGCTTCTTCTCCCCCCGTTTGAGACCCCCGGGTGGCCCTCTTAAGAGAGAGGGCACGGCGGGGGCGGGAGGATCAGGCTTGCGTCGCGCTAAACTGTTGACTCTGCGACCGGGATTCCCACGAGTACCCCTAAATATGAATGCCCATCTGGCACCCCTGCTGACAGAAGCCAAGCCCGCTCCCTGTGCCGAGAGCCTGACGCGCGCCAACGAGTCACTGCAGGCGCGCGAACGGCTCCTCACCGCCACGGCGCGTGCCAGCCGCCTGCTGCTGCAGGCGCCCGACGTGCGCGCGGCGATCCCCGGGGTCCTGGGACTGATCGGTGAGGCCGCGCACGTCGATCGCGTGAATCTCATGGAGACCCGCACCGGCCCTGAGGGTGAGCCGCTGCTGGTCGTGGTGAGCGAGTGGACCGCCGAAGGGGTGACCCCGCACCTGCGCGACGTTGCGCTGTGCTCCTGCGACGAGCGCAAATTTGCCGCCGTGTGCTCGGAGCTGCGCGCCGGGCGCAGCGTGTGCTTCAGCAAGAGCAGCTCGGACGGGCGCTCTTCGAGCATCGAGGGCGTCGGCACCCAGAGCAAGGCCATCGTGCCGATCTTCGTTGCCGGTGAGTTCATCGGCGTGGTGGGATTCGACAACACGCGCCAGCACCGTGCGATCGACTCCGCCGAACTTGCGGCGCTTGAGACCGCGGCCGGCGTGATCGGCGCCGCGCTGCACCGCGAACGCCTCGTCGATGACGTGCGCCGTGAACGCGAGCGCGCCGCCGAAGAGCGCGTCGCCGAGCTCGCCAAGGCCAACGCCGTGATCCAGGGCAACCTTGAGCGCCTCGCCGGGGAACCTGATCTGCACAGTTTCATGGGTCACATGCTGCTCGAGGCGGCGCGCCAGTTCGACGCCATCTCGGGCGTCGTGATCGTACTTAAGGATTCGGTGCAGGAGTGGCGCATCGTCGCGCACGTGCGCGACGGCCAGGTGACGCAGCCGACCTACGCCACCAGCGTGCCGGTGGCAGGCTCGGTGTTCACGACCCGCTTCGGCGATCTGCGGGAGCCGGTTTATCTCAACGTCGGCCGCCAGACGACCGAGATCTGGCCGGGCGTGCTGGCCTTTCACCGCGGCGAGAACGCCCAGGGCACGGTGATCTACCCGCTGGTGTTCGGGGCACGCAGCGTCGGCTTCTTTGCACTCACCTTCCCGCGCCCGGCGGAAGAAGTCCTGCACAGCGGCCTGCTGGTGGCGCTGGTGCAGCAGGCGACGCTCGCCGTGCAGCTGATGCGCCTGGCGTATTCCGCCAAGGAGACCGCGGTGCTCATGGAGCGCACGCGTATCGGCCAGGAGATCCACGATGGCCTGGCGCAGGCCTTCACCGGCATCCTGCTGCAGCTCGGCGCCGTGGAGGAATTCCCGTCCTGCAGGAAGCGCGGCTCGGAACTGGCCAACACGCTGTCCCTGATCCGGGAACTCGCGCGCGACGGCCTGGCCGAAGCGCGCCGCTCGGTGATGGCGCTGCGCCTGGATCAGACCCGGCGCGCGGGACTGGAGATTGCGCTCAAGCAGCTCGCGGACCGCTCCACGGTCCCCGGCGGGGTCACCTGCACTTTTGACGGCGGTGGCATCGTCACGGGCCTGCGGCCGGAGCACGAGCACGAGCTGCTGCGCATCGCGCAGGAGGCGGTGAGCAACGCGGTGCGGCACGCGCGTCCGCACCTGGTGCACATCAGCATGAGCGATGAGCCGCAGTACTGGACGCTCGCTGTCGCCGACGATGGTATCGGCATGCAGCAGCGCCCGGAGCTGTCCGCGCGCGAGGGTTTCGGGCTCTCGAGCATGCGCCAGCGGGCCGGCGCCATCGGCGGGGAGTGGCAGATCGACAGCCAGCCCGGGGCCGGCACACGTGTCAGCGTGCGCATGGCGAAGCGAGCTTCCTAGTGGCCGCCGTCATGAAGACCAAGATCCGTGTCGTGCTCGCCGATGATCACCCGGTGGTGCGCGACGGACTCGCCGCTATGGTCAACCAGCAGGCGGACATGGAGGTGGTGGCGGAGGCCGGCGACGGCGAGGAAGCGATCGCGCTCTACGAGCAGCATCGCCCGGATGTGATGGTGCTCGACCTGCGCATGCCCAAGCGCGACGGCGTCGCCGTGGTGCAGCGGGTGCTCGAGCTGCACCCGAAGGCCTGCATCCTCGTCATGACGACCTACGACGGCGACGAGGACATCTTCCAGTGCCTCTCGCAGGGGGCGAAGGGTTATCTGCTCAAGGATGCGCCGCGGCAGGAGATTCTCTCCGCCATCCGCGCCGTCAGCGAGGATCGCCCCTATACCTCGACCACGGTGGCCGCCAAGGCGCTGCAGCGCATGGCGAAGCCGAGCCTCACGCAGCGCGAACTGGACGTGCTGCAGCTGGTGGCCGAAGGGCGGAGCAACAAGGACATCGCGCGGCGCCTCTCGATCACCGAGGGCACCGCCAAGACGCACGTCAAGGCGATCCTCACCAAGCTCGACGCCATCAGCCGTACCGAGGCCGTGGCCGTCGCCCACAAGCGCGGCCTCATCCACCTATAGAGTTGAGAAGAGGCTAGAAAGAGGCCGCCGGCACTAGGCGCCCGGTGGCGGCTGGTAGCCCTGCGGCGCCGCGGACCCGGCGCCAAAGAAGAACTTCTCCATCTCCGTCTCCAGGAACTTGCGCGCCTTGGGTTCGATCGGCGTCAGCCGGTACTCATTGATGAGCATGGTCTGCTGCTTGAGCCACTGCGCCCAGGCTTCCTTGGAGACGTTCTCGTAGATGCGCTTGCCGAGTTCCCCCGGATAGGGCACGCGCTCCAGCCCCGGGGCCTCCCGCTTCAGCACTACGCACTGCACCATGTGTGTCACTTGGAATCCTTAAGTCTGCGAGGCCGAGGACGCCTCTGAGGGAGGCGGCTGCGCCAGGGCTGCCAGGAGCGCGGTGATGGGCGCGGGCAAACCGATGCGCACCGGGCTTCGGATGTTATACCAAAGTACCGCGCCCTCGCGGACCTGAGCGGCTGCGCCGGTGCAGCGCACCAGGAGCGGCGTAATCGCCAGGTCAAAGTGCGTGAAGCCATGTTCGACCGTCCCGAGGGGCTCCAGCCCGCGGCATTGATCCCCCAGCGCCGCGCCCACGAAGTCCGCCGCGGCGCTGGCGCTGGTGAATTCCGGCAGGCACCACAGGCCGCCCCACACCCCGCTCTCCGGGCGCCGCTCGAGCAGCACCTCGCCGCACTCGTGCAACGCCACCACCATGAATACGCGCTGCCGCCGCCGGGCGCCGCCCCGGCGCGCGGCGGGAATCTCGTGCTGGCGGCCGCTGCCGCGCGCGCTGCAGTCGCGCGCGAGCGGGCACTCACTGCACAGCGGGCGTCGCCGCACGCACACCGTGGCGCCCAGGTCCATGATGGCCTGCGTGTAGGCGGCCACCTGTACCGCGGGCGTGCAGTCTTCCGCCAGCTGCCACAGCCGGCGGGTCGCCGCCGCGTCAGTGGGAGCGCCCTCGATCCCGAAATAGCGCGCCAGCACGCGCCGCGCGTTGCCGTCGAGGATCGGGTGACGCTCCTCGCGCGCCAGCGCCAGGATCGCGCCGGCGGTGGAGCGCCCGATGCCGGGCAGCGCGGCGACGTCGGCAAAGGCGCGGGGAAACTGCCCGCCGAACTCATCGCGCAGGCGCTGCGCCGCGCGGTGCAGGTTACGGGCACGCGCGTAGTAACCGAGCCCCGACCACAGGTGCAGTACTTCATCGAGTGGCGCCTCGGCCAGTGCCGCAACCTCCGCAAAACGCTCCATGAAGCGCCGGTAGTACGGGATGACGGTGGCCACCTGCGTCTGCTGCAGCATGACCTCCGAGACCCACACGCGGTAGGGCGTGCGCGCGAGCTGCCAGGGCAGGTCGTGCCGGCCGGCTGCCCGGTGCCAGGCCAGGAGCGCGGGAGCGGGCGGGGGAGGCGCTGCGGTCACCGCGGCATTCTAACGGGTCGCGCGGTCAGCGCCGCGCGCGCAAAAAAAAGCACGCCGGTTTGGGGCCGGCGTGCAACTTGGCTTCAGAGGAAAACTAGTTGCGGTCGCAGAGCTCGATATCTCCGCTCATGGTCTTCAGCCGCATGTGCCCGGCGCCCTCGGCGCGCGAGCCCGACAGTGACTGCCCGACGCTCTTCTTGTCGACCCTGGCGTCGAAGCAGTTGCTGATGTCGCCGCTGAAGGTCGAGATCTCGTACGCATAGCCGCCCTCGGCGCTGGCACGCACGTTGAGGTCACCGCTGACGGAGGCCGCATCAAAGGAGGCGCCGCGGGTGAGCTTGCCCTCGAAACGCAGGTCCCCGGAGGTGGTGCGCGCATGCACCGAGCGCGCCGAATTCAGGGAGAGGAGCAGATCGCCGCTCACGGAGCTGGTCTCCAGGTCCCCGGCGCCGTGATCCAGGTGCACATCGCCGCTGACCGTGCTCACGTACAGGCGCGCGGCCTGGCCATGGCCGCGTACCTTGACGTCGCCGCTGACCGTCTTGAGCTCCAGGTCCGCGCCGGCAATCTCGGTCGTGACATTGCCGCTCACGGCGTTCAGGCGCTGCACGCCGAGCACCCCGGTGATGCTCGCATCCGCACTGACGGTGGCCAGGTGCAGCTCGCTGTCCTTGGGGACCTGCACGCGCAGCTTGGCATCGCCGTCGCGCGAGGAATGACTCGGCAGCACCACCTTGATGACCGTGCGATCGGGCTCGCTGGTGACATCCACGCGTTCCACGCCGTCGCCGAGTTCCCCGTGCACCACCACTTCCGGGCGGTCCGTGGCGGTGACCTCCACGCTGCCACTGGTGTTGGAGATCTCGACAATGCCGCGCGGCTGGGCGGCCACCTGCTTGTCGAAGGGCTTGTAGGTCTCGGCGGCGCTGAGGGCGCTCGCCCCGAGCGCGATGACGGCCGCCGACAGTGTGAAGAACGTTCGCATGTTTCAGATCCCCCGGCCAGGATCGCTGGCCTCGTGCACGTCCGTCAGGGCGCGCATTTCATCCTGGTAAGTGTTGATGAGCAGTTCCTGCAGCAGCGCATTGCTCGGGTCCTTGCCCAGCGCGCGCTCCAGGTCCTCCTTGGCGTGTTCGATGGTCGCAAGACTCGCCGTGACCTTGAGGCGCGCCGGCGGCGGCATCGCCTCGATGCGCGCCTGCAGCGTCCTGAGCAGTTCGGTGCGCTGGCGCTGGTAGCGCGGATCGCTCACATAGCTGGCGTTGAGCGCCGCGCCCTCGGGGCTCGCGGGCAAGGCGGTGGCAGTCGCGCTCTGGGGCGCGCGCGCCGCGCCGCCGGACAGCGGCAGCACCTCGCGACCGATCCACACGCCCACCGCGACGCTGGCCACCATGGCCGCCGCGGCCAGCCAGCGCAGCTGCGCGAGCCGCGCGCCCGCCGGCCGCGGGCTCACCGCGGCCACCGTCGCCACCGGCGCCTTCAGGCGCGCCTCGATCCCGGGCCACAGGTCGCGCGGCGGCTCGATCGCCACCGGCAGCTCGCCCAGCGATTTCACCTTGCGTTCGTCGGGGCCGTTCATGTCAGTTGATCTCCATGTTCAGTCGCTCGCGCAGCAGCTTGCGGGCCCGGTGCAGCTGCGCCTTGCAGGTGCCCTCGGCAATCCCGAGCATCTCGGCCGCCTCGCCGTGCGAATACCCGTACAGGGCATGCAGCACCAGGGCGTCGCGCGCGCCATCGGGCAGTGCCCCGATGGCCGTCTCCAGCTCCCGCACCTCCAGCGGCGTCTCCAGCAGGAAGCCGCCACCGGATCCCTCCTCGTCCTCCGCTGGCGGCTCCATCACCGGGGAGGCCTTGCGGCGCCGGCCCAGGCTCACGTTCACCGCGATGCGGTGCAGCCAGGTCGACAGCGAGCTGCGCGTCTGGAACTGCGGCAGTGCCTTCCAGGCGTTAATGAAGGTGTCCTGCGTGCAGTCCTCCGCCAGGTGCGCATCGCGGGTGAGCCGCAGGCACAGGCCGTACACCTTGCCCGCGTGTTCCCGGTAGAGGCGCTCAAACGCCCGGCTATCCCCGGCGCAGGCGCGCTGCACCAACGCTCCTTCCCAGTCCACCCGGCTGTCCCCGACCTGTGCGTAGCTCATCTGTCCCTTAGAGGCGCGCCCCGCGGCTCTGGTTTAAAGCGTCCGTCGCCGCCCGGCAACAGTTTTTCAAGGAACCGAAACATCGTTATAAGACACTTAACAGAAGGCACGAAAGCGGACGGGGACGGCAGGAGAAGGTTCATGGGAAGAACGAACAAGGGCCTGGGACGGCTGTGGCGTCCGGGCGGGGATACCCTGGAGGTGATCGCCGGCGAGCTATCCGCACACTGGCGCGCGGCGGCACGGCTGACGCCGACCCAGCTCTTCTGGCACGCGCCGGCGCGCTGGCTGAAGGTCGAGCCGCTGGGCGCGACGCTGCAGCCTCACCATTTCGCGACGGGCGGCAGGCTCATCAGGTAAGCCTCAGGATCCGCGTCCGTCTGGAAGCCGAACCGGGTGCCGCGGTCATAGACCAGGTTGAACTCGACATAGCGGCCACGCTTTAACAGCAGTCGCTCGCGCGCGGCCTCATCGTACGGGGTGTCCTTGCGGCGTGCGACGAGCCGCGGGTAGACCTCAAGCAGCGCCTCACCCACCGCGCGCACGAACGCAAAATCCGCCTCCGCATCGGCACTCGCCAGATCGTCGAAGAAAATCCCGCCCACCCCGCGGGCCTCCTGGCGGTGCGGCAGGTAGAAGTATCGGTCGCACCACGCCTTGAACTCGGCATAGGCGTCGGGCCGGTAGCCCTCGCACGCGCGGCGCAGCGCTGTGTGAAAGTCGCCGGTGTCCTGCGCGATGGGAAAGGTCGGCGTCAGGTCCGAGCCGCCCCCGAACCAGGCGTGGCTGGTGGCGAGGTAGCGCAGGTTCAGGTGCATCGCCGGCACGTAGGGATTGACCATGTGCGCCACGAGGGAAATGCCGCAGGCGACGAAGCGCCCGGCGGAAGCCTCGGCGCCGGCGACCTGGGCGCGCGCCTCGGGGGCGAGCGTCCCCCACACATGGCTCACGTTGACGCCGACCTTCTCGAACACCGCCCCGCGCATCAGCCGTGACTCCCCGCCGCCCTCCAGGCGATGGCCCTCGGGCTTGGCCCACGTTCGCCGCTCGAAGCGCTGCACCGGCTCGAACGCCTCGAACGCCCGGCACAGCCGCTCCTGCAGGTCGCGGAAGTACGCCGTGGCGGCGGCGGCGCGATCCGGGCTAGCGGTGCTCATGGACGTAGTCGACCAGGCGTGCGACGGCATCCGGGTCGGTTTCCTGCCAGATGCCGTGGCCGAGATTGAAGATATGCCCCGGTGCCTCGCCGGCCTGCGTGAGCACCGCATCGACGTGGCGCTTGAGCTCCTCGGGCGGGGCGAACAGCGCCGCCGGATCCAGATTTCCCTGCACGGCCTTGGCGGCGCCGAGGGTCTGGCGGACCTCGGCGAGCCCGGTGCGCCAGTCGACGCCGACGACGTCGACGTCCAGGTCCCGGACCGCTCCCATCAGGGCTGCGCCCTGGTTGACGTAGTAGATGAGGGGCACGCCGGTGTGCCGCAGGCGCGCGGCGGTGCGGCGCACGGCGGCGAGCGCGAAGCGCTCGAACTGCGGCGGCCCGAGCAGCCCCGCCCACGACTCAAACAGCATCAGCGCCTGGGCGCCGGCCGCCGCCTGGGCGGTGAGGTATTCCGCCATGGCGTCCGCCAGGTGCGTGAGCAGGCGCTGCGCCGATTGCGGCTGTGCATAGAGAAACGCGCGCGCGGCACCGAACTCCTTGGACGGCCGGCCGCCGACGAGGTAACACAAGAGCGTGAAGGGCGCGCCGGCGAAGCCGATCAGCGGCACCCCCGGCGGCAGGTTGGCCCTCACCAGGCGGATGGCCTGCAGCACGAACGGCACATCGCGCTCCGGCACGAGCGCGGGCAGGGCATCGATCTGCGCGTCGCTGCGGATCGGTGCGCGCACCACCGGGCCGGGCTCGAAGGCGAGGTCCACGCCCATGCCCTGCAGCGGCGTCATGATGTCGCTGAATAGGATCGCGGCGTCGAGTTCGAAACGCCGCAGCGGCTGCAGGGTCACCTCCGCTGCCAGGTCCGCCGTGCGTGTCAGCGTCTCGAAGTCGACCTTGGCGCGCAGCGCCCGGTACTCGGGCAGGTAGCGCCCCGCCTGACGCATGATCCAGATCGGCCGGTGCGCCACGGGCTCGCGCCGGCAGGCGGCGAGGAAGGCGCCCGTTGCGCGCGGCGCGGCCGCGGGCGTGCTCATGCGTTCAGCCACTGGGCCACTTCGGGCGCGAAGTAGCTGATGATGAGGTCGGCCCCGGCACGGCGAATCCCGGTCAGGGTCTCCAGCACCGCGGCGCGCTCATCGATCCAGCCGCGGGCGGCCGCCGCCTTGATGAGGCTGAATTCCCCGGAGACCTGGTAGGCCACCACCGGCACGTGCACGCGGTCGCGCACCTGGCGGATCACATCCAGGTACGGCCCGGCGGGCTTCACCATGACCAGGTCCGCGCCCTCCTCGACATCCAGCAGCACCTCGCGCAGCGCTTCGCGCGAGTTGGCCGGATCCATCTGGTAGGAGCGCCGGTCCCCGAAGGCCGGTGCCGACTCGGCCGCCTCGCGGAATGGCCCGTAGAAAGCGGACGCGTACTTGGCCGCGTAGGCGACGATCGGCGTCGTGCCCTTGCCATTGGCATCCAGCAGGGCGCGGATCGCGGCCACGCGGCCGTCCATCATGTCGCTCGGCGCGACCGCATCGGCGCCGGCGCGCGCGTAGTTGAGCGCCACCTCGGCCAGCGTGCGCACCGAGGAATCGTTGTCGACCGCGCCCTCCCGGGTGATGTGGCCGCAGTGCCCGTGGTCCGTGGCGCCGCACAGGCACACGTCCGCCCATACCAGCAGCTGCGGGCAGGCCTCCTTGATGGCGCTGATGGTCTGCGCCGCGAGCCCCTTCGGATCGAGCGCATTGCTCGCCTGCGCGTCCTTGTGGTCGGGGGCGGCGAACACCAGCACCGCCGGTACCCCGGTGGCGGCGACCTCGCGCGCGTGTCGCGCCGCCTCATCGACGGAGAGCTGGAAGATGCCGGGCATGCTCTCGACCGCGCGCCGCACGGCGCGCCCCGGAACGGCGAACAGCGGGTAGACCAGGCCCTCGGGCCGCAGGTGCGTCTCGCGCACCAGGCGGCGCCACGGGTCTGACTGGCGGGTGCGGCGCGGACGGGTGTTGGGGAAGGCCATGGTTAGGATCTCGTCTCCAGTAAGCGAAGCGTAGTGACCGCAAGTCCCTCGAGCGTCGCGGCGTCCGCGATGACGGCGTGGTGTCCGCGCGCGCTCAGCGCGCGCGCGGTGGTGCGCCCGATGGCGACCGCGGTGGCCGCGTGCAGCAGGCGGTCAAAGTCCGTATGGCCGAGCGCCTCGGCCAGCTCGCTGACCGCGGAGGGACTGGCAAAGGTGACCGCCGCGACGCCCTCGCGCGCGATCCAGTCGCGGCACGCCGCCACATCCAGGGGCGCGCTGCCGGTGCGGTAGGCCTCCACCTGGGTCACCTCGGCACCCAGCTGCCTCAAGCCCGCGGCGATCGTCGGCAGTGCCCGCGAGCTCGCCGGATACAGGATCCGCGCCGCGGTCGCCTCCGGCCCGCGCGCGGCAAACGCGGCCACCAGCGCGGCGGCATTGCCCTCATCCGGCACCAGCTCGACCGGCCAGCCACGCTGCCTTAAGACCTGCGCCGTCGCCTTGCCGACCGCGGCCACCTTGAGTGCGGCCGGCGGCGTGGGCAGCTGCTCGAGCACGGCCGCCACCGCGTTGCGGCTGGCGAACACGATCCAGTGGAAGGTGCGGATGGCCTGCAGCGCCGCACGCAGCGGCGCGGGGTCAGTCGCGCCGATGCTCACCGTCGGCCACAGCAGCACGCGCAGCCCGAGACTCTTCAGCTCGCGGCTCAAGGGGCCGTCGCTCGCCTCCGCGCGCGTGACCACCACCGCCTTGGCCGCCAGCCGCGCGTTCATGGCGCCTCCACCGTGAAGCGGCCGCGTTCGCGGGCGATGAGCTCGCCGGCCCCGCGTGCCAGGAGATCCTCCGCGACCCGCTCACCCAGCGCTGCCGCATCCGACACCGAGGCCGGCGCGGTCGCCTGGGCGGTGAGATGCACGCTGCCGTCCAGCGCGCACACGCTGGCACTGAGCCTGAGCATGCGGTCGGTCACGGTGGCGAGCGCGCCGAGCGGCACCTGGCAGCCGCCCTCCAGGCGCCGCAGCAGCGCGCGCTCGGCGGTGGAGGTGAGGCGCGCCTCGCGGTCATCCAGCGGCAGCAGCCAGCGCAGGGTCGGGGCGTCCGCCGTGCGCGCGCACACGCCGATCACGCCCTGCGAGACCGCGGGCGGGAACTGCTCGGGCGACAGGAACTCGGTCACGTTCCCGAGCAGCTGCAGGCGCGCCAGCCCGGCGGCGGCGAGGATGATGGCGTCGTAGTCGCCGCCGCGCAGGCGGTCCACCCGCGTCGGCACGTTGCCGCGCAGCTCCGCGTGGGCGAGGTCCGGCCGCGCGCGCATCAGGAAGGCGCGGCGGCGCAGGCTGCTGGTGCCGACGCGCGCGCCGGGCGGCAGCTGCGCAAGGGTCGCGCCGTCGCGGCTGAGGAAGGCATCGCGGGCATCGGTGCGCGGCAGCGCGGCTGCGAGCGTGACCCCGGGGTCAAGCTGGGTGGAGAGGTCCTTGAGGCTGTGCACGGCGATGTCGACGCTGCCCTCAAGCAGCGCCCGGTCGATTTCCTTGGTGAAGAAGGCGCGGCCGCCGGCCTGCCACAGCGGCACCTCGCTCTGCACATCCCCCGCCGTCTTGATGTGCACCAGCTGCGCGGCAGGCGCGCCGTGGGCGGCCAGCAGCGCCTCGAGGTGATGGGCCTGCCAGAGCGCGAGCGCGGAAGCGCGCGTGCCGATGCGCAGCGGGCGCGCGCTCACGGCGTGCCGTCCTTCAGGAAGCGGTAGCCGACGCCCCACACCGTGAGGAAGTGCCGCGGATTGGCCGGGTCCGCCTCGAAGCGCTTGCGCAGCCGCAGGATGAAATTGTCGACCGTGCGGGTGGAGGGAAACACGTCGTAGCCCCACACCTTCTCCAGCAGGTCCTCGCGCGAGACGATGTCCCCGTCGTGCTCGGCGAGCACCTTGAGGATCATCGCTTCCTTCTCGGTCAGCTCCTGCGCCTCGCCGTTCCAGGCGCGGGCGCGGAAGGCGCGGAAATCCACCTCGTTGCCGCCGAAGCTGAGCACCGCGGTGGCCGCAGTCGCCGAGGCGCTGTGGTACCAGTCCCAGCGCCGCAGGATCGCGCGCACGCGCAGCAGGAATTCCTGCAGATGAAAGGGCTTGGCGAGATAGTCATCGCCGCCGGCCTCAAGTCCGCGCACGCGGTCGGCCGGATCCCCGCGCGCGGTCAGGAACAGCACCGGCGTATTGTTGCCCTGCTCGCGCAGCCGGCGGCACACGCCCAGGCCGTCGATGCCGGGCAGCATCACGTCGAGCACGATCAGGGCACAGCCGGCGCCCGCGAGCCACGCCAGCGCCTGCTCGCCGTCGCTGGCCGCGCTCACCTCGTAGCCTTCCGCGCGCAGGTTCTCGATGACCCCGGCCGCCAGGTGCGTGTCATCCTCCACCACCAGGACGCGCGGCGCGACGGGTGCCTCGGTGCTCACGAGCGCTGCCCCGGGGCGGCAGGCCAGGTGAGCAGGAAGCTCGCGCCCTGGCCCGGCCCGTCGCTGTGCGCGCTGACACGGCCCTGCGCGAGTTCCATCAGGCGGCGCACGATGAACAGCCCGAGACCGGTGCCGTAGTAGCCACCGCCGCCGCCGGGATGCAGGCGCGTGAACTTCTCGAACAGACGCGGACCGTCCGCCGTGGCGAAGCCGACGCCGCTGTCGCGCACCGCCAGCTCCACCTCATCCCCGCGGGCGCGCGCCGTGAGCGCGATGCTGCCGCGTCCGACGGGGGCCAGCGCCGCGAGCGCGTTCTCGAGCACGTTGCGCATCACCACATCCAGGGCGAGCGGGTCGCTCACCACACTCAGCCCCGGCTCGATGTCGCTCGCGATGCTGACCTGCGCCTGACGCGCGCGCTCTTCCAGCTGCGCGATGACGCGCCCGACTGCGCCGGCGAGCTGCACCGGCTCGGAGCGGAAGTCCGCCCGGCCGCGCTCCAGGCGGGCGCTCTCGAGGATCTGCGTGACCATCAGCTCCATGCGCGCCACGTCGGCCAGCATGCGATCGATCAGCACCCGCGCCTGCGGCGGCGGCGGCGTGCGCAGCGCCAGGGTCTCCAGTGAGAGCTGCAGGCTCGCGAGCGGCGTCTTGAACTGGTGCGAGACCAGCGCGAGGAAGCTGTCCTGCTCGGCGAGCACGTGCGCCTCGGCGCGCAGCGCGCGCGCGATCACCGCGATGCACAGCCCGAGCGCCAGCAGGAAGAACGCTCCCTCCCACGCGTACTGCCGGTGGCGGCTCACCTGCTCCGCGGCAAGCGCGGCACTGGCCGCCGGCGAGAGCGCCGCGTGCCCGTCGCTGACGAGGATGTTGGGCAGCAGTTCGTGGATGCGCTCGGGGCGGCTGCCGCCCTCCAGCAGCGCCTGCGCCGCGGCGGCCTGCCCGGCGTAAGCGGTGCGCAGCGTCTGGGCGTTGCGCTGCGTGTAGCTTCTCTGGTCGAACACCCACCAGGCCACCTGCACCACGGATACCAGCACCAGGGCGAGCGCCGTCAGCTGGAAGACGCGCGTGGACTTCATGCGAGCGTCGCGAGCGACTCCCGCAGCGCTTCGCAGAAGCGCGCGAGGTCCGCACGGGTGTGCGCCAGGGACAGGAAGCAGCCCTCGTAGGCGGAGGGCGGCAGGTACACGCCGCGCTCGAGCATGGCGTGGAACAGCCGGGCGAAGCGCTGGGTTTCGCGCTCCGTGAGGGTCGCGGCGGTGCGCGGCGCGCCCGCCTCGTGCAGCGATATCCAGAAGAGCGAGCCCACGCGCACAAAGTGCAGCGGGAAGGCTGCCCCCGCGAGGACGGGAAGGATCATCGCTTCGAGCTCGGCGCCCAGTGTCTCCAGGCGCTGCCAGCCTTGTTCGCGCTCGAGCAGGTCCAGCGTGGCGAGCCCGGCGGTCATCGCGACCGGGTTCCCGGAGAGCGTGCCGGCCTGATAGGTATCCCCCTGCGGCGCCAAGCGCGCCATCATGGCGCGCGCGCCGCCGAACGCCCCGACGGGCATCCCGCCGCCGATGACCTTGCCGAAGGTCGCCAGATCGGGGGTGATCTGCAGCAGCCCCGCGGCACCGTCGCGGCCGAGGCGAAAGCCCGAGATGACCTCGTCGAAGATCAGCAGCGCGCCGTGCGCGCGCGTGAGTTCGCGCAGCGCCGCGAGGAACTCGCGCCGCTGCAGCAACAGGCCGTGGTTGGCCGGCACCGGTTCGATGATGACGGCGGCGATGCGCGCGCCGTCGCGCTCAAACAGTGCCCGCGCTGCGGCCTCGTCATCCAGCGGCAGCACCCGGGTGCAGGCGGTGAAGGCCTCCGGCACGCCGGCCGAGGACGGGCGGCCGAAGGTGGCGAGGCCGGAGCCGGCCGCCACCAGCAGGTGATCCGCGTGACCGTGGTAGCAGCCGGCGAACTTCACGATGAGATCGCGCGCGGTGCAGGCGCGGGCCACCCGGATGGCGCTCATGACCGCCTCGGTGCCGGAGGAAACGAAGCGCACCTGCTCCACCGCCGGGTAGCTCGCCACCAGACGCTCCGCGAGCGCCACCTCCGCCTCGCACGGCGCACCGAAGGTGGTGCCGCGCTGCAAGGCCTCGCCCACCGCGGCGACCACCGCCGGGTGCGCGTGCCCTGCGATCAGGGGCCCCCAGGAACCCACCAGGTCCAGGTAACTCCTGCCGTCCGCGTCGAACACCTGCGCGCCCGCCCCGCGTGCGATGAACAGCGGCGTGCCGCCCACGGCGCGAAAGGCGCGCACCGGGGAGCTCACGCCGCCCGGAATCACGGCGCAGGCGCGCTGGTAGAGCGCGCTCGAGCGTGGATAGCGCGCGCGAAGTGTGTCTTCAGAAAGCTGGGTCATGTTTTTTCCGTATCAGTGCGGGCGCGCCCGCTCTTGGCGGCGGCGAAGAAGGCCTCCAGCGCGTCCGGCTCCGCGTGCAAGGCGGCAGCCCGGATCCCCGCCAGGGGCAGGTGCGCCAGGCGCCGTGCCACGTTGCAGGCGAGCCGCTCAAGCTGGCCGCGTTCCTCATCGTCCAGTGTACGCAGCCCGTGCGCGAGCGCACGCGCAACTTCCTCGGCGGCGATCTGCTCGAAGGCATCCTTCAGGTCCGCGAGTCGCGGCCCGAAGGCGCGCGTGGCGAGCTCGGTGCGCAGGTGCATGAGGCGCTCGTCGATCGCGGCGCGCACCGGCGCGAGCCGCATGAGCTCTGCCAGGCGGCGCCCCTGCGCCGCCTCAATCAGATCGTGCATGCCGACCCGGGCGAGCCCGGCCGCGCGCGCCGCCGCCGCCTCGACGTTGGGTGGCACCCCGAAATCGATCAGCAGCGGCGCGCCGCCGGCTGCACCCAGGCGCGCGAGTGTCGCGGCATCGAGTATCGGTTCCCCGCCGCCCGCGGCCAGCACCACCGCCGCCAGGGCCGGGGGCCGCCGGCGGAAGCGCTCCAGCGACAAGGCTTCAGCGCCCACCGCGGCGGCGAGTTCTTCGGCGGCCTGCGGCGTGCGGTTGACGATGAGCAGTGGCACCTGTGCCTGCTGCAGCCGCAGTGCGCAGCGGCGTGTCATGGGCGAGACGCCAACCAGCGCCACCTGGGTCTGGCGGCCGTCGAGGTGCCTGAGCACCCGCTCGGCGGCGAGATCACCCAGGGAGGGCGCCCGCACCCCGCCGGACAGGCGCTGCACGCGGCGCGCCATGGTGAGCGCTTCGCCCATCAGCCGATCGAGCACCGGGCCGCAGGTATGGGCATGACGCGCGTCTTCCCAGGCACCACGCAGCTGCGCCGCGATCTCCTGCTCGCCGGTCTGTGCCGAATCCAGCCCGCACGCGAGCAGGAACAGGTGCTCGACCGCGGCCTCTCCGGTCCAGGCGCGCAGCAGGCGTGCCGCCTCGCCGGCCTGCGCGTCGCGCCCGGCGAGGGCCCTGAAGACCTCGTGCCGCGCGTCCCCGGCGGCGGCGCCGCCGTCGGTGGCGAACACCACCTCGATGCGGTTGCAGGTCCCCACATAGAGAAGTTCCGCGGCCCTGAGGCGCGACTGCAGCAGCGCCAGCCGCGGCGCGACCTCCGCGCGCGGCACGGAAAAGCGCGCCACTTCGTCCACGCCTGCATGGCGGTAGGACAGGCCGACCACGCCGATCTGGTGCATGAGCGAGCTTAGCCTTCCGGCGCGGGCCCGAATGTCACCGAACGGTCACAGCCCTGAGAGCCACGCCGCAGTTGAGGCCCCCCGGCCGTTTCCGGCGCGCCGCGCGGCAGCGGTTGCATAACCTGCCCGGGGGCGGGCAAGGTGAGCGCGGGCATCACCCCACCCGATCCACCGGTCCCACGCCCCTCATGATCCACAAATTCACCCTCGCCGTGCCCTGGCTGCTGCTCTGCGTCGTCCTCCCGGCCGCCCAGGCGGCGGATCAGTCCCCGCAACCGCGCGCGCGCGACCTTGGCGTTCCGTTCGACGGCACGCCGGGTCCGTTCAACGCCATCACCGACGTCAGCGGCGTACTCGTCGGGCACACGACGCTCATCAGCGGCCAGGGCAAGCTCATCGTCGGCAAGGGCCCGGTGCGCACCGGGGTGACGGCGATCCTGCCGCGCGGAATGAACTCCATCGAGCGCTTCGCGTTCGCGGGCTGGTTCGCCGAGAACGGCAACGGGGAGATGACCGGCACCACCTGGGTGGACGAATCCGGCTTCCTCGAGGGACCGGTGATGATCACCAACACCCACAGCGTGGGCGTGGTGCGCGATGCCGTGATCGCCTGGCGCGTCGCGCACGGACCGGAGGACGCCACCGGCGCCTGGTGGTCGCTGCCGGTGGTCGCGGAGACCTGGGACGGCTGGCTGAACGACATCAACGGTTTTCACATCAAGGCCGAGCACGCCGTGCAGGCGCTCGACCGTGCCCGCAGCGGGGCGGTGGAGGAAGGCAACGTCGGCGGCGGCACCGGGATGATCTGCAACGGCTTCAAGGGCGGCATCGGCACCGCCTCGCGCAAGCTCACCCCGAAGGACGGCGGCTACACGCTCGGCGTGCTGGTGCAGTGTAACTACGGCACGCGCGAAAACCTGCGCATTGCGGGCATCCCGGTCGGGCGCGAGATCCCCGGCGAGGACCCCTACGCGTTCGTGCCCTCCGAGCTCGCCGAGCGCGGCTCGATCATCGTGGTCGTGGCGACGGACGCACCGCTGCTGCCGCACCAGCTGAAGCGCGTGGCGCGACGCGTGGCGCTCGGGCTCGGACGCAACGGCAGCATCGCCGGCAACGGCTCGGGCGACATCTTCATCGCCTTCTCGACCGCCAACCCGCAGGCCAGCAACGACAAGCACGTCACCGAGCTTCAGATGGTGCCCAACGATTCGCTCGACCCGATCTTCGCCGCGACCGTGCAGTCCACCGAAGAAGCCGTCATCAATGCCATGGTCGCCGCGCAGGACATGACCGGGATCGACAACCACCACGTGCGCGCGCTGCCGCACGAGAAGCTGCGGCAGGTGCTCAGGAAGTACAACCGGCTGCTCGAGCACTGACGGCAGCTTACGAGGCTTTCCTCGGCAGTGCCGCAGAAGATGGAGCGGGTGATGGGAATCGAACCCACGTTAGCAGCTTGGGAAGCTGCAGTTCTACCATTGAACTACACCCGCCGGGGCCGTCGACTCTAATCGGGTTGCGCGCGGTTCGGCAACTGTCCGGCGCGCGGTGCGCTCGCGGTCAGCCGGCACCGCGCCGCAAGGAGCGCGCGCATATAGCCTCAGGGCGCTCGCCGGGGGTATAAAGCATTGTCACGCTGCGGGTGAGGCCGCAACGGCGACCGATACCTATAAAGCAGCGGGGAGGTCCGATGGCGTCTGCGGCTGTCATACCACGCCACCTGATCATCTGGCGTGACCCACCCGTGTGGCCATTCGTGTGGCGCGGCCTGCTGCCCCTGTGCGCACTGGGAGCGGTGGTGTTGTTCGCCGCCGGCCCCTTCGCCCGCCTCGCCATCCAGTCCACGGTGGAGCACGAGCTGCGCGGGCAGCTGGACGCCGCCGGGTTCGGCTGGGTGGGCCTGGCCGTGTCGGGCCAGAGCGTGAAACTTGCCGGCGTCGAGCCGCAAAGCGGCGCCGGCGAGCACGCGCTGCAGCTGGCGCGCGCGGCCACCTGCCCCACCTGGCTCGGCCGACGCACCTGCGCGGTGACGGTGAGCGCGCAGTTCATGCCGGCCGCTGAGCCCTCGACCCCGGCCGCGGTCGCTTCGCCGCACGCGCCCGAGGTGGCGGCGCCGGTCGCGACACGCCAGGCCTGCGAGCAATCCCTCGCGAACTCACTTGCCGCCGAGCAGATCACCTTCGCCCCCGGCAGTGCCAAAATCGACGCCCAGAGCGGCGCGCTGCTCGACACGCTCGCCCGCGAGGTGCGCGCCTGCCCGGGCAAGATCCGCATCGAGGGCCACACCGACACCGTCGGGCGCGGCCGTGTCAACCGGCACCTGAGCGAGGCACGGGCCGCGGCGGTACGCAACGCCCTCATCGCCCGCGGCGTTCCTGCCGGCCGCCTCAGCGCCAAGGGCTACGGGGCGCGCCGGCCGATCGCGGACAACACGACCGAGGAAGGGCGGGCGCGCAACCGGCGCATCGAATTGCACACGGTCTCTTCAAACTAAAACGAGCGAGGGGCTTTCATGGGCTTTCTCCTGACCAAGATCCTGTTCCTCCTGGTGCTGGCCGCCGCCAGCGGCGCGCTGCTCGCCTACTGGTGGTTCCGGCGCCATTACGAGGACGTGACGCTCGACTACGCCCGCTCGCGCGAGGAGTGGGACGCCTGGCGCCGGGGTTTCGAGGAGCGCCTGGCCGCACGCCCGGCGGTCGATCTTGAGCCGCTCACGCAGCAGCTCAGCGCCGTGCACGCGGCCGTGAGCGACATCGATATTCCAATCCCCGAGCGCGTGGACCTCTCCCCGCTGCACGCGCGGCTGGAGGACCTGACGCGCCGGGTGGGCGACATCCACCTGCCGGCGCCGGATCTCGGGTCCACCGATGCGCGCCTGACAGCGATCGAGCACGCGCTTTTCCCGCTGGACACGCGGCTCGATGAGTTGGCGAGCGCGGTGCGGGCCCTGCGCACCCCGGCGCCGGCGGCCAGCGCTGCGGAGGTGGTGAGCGAGGCGGCCGCGCCCGCCGCGGAGTCGCTCGACACCTCACTGGATGCCGCCGCGGAGGCAGTAGCGGAGCGCCCGGCGCAAGCACCGCCGGAGGCGATGAAGGAGGAGGCATCCCTCGAGGCGGTGCGCGATGGCAGTAGGAACCTGCTGACGCACCCGAGCCACGGTAAGCCGGACGATCTCACCCGCATCAAGGGCGTCGCCAAGGTGCTCGAGCACACGCTGCACAAGGTGGGCGTGTTCTATTTCTGGCAGATCGCCGAGTGGTCGCCCGAGGACGTGCGCCACGTCGACAGTCAGCTCACCGGCTTTCACGGGCGCATCGAGAGCGATGAGTGGGTGAGCCAGGCGAACGAACTGGCTGCACTGCCGAGCGCCACGCCGCGACCGCGCGAGCACTGAAGCGCAGCAGCGGCGCAAAGCGCGGGTAGCCGCGCTGCGGCACGCCCTTATAATGCGTGCCGCTCCTGGCTTGATTTGCCGCGCTCCATGAATTCAACCGTCGCACCTACCCCTGCGCGTGCCGTGTGCGTGTACTGCGCCTCGAGCCGCACCTCGCATGCCGACTACCGCACCGCCGCGCACCGGCTGGGAGAGGTGCTGGCCGGGGACGGCATCACGATCGTCTACGGCGGCGGCGCGGCGGGCTCCATGGGAGCACTCGCCGACGGGGCGCTCGCCGCCGGCGGGCAGGTGATCGGCATACTGCCGCGCTTCATGGCGGATCTTGAATGGGGTCACCGGGGGCTGACCGACCTGCAGCTCGTCGAGGACCTCAGGACGCGCAAGCACGCGATGCTCACCCTGAGCCAGGCGGCGATCGCCCTCCCCGGGGGTTCGGGCACGCTCGAGGAACTGCTCGAGGCGATCACCCTCAAGCGCCTGGGTCTTTACCTCAACCCGATCGTGCTGGTGAACACGCGGGGGTTCTTCACCCCGCTCGTGCAGGTGCTGCAGCGCGCGGTCGATGAACACTTCATGGATCCGCGCCACCTGCTCATGTGGCAGGTCGTGGATACCCCGGAGGCGGTGCCGGAGGCGCTGCGCCTAGCCCCCGCCTGGAGTGCCGAGTCCCGGGCCTTCGCGGCCGTTTAGCCCCGGCAAGCGCCGGCTCGGCGATTCCCCGCCGGCAGTGGCGAACACCTCAACCCCGGATGACGTCGGAGCGCGCGGCGCGCCTAAGCCTTGCGCGGCGCCGACAGCTCGAACGGCAGCGACCGCAGCCGCTGCCCGGTGGCCGCCCGGATGGCGTTGGCGACCGCCGGCGCGATCGGGGGCGTGCCCGGCTCGCCGACCCCCGAGGGCGGGTTGGTGGAAGGCACGATGTAGACCTCGATGAGCCGCGGCATCTCGTTGATGCGCAGCACCTGGTACTGATGGAAGTTGGTCTGGTCGACATGCCCGTCGGTGAGGGTGATCTTGCCGTGCAGCGCCGCCGAGAGGCCGTAGCCGATGCCGCTTTGCATCTGCGCCCGCACCACGTCGGGTGTCACGGCGATGCCGCAGTCCACCGCGCACACGACGCGATCCACCGTGAGCTTGCCGCCTGCCACCGTGACCTCGGCTATCTGCGCGACCACGGTGCCGAAGGATTCGTGGACCGCCACGCCGCGGCCGCGCCCCGGCTGCCGGGCGAAGGGCTGGTCCCACCCGGCCTTGTCCGCCGCGAGCTTCAGGACGGCCGCGTGCCGCGGGTGCTTGCCCAGGCGCGCCAGGCGAAAGGCGACCGGATCCTCTCCGGCGGCCTGCGCGAGCTCATCGATCATTACTTCCTTGGAAAATGCCATGTGGGTGTGTCCCACCGAGCGCCACCACAGCACCGGCACGCCGACCTTGCCCGGCGTCCAGCTGAGGTGCGTGTTCTCAAGATCGTACTGCTCCGGGGCATTGCCCTCGACGGCACTCGGATCGACGCCGTTCTGCATCATGGCCGCGAGCGCCGTGCCCGCCAGGATCGACTGCCCCACCACGCGCTGGCGGTAGGCGATGGTGCCGTCCTTGCCGATGGCGGCGCTGATGCGATGCAGGTTCAGCGGGCGGTACTTGCCGCCGGTGATGTCATCCTCGCGTGTCCAGATGAGGCGCACCGGGTACTTGCCGCCCGTGGCCTTGGCGATCGAGGCGACCTCGGCGATGTAGTCGGACTCGGGGTTGGCGCGCCGGCCGAAGGTGCCCCCCGCCGCCAGCGTGTGGATGATGACCTGCGCCGGCTGCAGGCCAACCTGCGCGGCGGCATTCATCTGGTCGATGGTCTGGAACTGGCAGCCGGCCCAGATCTCGCACTGCTCCGGGCCCAGCCGGCAGACAGCCGTGAGTGGCTCCATCGGCGCATGCGCGAGGTAGGGAAACTCGAACTCGCCTTCGACCGTGTGTGCCGCGTGCGCCAGCGCCGCCTCGGCATCCCCGTGGCTGCTGATCGTGAGCGCCTCCGGCCCGCGTGCCAGCGCCTTGTACTCCTTCATGATCGCCGCGCTGCCGCGCTTCTCGGCCGCCGTCTCGTCCCAGGTGACGCGCAGGGCCTCGCGGCCCTTCTTCGCCGAATACATATCCTGCGCGACGACCGCGACACCGCGCGGGATCTGCACCACGTCGACGACGCCCGGTACGGCCTTCGCCTGGGTGGCATCAAAGGAACTGACCTTGCCCCCGAAGCGCGGCGGCCGCAGGACCACCGCGGTCATCATCCCGGGAAGGATCACGTCGATGGCGAATTGCTGAGCGCCGGTGGACTTCGCCCGTGAATCCAGGCGCGGGAACTTGCGGTCCACGCCGATGAACTTGAAGGCGCCCGGGTCCTTGAGCGTGACCTCCTTCGGCACCGGCTGCTGCGCGGCGGCGCCGGCGAGTTGCCCGAAGGTTGCCTGCTGGCGCGCGCCGGCGTGCGCCACGACGCCCTCGCTCACGGTGATCTCGCCGGCGGGGACTTTCCAGGTCTGCGCCGCGGCGGCCACCAGCATCGCGCGCGCCGTCGCACCGGCCTGGCGCAGCTGCATCCAGGAATTGGCGAGGGAGGAGGAGCCTCCGGTCCCCTGCATGGTGCCGCGCGGGTCGAAGGCGGTATTGCCGTACAGCGGCACCTGCGCGGGGGCGTTTTCCACGCGCATCTGTCCCCACGACGCATCCAGTTCCTCGGCGACGATCGCCGGCAACCCGGTCCACACCCCCTGCCCCCCCTCCACGTGCTTGCAGATCACGGTCACGATGTTATCGGGGGAGATGCGGACGAAGGGCATGGCGAGCGGCCCGGTGGCCGCCGCACCCTTCGCGCCCGTGCCAGTGCCGGGTGCGCAGCCGGGCAGCAGGATCGCGAGCGTCAGTCCCGAGCCTGCCAGGGTGGTGAGCTGCAGAAACTGGCGGCGCGTGAGCTCCGCGGAGGCCGCCCCGCCGGTAACCACGGCATCGATGTGGCGAAAGTACACGGTGCTTGACCTCCCAGTGCCTTCAGCCGTGCGCGGGCGCTGCGGCGGGCAGATTCTCGGACGCCTGGTGAATGGCGCTGCGGATGCGCGCATAGGTGGCGCAGCGGCAGATGTTGCCGCTCATCGCCGCATCGATCTGCGCATCACTCGGCTTCGGATTGCCGGCGAGCAGCGCGGCCGCGGACATGATCTGCCCGCTCTGGCAGTAGCCACACTGCGGGACATCGAGCCCGATCCAGGCGCTCTGCACCGCGCGCCCGGCGGGCGTGGCGAGTCCCTCGATCGTCGTGATCTGCCGCCCGGCGGCCGCCGCTACCGGCGTCACGCACGAACGCGTTGCCTGACCGTCGAGGTGCACCGTGCAGGCCCCACACAGCGCCATGCCGCAGCCGAACTTGGTGCCGGTGAGCTGCAGGTGATCGCGCAGCGCCCACAGCAGCGGCATGTCGGGGGCGACGTCCAGGTCGCGGGCTTCGCCGTTGACGGTGAGACTAATGGCCATCGGGGCACTCCATGCACGCTGCGGCGGATCGCGATATGCATTTTTCGCGCGCATCGGAGCTGCGCGCCATCCCTCCTTTGAGGGACGCAGACAAGAACAGGGCCGGCCCCCCGGCGGGAGGCCGGCCCTTGAGAACCCCTCGAGGCGCTGCTCTAGAAGCTGTAGGACCCGTAGATGCCGTAGGTGCGCGGCTGGTTCACGAGGTAGCCGACACGGGCGCTGCGGCCGCGCTCGTAGTCCAGTGCCAGCGGCACGGTCTTGTCGGTGAAGTTGTTCACGTAAGCGGCCGCCTGCCAGTGGGCCCCCTTGAGTCCCAGGCGGAAATTGGCGAGCGTGTAAGAGGGCAACTCGGCCGCGAAGTTGATCTGTGACACCGAGTAGGGACCGCCGAAGGGAATCAGGCGTGCTGCGTTCGGATCCCCGGTGCCGCCGATCTGCCCGAACCCGGGCTCCTCGTTCTCGAACTGCGAGAAGGAACTGCCGACGTATTGCACCGTCAGGTTGGCGAAGAAGTCCTTGTCGCCCATGACCGGCAGCGTGTAGCCCACGCTCGCGGCCGCCTGCGTCTTGGGGGCCGTCGGCAGCCGGTTGCCGTCGGCAAGGCCGCCGACCACCACCGACGTGCCGTCCGGCAGCGTCGAGGTGACCGAGGAGGTGAGCTTCGCATCGATGTAGCTCGCCGACACACCGAAGTCCCAGTTGGCGTTGGGCCGTGCAAACAGCTCAAGTTCCCCGCCCACGCTGCGGGCGGTCGGCACGTTGAACACCACGCGCGAGGAGCAGGTACCGGCGGTCGTGGTCGCCTGCAGGTTCTTGATGTCCGCGTAGAAGGCGGCGACGTTGAGGGTGAGGCGGTGATCCAGCCACTGCGTCTTGGCGCCGATCTCGTAGTTCCAGGTCTTCTCGTCCTGCCAGTTCGGCTGGTTGCCGAACACCGCCTTGTCGGTCGCCGAACACAAGGGCAGGTTGATGGGATCGTTGATGCCTCCGAGGCGGAAGCCGCGCGAGGCCTGCGCATTGAACTGCACGTCCTCGGTCGCCTTGAAGCTCAGGATGACGCGCGGCGAGGTGCCGTTGGAGTTGGTGGATGCGGGGACCACGCCGGGCACCGGGGGGTTGGTCCCAGGCACGAAGGTTTCATCGGCGAACAAGCCGGCGAACAGCAGGTCCTTGTCCTCATCGAACTTGTAATAGCGCAGGCCGCCGGTGATGGCCCACTGTTGCGTGATGTTCCAGGTGGCTTCGCCGAACACGGCGTACTGCTTGAGCGTGTAGCGCAGGTCAGAATAGAACGGCGTGTCCGGCGGCGCATTTACGGCCGAACTCGGCACCCCGATGATCGCGTCGTAACCGGGAGTCGGCAGGTCCTGTCCGTAGTGGCGACCAATGTGCTGGAAGAACCCGCCCAGCAGCCACTGCACCGTCGTGCTGTTGCTGGAGGCGATGCGGATCTCCTCGGAAAGGGCATTGAGCGCCGTGCGGTCGTAGAGCGGCGAATTTACCCGCACGTCCTGCTGGATGTTGGGGTCGGCATTGCCCAGGATGTCGAACGTCACGCTGCCGGTGAGCTGCGTGGCATCACGCAGCACGCGCACCTTGCGGTCCGTGTAGGAGGTGATTGAGGTCAGCGTGGCCGGCCCGAAGGCATACTCGATCTTCAGGTCACCGAGCGTGAACTGGTCGAGCAGCCCTTCGCGCTGCTGCGTGTACTGCTCGAGGCTGCCGATCGTGACCGGCGCCACGGTGGTGTAGGGGTTGGCGAGAATGTTGTAGACATCCTGCCGCGGGAAGCCGTTGGTGGTGAGGTTCTGGTACACGATACGTGGCGTGATCGACAGCGCATCGGTCGGCCTGATGAGCACGGACAGGCGCACACCGCTGCGATCACCGTCGTTCACGTCCTTCTCCACGCCCCCGCCTGGCTGGAGCGCGTCGATGAATCCCGGCAGATGATGGTAGTAGACGACCAGGCGCGCCGCGGCGATGTCACCGAGGGGTATGTTGAGGGCGCCGCGCGCGGAACCACCCACATCCCCGTGCGACACTTCCTCGACGGAGCCGTCGGTGAAGGCCTCGAATTTGCCAAGCTGCGGCTGGCGCGTGATGTAACGCACCGTGCCTGATTCCGAGCCTGCTCCGAACAGTGTGCCCTGAGGACCGCGCAGCACCTCGAAGCGCTCGAGGTCAAAGAGCTCCAGGTCGGGGGTGAACAGTGCGATCGAGATCGGCGACTCATCCAGGTACACGCCGACCTGCTCCTTCACGCCCGGCTGGTCGCGGATGACCTGGCCGGAGCTGATGCCGCGGATCGCCATCTGGCTCTGCCCCGGACCTAAGTCCGCGATGGACAGGCCCGCAATGTTGCGCGCCAGGCCGACTATGTCCTGGGCGCCCGAGTTGACGATCTGACTCTGGCTGGTCGCGGAGACCGAGAACGGCACGTCCTGCAGGTTCTGGACGCGTTTCTGCGCGGTGACGACGACTTCCTGGATAACCCCCTGCTCGGC
>Ga0207693_10000907_pt1 | contig 26588 bp, 24 predicted proteins | sample LARL81metaG_FD_184347 | JGI IMG/M metagenome (GOLD analysis project Ga0207693, IMG submission 184347) | Corn, switchgrass and miscanthus rhizosphere microbial communities from Kellogg Biological Station, Michigan, USA - LAR L8-1 metaG... | ecosystem: Host-associated > Plants > Roots >... | reverse complement strand
CCTCGCACATCAGCGGGAACGCCGGGCGCACGACGTGGAAGGCGCCGCGCAGATGGACATCGACGACAGATTCGAAGTCGCCGTAGCTCATCTCCTTCAACGACGCCGGTCGGGCATTCCCGGCGTTGTGGACGAGGATGTCGACGCGGCCGTAGCGGTCCAGGGCCGTGTCGATGATCGCCTTGCCGCCCTCCGGGGTGGTGACCGATTCGGTGCTGGCCACGGCCGTGCCGCCGGTCGCGGTGATCTCGCGCACCACTTCCTCGGCCGGCCCCGCGTCGGTGCCGTCCCCGCCGATGCTGCCACCGGGGTCGTCGACGATGACCTTCGCGCCCTGCGACGCCAGCAGAAGGGCGTACGCGCGGCCCAGTCCCCTGCCGCCTCCGGTCACGACCGCGACCCGGTCGTCGAATCTCAAGTCAGGCATCTAATTTCCGAGGACGAGGCCTTCGAGGTCGCCCTTTTCGCGCCACTGGACCAGCAAGTCATCGAACGCGTAAAAGCCGGGCGAGTAGAACTCGCCGAGAAACGAGCGGATGCCCTCTCCACCGCCACCACCTTCGTTGTTGTAATACCCGGGAGTGCAGGAGACTTCGAATGCAGAATTGTCGATCGCGAGTTCTCGGATGGTCTTGACCCAGTTGTCTTGACCCTGTTGGCTCGGTTCGACGGTCGTCGCGCCTCGCTCGATGGCTTCCGAGATGATGTAGGCGATGTGCTTGGCCTGCTGCTCGAACATCGCCGTGGTGTTGGCCGAGACGCCGCCCTGAATGAAGCCGGTGTGGAATTGGTTGGGGAAGCCGCGGCTGGTGATCCCATGCAGCGTCTTGTAACCGTTCCGCCAGTGGTCGAAGAGTGACAGGCCGTCACGGCCGTCGATGGCATCCATCGCATAGCGTCGACTGATCTCCGTGGAGATCTCGAATCCGCTCGCGAAGATTACGCAATCGACCTCGTACTCAACACCATTGGCGACAATCCCGTTCTCCGTCAGCCTTTCCACACCCTTGGACTCCGACACGTCGACCAGCGTCACATTGGGGCGGTTGAAGGTCGGCAGATACTCGTCGCTCGAGCATGGGCGCTTGCACAGGAACCGGTAGTAGGGTTTGAGCGCCTCTGCGGTGTCGGGGTCATCAACGACGGCGGCGATGCGGCGGCGCAACCGCTCCATGATCTTGTAGTCTTCCTCTTCCCGAATCGCCATGATCTGTTCGACGCCAAGCGATGCGGGATCGTCACTCGCCGCAATCCGTGCGGTCATGTTGCGCCCCAGTTCGGTCCAGAAGTCGCAGACCAGGTCCGGCTCGCCGAACACCACACCCTGGAACGGTGACCAGGAATGGAAGTTGCGCTTGCGCTCCTCCTGCCAGCCTGGCTGCAGCGATTTGGCCCATTCCGGATCCGTAGGCATGTTCCCCCGCTCGTCGACCGACGACGGCGTGCGCTGGAACACGTAGAGATGCTTGGCATCCCGGCCGAGATGCGGCACCAGCTGGACACCGGTGGCCCCGGTTCCGACGAGCGCGACACGCTTGTCCCCGAGCTTGACCAGTCCGCCGTTGGCATCTCCGCCGGTGTAGTCGTAGTCCCAGCGCGCCGAGTGAAACACGTGTCCCCCAGCACTCAAGTAGTCCTTGATCCCCGGGATTCCAGGCAGCTTCGGCCGGTTGTACGAACCGGCGGTCAACACGACGAATCGAGCCCTGATGTCGTCACCGCGGTTCGTGCTGATCCGCCAGCGCCTGAGCGACTCGTCCCAGCGCAGGTCGCGCACCTGGGTGGAGAACAATGCGCCGTCGTACAGGCCGAAATGCTTTCCGATATTGCGGCAATGCTCGAAGATCTCGGCCCCGTCGGCGAACTTCTTCGACGGGATGAAGTTGAGTTCTTCGAGGAAAGGGATATAGCAGTACGCGTCGTTGTCGCACTGAATGCCGGGGAATCGGTTCCAGTACCAGACACCGCCGAAGTCACCGGCCATCTCGATGACCCGGACACCCTCGACACCGGCCTTCTTGAGATAGGCCCCGGCAAGCAGACCGGCGATGCCGCCGCCGAGGACGACGACATCGGTGTCCTCGGAGATCGGGTCGCGGAATGTTACCGGTGTATACGGATCGATCTCGTAGAAGTCTGCGAACTCGCCCTTCAGCTCCAGATACTGCGTGGATCCCTCTGGGCGCAACCTCTTGTCGCGCTCATACAGATACTTCTCCCGCAACGCATCGATGTCGATATCGCCGGGCGTGTCCGTCGGTCCGCACGCCTCTTGGAAGGTCGTCATGCGAGTGGCGTCTCCTAATCCGAAAGTTCTTGTGGTTCGCCGGTACCCATGTACTTCGACAGCTGGTAGTGCAAGTTGACGGTGCTTCGCTCGCGGTACGGATTCGGCTTGGTGCCGGGAAAGCCTGCCGACTTCATGCCCTGCTGCACCGCCGCCATGTTCGAGAAGTCCTGCGGCAACACGGACAGCCATCGCGGGTCGCCCACCGCTGTGTAGACCCATTCGGTCTGCGGCTCTTGTCCTTTCGGGCAGAGCTCGTACGTCGCGACCTCGAAGATGCACTTGTTCGGGTCGTAGCTCGGGTGCGGGCGCGCGCCGTAGCACAGCGCACTGGTCAGGCCCTGGCCGATCTGGAAGTTCGGGAAGATCTGCCACGCGGTGCCGCTCTGCCCGAGAATGTCGGCCGGGATCGTCGGCCAGACCACCCCGCGTGCTTCATCGTCGCGGCGCGCCGAGGACAGCCAGTGTTCGAGCACCTTGTCGGCCGGTGTACCTTCGGGCAGTTCGTCGACCAACCGCTTCGCGGCCTCCACCAGTGTTCGCGTGGTGGTCGCGTTGGTCTCCTCCATCGTGTAGACCTGCATCTCCGCCGTCGAGATCCGCGGATCGCCGGTACCGAGCCGGATCTTGGACTTGGTCTCTTCCAAGTCATCCGGCGCGTCGTAGCCGATGTTGCTGTGCCTACCCTGCGCCTTGGCCCAGCCCTTGAACTCGCCGAACTTGTTGAACTCCGGATGCGTCGTGAAGACGTGGTAGGTCTCGTTGAAGGCCTCCATCGCGACTTTCCAGTTGCAGTCGAAGTTCAGCCACTTGCGCCACTTGTAGCGCATGTTCTCCAGACCGAACGGGTCGAGGATCTTCGCGGCGGGGAAGAGATAGTCGGCCAACGGCTCGCAGTCGGGATCCATGTTGACGAACAGCCAGCCACCCCAGGTGTCGACGTTGACCCTTGCGAGGTGGGTGTTTTCGGGCGTCAACGCGCCCTTCCAGTCGTCCCGTTCGCGGATGTGCGTGCACGCCCCGTCGAGCCCGTATGTCCAGCCGTGGAAGCCGCAGACGAAAGACTTGCGGGCCCGTCCGCAGGCGTTTTTGGCGCCGTCGGGAGTGTCGATCAGCCGACGGCCCCGATGCATGCACACGTTGTGGTGCGCCCTGAATTCGTTTGGCCCCGTGCGCACGACGATGATCGAGTCGTCAAGGATGTCGTATGTGAGGTAGTTGCCGACCTCGGGGATCTCCTCGACCCGGCCGACCTGCTGCCACACCTTGCGCCACAGCTTGTCACGTTCGGCGCGGGCATAGTCCTCGGAAACGTAGGCCTCCACCCCAATGGTCACCGGCTGGGACAGAACCTCGGTAAGTTCTTCCGCCTGAACGCTTTCCATATCGGTCATGGCACCCCTCCTAAAACCGACTTATCGCGCTACGGAACGATTCGTCCTTCAGAAAAAGCGAGGTGTTGTCGGCGCCGAGGTGGCTCCATTTGAGGTCGAGCCCGCCGTCGACAAGCAGCGTCTGTCCGGTGATATAGCTCGAGAGGTCCGACAGCAGGAACAGAATGGCTCCCGCCTGCTCCTCGGGCCGCCCGCGCCGCCCCATCGCGATGGCCTGGCGATCACGGTCGGGGTCGTCGTCGACATAGGTGCGCGACGCGGCCGTCTCGGTCACCCCCGGCGCGACGGCGTTGACGCGGATGTTGTCCAGCGCCAGTTCGACGGCCATCGTGCGGGTCATCGCAGCCACCGCGGACTTCGCGGTTCCGTAGGCGATGTGAAAAGGCGCGGTGTTCATTCCGCTGATCGAAGAAATTGAGACGATCGACCCCTTCAGGCCGAGTCTCCGGAGTTCCCTGCCAACCGCTTGGCTCATGAAGAACGCCGTCTCCAGGTTCTGGGTGAACAAGGCGCGCCAGTCGTCGCGCGTCACCCGGGTGGAGGGCATCCACGTCGACGGTTCCGCGCCGCCTGCCACGTTGACGAGCCCGTAGAGGTTGCCGCTTGTCCGCCGCACCTGATCGATGACGGCGGCGATGCCGTCGTCGGTGGATGCATCGGCCGCCACCGCGACGACGGACAAGCCCTGCTGCGCGAGAGGGATCACGTGCTCGCCCAGGTTCTCCTTCGACCGGCTCACCGCGACGACCGTGGCGCCGGCCTGCGCGGCCAATCGAGTCACCGTGGTACCGATGCCGCCACCGCCCGCACCCGACACGATGACGATGCGGCCGTCCAACCGCAAGAGATCATCCATGGTGACGATATTTGTCCGGACAACATACGGTGCTCTGCATATTGCAGAACACTATTCCGCAGCGGGAATAGGCTCGTCAAGGCCGGCTGACCGACGATTGCGACTATTGTCTGGACTAAAGAGGCTTGATACCGTGCGAGGTCATGACTGAGTCCGGGACGGCGTCCCTAATGGCAAGCCGCTACTCCGCAGCGAGCCCCACCACCTCGGACGGGTGGCGACTCGAGCGGCTCACCGCGCCCAGCCGGCTGTTCGGTGCGAACGGTCTGCGCACCGGTCCAGACGGACGCGTGTATGTCGCGCAGGTGACCGGCAGCCAGATCAGCGCACTGGATCTCGAGACCGGTCGGCTGGACAACGTCAGTGCGAAGGGCGGCGACATCATCGCGCCAGACGATGTCGCCTTCGACCCGAGCGGCAACCTGTACGCGACCGAGGTGATGGACGGCCGGGTGAGCGTGCTCGAGGCCGGCGGCCGGACCCGGGTGCTGCGAGACGATCTGCCCTGCGCCAACGGCATCACCGTCCATCAAGGGCGGCTCTTCATCAACGAGTGTCGCGATGGCGGACGGCTTCTGGAGCTCGATGGCACCGGAGCCATCGTGCGCGTCCTGGCCGAGAACCTACCGTCGCCCAACGCCATGGAGGTCGGTCCCGACGGGATGCTCTATTACCCGCTGATGACGGCCAACGAAATCTGGCGAATCAACCCGGACGGCGGTGTGCCGCAACGCGTTGCCGGTGATCTCGGGGTGCCCGACGCGGTGAAGTTCGACTCCGCGGGATTCATCGTCTCGACCCAGGTGGCCAGCGGGCAGGTGCTGCGCATCGATCCTCGCAATGGCTCGCAGACCGTGCTGGCGCAGCTGACTCCCGGCCTGGACAATCTGACCTTCGTCGGCGACCGGTTGTTCGTCTCGAACTTCACCGGCGAGATCACCGAGATCCTGTCCGGCGGGGACACGAGCACAGTGCTGCCCGGAGGGCTGAACTGGCCGTTGGATCTGGCCATGAGCGATGACGGCAATCTCTACGTCGCCGATGGCACCTACTTCTATGTGCTGCGCGCCGACGGTTCACTGGAAACGGCCGGAATGCTCTTCTCGCCGGCATACCCCGGCTTCCTTCGCGGTCTGGCCGCGGCAGGTGCGGGAGAGTTCGTCGTGACAACGTCGGGTGGCCAGGTGGCCAGATACCGGCCCGCTGCGAACGAAACCGATTACCTCGCAACCGACTTCGACCAGCTTTACGGTGTGGCGATCGGACCGGGCGACATGGTCGTGTTCGCCGAACTCGGCACCGGTCGCGTGCACTCGCTGCGATCGGGCAACGTCGAAACACTCGCGTCCGGCCTGCTCGATCCGGTCGGCATTGCCTTCGACCCCGACGGCAGGCCCTTGGTCACCGAGTCGGGTGCGGGCCGGGTGGTCCGGCTGTCCGGGGCGGGGGTCGAAACCGTGGTCGACGGTCTTGCGCAGCCACAGGGCATCGTGGTGGCCGACGGCCGGCTCTACATCGTCGACGCCGGCGCCAAGGAAGTGCTCGCGGTCGGCCTCGACAGCAATGAGCGCCGCACGATCGCTTCCGGCTTGCCGGTCGGACCTCCGCCCGGGGTGGAACCCAAGCCACTCAAGGGAATGCCGCCGTTCTCCGGACCGCAGGGGCCGTTCGCGGGCATCACCGCGGGGCCGGACGGCGCACTCTACGTTTCGGCCGACGGCGACGGCAGCGTGCTGGCCCTGCGGCGGGTGGACACGTGACAGTCACGCCTGCCGACCACCGCTACCTCCAGGTCGCGCGCACCCTGCGCAAGGAGATCGTGGACGGGGTGTATCCGGTGGGTTCACAGCTGCCCACCGAACACGAACTGTGCGAGCGGTTCGCGGTGAGCCGCTATACGATCCGCGAGGCGCTGCGCAGGCTGCGCGACGACAACCTGGTCGCATCGCGGCCCCGCGCAGGCACCCTCGTCGTGCCCCGTCCGGCGACGAATTCCTATGCGCAGGACGTGATGTCAATCAACGACCTGCTCGCCTTCGCAACGGGCGCACCGTTCACGATCGAGTCGAACGCGATGGTGACAATCGATGACGACCTCGCCGCCAGGACCGGCCTGGACGTCGGGTCCGAGTGGCTGGCGGTGCGCGGCTACCGGCAGGCCGACGGCACCCGGGCACCGGTTTGCAAGACGGAGTACTACATCAACCGTGCCTTCGCCGCGGTGGGCAGGCTTTTGCAACGGCACTCCGGTCCGATCTTCCCGTTAATCGAGGACCTTTTCGGGGTGAGCGTTGTCGAGGTGCACCAAGAGATCTCTGCGATCGCCACGTCCCGTGAATTGGCCGACTTGCTCAAGGTCGAAACGGGCAGTGCCGCACTCGAAATGCAACGCACATACACGACGTCGGACGGTGAGATCGCCCAGGTCACGGTCAATACGCATCCCTCGGCGCGGTATCGCCATTCCATGACCATGCGCAGGGTCAAGGGCTAGGTTCGGGTCCGTGAGGGTAGACGAAAATCGCGCGGCCGACGCGTACCGCCGCGGGTTGTGGGTTCGCACTACACTCGCCGATTCCCTCCGCGATGCCGCACAGCGCACGCCCGAGCGAACGGTTCTGGTCGACGGCGACATTCGGCTCGACTGCCAAATGCTGCATGCGCGGGCGATTGCCTTGGCGCACAACCTGATGACGCGGATGCCGCCGGGCAGCGTGGTGTCGTTCATGCTGCCGAACTGGTACGAGGCCGCGGTCATCTACCTGGGCGCAACGCTGGCCGGCATGGTCGTGAACCCGATCCTCCCCTCGATGCGGGATCGCGAGCTGCAGTTCATCCTGTCCGATGCCGATAGCCGCGCGATCTTCATACCGGCCGACTTCGGTAAGCACGACTACGTCGCGATGCTTGACCGAGTCACCTCCGAGATGGCCTCGCCGCCTGAGGTAGTGGTTCTGCGGGGCGACGAACGTTCCTTACCGCTCGAAAAATCGTCGAAAAGTCGAGCGGTAAGGAACGTTCGTGGTCACGCGTCGTACACGTCGTACGCGTCGCTGTTCACCGAAAGCGCAGCGAGCGGCCTGCCGCTATTGAATCCGGACGCCGTACGCATGATCCTCTACACGTCCGGTACCACAGGCCGGCCGAAGGGCGTTCTGCACACCCATAACTCGATCCACGCCCTCATTTCACAGCTCGGCGACCACTGGCTGGTTGATGAGGGCGACGTCTTCCTGGTCCCGTCGCCGATCGCACACATCGGCGGATCCATCTATGCCTTCGAATGCCCCCTGCTGTTGGGCACTACGGCGGTTTTGATGGAACGTTGGGACCCGGATGCCGCCGTCTCGCTGATGACCACCGAGCGCTGCACACACATGGCCGGAGCAACTCCGTTTCTTGTCGGCTTGTTGACCGCCGCCGAACAGGCCGGCACGCGGTTGCCGGATCTCAAGGTTTTCATCTGCGGCGGCGCATCGGTGTCGCCGTCGCTGATCCGCACGGCGGCTGGGTATTTCGAGCGAACCGCAATCAGCCGCGTCTACGGATCGACGGAAGTCCCGGTGACCACGGTCGGCGCACTGCGCGACCTCGAATACGCGGCAGAGACCGAGGGACATGCGGGGATTGCCGACATCAAACTGGTCGACGCCGAGATTCGTGCGCGCGGACCACAGATGCTCGTGGGCTACCTACATCCCGAGGATGAGACCGGATCCTTCGACGACGAGGGATTCTTCCGCACGGGAGATCTCGGCCGCTGGCTTGACGACGAGTATCTGGTGGTCACGGGGAGGGCCAAGGACATCATCATCCGCAACGGAGAGAACATCTCGCCGAAGGAGATCGAGGACATCCTCGCCGGCCACGACGGCATCGCAGAGATCGCGGTCGTCGGTATTCCCGACGAGCGCACAGGGGAACGTGCCTGCGCAGTCATCGTGACCGCCGATCAGCCCGCGCCAGCCTTGACCGACCTCCGCGAGCTGTTGATGCGCCAGGGGGTCGCCAAGTTCAAAATTCCTGAGCAGGTGGAGATCTGGGACGCGCTGCCGAAGAACGACGCGGGCAAGGTGTTGAAGCATCGAATTCGGGCGATGCTGACGAAAGTGGATGTGTGACATGCAAGTAGCAATCGTGACGGGCGCGAGCAGCGGCATCGGTTTCGGGTGCGCGACCAAGCTCGCGGACGCGGGGATGGCCGTGCTGGGCACCGGCCGCGACGAGGACAGGCTGGCCGACCTGGAGAAGGCGATCAACGACGGCCAGCGCATCGCCACCCTTGCCGTCGATCTCACCGCCGATGACGCGCCGCAACGGATCGTGTCGGCAGCTGTCGGCCGGTGGGGGCGCATCGACTTCCTGATCAACAATGCCGGCGTAGGAAGCCCAAAGCCGCTGCACGAAACCGACGACGAAAGCCTCGACTATTTCCTGGGTTTGATGTTGCGGGCACCGTTCCGGTTGGCACGTGACGTGATTCCGCACATGCAGCCGGGTTCGGCGATCATCAACGTCACGTCGACGTTCGCCGTGGTCGGCGGTCTGCGGGGCGGCGCCTACTCCGCGGCGAAGGGCGGAATGACGGCGCTGACCACGCACATCGCCTGCCAGTACGGCCCGCGGGGAATCCGCTGCAACGCTGTCGCGCCGGGTGTCACGCTGACCCCGATGGTGGCGCAACGGCTGGGGGACGAGCGGTTCCGCAAGATCAACACGGAGATGACGCCGCATCAGCGGTTGGGCAAAGTCGAGGACATCGCGAGCACCGTGGCGTTCCTGTGTTCGGAGGGCGGCAGTTTCATCAACGGCCAGACGATCGTGGTCGACGGCGGCTGGAGTTCGACGAAGTATCTGTCGGACTTCGCGCTTACGTCGGAGTGGGTCGCCCGTTGAACCTGTTCGCACTGCTCGACCAGACCGCTGCGCGCTTCGGTGACCGCGGCGCCCTGTATCTCGGTGAACGTCAACGCAGTACGTGGGCCGAGCTGCGGGATCGGGTATTGCGGCTCGCCGGCTCGATCGGCCGGCTCGGTCCACCCGGCGCACGCATCGCCGTCGCAAGTGAGAACCGCCCGGAGATCGTCGAGCTGATGTTTGCGATCTGGGCTGCAGAGCGGGTTTTCGTCCCGATCAACTGCAAGCTACATCCTCGCGAAATGGAGCAGATCCTCGACGACGCCGGTGTGGCACAGGTGCTCGCGTCGCCGAAGATCGCCGGGGAACTAGCGCCGTTGACCGCAGTCCCGATCGAGACCATCGGCACCGATGCATACGAAAGCCTTTTCGACACAACGCCGTCGACGCCACCGGTCAACACCGACCCGTCGACGCTGGCGTGGCTGTTCTACACCAGCGGAACCACCGGCCGGTCGAAGGGCGCGATGCTGTCGCACCGCAACCTGATGGCGATGACCGTCTCCCATCTCGCGGACTTCGATGCGCCCGACGAGAACTGCAGCCTCATCCATGGCGCACCGATGTCGCATGGTTCCGGCCTCTACGTGCCTCCGTACGTGCTGCGCGGCGCCCGCCAGGTGGTGCCGGCATCGGGGACGTTTGAACCCGACGAATTCCTCGACCTCTGCGATCACCACCCTGGGTGCAGTGCGTTTCTCGCGCCGACGATGGTGCAGCGCCTGGTGCAGACCGGACGCCCTCGCCCGCGCGACCTGAAGACGGTGGTGTACGGCGGCGGACCAATGTACGTCGACAGTCTGAAGAAGGCGATGGCGGCGTTCGGCCCGATCTTCGTCCAGCTTTATGGCCAAGGTGAAGCGCCCATGACCATCACCGGCCTGCGTCGGGCCGACCACCTCGATGCGGACGACGCCGTCCTCGGCTCCGTGGGTTACGCGAGATCCGGCGTGGACGTCGCGGTGCTCGCCGCGGACGGCTCGCCTGCTGCGATCGACGAGATCGGTGAAATCGTCTGCCGCGGTGATGTCGTGATGTCCGGCTACTGGAAGAACGCCGACGCAACCGCATCCACTCTGCGGGACGGGTGGCTACACACCGGCGATATGGGGTCCTTCGATGCCAGCGGGTTCTTGACGCTGCGCGATCGCTCCAAGGACGTGGTGATCAGCGGCGGAAGCAACATCTACCCGCGCGAGGTGGAAGAGGTGCTAATCGAGCACCCAGGGGTTTCGGAGGCGTGCGTCGTCGGGGCGCCCGACCCGGAGTGGGGCGAGGTCGTCGTCGCGTTCATCGTCGGCTCAGCATCGTCCGCAGAGCTGGACGCCTATCTGTTGGAACGCATCGCGCGCTTCAAACGGCCCAAGCGCTACGAGTTCATCGACGAGATACCGAAGAACAGCTACGGCAAGGTGCTCAAGCGGGACCTGCGGGCCCAGCTGGCGTGACGCCCTACCGCGTGCCGTTGGCGGCGTACTTCGCGATGGAGTCGATGTTGCTCTTGTCGATGAACGCAGGACCGGTGAGCACTGGAGTTCCGCCGCCAATCATGTTGCGGTTGTTGATGTACAGCCACAAGGAGTCGATGGCGAGATAGCCCTGCAGGAAGGGTTGTTGATCGATAGCCCAGCCGATGTCACCGTTCTTGATCGCGGCGACGAGTTCGGCGTTGGTGTCGAACGTGTCGACGACCGCAGTACTGCCCGCCGTCTTCTTCGACTGGACCGTGGTCAGGGCGATGGATGCGTCCAGGGCGATGATGTGGTCGACGGACGGGTCCTGCTGGAGCTTGGCGGTCACCGCGGCCTCTACCGACGGCATGTCCTTGCTGTTGACGTTGAGCTGTTCGGTCTGGCCCTTGAAGCCCTGGGCGACTCCGGCGCAACGCGACTCGAGTGAGACGTTGCCCTGCTCGTGGATGATGCACAGCACTTTCTTGGCGCCATCGCTCGTTAACCGTTCGCCGGCGGTACGTCCCGATAAGGCCTCGTCCTGACCGAAATACTGCTGCACACCAAGGGATTTCCAGGTGTCGAAGCCCGCATTGAGGCCGACGACGGGGATCCCCGCGGCCAGTGCAGCCTTGACCGCGGGCGCCATTGCGTCGGGCTTGGCGAGAGTGACCGCGACGCCGGCCACCTTGCTATCGATCGCCGCCTGGACGAGGTTGGCCTGGTTGGGCGCTTCGGGGTCAGCCGAATAGCGCAACTCGATGTTGTCCTTGGCCGCCGCAGTCTCGGCGCCCTTGCGGACCAAGTCCCAGAAGGCGTTGCCCGGGACACCGTGGGTAACCATCGCCACGGTCACGCGAGGTGTGTCAGCGGTGCCTGCCGTCAGTCCGCTGTCGGAGGTGCGTGGTCGTCCGCCCGTGCTCGAGCACGATGCGAGGGCCAGCACGGCCGCGAGGGCAACTACTGCGACGCCTGCTGTTTTGCTGCGACGGTGATGACGTGACATGCGGCGATGTTCCTTCACTCGGCTCCATCGATAGCTCTTTGGAGCGTTCCAATACGCAGACGGTAATGTGGGTCACACGCCATGTCAAGGTCACCGCATAGAAAATCGTCGGGTATCAGCGTCTCGGCGTGCCATCTCGGCTAGAATTTGTGGATCGCTCCACCCAGGAGCGACCGAGCATAGGGTTGAACCCATGGCCGATCGCCCCACGATCTTCGACGTGGCCAGCCGTGCTGGCGTGTCGAAGTCGTTGGTCTCATTGGTGCTACGCGGACAGCCCGGTGTCAGCGAATCCCGCCGCAAAGCGGTACTGCGCGCCGCTCAGGAACTCGGCTACCGGCCGAACGCCGCGGCCAGATCGCTTGTGCAGCAACGTACGCACACAATTGGCGCACTACTCAGCGACATGGGCAACCCCTGGTTCATCGATTTGCTCGACTCCGTACGCTCGGAGCTCACGTCGCTGGGACTCAATCTGTTCCTGTCGGAGGCCCATCAGCTCGAGACCGATTCATCCGTGCTCGACGCATTCATCGAGGCCCGCGTCGACGGGCTGCTCTTCCTCGGCACCATGCCGGTCACCGACTCGTTGATGGCAGCGGCCCGCAGCATGCCGGCGGTCGTGGTGTCGGGGCGTGAGCCCGATCTGCCCGGTGTGGATGTGGTCAGCGGCGACGACCGTGCAGGCGCAGCGTCGGCGGTGGCGCACCTCATCGACCTCGGCCACACGCGCATCGCGCATCTGGCGGGAACGGGTCGCGCTGCGGAATTACGCACCGACGGCTATCGCGCGGAGATGTTCCGCCACGGGCTGGGTGACGCCGTCCAAGTGGAGGTCAGCGATCGCAGCGAGTCCGGTGACGTGCGTGCAGCACAGGCACTCCTGGACGAAACCACGAGGCCTACAGCGATTCTCGCCAATAACGACTACGCCGCCCTGATCGTCATGTCCCACGCGCAGTCGATCGGTCTGTCGGTGCCCCTTGACCTCAGTGTGGTCGGCTACGACAACAGCTATCTCGCCCGTACGGGCTACATCGGCCTGACGACAGTCGACAACAACTACGCGGAAATGGGTCGGTTGGCAGCGCACCAAATGGTGCGTCGCATCGACACACCGGACGCCCCTCGCGGGGTGACGCTGCTCGACCCCATCCTGCGCACCCGCAGAACCTCGGCGCCTCCGCCCGCCCACTCGTAGTCCTGGAGCGCTCCCTTACCAGCGGTTATTTGCGCGCCTGTTGACATGCGACACAGCTGTGTGCACCATGTATCACCATGTATGGAACGTTCCAAAAGGAGATGATGATGTCAGAACGAACGACTCTCCGAGTCGCCCTCGTCGGTGCGGGAGCAGCGGGCCAGGCCCATGCATTCGGGTATCGCAACGTATCGATGGCCGCCGGACTCGAGAGCGTCCAGATCGACCCGGCGGTGGTCGTCGACCCGAACATCGAGCTTGCCCGCCGAACGGCCGACCGCTACGGCTACACCGACGCCACCGCCGACCTCCAGCGTGTGCTCGACGATCCAAGCATCGATGCAATCAGCGTGGCGCTGCCCAATAGCGTGCACGCCGAGGTGCTACCGGCGATACTGCGCTCGGACAAGCATGTTCTCACCGAAAAGCCGCTCGGGCGAAACGCCGCCGAGGCCGCTGAACTCGTTGCACTTGCCGGGCAGTCCAGCGCGGTCACCGGTGTTGGGTTCTCGTTCCGGCGCTTACCCGGTCTGGCCGCGGTGCACGACCTCCTGGCCGCCAATGCGATTGGCGAGGTGCACAGTTTCACCGCGTGGTACAACGCCGACTACGCGGCCTCGGGCGACGCACCGTTCAGCTGGCGATACGCGAAGGAGACCGCAGGCGCCGGTGCGTTGATCGACATCGGCACCCACGCAATCGATGCCGTCCAGCACGTCATCGCGCCTGTCCGCGAGATCATCTCGTCGACGCTGCGTACGGTGATCGATCGTCGCCCCATTCCCGGCTCGTCGGAGTTCGGCATCGTCGACACCGACGACATCGCCCTCCTGTCAGTCGAATTGACCAACGGCGCCGTAGGACAGATCCACGTCAACCGCGTCGCCTCCGGTGTGCCGAACTCGCTCGGGCTCGAGATCCATGGCTCGCACGGTCATGCACGGTTCGACTCCATCAGCGCGGGCGAGTTTTACTTGCACACCGACGATGGTCCGGCATCGCTGGCGGGGCCGCGGCGCGTGTTCACCGGCCCACAGCATCCGTACTTCACCGATGTCGCAGCCATGCCCGGGGGCGGTGTCGGGACCGGTTACGCGGAGGCTTTCGTCGCGGAAGTCCAGCATTTCGTCCGCTGCATCGTCGCCAACGCGCCGATGGACACCAGCTTTCCGTCGGCCCACCGGGTCATGCGGGTGGTCGACGCGGCCAAGGAGTCGGCGCGGCAGGCAGCGCCCGTCACGGTCGATGAAATCCACACGACGCTGGCCCCGGCCTGAAAGGACGCCACCATGACTCCGTACGCACGCCTGCACCTGGGCACCGCACCAGATTCGTGGGGTATCTGGTTCCCGGACGATCCCAAGCAGCCGCACTGGTCGACGTTCCTCGACGAGGTCGTCGAATCCGGTTTCCGCACAATCGAGCTGGGCCCGTTCGGCTACCTGCCCACCCATCCCGGACAACTCAAAGACGAACTCGGAAAGCGCGGGCTGACCCTGACGGGAGGCACGGTCGGCACTGCCACGCATCGCGGCGCCGAGGCATTCGAGGAGAGCCGACGCGGCGCCTTCGCGGTGTGCGAACTGCTCGCCGCGATGGAGGTGCACCACCTCGTGGTGCTGCCGGAGATGTACACCGACCTGCACACGGGTGCGCTCACCCAGCCGGCGGAACTGACCGCTGAGCAGTGGCGTGACCTGGTTGACGGCCAGTCGCAGCTCGGCAAGGTCGTCGCGGAGCAGTTTGACGTGCGGCTCGCCTTCCATCCCCACGTCGACACGCATGTCGACACCCAGGTGTTCATCGACAAATTCCTCGACGACACCGATCCGGAGTTCGTCTCGCTGTGCCTCGACACCGGCCACATCGAGTACTGCTCGGGCGACAACCGCGACATCGTTGGCCGCCACCCCGACCGGATCAGCTATATCCACCTCAAGCAGGTGAATCCGAGGGTGGCCGCGCAGGCCCGCGAGGAGCATGTCGGTTTCTACGAGGCCGTCCAGCGAGGCGCCATGGTCGAGCCGCCGCTCGGAGCACCAGCCATGAAACCGCTGCTCGACGACCTCACGGCGCTGAACCGGGACCTGCGGTTGATCATTGAACAGGACATGTATCCCGCACCGAAGGGCAGCGCAAAAGCGATTGCCGCTCGGACCCGCGATTACTTCGCGGGCCTGGGCCTGCCGCCCGCGGAGGTCTAGAAATAGATATGTGACACTCCTTGACTCCCCCATCCCGCGTTTCCACCTCGCGATGCCGGTCGACGATCTTGCCGCCGCCCGCGAGTTTTACGGCCAGGTACTCGGTCTCGAACACGGCCGCAGCGCCGCGACGTGGATCGACTGGAACCTGCATGGCCACCAGGTCGTCACCCATCTCGCGCCGGGTCGCTCCCAATCGATTCACAATCCGGTCGACGGGCACGATGTCCCGGTCCCCCACTTCGGGGTTATCTTGACGATTTCGGAGTTCCACAAGCTGGCTGACCGACTGCGCGGCGCGCACGTCGAGTTCGTGATCGAGCCGCACGTGCGCTTCGAGGGGCAGACCGGCGAGCAATGGACGATGTTCCTGCTCGATCCAGCGGGGAATGCGCTGGAGTTCAAGGCTTTCGCTGATGATTCACAGGTGTTCGCGGGATGACGCGCGTTGTCATCGCCGGCGGACACGGCAAGATCGCCTTGATTCTGGAGCGGCTTCTCACGCAGCGCGGCGACTCGGTCGCCGGCTTCATCCGAAATCCGGAACACAGCGCGGATCTGGAGGCGGCCGGTGCAGCTGTGGTGGTATTGGACCTCGAACAGGCGTCAGTCGACGAGGTTGCGGCCCACCTGGAAGCTGCCGATGCCGTGGTGTTCGCCGCCGGGGCCGGTCCCGGTAGCGGCGCGGCACGCAAAGAGACCGTCGACCGCGACGCCGCCATTCTGTTGGCGGACGCCGCGGAAGCAGCGAAAGTCAGCCGCTACGTGATGATCTCGTCGATGGGCGCGGACGCCGAGGCGCCGGACGACGCCGGTAATCCGGTCTTCGTGGCGTATCTGCGGGCCAAAGGAGCTGCCGACGACAACGTCCGCAGCCGCACCGGTCTCGATTCGACTATCGTCCGACCTGGCCATCTCACCAACGATCCGGGGACAGGCCGCGTCACGATTGCGAGCCAAACCGGGCGCGGCGACATCCCCCGCGAAGATGTCGCGGCGGTGCTGCTTGCAGTTCTCGATACGCCGGCCACGGCAGGTCAGACCTTCGAGGTGGTCTCCGGTGACACTGAGATCGCCGAGGCCGTCACCACATCAAGCCGCGAATGAGTTCGGTTGGGGGATGTCCTCGACAGCGATCAATCCCTGAGGCCGTACGCCACCCCGCACCGGCACGACGGCCGATGCCCCTGCAACTGTTCCAGCGCCCGACTAATCACCGACATACTGACCGGCTGACCGCTGCACTCGCACTGACGGAGAACTTCGACGGCGATCGCTTCGACCGCATCCGCCGCACGCACAGCGTTTAGTGTGGCAGCGTTCGACGTCTAACGGTTTCAAGTTCGGGCCGGTCGTGACAGCGCCGCGATCCAAGGAGCGTGTCGACGAGCTGTACGGCCGTCGACATCACCGACAATGGTCGGCATGGCTGAGCCGTCCTATCGTCCGGACAGATTCGATGTGGTGCTTGGGCGCGGGGCAACGCGGGATGAGATCGAGCGCGCTGCTTGGGCGAAAGCCAAAGGCGCCGAGGGCGAATCGCCCAACGGGCTCGTCGTTGCCACGACGTGCTTCGCCGACCCCGACAACGACGCTCTGCTCCACTGGACGGTCAACGTCCAATACGGGCCTCCGTAGCGCCGGGGCCTACCTGTGCCGTTATTCATATCCGGCTAAAAGCGCGTCGTGATGGCGCTGCGCCGTGCTGAGCATGTCGCGGGGCGAGTTGTGGCCATGCCTAACCCGACGTGAGCCCGCTGCCCTAAAGTGCCATCCGTGCCCGCGTCGCAGCCGCCGAACGCTGCCAGATCGACGCCGTCCGAAAGACTTTGTCGGGCTTCGCTTTCGCGACCGTCTCGCCGCAGAGCCCACATCGGCACGCCTGTCGGGCGGGAAGGCAACTGTAATGGGGCGCGACACGCGGACAATATCGCAGGCATGAGGCGGGCAGCGCGGGATCATTTAACACCATGCAAGTCCTGACGCCCGGCGGCGAAACACTTGTCGCACCCCATCGACATCGACGCAGCCAAGAACGTGGTTGGCATTGTGTGCGTGACTCACACCCACACCGCGCACCATGCGCGTTGGTGCCGCGTTGGTGGAATGTACTCGCAAAACTCCGCTGGGAGTGGCAGAGCTACCCACTATGAGCGAACAAACGCTCACGGCCAACTCGCTTAGAACGTACTTCGTCGATTCGGTGCCATCACCGGCTCAAGCTCCTCGAGGCAATATGCGCGGCCCGTCGGATACCATCCTGACCAGGACATACCGCTCGTAGGTAAGAACTCGGAGGGGAGGTTACCCATGACCACCCCTCAGCCGCGGATCGATCAGACGGCGGTTGCCTCGACGGTGATGGCTGTCGTCGGTGCGGTCGCGTGGCCACTGGTCGGCGGGTGGGCAGCACTATTGGCGGCGACGGTTTCGCTGGCTTTGGGATTTGTCGCACTTTCCCGCATAAAGCGAGACGGGCTCACGGGCCGATGGGTCGCGATCGTCGGAATCGGGTTCGGAGTAATGATCTACGCCATCTTCATGGTGGTCATCGCGCTCGACCTCATCGACCCCATCGAACTCCACCCGTAAACATCTGCTCTATGACGTGGTCGCGACCCGCGGTTTAAAGTGTCCTTTGCGAAATCGCTAACATCATCTGATCAAGACGTTCCATACCGGCCCGGGCGGCTGGACAGACCAGCAGTTGCCCGACGGCACGGTGATTCTGACGGCCCGGACCGGGCACACCTACACCACCGAACCTCATGGCGCCAGCATGTTTCCGGCGCTAGCGCAGTCCACGGGTGAGCTGCCGGTACCGACCCTCGCTGAGCCCGCCCCCTATCGCGGGGTGATGATGCCGCGGCGCAAGCAAACCCGCGAACAGGACCGCCGCGACCGCATCAACCAGGAACGACGCGAAAGAACCGAACTCATCGCCGAAGAAGAACGACAACGCCAAGCCTGGCTCGCCGCCAACTATGAACCACCACCGTTCTGATGGCCGCTTGCGCTAGACAGCCGGGGCGAACACCGACTTGAACTTGTTGAGCGACTCGCGGATATCCCCCTTGAGCGCACCCGCCACCACCATGCCGATCGGCCCGAACAACGCCGGGCCGCCGAGGTGTACGTCGAACGTGACCGTCGAGGCCCCTGAGTCCTTTTCAGAGGGTTTGACCTTGCCGATCAGCTTGACCTTGACGCCGCCCCTGCCGTCGCCGTTGAGCGTCATCGCCTCCGGCGGCTTGAAATGGACGATGGTCCACTTGATCCGGTTCAGCATGCCCTTGACCTCGACAATGGACTCGACGACCGTGCCTTTTTCAAGCGTCTCGGGCAGTTTCGACCGCCACACCCGATGAATCGACAGCCATTCCTTATACCGGGACAGGTCAGAGGCGCACTCCCATGCCTTCTCCGGCGGCAATGGAACGTCGACGGAGACGGAAACTTTGGCCATGCCCTAACTACTGGGGTTCTGCGGAGGTGTCTTGTCGACGGCCTTCTTGGCGGCGTCCTGCACCTTGTCGACCTGACTCGAATACTTACCCTGTGTCTTCTGGTCGACGATGTCACCGGCCTTGTCGATCGCGCTGTCGACCGCTCCCTTGTTCTTAGACACCAGGTCCTTCACCTTGTCCAGAAATCCCATGGGCCTACCCTACCGCTCGGCCTTTATCGCTCCTCGCGTGCGCGACGCCATAACCGTCGGGGCTCTCCGAGGATCCGTCCCTGGACCCACCAGATCGCCTCGATAGTGGCGGCCCCAACGAGGCCGACTCCGAGCGCCATCAACGTGATCACCATGTTGGACGGGTCGAGCATGAACGTCTTCTGCGCCGCCGGAATGGAGAAGATCACCACGTAGGCGAGGCCGGACACCGACACCAACGCGACCCGCCACCACTGATACGGCCGCGCCACCACGGCCAGCACCCACACGGCGGTCACCAGCAAGGTGATGAGCGCCGCCGTCGACGCCTGCGTCTGCTGGGTCTCGGAGGCCTCGCGACCCTGATATGCCGCCAGGTACGAGCTGAACGTCGCTATGCCGACGACGAGGCCCGACGGCAGCGCCGACGTCATCACTCGCCGCACGAAGCCGGCATGCGCACGTTCGTTGTTGGGCGCCAGCGACAGGATGAACGCCGGAATACCGATGGTGAACCAGGCCGCGATCGTCACGTGGATCGGCTGGAACGGGAACAGCAACGGATCGGACCCAAAGATCTTGGACGCCAGGCCCGCCAGACCCACCAGGGTTGCGAGCAGCACCGAGTACACGGTCTTGGTCAGGAACAGGTTGGAAACGCGCTCGATGTTGCCGATCACCCGGCGGCCTTCGCCGACGACATAGGGCAGCGTCGCGAACTTGTTGTCCAGCAACACAATCTGAGCGACGGATCGCGACGCGGAGCTACCAGACCCCATCGCGACACCGATGTCGGCGTCCTTGAGCGCCAGCACGTCGTTGACACCGTCGCCGGTCATTGCGACCGTGTGCCCACGCGATTGCAGGGCGTGCACCATGGCACGCTTCTGGTCCGGCCGCACTCGGCCGAACGTCGTGTACTCCTCGAGCATGTCCGCCAGGTTGTCCGCCTGGTCGGGCAGCTGGCGGGCGTCCATCGTCTCGCCCTCGAGCCCGAGGGAGCCCGCCACGGCGCCCACCGACACCGCGTTGTCGCCGGAGATCACCTTGATCGAGACGCTCTGGGAGGCAAAGTAATCCAGCGTGTCGCGGGCGTCGGGACGGACGCGCTGCTCGAGCACCACCAGCGCCACCGGCGTGACGGCACCGGGGGCGTCGGCGTGGTCGACGGGCAAATCACTCGAGCCCAGCAGCAGCACCCGCAGACCCGACGACCCGATCTGCTCGGCTTGCTCGGCGACCGGGGACCCTCGCTCCAGCAGCACGTCGGGCGCCCCGATCACCCAGTTGCCGTACTCACCGTAGGACGCGCCGCTCCATTTGGTGGCCGACTTGAACGGTGCCGTCGCGGTGGCCGTCCACCCCGGTGGCATCTTGTACGCCTCGGCGATGGCCTGCATGCTGGCATTCGGCCGGGCGTCGTCAGAGGCAAGCTGGGCCAGGACGTCGCCGACGGCAGCTGCGGAAAGCTGCTTGAGATCCGATACCCGCATACCGTTTTCGGTCAGCGTGCCCGTCTTGTCGGCGCACACCACGTCGACGCGGGCAAGCCCCTCAATCGCGGGCAGCTCGTTGACGAGGCACTGGCGATGCCCGAGCCGCACCACCCCGACGGCGAACGCGATCGAGGTCATCAGCACAAGGCCCTCGGGCACCATCGGCACGAGCGCCCCGACCATCGCGAGCACCGCTCGCCGCCAGCCGACGTCGGTGGTGAACAACTGCGTGTAGATCGTCAGCAGGCCGGCCGGCCACAGCAGGTAGGTGATGAACTGCAGGATTTTGTTGATACCGCTGCGCAGTTCGGACTTCACCAGAGTGAACTTGCTTGCCTCGTCGGCGAGCTTCGCGGCGTAGGCCTCGCGGCCGACCTTGGTGGCCCGATACGCGCCGCCGCCTGCGACGACGAAACTTCCCGACATCACATTGTCGCCCGCGTCTTTCGCGATCGAGTCGGCCTCACCGGTGAGGAGCGATTCGTCGACCTCGAGGTTGTTCTCCTCGAGGACTTCGCCGTCGACGACGATCTGATCTCCGGGACCGATCTCGATGACATCGTCGAGCACCACCTCGGTGGGCAGCAGCGCCGTGGTACCGGATTGCCTGCGCACCAAGGGTTTTGCTTGCCCGACGATGGCCAGCTTGTCCAGTGTCTGCTTGGCGCGCAACTCCTGAATGATGCCGATGGCGCTATTGGCGATGATCAGCAGCCCGAATGCGCCATTGATCACCGAGCCGGTGGACAGCACGATGACGAGCAGCACACCCAGGATGGCGTTGATGCGGGTGAAGACGTTGGCCCGGACGATGTCGGACACGCTGCGTGCCGCACGGGTCGGCACGTCGTTGGTCTTACCGGCGGCTACCCGCTGGGCGACCTCGGCATCAGTCAGCCCGCTGATGACTGACGTCGTCATCGTGTGAAGGTTCCTTTGCCGAAAGTGTCGTAGTACTCCAGAGTCAGCTTGTTGCCGTCGAACGTGGCCTTGGAAATCGTTCCCGGCGGGGAGTTTTCCGAAACCCATGAGTAAGTGAAGACATTGCCGTCCCAATAGTCCAGGGGCACATCCAGTTTCGCGCCGAGGGCGAGGTGCAGCTTGCCGTCGTTCTCGGTGACCCGTGCGGGACCCCAGTAGTCGTTGTTGTACGTGCCGACGTAGGAGGCCGGCGGCGCGGCGGGCGCGGGGTTGGCAGGCGGCTTCTGCCCGACCAGCGAGCCCGTCGGCTGCTCCATCTGTTTGAAGATGTCGCCGTAGAGCTTGTACCAGTCCTCGCGCACCTCGCCGAACTGAACGAGGTCGGCGAACTCGGCAGTCAGCGATTCGGGCACACCGGATGGCGTGGCATTGGTGAGCGCGACGATCGCCACGTCGGCGGACGGCAGGATGACGAAGTTCGTGCCGGAGCCGAGTTCGAACGCCCCGGAATGGCTGAGCTCCATCCGCGCCGCCGATGTCGGTGCCACGTTGAAGCCGTAGCCGTAGAAACCCGACCGCATCGCGGGCTCTGTCGCGCGGCTCGACACGATCTGAGGCGTCACCGCTGGCAGCAGTGCCTTCGGGTCGACAATCTGCTTGCCCTCATGGCTGCCGTTGGCCAGCATCATCGTCAACCACCGGGTCATGTCGTTCACCGAGGAGCTCGCCCCGCCCGCGGGGGCTTCGGGGTCGGGGTCGCGGACGTAGAGCGGTTGGTAGCGACCGTCGACGTGGATATGGCCGACCGCGCGGTCGGGCCTGGCCTGGTAGTCGGCGAACCGAAAGCTCGTCGATGCCATGCCGAGCGGATCGAACAGCGCCTCGACGGCGAGGTCCTCCCAGGACTTGCCGGCACTCGCCGCGACCGCCTCGGCACCCGCGGTCAGCCCAAAGTTGGTGTAGGCATAGGAGATTCGGAACGGGTCTAGCGGCAGCTGTCGGAGCCGGTCGAGCACAAACCGCCGGTCGTAACCGAGGTCCTCGAGCATGTCGCCCGCGTAGTCGGGCAGCCCCGAGCGGTGCGAGAACAAGTCCCCCACACTGACCATCCGCGTGACAGTCGGATCCGACAGAGCGAACCACGGCAGCTTGGACACGACCGGCGTATCCCAGCCGATCTCGTTCTCCCCCACTTGGTGGGCGACGACGGTTGCGCTCAGCGGCTTGGAAAGCGACGCCAATTGAAACACGGTGTCCGGGTCGATCTTGTCACCACTGCGAACGTCCTTGACCCCGAAGCCCTTGGCGTACACCGTCTTCCCGCCATGCACCACCGCGACCGCCATACCGGGGATGCCGGACTTCTTCATCAAGTCGTCGACCATCCCGTCGAGCTTGGCCACTGCATTGTCGACAGCGTTGTCAGGCAGCGGCATCGCGGGTACCAACGGCGGCGGTACGTCGGACTGCGTCTGAGCCGTCGGCGGTGGCGCCGGTTCAGCCGGTTTGGCGTCGCAACCCGGGATCAGCGCCAGAAGCGCCACGGCAACGACGGCCCTGGCCAGTGGGTTCATGCGTGAACGTTAACCCGTCGAATGCACGGTTGTTGTACGCAAAACGCAAGTAATGACGTCGGCAACCGTGCGCTCGGCGAGGGATTAGAGCTGCCACCAAGGGTCGAACGGCCGGGCCGTCTCGGAATCGACACGCTGTCCCGGCCTGGGCACCACCACGTGCACGCCCGCCGGGTCGGCGGCCCGCAGCAGCCGCTCGACCGGTTCCGCCCACGGATGCGGCGCCAGCCGGAACGTCGCCCAGTGGATCGGCACCAGCAGTCCCGAGTCGGCCTCAGCGACATCGAGGTGGGCGCGCACGGCGTCTTCCGGGTTCATGTGGATGTCCGGCCACGCCGGGTGATACGCGCCGATCGGTAGCAGGGTCAGGTCGAAAGGCCCGTGGTCCAACCCGATTTCAGCGAAGCTCTTGGTGTAGCCGGTGTCGCCGCCGAAGAACGCGCGATGCCGCGGCCCGGCGATCACCCACGAGGCCCACAGCGTCGTGTCGCGGGCGAACAACCGACCCGAGAAGTGTCTGGCGGGCGTGCACACCAGCGTCAACTCGCCGATCTTATGGCTTTCGTTCCAGTCGAGTTCGACGATGCGGCTCGCTTGAATGCCCCACTTGCGCAGGTGCGCGCCCACTCCGAGCGGCACGACGAACGGGGCCCGCTGGGTCCTGGCCAGGCCCAAAATCGTCTCGACGTCGAGGTGGTCGTAATGGTCATGGCTGATCACCACCGCGTCCACTGCAGCCAGCGCCTCAAGTGGCGCCGGTACCTCATGCATCCGCTCGGGACCCACCGTTTGGGACGGCGAACAGCGGCGACTCCAAATGGGATCGGCGAGCACGCGGTAGCCGTCGACCTCGATCAGCGCCGAGGCGTGGCCGAACCAGCACACGGAAAGACTGCTCGCGGCGGGGTCGGTGGACGCGGGCTTGACCACTGGGATCAGTCCGCCGGGCCGCGACGCGCCGCGCGAGCCGATCAAGTCCCAGATGATCTTCCGCTGCTCTTCGCGGTCGAGGCTGATACCGGATGCCGGGTCGACGTTGACGAACGAGCCGTCACGAAAATGTGGCGATCGACGCGCCACCGCCTCGATCTCGGCGGGCGAGGCCCCCAGCGCAGCCGGGGCGCCGTGCAGTGCACGCAACAGCCAGCTTCCGGCCAGCAGCGATGCCGTGCCGAACCCGAAACGCAGGGCCGCGCGCACCACCATCAGGCCCCCTGAAACTTCGGCGGCCGCTTCTCGATGCGGGCTACCTGCGCCTCGATGACGTCCTGACTGGACCACGCCCTGTCGAACAACTCTGTGTGCTCAGGCCACGGGTCCTCATAGGCACCATCGTCGTTGAGCACCCGCTTGGCGTGCTGCAAGGCGAGCGGGGCGAAGCCCGCGATCTCTGCAGCCCACGCCTGTGCCTCGGCCAGCGTTCCGATGCGGTTGGCCAATCCCGTCTGCAGTGCGACGTCGGCGGTGAGCCGTTCCGCGGCGATCAGCATGCCCCTCGCGCGGCCTGCGCCCACCAAAGATGCCAACCTCCGGATGCTCCAGTTGTCGAGCGCCAGGCCATATTTCGCGACGGGAAACTGGAAATACGCCTCGGGTGCGACGACGCGCAGATCGCAGATCATCGACAGAATGACGCCGGCGCCGATCGCGGGTCCGTTGATCGCGCCGATTACCGGGACAGGCGCTTTGTCGATGGCGATGTTCAAAGCCTTGGCCTTGTCGGGCAGCTCGTCGGCCACCCCAGCGGCATCGGACAAGTCGGCGCCCGAGCTGAACACGTGACCCTGGCCGGTCAGCACGATCGCGCGAATATCTTCGGCCGCGGCCTTCTCGACCGCTTCCCGCAGGCCGTCGACGAGCTCGCCATTCAGCGCGTTGCGGCGCTCGGCGCGCTGCATTTCCAGGGTCATCACGTGGCCGTCGCGGGTCACACCAATCATGTGCCCACCCTATTCAAGCGTGTCGAGCGACTCTTGCCGGGTGCTCGCCACTGCCCTTCTCGGGCGTCATCTGTTCACGCCGAGCGGCATGAACTTCCGTTCCCGCTTCTTCCGCAACGGTCTCTCCGGCACGCTCGTGCTGGTGAGAACTGTCGCGTCAGCGGGCATTGGTAACCCGGCCCGTTGCTTCCAGGTCCGGGGTGTCGATCTGAACTCCTTCGATTGCGGCCACTGGGCAAGATTGGCCGCCGCGTTACGGTCACGATCTGAGGAGTGACCGCAAGCGCATGTAAACACCCGGTCGCCAAGTGCGATGTCAGCTCTAACATGGCCGCAGACAGAACACCGTTTACTTGAGGGGAACCAGCGGTCTGCAATTGCGAACTGCCCTCCGCGCCAGTCGGCTTTGTAGCGTAGCTGGCGGGCTAGTTCGCCCCAGCTCGCGTCGCAGATCGAGCGCGCAAGACGGCGGTTCGCCATCATTCCCGCGATACCGAGGTCTTCGATAACGAGTTTGTCGTGAGTCTTGACCAACTCGTTGGACACCTGGTGGAGGAGATGACGACGGATGTTCGCCACTCGATAGTGGTGGCGGGCTACACGGTTCGCCGCGTCACGGCGATTTCGTGATCCTTCCTTTTTTCGAAACAACGATCGCATTAATCGGCGTTCTCGCTGCGATCCGGAAAAAAGAGGTCTTGGCAGATTGGCGATACGCAAAACTTCCGTTCCGTCGGCTCTAGCTGCCACGACTAGCGCCGTAAGACCACGGTCTACGCCAACCCACCCGCTCTCATCACCGCATTGTTGATCGGAATGACGGCACGCGTCGTGAAGGTCGGCGGCCTCGACATTGAGCGATAACCACCAGCGGCCAACCCGGTGGCTGATTGTTGCAAACAGAATTCGCGCGCGGCCGTTCGTCAACATGCGCCGCAGCCGCCTCGTGTCGTCGTGAACACGGACCGACCCGATGCCAGGGAGCGTTATAGACCGCGGACGATCGTCGTCACCAACACGGATCGCGGGACGGCGTCCCTTGATCTGCTTGTTGCGTAGTCGGAACGCCTGTCTGCAAGCGCCCTTCTTCTTGAAGCGGGGAAATCCGACCCGACGGCCCTTTCGTCGAGCTTTGCGAGAATCTGACCAGGCCACCAGGGCACGACCGCAATCGACTGCAGCTTCCTCGAACACCTGCTGGCAAACTTCCGTGCGCCAGGGGAGTCCAGTTGCCATGACGCAGGGCAGATCATGCTCGCCGACCACGAAAACCCGGCCAGCGTCGGGAGTTTTCTTCCACGAGTTGAACGCATTGATGAGATCGAATCCCGTCCACGGCACATCCACAGACGGATTCGTCAACCGTGCGCTCAAGGCATCCTTCACGATGCGCAGACACTGATTGAAGGCAAACCTCGCCGCGCCAGCATGACGGGTCAGCAGGTGCTGCCGCTCATCATTCGGATCGAGGCAGAATCGAAATGTGGTGTGCCTGGACATCTCAAGCAGGCTCCCACGACCCACCGACACGTTCCTGAGTACAGCGCATCGCGTATTGGCGGTGTCAGCACCGTAGAACCACCGAGCCGCTTCCGGGCGCTCACGGTTCACATTCTTCGGCCTAGCGACTGAGGTCCAAGGCAGCCCAGACCCTTATAGCCTCATCCTGTGAGCCGGATCGGT
>Ga0207693_10000906_pt1 | contig 26628 bp, 25 predicted proteins | sample LARL81metaG_FD_184347 | JGI IMG/M metagenome (GOLD analysis project Ga0207693, IMG submission 184347) | Corn, switchgrass and miscanthus rhizosphere microbial communities from Kellogg Biological Station, Michigan, USA - LAR L8-1 metaG... | ecosystem: Host-associated > Plants > Roots >... | reverse complement strand
CAGGATCACGTCGGGCTTCAGGGCCCGCGCCTGGAAGATCGCGTCGCGGGCATCGCCCGCCTCGCCGACCGGCTCGAGGCCCTCCTCGGCCTCGAGCAGGAGCCTCAGGCCGCTCCGGACGACCGCATGGTCGTCGACGATGAGGACACGGATGCTCACCCGAGGGGCACTTCCGCGACGATCGTCGTCCCGGCGCCCGCGCGCGACTCGATCTCCAGCCGCCCGTCGACGAAGGAGAGCCGCTCACGCATTCCGAGCAGCCCGACACTCTCCTCGCGCACGGTCCGCGGGTCGAAGCCCGCGCCGTCGTCCTCGATCACGGCCGCGACCGTCGGCCCGCGCCGGGCGATCGAGACGCTGACGTTGTGCGCGCTCGCATGCTTGACGATGTTCGTGAGCGACTCCTGCACGACGCGGTAGAGCGTCGTCTCGACCTCGCTCGGGAGCCGTGTCTCACCGAGCGCGGAGTGGAAGTCGACGCGCAGGTCCGACTGCTCGGCGAACGTGTCGATCAGCCGCTCCAGAGCGGGAACGAGGCCGAAGTCGTCGAGCACGGAAGGGCGAAGCTCGACCGCGAGGCGGCGGACGTCCTGGAGGGCGCTCACGACCTGCTCCCGTAGCTGAGCCAGGGCAGCGCGGGCCGGGTGGTCGGCGAGCGCCTGCTCCAGCGGCTTCAGCCCGAGCAGGATCGAGGTCAGCGCCTGTCCCGTCTCGTCGTGGAGCTCGTGCGCAAGCCTCTGACGCTCCAGCTCCTGCGCCTGCACGACGCGGCGGACTGCATCCCGAGCCACCCGCTGCGATAGCTCGACGGCCACGGCTGCGCGGGCCGCGAACGTCTCGGCGAGCCGAAAGTCGTCGTGGGTGAAGCGAGGGTCGGGACCCTCCTTGTCGTGGATCTCGAGCACTCCGATCGCCTGGTCGCGCGCAACCAGCGGCACCCACATGCCGGTCCGGGCGGAGAGCTGCCTCGAGACCTCCTGGTGCACCTCGGGATCGTCGAGCACCGAATCGATCCGCTCGCTGCGCCGGCGTTCCAGCACCGCCCCGCTCTTCGACTCGGAGCGCGAGATGGTCGTGCCGAGCAGCCCTTCCGCGCCCGCCACAGCCGCGAACCGGAGAGTGTCGCCGCCGCTCGGCAGCGCGAGGGCGACGACCCGCGCGCCGAGCAGCTCGCGCAGACGACGGACGACGAGATCGAGCAGCTTGTCGAGATCGGTCTCGGTCGCGAGAGCGTTGCCGACCTCCTGCAGCGACTGGAGCTGCCGCGACCAGCGCGTCGAGGCCTCGTAGAGGCGCGCGTTCTCGATCGCGACCGCAGCCTGGCCGGCGAGCAGCGTGACGAGCTCCTCGTCCTCGTCGGAGAAGTCCTCGCCGCCCTGCTTCTCGGCGAAGTAGAGGTTGCCGTAGGCGACGCCGCGGAGCAGGATCGGGACGCCGAGAAAGCTGCGCATCGGCGGATGCCCGGGAGGAAAGCCGACCGAGCGCGGGTCCTCCGTGAGGTCGTGGAGCCGCAGCGGCTTCGCCTCGCGGATCAGCACCCCGAGGATGCCGCGCCCCCGCGGCAGGTCTCCGATCTCCGCGCGCAGGTCGTCGTCGATGCCGGTCGTGATGAACTGCTCCAGGTCGACCCCGTTCGCGTCGATCACGCCGAGCGCCGCGTAGCGAGCGCCCGTCAGCTCGGCCGCCGCCTGCACGAGGCGGTTGAGCAGCGCGTCGAGCGACAGCTCCGAAGTGACGGCGAGTCCCGCCGCGAACAGCGCACGCAGCCGCCCCTCGGTGACCGAGAGCGCGTCCATGCCGCCAAGCCTACGCGGCGAGCCGACCCCCTGCGGGAAAGCCGCAGGCGCGCTCCGAGCGGCCGCCGATGACGCCGGCACCCCACGCGACGAGACTCGGAGAGAAAGGAGGCGCACATGAAAGCACTCGTGTACCACGGGCCGGGGCAACGATCCTGGGAGGACGTGCCCGACCCGACAATCCAGGCGCCGACGGACGTCATCGTGAGGATCGACTCCTCGACGATCTGCGGCACCGACCTCCACATCCTCAAGGGCGATGTGCCGGAGGTGACACCGGGCACGATTCTCGGCCACGAGGCCGTCGGCACGATCATCGAGATCGGCAGTGCCGTCACGACGCTCGAGCCGGGAGACCGCGTGCTCGTCTCCTGCATCACGTCCTGCGGCCGCTGCCGCTTCTGCAAGGAAGGCCGCTACGGGCTCTGCACCGGCGGCGGAGGCTGGATCTTCGGCCACCTGATCGACGGGCTGCAGGCCGAGCTCGCCCGCGTCCCGTTCGCCGACACGTCCGTCTACAAGGTGCCGGACGAGCTCTCGGACGAGCAGGTCCTGTTCCTCGCCGACATTCTTCCGACGGCGTACGAGGTCGGCGTCCTCAACGGAGGCGTCGAGCCCGGCGACACGGTCGCGATCGTCGGCGCCGGCCCGATCGGGCTCGCTGCGATCATGACCGCGCAGCTCCACACGCCGGGCCGGATCGTCGCGATCGACCTCGACTCGTCTCGGCTCGAGAAGGCGCTCGAGTTCGGCGCGGACGTCACGATCGACAACAGCAAGGAGGACCCCGTCGCGAGGGTGATGGAGCTGACGGACGGCCTCGGCGCCGATGTCGCCATCGAGGCAGTCGGCGTGCCGGAGACGTTCGAGCTCTGCACCGAGCTGATCCGCCCCGGCGGCCGCGTTGCCAACGTCGGCGTGCACGGCCATTCCGCCACGCTCCACCTCGAGAAGCTGTGGATCCGCGACGTCCTGATCACGACGGGCCTCGTCGACACGACCACCACACCGAAGCTCCTCAAGCTGATCGAGACGGGACGGCTCGATCCGACGCCGTTCGCCACGCACCGCTTCGCACTCGACGACGCGGAGCAGGCGTACGACGTGTTCGGAGCCGCGGCCGAGAGCCACGCGCTCAAGGTCGTGCTCGAAGCCGCTCCGGTCGCACAAGAGCTGGTCGAGCGGCACGAGGTGCCGGTCACCGCATAAGTCGCCTCCCCCGGCAGGAGGGCGGCCCCGCTCGTCGGGCGCCGCCCTCTTTCCATGCGGGTTTTCCGCAGCTGCTTGAGGCTCAGCCCGGATGGCACCGGGTCGGCGTGCGCGGACACTGTCACCAGCACCCGAAAGAGGAGGACCGAGATGACCGACAAGAGACCAATCGTGCTCGCAACAGACGGCTCGCCTTCGGCCGAGGAGGCGCAGAAGGAAGCGTTCGAGCTGGCGCAGCGCCTCGCTGCTCCGTTGCTCGTCGTCTCCGTCGCGCATGCCGCGTTTCCCGTGGGCGGCTACTCGGGCTACGGCTACTCGAACATCGTGGTCGAGCTCAGGGAGGCCGAGCATCATCGCGTGACCGCTCTCCTCGCCTCCGTGGCGGAGGCCGCCGAGGCGGAAGGCGTCCACTGCTCCACGGTCGCCGCAGACGGGTTCGCGGTCGAGGAGATCTGTCGAGTCGCGAGGGAGTACGACGTGCAGCTGATCGTCGTCGGCTCCCACGGCTGGGGTGCCGCGAAGCGGCTCCTCTCCGGCAGCGTCTCGACGGGGCTCGTCCATACGGCGCCCTGTCCCGTGCTCGTCGTCCGTCCACGCGAGAACTCCGTCGAGCACGCGGCGGCCGCGTGAACGCCACGGCGGAGCGGGCGGTCCAGGCGACCGACGTCATCCTCCGCGACGGGTCGACGCTCCGGCTCAGAGCGCCCGCCGCGGAGGACGCCGGCGCGCTGCTCGAGTTCTTCGCGAACCTGTCCGAGCACAGCCGCTACCTCCGCTTCCACGGTTTCCCGGCGCTCGGGCCGAAGCTCGTCGAGCCCGTGCTCGCGCCGGACTGGGAGGAGCGAGGAGCGCTGCTCGGGTCGCTCGACGGCCGCATCGTGGCCGTTGCGAACTGGGTCCGGCTGCGCGACCCGCGTGCCGCGGAGATCGCGTTCGCCGTCGGCGACGACGTCCAACGGCGCGGAATCGGAACGCGCCTGCTCGAGCAGCTGGCGAACCGGGCGGCCGGGGCGGGCATCGAGGAGTTGGTCGCGGAGGTCCTGCACGAGAACGACACCATGCTCCGCGTGCTCCGCAACGCCGGCTTCGCGGTCACCCGCGCCGGCGAGGGAGGCGAGCTCGAGATCCGGCTTGCAATCGCCCCCACCGACGCGTATCGCGAGCACGTGGCCGCTCGCGACCACGTAGCGGTGCGTGCCTCGCTGGAGCCGTTCTTTGCGCCACGCTCGGTCGCGGTCGTAGGCGCTTCGAAGCGCCGCGGCTCGATCGGTGGCGAGCTGTTTCGCAACATCCTCACCGGCGACTTCGCCGGCTCCGTCTACCCCGTGAACCGGAAAGGGGACTCCGTCGCGGGAGTCCACGGCCACGGCTCGGTGGCGGAGATCGCGGAGCCGGTGGACCTTGCCGTCATCTGCGTCCCGGGCGAGCAGGTGCTCCCCGCGGCGGAGGATGCGCTGGCCGCCGGCGTTCGCGCGCTCGTCGTCATCTCGGCGGGCTTCGCCGAGACGGGCAGCGAGGGGACCGAGCGCCAGGAGCGCCTCCTCGCGCTCGTCCGCGACCACGGCGCCCGCCTCCTCGGCCCGAACTGCCTCGGCATCGCGTCGACGGCGGTTCACCTCAACGCGACCTTCGCGCCCCGCAGCTTCCCGCCCGGCAAGATCGGCTTCTCCTCGCAGAGCGGCGCGCTCGGCCTGGCGCTGCTCGAGCGGGCGGAGGCGACGGGCCTGGGGGTCACCTCCTTCGTGTCCGTCGGCAACAAGGCGGACGTCTCGTCGAACGACCTGCTCGAGTGGTGGGAGGACGACGAGGCGACCGAGCTCGTGGTCCTCTACCTCGAGTCCTTCGGCAATCCACGCGCGTTCGCGCGCATCGCGCGCCGGCTCGCGCGCCGGAAGCCGATCCTCGCCCTGAAGGGAGGCACGACGCGCGCCGGCATCCGGGCCGCGGGCTCGCACACGGCGGCGCTCGCCGGCTCGGACGCCGCGGCCGACGCGCTCTTCGCGGATGCAGGCGTGATCCGCGCCCGCACGCTCGACGAGTTGATCGACGTCGCGTCACTTCTCTCGGCTCAGCCCGTGCCGCGTGGGCGGCGCGTCGCCGTCGTCACGAACGCCGGCGGGCTGGGGATCCTCGCCGCGGACGCCTGCGAGGCGCTCGGCCTCGAGCTGCCGCCCCCGAGCGAGGACACGCGCGCCGCCCTCGCCGCATTCATGCCGGCGGAGGGCAGTGCCGGGAACCCGATCGACCTGCTCGGCGGGGCGAACGCCGAGAGCTTCGAGCAGGCGCTTCCTCCGGTTCTCGCCGATCCGTCCTTCGACGCGGCGATCGTCCTCTTCGTCCCCACCGTCGGCACCGACGAGGAAGCGGTGGGAGCCGCGATCAGCCGGGCGGCCGCCTCGACCGAGGACAAGCCCGTCCTCTGCGCATTCCTCAGTGCCAAGGGCGCTCCCGCTTCGCTGCAGAGCGTCGCGCAGGTCCCGTCGTTCGCCTACCCCGAGGCGGCGGCGAAGGCGCTCGCGCGAGCGGTCGAGCGCGGCGAGTGGCTCCGGCGGCCGGCGGGCTCGGTGCCCGAGCTCGAGTGCGACCGCGACGAGGCTCAGGCGGTTGTGCGAGAGGCGGTCGCGACCGGCGGCGGCTGGCTCGATCCCGAGCAGACGCGCCGCCTGCTCGAGGCCTATGGCGTCCCGCTCGTTCCCGAGCGCGTCGCGGCCACGAAGGCGGCGGCAGTCGAGGCGGCGGCCGAGCTCGGCTTCCCGGTCGTGCTGAAGACGGCCGCGCCCGGCGCACACAAGACCGAGCAGGGCGGCATCGCCCTCGACCTCGCCGATGAGGCAGCCGTCCTCGATGCTGCGGAGCGAATCGGGCCGCCGTTCCTCGTTCAGCCCTTCGTTCGCGGCGGCGCCGAGCTGCTGGCCGGCGCCGTGCAGGATCCCGTGTTCGGCCCGCTCGTCGCGTTCGGGCCCGGCGGCGTCCTGGCCGAGCTGATCGGCGAGGCGCAGTTCCGGCTGGCTCCGCTCACGGACCTCGACGCGGGCGAGCTCGTCCGCTCCGGCAAGGCCGGCCGCCTCGTCGCGGGATTCAGAGGAACACCACCGGCGGACGAGAGCGCGCTCGTGGACCTCCTGCTGCGTCTCTCGCTGCTGGCCGAGGACCTGCCGGAGGTCGCGGAGCTCGACCTCAACCCGGTCCTGGCGCTGCCCGACCGCTGCTTCGCCGTGGACGCCAGGGTGCGCGTGGCCGAGCAGAGCACGGCGCACCGCACCAAGAGCTGGTGACGAGGTAGAAGAACGACGGAGGGCCCGCGCATGCAGGCCCTCCGCGTGAACGAGTTCCTCAGCCGGACCTCAGCAGACTGCGGGTCTCGGAGTGCTCTCGAACTCGTCGTACCCGATCAAGGGACGGAGATCCGTCCCGTACTGCGCGAACTGGCCGTAGTTGTTCACTCCGGCACCGTTCGCGACATTCCCGAAGAGGATCGAGCACTGGTTACCGCTCGTGATCGTGCTCCAGTAGGGATAGAAGTTGCCCGGTCCGGACGGCGGAACGGTGCAACCGCTGATGTCCGCGCCGCATGTCGACTCGCTCAGCGCGACGTCGGTCTGGAACAACGACTGCGGGTACTTCTGACCGTTTGACAGCGGCGCCGACTGGACGAAGCTCCCCGGCGTGGTGGCCGTCGGCGAGGTGCCGGTCGGCCAGTCGGGCCAGTAGGACGTTCCGTCGAAGTCGATGTCGCCGCCGCTCAGAAAGTCCAGGCAGCCGGTCATCGTGTTCGGGTCGGCAAAGACTCCGAACTGGTTCAGGGCAGTGTGCTCGTCGGCCGCCGGGTAGCAGAACGCATCACCTCCGAACCCCTCGGGGTTGTCCGACGCGCTGTCTGACCCCGTCTCGTACGGCCCGTTGCAGGTGAGCGAGAACGGATCGCCGGCGGTGAAGCCGAGCAGGCCGCCTGTGGCCGGGTCCGACAGTGACGTGCAGGGCGTCCAGTGCCCGATCTCGTACTGCGTGCTGATGTTCGTTTGCAGCGCTGCCCAGGGGATGATGTTCCCCTGCTTGGCGGTCGAGTATTCAGGCTCGTAGTTGAACGGTATGCCGCTGCAATTGCCCATCTTCGTGGCCATGAAGCCGTTGGCCGCGGATGCCTGCATGAATCCGCTTTGTCCGGTCGTCGTGTCGTCGATCGCCACTTCGAGCGCGTGACCACCCCCCGCGAGTGGAGCGTCGAAGATGTGGACCTTCACGGTGTCGCCGGGATTCATCAGCAGCGTCTCGTCGTTCGGTGTACTCGTCGCGATAGTCGCGACCTGTGGTCCGGCGGGGCCGGTCGGGACGCCGTTCTTCTGGATCCACGCGAAGTTCGTCGGCTCCTCGCAGGCGGTGTTGCATTTGTTGAAGCGCACGTTGCACTCGAGGTCGTTGATGTGCAGCGAAGCGCACCAGTGCGCGTTGTCGCAGCTGATGTTGTCGAAGAACGGCGCTTCGCCCGGTGGATAGAACTGCACCTCGAGGAACGAGCTGCCTCCGCCCTGGCTGCCATGGCCGGTGAGGTCGTGCGGCGCGTTCGAGTCGCTCATCGGCTTACACGCCGCCTGCGGATACGAATTCGGGTTGCAGAGCGCCATCGAGAACCACGGCGCAATCGACAACTCGAACCAATGCGTCACGTCGCCGCCGGGTGTGCCGACGGTGGGAGCCGCGGCAGGGTCCTGCCCCAGCGTCTCCGTCCACGTCACGTCGTTCCCTGATCCCGGCTGGCTCGACAGGAACGTCAGGTCGGGTTCGTCGTGCCCGATGTAATGGCCGTTGTCGTAGAAGCGACCGTCATCGATGTTCGCCCTGTCGCGGCCCGGGAAGCCCCGGACGTCTGTACACAGACCGGATGCCTTGATTGGTTGCTGGATTGTGCTGAACCCATTGCAATCCAACGCGCCTCTCGCTGTGGGCTTGGCGCTCGGCAGCTTGGCCACCGCGGATCCACTGAACGCCATGGCCAGTGCGACTGCGAGGAGAACGCCCACGAGCGTCGCGGTCGCGCGCCGACGAGATGCATCTCGCCTCATCTTTTCCTCCCCCTTGGAGGTCGTGCCGTTTCGGTGCCATCCCCGACCGGTCACGGGTGCTCCGTGTGCCGGCGACACCCCGATTCAGCGCGGCGATCCTAAACCATCGCGCTCAGCCGCCGCTGATCGCGGCGATGACGTCGAGGCGGGAGCGCTCCGCGACCGGCGTGTCCAGCCCGGCGCGCTCGCCGTCGACGTAGGCGTGGATGTGCGAGCGCAGGGCCGGGCCTTCCGCGACGAGGCGGTCGCGAAGGCCCGGCCACTGCGCTTCGAGCGAGTCGATCGCCGCAAGCACGGTCGGGGCCTCGACCTCGACGCGGCGCGGCAGCCCGGGGAAGAGCGGCGTCAGCGTTCCTGGAAGCCTGACGTCGGCCACGTCAGTCGAGCACCGCCACGTCCACCGAGGAGATCGAGGGCAGGTAGCTCGCGATCTCGCTCCACGTCTCGCCCTCGTCCGCGCTGGCGAAGACCTGGCCCGTGCTGGAGCCGAAGTAGACGCCGGGCTCGTCGTGCGAGTCGATGGTCATCGCCTGGCGCAGAACCCCGAGATGCGCGTTCTCCTGCGGCAGCCCCTTCCGCATCGGCTGCCAGCTCGAGCCGGCGTCGCGCGTGCGCCAGACCGTGGCCTTGCCCTCGTGCATCGTCCGCCCGTGGCCGCCGTCGACCGGGATGACGTAGAACGTCTCGGTGTCGTGAGGATGGACCGCCGCGGCGAAGCCGAAGTCGCCCGGCAGGCCTTCCGTGATCTCGGTCCACGACTGGCCGGCGTCGTCGGAGCGGTGCATGCCGACGTGGTTCTGCTGGTACATGCGCTGCGGGTCCGAGGAGCGGACGAGCTTGTGCACGCAGAAGCCGACGTCCTCGTAGTCCGCGGGCCAGTCCCGGCGGAGGCCCTTGTTGCGCGGCGTCCACGAGGATCCGCCGTCCTCCGTCTCGAAGGCGCCGACGCCCTGCACGATCGCGAAGAAGCTGTCGGAGTCGGCCGGATCGGCGACGAAGCCCGAGATGCCGAGGTGTCCGGGCGGCTGGTTCGCCGGGTCGTCCCACGCCTCGCTGCCGTGCTGGCCGGAGAGAGTCGACAGCAGCGACCAGGTCCTGCCGTTGTCGCGGCTCTCGAAGATGCCAGGCGCCTCGACGCCGACGAGCAGACGGTCGCCCGCGCGGGCGAGGGTCGAGACCTTCGAGATCTTGCGCCCGTCGTCGTCGCCGTAGGAGAGACCCTCGCTCGACATCTCCCACGTCTCGCCGAGGTCGCCGCTGCGCCAGATCGTGGAGCCGTGCCACTCGCTCGCGGCGGCCGCGTAGATCTCGCCGGTGGTGGGGTCGTAGATCGCGTGGTAGCACGGCCATCCTTCGCAGTACGGGCCGCGCAGCGTCCAGTCGCGGCGGTCGTCGCTGTCGAGCACGAACGTGCCCTTGCGGGTTGCGACGGTCAGCATTGTCTTCGGCATCGGTGCGCTCCTCGTTCGCGGGACCTGTCAGAGAATAGAGACCCGACGGCCGCCGGAAACTCATCGCCCGGCATTGACGAGAATCGGGCGGCCGCGGTCTTCGAGCAGAGGCTCAGCCGGTGAGCGGCTTGCCGGTCTCGAGCAACGTCTTCAGGCCGCTGAGGACGAACGTCCAGCCTCCCGCGACGTTCTCGGCGGTCTTCGGCGAGTCCTCGAGGCGGTCGTGGGTGACGGTCACGAGGCAGAAGCCGTCCTTGTCCTCGATCTCCCACGACACGCGGCTGGCCGCCTCCGACGCCGCTTCCGGATCGTAGAGCGAGCGCCACTCGTGGACGAGGCGGTGCGGCGGCTCGTACTCGCTCACGCCGCCGAGGACCAGATCGTTGCCCTCGCCGTCCAGGCCCGTGAACCTCTCCGGCGTCACGGTGACGTGCGAGCCGAAGAAGTACTTGTGCGTGAACTCCGGCGTCGTGATCGCCTCCCAGATCTCCTCGGGCGAAGCCTTGATGAAGACCTGGTACACCTGCGTGGTCTGCGCGGTGATCGTGCTCATGCCGATTCCTCCAGTTCGTGCTTGAGATCTGCGAGCGCCGCGACGCGGTGCTCCGTGTACTTGTCGATCCACCGGTCGTGGATGAGCCGGATCGGCACCGGGTTGAGGAAGTGCAGCTTCTCCCGGCCTTCTCGGCGGGGGACGACGAGGCCGGCGTCCTCGAGCACGCGCAGGTGCTTCATCACGCCGAAGCGGGTCATCTCGAGCTCGGACTCGAGCTCGGTGAGCGTGCGGCCGTCACGCTCGAAGAGCCGGTCGAGGAGATGGCGCCGGGTCGGATCGGCGAGCGCCTTGAAGACCTGGTCGTCGTCCATGTCGCGAATCTTATGTGACCGAACGGTCACATGTCAACGGGCTTAGGTGAACGGCTTCAGGATCATCGCGGCGAGGACGAGCAGGAGCACGCCCACGTCTACCCGGGCGATCAGCAGAATGCGCTTGATCGCGGCCCGCGTCTCGGCGTCCTCGGCGCCCACGGTCTCGATCAGCTGCCCGATGCGCTTCGCCTGCGGGCCGAGCACGAGGATTCCGGTCAGGAACGTGATCGCGTAACCGATGAGGCCGATGAGGATCCACGAGGTCCCCCAGTCCAGGTTCAGGTTGACGACCATCGCGATACCCATCGCGAGGACGAGCAGTCCGACGGGGGCGAACACCCGCTCACCGACGAACGCAGCCTGCCTGGCGATCATGGCCATCTCGGTGGGCTCGGACGAGCGCTCGGCCTTCAGCGCCAGGATGGTCAGCGTCAGGCCTCCGCCCACCCACAGGACGGCGCCGGTCACGTGCACCCACTTGAAGAAGGCGTACCAGTCCGAGGGGGCCACATTGGTGTTGAAGACGAAGACAAGCGCAAAGGCCACGACCGCGAGCCCGACCACGGCGGTGACGGCGTTCGAGGCGCGCCGGTCGGAGGGCGCCTCGGCGTGATGTGGAGTGTCCATGGCCCGGAGTAAACGCGATCGGGTGGACGGCTACAAGGCGCGCCCCGCCGCGATCAGCACGTCGAGGTCGGGCAGCTCGCTCGGCTCGTAGGCCCAGGCGCCGCGGACCACGCCGTCCACGCCGACGAGGAACGTGCTGCGCCGCGAGACGTCGCGCATCCCGTTGTGCTCGTAGGCGACGCCGAAGCCGTGTGTCGCCTCGGCGTTCCAGTCCGAGAGCAGCGGGAAGTCGAGGTCGAGCGCCTGCATCCAGGCGACGTGCGTGTACGGCGAGTCGCGCGAGATCGCGAAGGGCTCGACACCGGCGTCCTGCAGCTCCGTTCTCCTGTCACGCAGGAGCTCGAGCTCGTTCGTTCAGACGGAGGACCAGTCGAAGAGATAGAAGAGGAGAAGGAGCGGCCGGTCGTGGATGAGGTCGCCGATGCTCGCGCGCTCGCGCGGCGTCGTCCAGACGACTGCCTCGAGCGGAGCCTTGTCGCCCACTTCCAGCATGGGCTCGATCCTACGCGGCGGCCGCGGTCTCCGGCTCAGGCTCGGGCGCGCCCTCCGTCGTATCCGCGATCTCCCGCACCACGTCGTCGAGGTCACGGCTCGTGTTGAAGACGTGGAGCTGACGGTCCGCACCGTTGCCGCGGCGCAGGATCTCGTCGATGCCCGCGAGCTCCTCCTCCGAGCCGAGGTCGCGCGCGTGCGGGCCGAGCGTTTTCAGCGTCCGTCGCACGAGCGCCGCCACTGGCAGTCGGTTGCGGCGGCCGGTGTGGAGGTCCATCACCGGCGCCGAAAGGCCGTAACGCGCCGCGAGCCACTTGTTCTCGGTCGTGAGGATGCGGTGGAAGGACGGGATCTCCTCCCCGCGCCCGACGAGCTCCGCGTAGTGCTTGACGAGCGCCTGGCAGTACGCGGTGATGGCGATCACGTCCTCGAGCCGGGTCACCGCGTCGCAGATGCGGATCTCGATCGTGCCGAGCCGCGGGTGGAGACGGATGTCCCACCAGATGTGCGTGTAGTCCTGGATGCAGCCGGTCTTCTCGAGCTGGTTCACGACCTGCGCGTAGTCGGCGTAGTCGCGGAAGCGCGGGGGCGGGCCCGAGCGCGGGAAGGCGGCGAAGACCATGTGGCGCGAGGAGCGCAGCCCGGTCGGTTCGCCCCGCCAGAACGGCGAGCTCGCCGAGAGCGCGACGAGCTCGTGGAGATGGGCGATGAGCCCGTTGACCACCTGGATCGCCTTCTCCGGGTCGTCGACCGCGACGTGCACGTGCATCCCGAAGATCAGCTCGCGCCGCGCGATGTACTGCATCTGGTCGACGAGCGCGCGATAGCGATCCTTCGCCGTGATCCGCTGCGCCTCGAAGAGCGAGAACGGATGCGTGCCGGCAGAGCCGACCCGCAGGCCCTTCTCCCGCGCCACGTCCGTCACGTAGCGCCGGATGCGGAGGAGTTGCCGCCGCACTCCTGCGGGCGTGTGACAGACGGGCGTGGCGACCTCGAGCACCGACTGCATCAGCTCGGAGTTGATGCGCGGCTCGAGCTCGTGGCCTGCGACCGCGGCGAGCACGGTGTCGATGTGCTGGACGAGGTCGAACGTCTCGGCGTCGAGGAGCATGTACTCCTCTTCGACGCCGAGCGTGTACGGGTCGCTCGCGCCGAAGGCGTGGTCGAGCACGCTGCCGCCGGGCGGGAACTGCGAGCCCTTGCCGGTGATCGAGGGCGGGATCAGCGAATCGCTCATGCAGGGACGATATCCCCGGTTTTTGCAGGAAGAAAGCGTCGACCGAGCAAAACGAGCGGAATCCCGATCACGACCGAAGACGCGATCTTCCCCACGAGCTGGCCAGCGAAGAAGTGCAGACCCGACCAGCCGAACGCGAGCACGAGGAAGACGAAGCTGTCGATCGGCGCGCTCGCGCCGGCCGAGGCGACGACCCGGACCCCGTCGTGCACGCGGCCCCGCAGCGGTGCGCCGACCAGGTTGTCCAGCGTCTCCGAGACGATGAACGCCGCGAGGCTGGCGGCGACGATGCGCCAGGTCGAGCCGACCACGCGGTCGAACTCCTGGCCCGGCACTCCGGGATGCGAGTGGACGAGGATCGCGATGTACCCGGCGAAGAACGCGGAGCCGGCGAAGCCCAGGACGATCAGGAGCTGCGCGTTGATCGCGCCGTCGCGGCGCGTCGCGCCGGAGTAGTGCGCGAGCTGGACGAGCGCCAGCGCCACGCCGATCGCATAGACGCCGCCGGGTGCGACGAGATGCGTGAACGGGAGACGGATGAACTTCTGCGCGCCGATCTGGGCCGAGAGGACGACGGCGACGTACAACCCCCCGAGGACTGCGAGCCTCATTCGGGAACGATTGCGTCGGCCTCGATCTCGACCTTCCAGGCCGGATCGAGCAACCCCGCGACGACGAGCATCGCCGACGCGGGAAGAACTCGTCCGAACAGCTCCCCGTGCGCGCGGCCGACCTCCTCCCAGTCCGCCGGGTCGACGATGTAGACCCGGGTGCGGACGACATGCTCCGGCCCGGCGCCGACCTCGCGGAGCGCTTCCACGATGATCTCGAGGCAGCGCTTCGCCTGCTCGTACGGATCCTCCGAGTCGATGCCGACCGGAGCGGTTCCGGCGACGAAGACGTGGCTGCCCTCGCGCACGGCGCGCGAGTAGCCGACCGTGGCGGCGAACGGCGAGACCGCCTGGACAGTGGCGCGGGTCACGCTCCTAGTATCCCGCGCTGTGGAGGCGCTGCGGGCGATCGACGGTTGGGACGCAGGGCTGGCCGCCGCCGGAGTGGTGCGGGCGGACCAGGTCGTGGCGACGCAAGGCCCCCGCGACGCCGGGCTCCCGTGGGCTTCCGTGACGAAGCTCCTCACGGGGCTGGCGATCCTCGTGGCGCTCGAAGAGGGGACGGTGGATCTCGACGAGCCGGCCGGACCTCCGGGCGCGACGCTCCGGCATCTGCTCGCCCATGCCTCCGGACTGCCGTTGGACGGCGAGCAGCCCATCACCGAGCCGGGCCGGCGTCGCATCTACTCGAACACGGGTATCGAGCTCGCCGCCGGGCTGCTCGAGGAACGGGCGGAGATGCCGTTCGCCGACTACTTCGCCGGCGCGGTGAGCCGGCCGCTCGGCCTCACCGGCGGGCTCGGCGACTCGCCTGCGCACGGCTACCGCGGACCGCTCGACGATCTGCTCGTGCTCGGGCGCGAGCTGCTCCGGCCGACCCTCGTCGCCGCCGAGACCCTGGCCGAGGCGACGAGCCTCCAGTTCCCGGGCCTCACCGGCGTGCTCCCGGGCCTCGGCCGCATGGAGCCGAACGATTGGGGCCTCGCCTTCGAGCTGCGGGACGCGAAGTCGCCGCACTGGACGGGCACGCGCAACTCCGAGCGCACGTTCGGCCACTTCGGCGCCAGCGGCACCTTCCTCTGGGTCGACCCCGAGGCGCGAGTCGCGTGCGGCGTCCTCACCGACCGGCGGTTCGGCGACTGGGCGAAGGAGGCGTGGCCGCCCTTCAGCGACGCCGTGCTCGCCGAGCTCTAGGTGTCGTCCGCAAAGAGCGGACGCAGGAGCTCGTCGAACGTCGCCCGGTCGCAGCTCGCGACCACGGCGGGAGTCATCGCGGACACGGTCGCAGTTCTGGGGATGGACATCGCCGGCGCCACCTCGCCGAAGTAGTCGCCGGGACGGAGCACGCTGCGCGCGCCGAGATCGCGCTGGCTGACGGCCAGCACGCCTGCGAGGAGGACGTAGAAGCGGTCGTCGGCCTCGCCCTCCCGGACGACGACCGTGCCGGGCGCGACCTCCTGGCGCTCCATGCGCTGCCCGAGCCGCGCAAGCGTCTCGCCCGGCAGCCCGGCGAGCAGCTCGATGCGGGTGAGCTCGTGCTGGGTGGCGGAACGCCGAGGCATGGCTCGATCCTCCTGAGATCGCTTAGGTCCAGCCGTCCGAGAAGTTGAGCCGAACGGCCCATATGCATTCTCCGCTTTCGTGTCGATCATGCGCAGCAGTGAGCGAGCGTGGCTTCCACCGGATCGAGGACGACATCGCCGAGACGTGGTTGGAGGACTGGGCGGGCGCCGGTCTGGGAGAGCTCGAGGCGTATCTCGCGAAACACGCCGACTTCCTGCGCTTCGTCGACGATCACGACACGGCCCAGACGGCCGAGTAGCTCACCGACCTTTCGTGAGGGCGCAGGCGCGGCCGGCAGGCCGCGCCCTCTCAGCTTTCGAAACCGAGTTGGCGCTCGAGCATGCCCTTCGGCATGGCGCCCACGGCCGAGGCCTTCGGGGCTCCCCCGTCGAAAAGCACCATGTTCGGGATCGACTGGATCCCGTACCGCATCGCGAGATCCTGGTTCTCGTCGATGTTGACCTTGACGAGCTTGAGGTCGCGCTCCTCGGCGATGCGCTGGAGCACGGGCTCGACCGCGTGACACGGCCCGCACCACTCGGCCCAGAAGTCCACGAGGACGGGCTTGTCCGCCTGCAGGACCTCGGTGTCGAAGGTGGAGTCGGTGACGTTCGTTGCCATTGTTTCCTTTCGGTTTCTCGTGAACATGGGATCTGTACCCCGGGTTCCCTTAAGCACTAACGCCTCGGCCTAGACTTGCCTTCCCGATGCGGGAGCCAATCTTCCAACCTCTACCGGACAAACCCGATCATCCAGGGCTGGAGCGGGAGATGCTCGCGCGCTGGGACGCCGAAGGCACGTTCGCGAAGCTGCGCGAGCAGAACAGCGGCGGGCCGACCTTCTCCTTCATGGACGGCCCGATCACGGCGAACGGGCCGGCCGGTGTCCATCACGGCCTCGGGCGCACGCTGAAGGACGTCTTCCAGCGCTACAAGGCCTCGCAGGGCCACGACCTCCGCTACCAGAACGGCTTCGACTCGCAGGGGCTGCACGTCGAGGTGCAGGTCGAGAAGGCGCTCGGCTTCAACTCGAAGCGCGAGATCGAGGAGTACGGGCTCGACCGGTTCGCGCGCGACTGCCGCGACTTCGTCGCGAAGTTCGCCGGCATCCAGACCGCGCAGTCGAAACGACTCGGCATGTGGATGGACTGGGGCAACGACTACTTCACCTTCTCCGACACGAACATCGAGTACAACTGGCGCTTCCTCAGGGCGGTTCAGGAGAAGGGCTGGCTCTACAAGGGGCACCGCTCGACCCAGTGGTGCCCGCGCTGCGGCACCTCGCTCTCGAAGCACGAGCAAGCAGGCGAGGAGAACTACGAGGAGCTCGAGCATCCGTCGCTCTTCGTCCGCTTCCCGTTGCGTGGCCGCGACGGGGAGTCGCTCGTGGTGTGGACGACGACGCCGTGGACGCTGCCCGCGAACGTGGCCGCGGCCGTCAAGCCCGACGCCGAGTACGGGCGCAACGACGTCGGCGAGTGGGTCGCGGTCGACCGCTATCCGGAGGAGCATTTCGAGGAGCGGAGGCGCGGCTCGGAGCTCGTCGGGCTCGAGTACGAGGGGCCGTTCGACCACTTCCCGGCGCAGGAGGGCGTCGTCCACCGTGTGATCCCGTGGGACGACGTCTCGCTCGATGAAGGAACCGGCATCGTCCACATCGCGCCGGGCTGCGGCGCCGAGGACTTCGAGCTGGCGCGGATCAACGACCTGCCGGTGCTCGCTCCGATCGACGAGTCGGGACGGATGCTCGCGGGGTACGGCGACCTCGAGGGCTCCGCGACGGACGAGGTCGTCGACCCGGTGATCGAGTCGCTGCGCGCGCGCGGCCTGCTCGTCGAGGCCACCTCGATCGTCCACCGCTATCCCGTGTGCTGGCGCTGCCGCACGCCGCTCGTCTTCCGCGTCGTGGACGACTGGTTCATCTCCGCCGACGAGATCCGGCAACCCATGCTCGACGGCAACGCGACCGTCGAGTGGACGCCTCCCCAATACAAGAAGCGGATGGACGACTGGCTCCGCAACATGGGCGACTGGAACATCTCCCGCCGCCGCTACTTCGGCCTGCCGCTTCCGTTCTACGAGTGCGAGTGCGGGCAGCTGAACGTGATCGGCTCGCGTGCCGAGCTCGAGGAGCGCGCCGTCTCGGGCCTCGAGCAGCTCGAGGAGCTGCACCGGCCGTGGATCGACGCCGTCCGCATCCGCTGCGAGAGCTGCGACGCCGAGGTCGAACGAATCGAGGAGGTCGGCGACGCCTGGCTCGACGCGGGCATCGTCCACTTCTCGACGCTCGGCTGGCAGAACCCCGAGTGGATCCCGCACGGCTACGCAACTGGCGCATCAGCCGGGATCTCCGGCGCCGATCTGCCGGACAACGCGTACTGGGAGAAGTGGTTCCCGGCGGACTGGGTCTCGGAGGGACGCTCTCAGATCCGGCTCTGGTTCTACTCGCAGTGCTTCATGGCCGTGACGCTCGTGGGCCGCCAGCCGTACGGCCGCTGCTTGACCTACGAGAACGTCGTCGACGAGACCGGCCGCGAGATGCACAAGTCGTGGGGGAACGCCATCGATCTCGACGACGCGCTCGAGCGGATGGGCGCCGACACGATGCGGTGGCTGTACTGCTCCCAGAACCCCGCGCAGGAACTGCGCTTCGGCTACGGGCTCGCGGAGGAGGTCAAACGGCGCTTCCTCACCTTCTGGAACTCGGTCAAGTTCTTCGTGGACTACGCGAACATCGTCGGGTTCCGGCCCTCGTGGCCGCCGGCGCCGCCCGAGGGCGACCTCGCGCCGCTCGACCGCTGGCTCGTCGAGCGCACGCACGCGTTCGTGCATGCGGGCGCGGCCGCGTACGGCGCATACGACACGGTCCGCCTGACGCGGGAGTGGGAGTCCTTGGCCGACGACCTCTCGAACTGGTACATCCGCCGCTCGCGGCGACGCTTCTGGGACGGAGACGACGAGGCCGCGTTCGCGACGCTCTGGTACGCGCTCGTGCAACCGCTGCGCGTACTCGCGCCGATCCTCCCGTTCGTGACCGACCACCTGTGGCGGACGCTCGTCCCCGAGGGGCCGGAGTCGGTGCATCTCGCCGGCTGGCCGGAGGTCGCAGAGCCCGACCGGGCTCTGCTCGACGAGATCGCGGAGGTGCGCCGCGTCGTCGAGCTCGGCCGGCAGGCGCGCTCGACCTCGGGCATCAAGCTACGGCAGCCGCTGCGCCGGCTCGTCGTCGAGGGCGCGAGCCCCGACGGGCATGTCGACGAGATTGCCGACGAGCTGCGTGTGAAGGAGGTCGAGCTCGGGGCGGTCGAGGCGGTCCAGCTCCGGGTGAAGCCCAACCTCCCGAGGCTCGGCCCGAAGCTGGGCCGGGAGCTCGGCACCGTGCGTGAGGCGCTCGCTGCGGGTGAGTTCGAGGAGCTGCCCGACGGACGCTTCCTGGTGGCAGGACGCGAGCTCGCCCCGGACGAGGTTCTCGTCGAGCGCGGCGGGCGCGAGGGCTGGGCGGTCGCCTCCGCCGACGGCGTAACGGTTGCGCTCGACCTCGGCCTCGATGACGAGCTCGTGCTCGAGGGCGAGGCGTACGAGCTCATCCACGCGGTCAACTCGTTGCGCAAGGAACGCGGCCTCGAGCTGACGGACCGGATCGCGCTCACGGTTCCCGATCCGCAGCGCGAGCTTGCCGAGCGTCACGGCGACTGGATTGCTCGAGAGGTCCTGGCGACCGAGGTCCGCGTGGCGGGTGACGAGCTGACGCTCGAGAAGAGCTAGGCGGCGGCGCGCTCGGCCCGGCGTAGCTCGACGGGCAGCTTGAAGCTCACGTCCTCGTGGACGGGCTGCTGCTCGCACACCTCGGCTCCGCGTTCCGCGAACCAGGCGCAGACGTCCGCGACGAGACGCTCGGGGGCGGATGCGCCCGAGGTGAGCCCGACCGTCTCGCAGCCTTCGAGCCAGCCCTCGTCGATCCCGGTGACGTCGTCGACCAGATGTGCCGCCGTCCCCTCGGCGCGGGCGACGTCGACGAGCCGCTGCGAGTTGGACGAGTTCGGCGAGCCGATGACGAGCAGCAGGTCGATGTCCTGCAGGAGCTCCTTCACGGCCCACTGCCGGTTCGAGGTCGCGTAACAGATGTCCTCGCGCGCCGGCCCCTGGATCCGGGGGAAGCGGCGGCGCAGGACGCCGACGATCTCGCCGGCCTCGTCCACCGAGAGCGTCGTCTGGGTGAGGTACGCGAGCGGCCGCTCGGCCGGAAGCGACACGCGCTCTGCGTCCTCCGCCGACTGGACGAGGACGATGGCGTCGGGCGCCTCGCCGAGCGTGCCCTCGACCTCCTCGTGCCCAGCGTGTCCGATCAGGACGAGTGCGTAGCCGGCCTCCGCGTAGCGGCGCGCCTGCGCGTGCACCTTGGTCACGAGCGGGCAGGTCGCGTCGATCGTCGTCAGGCGCAGCTCCTTCGCCTCGCGGCGGACGGCTGGGGCGATGCCGTGGGCGGAGAAGACGACGGTCGCACCCTCGGGGACGTCCGTGAGAGCGTCGACGAAGATCGCCCCGCGCGAGCGCAGATCCTCGACCACGTGCGAGTTGTGGACGATCTGCTTACGGACGTAGACGGGGCTCCCGTAGAGCGCGAGCGCCCGCTCAACCGTCTCGACCGCCCGTTCGACCCCCGCGCAATAACCTCGCGGTGAGGCGAGAAGAAGGCGTTTCACCACGGCCCGGCCACCATAGCCGCGGCGGCGTGAAGGGGGAGTGAGAAGTACCGCGCTACGCGATCTTTCGCTGTTGCAAAGATGGGCCGGACGGCCCATTGCCCGCCTTGCAAGCGGGGTCTAGCCTCTCTGGCACTGGGCGATGCGAACCGCGGCGTCTTCGGACGCCTAGCGGGGAGCAATCGGGAGAGCCCGCCGCACCGACCCCCCGAGCGGCGGGCTTTCTCACGTCTGGAGCCGGTTTCTGGCCGGTTTCAACGCCGCTCCGTACAATCTCCACGGCCCAGTGCGGACCCCAGACGAGCTTCCGACCGTTCGTGCGCTCGGCCGCGCCGCGGCCGCCGCGCTGCTCCTGCCTGCCGCGCTGCGCCGGGCGGGCCAAGGCCGGCGAACCGATACGACAAAAGAGTTCGAGAGCGTCAGCCGCGTCGCCGACGTGCTCTCACGGACCGCCGACGTCGAGGGCGCCGCACGCGCGCTGCTCGACGAGCTCGCGGCGCTCTTCGACCTCGGCTTCGCTGCTCTGACCTTCGTCTCCGACGATGCGCGCCACGCGTCCGGCTATCTCGCGCGCGTCGGCGGTGAAGACCTCGACTGGTGGCGCGACATGCGTCTCGAGCTCGATCGGGAGCCGTCGGGGATCGCGAGCGCCGTCTTCGAGGCGACTGCGTTGACCGTCTACGACACGGCGAGCTCCGGCGTCGTCAGCCGCCGCCTGGCCGACGCCGTCGGAGCGAAGAGCGCCGCGTTCATCCCACTCCTCGTCGAGCAGCGGGTGACCGCCGTGATCTCCATCGCGACGCTCGACGAGCCTCGCGTCTTCTCGAGGGAAGACCTCGCGGTGATGCAGACGCTCGCCGCAGAGGCGGCAGTCGCACTCGAGCGTCTGCGCGCCGGTGTCGCGCTCGAGGAGGCCTTGAAGCGGAACGAGGAGCAGCTCGCCCAGCAGACCGCCCTCCTCCGGGCGGCGCACGCGCTCAGCAGCGAGCTCGACCTGCCGGTCGTCCTCCAGCGTCTGGCAGACCAGCTCGCGCAGCTCCTCGACGCCGACGCGGCCGACTGCTACCTCCTCGACAGCGAGCGCGGCCTCTTCCGCTGTGTCGCGGTGCACGGCTTCGACCCGTCGCTGCTCTCCTTCGAATTCCCGGCGGGCCAGGGCCTGGCCGGGGCGGCCGTGCGAGAGGGACGGCCGTTGATCGAGAGCGCGTACGGCGAGATCTCGGCGCCGGTTCCGCACGCGGCCTACGACGGCTTCACCGACGTGATCGCCGCGCCGATGTTCTGGAGCGACGAGGTGCGCGGGGTACTCGGCGTCGGCCGGCGCGAGGGGCGCCCCTTCACGGATCGAGACGCGGAGATCCTCGAGGCCTTTGCCGGCCTCGCGTCGCTCGCGCTGCGCAACGCCGAGATGTTCACGCAGAGCGCACGGCAGGCGCGGATCCAGCAGGGCTTCTATCGAATCGCGTCGGTGCTCGGCCAGTCCCTGTCTCGCCCTGCGACGCTGGAGGCGGTCGCCGAGGCTGCCGCGGAGGCGCTCGGAGGAAGCTCGGCTGCGGTACTCGTGCTCTCGAGCGGGCGACTCGACGCGGTGGGGGCGTACGAGCTCCCGGCTGACCTGCAGGAGATCCTCGCGGAGCGCGCCTGGGGTACCCAGAGTCCGCTCTTCCGCGCTGCGCTCGAGGGACGCATCGTCGTCTCGTCCTCGATCTCGGACGACGAGCGGCTGCTGCCCGACCTGCGCGCGGCCGCTGCCGCGAATCGCTATCTGTCGCTGATCTCCGTGCCGGTGGAGGCGCCCCGCGACGCCGGCCGCGGCCTCGTCCTCATCTTCTTCGCCGAGGCGCGCTCGTTCAGCGACGACGACCTCGAGCTCGCGCGCCATCTTGCCGACGCGACGCGTGGCGCGCTCGAGCGCAGCGAGCTGTTCGAGGCCGAACGCGGGGCCCGAGCACTCGCCCAGCAGCTGACGCGCACGGGCCGGCTGCTCACGAGCGAGCTCGATCCGGCAGCCGTGCTCGACGAGGTCGTCCAGCAGGCGCCGGCGCTCGTCAACGCCGAGGCCGGAGCGTTCCGTCTGCTCGACGGGGAGGAGCTCGTCGTCACGGCGGCCGGCGGAGAGGGTGCGGAGGCAGCGCTGGGCTCCCGGAGCCCGGCCGGAGGCTGGCTCTCCGGCGACGTCCTCCAGTCGGGGGCGCCGGTCGCCCTCGCGCAAGCGGGCGACGACGAGCGTCTGCGCAGCCTCGACCCGATGCTCCAGGCAGGCCACACAGCGTTCCTCGGTGTGCCGGTCGGCGGTGCGGAGGGAACGAACCTCGGCGTGCTCGCCGTCTACGCCTCCGTGCCGCGCGAATGGCGGGAGGAGGAGATCGAGGCGCTGCTCGCCGTGGCGGCCAGCACGTCGGCGGCACTCTCGAACGCGGAGCTGTACCAGCGCGTCGCGCTCGAGCGGGAGCGCTCGGTCGCGATCCTCGCCAACATCGCCGAGGGGATCGTCGCCGTCGACCGCGACGGCACGGTCGTCCTCTGGAACAGCGCCGCCGAGGTGATCACCGGCGTCCCGGCCTCGGTCGCCGCCGGCCGCGCGCCGGTCGACGTGTTGCAGCGCAGCCTCGAGTCGCCCGACGAAGCGGTACGCGGCGAACGACTCGTTCCGATCATGCGCGGGCGCGAGGAGGTCTGGTTGTCGGTCACCGAGGCGGTGATGCGGGATCCGACCGGAGCTGTCGCGGGCCGCATCTTCGCCTTCCGCGACATCTCGAGCGACCGCCTGGTCGAGCAGGTCAAGTCGGACTTCGTGAGCACGGTCTCGCACGAGCTCCGGACGCCGCTGACCTCGATCTACGGCTTCGCCGAGACGCTCCTCCGGCAGGACGTCATGTTCGGCGAGGAGGAGCGCCTGACGTTCCTCCGCTACATCGCCTCGGAGTCGCAACGGCTGACCTCGATCGTCGACACGCTCCTCAACGTCGCCCGCCTCGACACGGGCGACCTTCAGGTCAACCTCGCCGAGACGGACGTCCGTGACGTCGTCGGCCAGGTGATCGACACGGTCTCGACGACCGAGGTCAACGGGCACCGCTTCGTCGTCGAGCTGCCCGGGGAGCCGCTGGCGGCGAAAGCCGATCCCGAGAAGCTGCGGCAGGTGTGCTCGATCCTCGTCGAGAACGCGCTCCGCTACTCGCCGGACGGAGGCACCGTGACCGTCGGCGCCGCTCGCCGGAAGGACACGGTCGAGGTGAGTGTCGCGGACGAGGGGATCGGCATCCCGCAGTCCGACCAGGAGCAGATCTTCCGCAAGTTCTACCGCGGTTCCGACGCCGAGCTGCGGGTCGGTGCAGGCGGGACCGGGCTCGGGCTGTTCATCGCCCGCGGGCTCGTGACGGCCATGGGCGGCAGGATCTGGGTCTCGTCCCGGGAAGGGGAAGGCTCCCGCTTCTCATTTGAGTTGCCGGCCGTTGCTGCCGATTCGCTTACCGGAGGCCAGGAACGAGCATGAGTGCAGACATGGATGGGTATACGCGGCCGGTGCCGGATGCGGCTTTGACACGCGTGTTGGTTATCGACGACGAGGCGCCGATCAGGCTGCTCTGCCGCGTCAACCTCGAGGCGGAGGGGATCCACGTGCTCGAGGCCGCCGACGGGACGACCGGGCTCGACGTCGCGCGGGCCGAGCAACCCGACGTCGTGCTCCTCGACGTGATGATGCCCGGCCTCGACGGCTGGCGGGTCGCCGAGGAGCTGCTCGAGGACGACCGCACGCGCGGGATCCCGATCATCTTCCTCACGGCGCGCGCCGAGTTCCGCGACCGCGCACGCGGGATCGACATCGGCGGCGTCGACTACGTCACCAAGCCGTTCAACCCGCTCGAGCTCGCCCCGCTCGTCCGTGACCTGCTCGCCCGCATCGACCGCGGGGAGCGCGACGAGCTACGCGGCGAGAAGCTGGCCGAGCTCCGTGCCCTGATCGAGTCCGAGTAGTCGGCTTACACTTGGTGCACCTCGGGGTGTAGCTCAGCCTGGTAGAGCGCCCGGTTTGGGGCCGGGAGGCCGGCAGTTCGAGTCTGCCCACCCCGATTTTCCGCAACTCGATCGTCCCGAGCGCCGTTTCCTCTTCGTGAGCACGCGCGAGCAGGATCGCAAGACGGTCGAGCGCCCTCTGCCCGACGAGGCGTCGCTCGAGTCGGCGCCGAGACCGCAACCCGAGCGGCAGGAGTCGCGGCTGTGCGATCCGGGCCTGCGTGACCTCTCGTTGCGCGACTGGCGCGCGATCTTCGTCCGCGCCTGCAAGAAGTTCCTCGACGACAACGGGACGATGCTCGCCTCGGCGCTCGCCTACTCGACGTTCTTCGCGATCCCGTCGGTCCTGCTGGTGGCGGTCGGCGTCTTCACCCTGCTCGTCGGCCCGGGGACGATCTCGGCGCTGATGGCGCACTTCTCGGCCGTGATGCCGGAGCAGGCGACGAGCCTCCTCGGCGGCAGCCTCCATCGTCTCGACCAGCACCCCTCGACGGGGATCGCGATGACGGTCGTCGGCCTCGTGTTGGCCATCTGGTCGACGACCGGTGCGATGACGTCCTTCATGACGGCCGTCAACCTCGCGTACGGGCGCAAGGACCGGCGCTCGTTCCCGTTCAAGCGCCTCGTGGCGATCGGGATGGTGGCCGCGATCGGAGTCGCGTTCCTGCTCGTGGCCACCCTGCTCATCTTCGGCCCGGGGCTCGAGCAGCTCGTCGCCTCCCACGCCGGCCCGCTCTCGGGGCCGATCGGCTGGATCTGGTGGGTCGCCGAATGGCCGATCCTGCTCGTGGGCCTCATGGCCGCGTTCTCGACGGTGCTCTACCTCGGGCCGGACATCGACCATCCCCGCTGGCGGTTCGTCACGCCCGGCTCGGTCCTCGCGACCGTCGTGTGGCTCGCCGCCTCGGGAGCCTTTGCCGTCTACACCTCGATGTTCGGCTCCTACAACAAGACCTGGGGATCGCTCGCCGCCGTCATCGTCATGCTCACCTGGCTCTGGCTCGCGGCGGTCGCGCTGCTCCTCGGCGCCGAGCTCAATGCCGAGGTGGAGCGGAGCCGGGAGCTGCGGGCAGGGGAGCCGGCCGAGCACGAGCTTCGGGTGTCGTCCCGCGCCGTCGGCTAGGCGCGATCCCGCTCGCCTGCTCGTCGGCGAGGAAGCGGAGCAGGTAGGCCGTGAAAGCTCCGAAGAAGACGATCGCCTCCTCGGCGGCCATCGTCACGCCGGCGATCTGCTGGTCGACGAGCGGGGCCGGCCCCCACGTGCGGGGCGCGTGGACGTAGAAGGGATAGATCGCGCGCGGAATCAGCGCCAGCAGGAGGCCGAGCGGCGAGGCGAGCACGAAGGCGGCGAACAGATAGGCGGCCTTCGCTCCCGCCGAGCTCTTCCCGTGGACGACCGGCCACCAGACACAGATGCCTGCTGCGAGGTACGTGAGGTGCTCGACATGGAGCAGAGAGTGCGGATGGCGGAGCGCCGTGTCGTAGATCCAGGGCAGGTGCCAGGTGTAGTAGGCGACGAGCCACAGCGGCAGCGCCACGAACGGCCTGAAGAGCGGGAATCCAGCCGCCCGCTCGGCGAGCCGCGGCGGGATCGCGAGCACGAGCAACGCGGGAGCCCACTCCGCGAGGACGACGTTCTGGAGCAGGTGCGCCCAGAGGAACGTGTGGTTCGCGAGCGGCTCGAGCTCCGTGACGAAGGCGGTGAAGACCAGGCCGACTCCGAGAGTCCCGGCGGCGATGCGTGCGCGCGAGACCGGGTTGCCGCGATACGTGAGTATCAGCCCGATTGCGAGCGCCGGCGCGAGCCCGATCGCCTCCGCCGAGGGATGCATCTCGCTACCGTACCCAGCGCTCCGCGGGTGTAGCTCAATGGTAGAGCTCTAGCCTTCCAAGCTAGCTACGCGGGTTCGATTCCCGCCACCCGCTTGTAGTCGCAGAGGAGATGCGACTCGACTCTCTCCCCCGGCTGGCGACGGTAGAGGGCGCTACTGCGGCGGGCCGCTGATCGGCGTGATCGTGCCGGTCTGGGCTACGTCGCTCGTATCGGTCCAGCCGATCGGCACGGCTTTGCCCGGCACGAGTTGGAGCACGGCCTGGCGAAGATCCGTTCTCGACGAGATCGTCGTTCCGTTCAGCGACGTGATGACGTCTCCGGCGGCGAGACCCGCGAGATCTGCGGGCTTCCCCTGCAAGACCGATGCGATCTTCGCTTCGTCGGCGACGTTCGCGAGGCGGACGCCGAGGAACGCTGTCGGGCCGATGTGGACGATCGCGTTCGGCTTGCCGCTCTCGATCCGGCGCGCGATCTGGAGCGCCTGCCGGAGGGGGATGGCGAAGCCGCGGCGGAAGCTCGAGGTGGTGGAGCCGGCGGTCACGATGCCGAGGACGCGGTTCTGGCCGTTCTCGAGCGGCCCGCCGGAGTAGCCCGGCACGACGGGCGCGTCGGTGGCGATCATGTTGTTGAGCGTCTCGGGGTCGCCGGCCTCGTCCTTCGCGACGATCTGCTGGTGGAGGGCGATGATCCGGCCCCGTGCCGTCTTCGGCGGCCCGCCGCGACCCTGCGCGTTCCCGCGGGCGACGATCCGCATCCCGACGTGCAGGCTGATCGCGCCGCCGCGCTTGACCGTCCGCAGGCCCGACGCGTGCGCCAGCTGCAGCAGGGCGATGTCACGCGAGACGGAGTAGCCGACGACCGTGGCGGTGTACCTGTGGTGGGTCGTGACGTCGACGACCTTGAACTTCGTCGCGCCGTTGATCACGTGGTTGTTCGTCAGGACCTCGCCGGAGCGGGAGATGACCATCCCCGTGCCCGCGGCGAGCCCGTGCTGGTAGCCGAGCGTGGTGTAGATGTTCACGATCCCGACATTTGGGCGCGCCGTGACCGACGGATGCGCCGAGTGCCCGGCGGCGCCGGCCGGAGAGGCGGCTACGGCCGGCGCCAGCGTCGCCAGGACGGCGAGCAGGAGGCGTCGCGTCAGTCCGGGCACGAGAGC
>Ga0207693_10000905_pt1 | contig 26632 bp, 25 predicted proteins | sample LARL81metaG_FD_184347 | JGI IMG/M metagenome (GOLD analysis project Ga0207693, IMG submission 184347) | Corn, switchgrass and miscanthus rhizosphere microbial communities from Kellogg Biological Station, Michigan, USA - LAR L8-1 metaG... | ecosystem: Host-associated > Plants > Roots >... | reverse complement strand
CAGCCGCGGGTGGATGTCGATCCGCCAGGAGAAGTGCTCGGCCCCGCGGGGCGCGGTCCGGACCCAGAGGTTCAACGGCGGGCTGGCTCCCAGGCGCCGAGCCAGCCGCGACAGGGCCTCGTGCAGCATCGCCGCGCCGGTGGGCCCGTCGTCTTCGAAGTGCATCCTGGGCGTGCGCGGCGCGATCAGCAGCTGGAACGGGACCCGAGCGCCGAATGGAGCCATCAGCACCGCCTCGTCGTCGATCGCGACGATCCGCTCGCGCTGGCGCACCTCCTCCTGGACGAGGTCGCCGAGCAGGTTGCCGCCCATTGTCTGCGTCGCGTACGAGCCGAAGCGCTCGCGCTCGCGCGCGATCGCCGCGGGGACGAAGTCCAGGGCGTACAGCTGCGCGTGACTGTGGGGCAGCGATGCCCCCGCCTCGCGGCGCTCGTTGACGATCAGGTGCACGCACGCGGCGTCCCGGTGGACGCGCATCCGCTCGCGCCACACGTCGACGGCGGTCGCGACCTCGTCGACCTCGAGCTCGCACAGCGAGATGACCGGCTTGGGCGTGTTGATGATCACCTCGTGGGCGCCGGTCGCCGGGCCCGCCCAGAACAGCTCGGGGTTGGCGTAACGCGCCGGCGGCTCGGAGTCCGGGCTCAGCGCCGGATACAGGTTCGGCACAACCCGCACGGCCCAGCCGGGCCCGTTGGGCTCGCCGCCGCCGGGACGCAACGCGTAGACCTCTGGCGGCGTGCGGTCCTCGTGGCCCTCCGCGAACGGGTCGGTCTCGGGATCGAGCGGCGCCGCGGGTGTCGCGCTCAGCTCGCCGCCCGGGCGATCGGCACGCGCCCCCGCGACTATCGCCCGCTGCCCTGTCAGCGGATCGATCCGGATTTCCGGCACTCAGCTGGTCCCCGCGGCTTCGCTTGGCGCGGGCGGGCGCCGGGTCAGAGGACCTTCTCCATCGCGATGTGCTCGATCCCGGCCTCGCGGAACACGCGGCCCCGGGTGCGGTAGCCGGCCTGCTCGTACAGGTCGCGGGCGTAGATCTGGGCGTGCAGCACGATCCGGCGGCCGCGCGCAAAGCGCGTCTCGGCGTCGGCGAGGTCGAGCAGCGCCGTGGCGATCCCGCGCCGACGCGCGTCCTCCCGGACCGCCAGCCGGCTGAGCTGGGCGGTGCTGCCGACCATCACGATCCGGCACGTGCCGAGCAGGTCGCCGTTCTCGACCGCGACCAGGTGGATGCCCTCGTGGTCGCGGCCGTCGAGCTCGTCGTGCTCGGGCACGCCCTGCTCGACGCAGAACACGGCGTGCCGCAGCTCCAGGGCAGCCGCGAGCTCGTGCTGATCGTGCGCCCGCCTGACCTCGTACAGCACCGTCCCGGTCATTTCAGCGCGTACCTCCGGATGTCCTTCTCCAACGCGGCGGCGCTCTCATACGGCCCCGCATGGTCGAACACGATCTTGCCGTCGCGGTCGTAGTAGATCGTTTGGGGGAAGTACGTCTCGGCGTGGATCGAGCGCGCGATGTCCTCGTGCGGGTCGACGTAGCTTGGATAGGTCACCGGGAACTTGCGCAGGAACGCGGAAGCCGGCTGGTTCTGATCCTTGCCGTCGATGCCCATGAAGCCAACGCTCTTTCCGAACGCGACCGACGCGCGCTGGAAGACGGGGAACTCGGTCTGGCACGGCTGACACCACGACGCCCACTTGTTGACGACGATCGGGAAGCCCTTCAGGCCGGCGATCCGCGCGTTGTAGGCGGCGGTGCCTCCGGCCAGCAGCTTGTTGGCTTGGCTGTGAAGCGACGCCAGCGGCGCCGGTGCCCCCTTGAACGCCGCCGAGACGACCGTGCGCGGTGGTGCGGAGCTCTTCGGCTGCGTCGCGCCGCAGCCTGCGAGTACCACGGCTGTGAGCAACGCTGCGATCCAGTACTTCACCGACGAACAGATTGCCATACGGCTGGGCGGGCGTGGGGACGGGCTGGGCGGGGGCAAGCCGGGTCGGGCGGGGGGCGGGAGCTTCGTTCCGGGGAGCTCGCCCTGATCGGCGCGGGGAACGTTGTTCCCGGGTCGTGGTGGGCGGGGACGCGGTCGAGCCAAGCGGGAACGACGTCGAGCCAGACGGGAACAACGTCGCATGCGCGGCGTTCACCGCGCCGCGGTGCGACCTTGTTCCCGCTCACCGGGATTAACGTCGCACGTGGGCGTCAGATTTCGGCGCGTGCGACGAAATGCCCGCTCAGGGCGACTCCGAGGCCCCGACGGCTACCCGACAGCCCCGCAAAGCGGCCACGCGCCCGGTGTTCCGGACCCCCCCGCGCCACCAGATGAGACCTGCTTTAATAAAGGCATCCTCCGAGCCAGTGGCGGTGAGGGGGTCTCCGCTTCTGAGGGTGTTTCCTCGCCGTGTACGGCTTCTGACGAGGCCGGGTGAGCCGCTACGACGTAGTGCCCGCGGCTCGCACATCTAGACGCACACTTTTCAATCTCCATGGGTGCTTCCACCCCTTTTCCTACTCCTGCCGCGATCGCGCGTGCCGAGCTCTTCACGCGTGAGCGCTTCGTATACGAGGGCGAGTCCCTCGAAGAGGCGCTTGCCCCGGGGTCCGCGAGACGCCGGGCGCTCGACGCTGCCGTGGCGGAGTTGGAAAAAGGTGCCGTCACGCCGTCGATCGAGTGGCGCCGGCAGTTCTCGCTGCTGCTCGGCCTCGAGCGCCTGCTGTCCGAGGACGAGCCGCACCTCGCCGACGGCACCGTCCTGTCGGCCCATCAGGTCGACGCGCTCTCCGGAACGCTGACCGCGCTGCTGGCCGAGGCCCAGCGCAACGGCAACGGCAATGGCAACGGCGCCGTCGGACCACAGGACCTGCCCCCTATCGCCGGCGGCCAGGACCCTGAGGACGACGACGACGACGTCCCGAGCGCCACCCTGACCGAGGACGAGGACGACGAGGAAGACCTCCTCGATGATGATGACGACGACGACGAAGACGAGGACGACGAAGTCGACGACGTCGAGGACGAGGACGACGAGGATGACGACGAGCCCGAGCTCGACGATCGTGCCGCCGACGACGAGGAGCCCGTCGACTGGCAGGCCGACTCAGAGCTCGACGAGGACGTCGCGATCGGGGAGCAGCCCGAGGATCCAAACGCCGACCGCCGGTTCTGGTTCGAGCACGCCACCGGCGCCGGCAAGACCGTCGCCGCGCTGGGCTTCGTCGAGGCATCGCGCACCGGCGGCGTCCTGATCCTGACCCACCGCCGCAACCTCGTCGACCAGTTCAACGGTGAGCTTCGCGACCGCGGATACCGCGATCGCATTCATCCGCCGCTGCTCAAGGGCCACGACGCGGCCAACGGCCCCGTCACCGTCGAGACATACCAGTGGTTCGTGCGCAACGCCGGCCGGATCTCCGACGCGTACACGATCGTGATCTGCGACGAGGCACACACGGCGCTGGGCGAGAAGACCTCCGCGTCGATCCGAGCGTGGGCCGGCCCGATCTTCATCGGGATGACCGCGACCGGGGCGCTGATCGCCCGCCACGTCACCGACCTGTTCCCGACGCAGACGTCGCGCTTCGACCTCGCGCAGGCGGCGCGACGCGGCGTGATCGCGCCGCTTCGCTGCATCCGGATCCCGCCCGGACCGGGCGTCCGCACGATCGCCAAGGTGCCGCTGCGGCGCGGCGAAGTGGACACCGAATTCGACCAGGAGATGCTGGCCGAGCTGCTGGACCAGACGCCCTTCAACGTCGCGATCGCCGACCTCTACAAGACGCGCTTCAACGGCGTCCCCGGGGTCGTTTACGCCGCCGGTGTGCGCCACGCCTACAACGTCGCCAAAGCCTTCCAGGACATCGGCATCAAGGCCCAGGGCGTGTCGGGCGAGACGCCCAAGCGCCAGCTGGCGCGGATCCTCGCCGACTACGAGTCAGGCAAGATCGATGTGCTCGTCAACGCGCAGCTGCTCGCCGAAGGGTGGAACAGCCCGCGCGCGACGATCTGCATGCATCTCGCCCCGACGGCCTCCAAGCGCATCTATCAGCAGCGCGTTGGCCGCGTCACCCGCCGTCATCCGGGCAAGGAGGCGGGGATCGTCGTGGACTTCGTCCACCCCGCGACCAAGCACGACGATCCGGTGGTCACGCTGCACTCGCTGCTGGACCGCGACGTCTATCGCGGCGGCGCGATCGTCGTCGGCCCGGTTCGCCGCGGCCGTGGCCGGCGGGTCCGGGTTGAGCGCCGCGTGCTGCCGGTGACGCCCGATCCCGATCGGCGCGCCGAGGTGTTCGAGCGCGAGTTGTGGCGGATCGCGGTCGAGCATCTGGACTACGGCGAGCAGCACGTGTGGGCCGCGCTGGCCGGCGCGCGCGTCGCTCCCAACGGCTGGCGGCGCGCCAAGGCGATGCTGCACTTCGACCGCGGCGGCGAGCTCAAGCGCCGCTTCCTGCTGACGGCCGTGCAGCGCAACCGCACCTCGCAGCTGCGCCTGCGAGCGCTTCAGGAGATCGCCGCAAGCCGCGACGCCGAGGCATTCGACACCGCGATCGACATCATGGCCGGATGGCCGCGCGACGAGCGTCGGGAGGGCGTCAAGATCATGCTTCAGGCGCTCGCCGAGCGCCGCATCGGGCGCCGCGATCAGGCCAACGCGTGGATCTGGCGGATGGCCGAGTACACCCGCGAGGTCCACGAGGAGTACGCCGTTCAGCGCTGGCCCGAGACCAAGCGCCTGCTGGGGCTGCTCGTGAACTCAAGCGGCGCCGCCCACGCCCGCAACGCCCGTCGGCTCGTGCACGCCGCGCGCAAGGAGGACCGCCGGCTGTCGGCGGCCCTGCTCGCCGCCGCGCTCGCCCACACGCCCGAGGCCGAGGAGGCGCTGCGCGGTGCCCGCACGAGGATGGCTCGCAAGCCGGCCGCGCTCGCGCGCGAGCTGCTTCGCAACTTCCCCAAGGGCCGCCGCGGCAAGGGCCGCCGGCGCCGCAAGAGCGCATCCTCGGGCGACGAGGCCGGCCAGGTCAAGGAGAAGACCGCCGTCGCGGCGACGGCCAAAGAGGCCGAGGACGCCGACACTCAGGGCCCCGACGAGGATGCCCGCGAGGAGCCCAAGGCCACCGACGACGACAGCCCGCCCGAGCCCGACAAGCCTCCGAAGCGACGGGCCTCCAGATCCAAGCGGTCATCGAAGGACGACGCCGAGCGGGGCGACGGCGTCACCGAAGAGGCCGCCTAGCCCCAGCGTCCGCCGGGCGTCACGCGCCCAGGTGAACTTCGCCCGCGTCCAGGGCGATCTGGCCGTCGTCGGTGGCGACGAGCAGCCGCCCCTCTGAGTCGATTCCGGCACCCCGGCCCTCGCCGCCCAACCAGCGCACGGGCCGGTCCAGCAGCGCGTCGCGCTTGCGTACGGCCTCGAGCACCGCGTCAGGGGCAGCCGGCACCCAGCGGTCGAGGCGCTCCAGCAGCCGGTCGAGCGTCGGCTCCACGGCGTCGGGGTCGAGGCCCAGCGTCCCCGCCCGGCCGGCGAGCTCCGGGGGGAAGTCCTCCTCGCGCACGGCGACGTTGACGCCGATGCCCAGCACCGCCCACCCCTCCTGCGGCCGCCCCTCCACCAGGATCCCCGCCACCTTCAAGCCGTCTACCAGGACGTCATTGGGCCACTTGACGAGCGCCTGCGGTCCCACGACCTCCGCCACGGTCACCCCGGCGGCGAGCGGCAGCAGCCGGGGAGGGTTGCGGATCACCAGCGAGCACAGCAGCGCTCGACCCCGCGGAGCGGTCCATCGGCGCCCCTGACGCCCTCGGCCTGCGGACTGCTCGGAAGCGGTCACCAGCGTGCCATGCGGCGTCCCTGCAGCGGCGAGCTCGCGAGCCCGTTCGTTGGTGGAGTCGGTCTGGCTGTAATGGACCCGCGGGGTGCCGATCACGCCGGTCACTTGGGCGTGATCCGTAGCTCGTCGTCAACCGCGATCCCCAGGCGCGTCGCGGCGCTGCCGTGGCTGACCGCCACCGCCAGCCGGCGCTGGGCGTCCTCGTAGACGAGCAGCTTGTCGGGTTCGACGTCGGCGAACGTGAGCGCGAAGTGGGCTTCGTGCTTGCTTCGCGTCCCGAGCTCGAGCTCGACCGCGCGCCCGAGCTTCAGCCCGGTATCGGCGAGCTCCTCGTGTTCGACGCCGAGCTGTACGTTGCCAAACCCGTCGATGTAGACCGCTCGCGCAATCAGGGTCCCATCCTCGACGCGCGGACGTGGCCGCTCCAGTGCCACGAGGTCACCCGGATCGATCGGCTCACCGGCGTCGGCGAGCCGGGCGCCCGCCGCGAGCCGGGCGGCGACCGGCGCGAAGATGTCTCGCCCGTGGAACGTAGCGGACACGGGCTCCAGCCGGAAAGGCGAGCGCGCGATGTCGACGGCCTCGACGACACCGCCGGAGCCCGCCGCCGCCAGCGACAGCAGCCCGTTGTCGGGCCCAACGAGCACGCGGTCATCGGCCGTGGCGATCGCGACCGCGCGCCGCTCGGCGCCGACGTCGGGATCGACGACGGCCAGGTGGATCCCCATCGGCAGATACGGCAGCGCGCTGCGCAGCACCAGCGCTCCGGCCCTGACGTCGTGGCGCGGGATCCCGTGTGTCAGGTCGATCACCCGCGCCTCGGGACAGATCCCTGCGATCACGGCGTGGCAGACCCCGGCGAATTCGTCTTCGAGGCCGTAGTCCGAGAGGAACGTGATCAGCGGACCTGTCATCGCCGCGAGACGATGTTCTCACAGCCGGCGCCAGGTCCCCGTGCGCCCGCACGCACGGGGACCGCGACTACCTCCTCCTACTTGGTGAACGCGGCTGCTTGCGACTTGATGTCGGCGAGCAGGTTGCCGGTGGCGATGTTCCCGTCGAGCAGGTGCAGGCCCCACTCCGGCGTCGGCGCCGGGTGCGGCACCTGGGCTCCGTCCAGCGCTTTGATCTCGAGCACGTTCGCCGAGCCCGAGGTGCAGTGAGCGCTGTAGGAGTTCGGGATGCTCGCCCACGTCGTCTTCGGCATCGGCTGCGTGATCATCAGCAGGCTGTTGCCAGTCGCAATCGTCCCGGGAGCAAACGGCTTGCTTGGGAAGATCGGGTCGAGCTTGCCCGAGCCGCCGCCGAGCGCGGCCGGGTTGGTGCACAGCACGTGGACGTTCTTGCCGGTCGTGCCGAGCGATCCGTTGACGCGGCCGAACAGGCTGTCGGCCGGCGGCGTCTGGTCGAACGTCGAAAACGCGATCACGCACCCGGTCTGCGTGTCGGAATGACACGCGGGGATGTGCTTGAAGTCACCGCCGACATCCGAGCCGTTCTTGACCAGCACGTTGCCGCCGAGCAGGATCGCGGAGATCAGCAGCTTGCGAACGGCCGGCTTTGCGTCGACCTGCTTGGCGATCACCTGACGCAGCACGAACGACCCCTGTGAGTGGCCGATCAGGACGAACCCGCGGCCGTGGTTGTACTTCTTCAGGTAGGTCTCCAACGCCGCGGTGACGTCGGCCGGGCCCTCCGCGGCCTGCGCAGCTGTCGGCTGGGCCGGCGTCTTGCCGACAGTTCCAATGCCCGCCAGCGTCACCTGCCGGTACATCGGCGCGAACACCCGGCAGTACTGGGAGTAGCGAGCCGTCTGATACAGGGCGATCGAACGCTCGACCGGATCGATGTGCAGGTTGGCGACGGCGGTGTTCTGGTCGGACACCGTCGGATAGACGTAGAAGCAGTCGAACTTCGGCTTGGAGACCTGCTTGGGATGCGTGACGCCGAGGATCCTCTTCACGTTCGGCGAGTAGTTCGTCGTGGACAGCCCGGGCGTGCAGGGGTCAGGTTTGTGACCCGGGAAGCACAGCCACACGGTCTTAGCGCCGGCCGGCGCGGCGCCAACGAGCGCGAACGCACCGACCGCAACAGCCGCCGTCACCGCGGCGAGCACGATGCGAGCACGGCGCACTCCGGCGCCGCTCTCGATCACTGCGAGCATTCCTTCCTCCTTCAGTGCTTTGGCCTAACACAACACCTGACGAGCCCGTCGATGGAGTGCCGGCCGTGCACGCCATCCTGGTCGCGATCGAGGTTCGCGCAGTGCTGGGTTGTTCGGAGCGATCCTACTGCTCAGCCTCGCGCGACAGCCGCCACGTCGGCGACCAGTGCGTCGAGCACGCCGTCGATGTCGTGGCGGACCGCCTCCACGTCGGGCTCGTGCCCATGCGCGCGCAGCTCCTCGCTGGTCACCGGGCCGATGCTCACCAGCCGGGCGCCAAGCGTCACCCTGCCGCCGATCGCTTCGAACAGAAACCGCACGGTGGACGACGAGGTGAATGTGACGTAGTCCGCGTCCGCGACCGCCTGCAGCTGTGCCTCCGACAACGACTCGGCGACGGTCTCATACAAGGCCACGACATCGACATCTGCGCCGCGCTCGCGCAGCGCGTCCACAAGCACGTCGCGAGCCTCGGCGGCGCGTGCAACGAGCGCTCGGGTCACCGGCACGTCCGCCAGCGCCTCGACCAGACCCTCGGCGACGAAACGCTCCGGCACGACATCCGCGATCAGGCCATGCTCGCGCAGCGCGGTGGCGGTCCCGGGGCCGATGGCGGCGATGCGGACACCCGCCAGCGCGCGCGCGTCCAGGCCCGCTGAGGCCATGCGCGCCAGCAACAGCCGCGCGCCATTTGGGCTGGTCAGGCACAGCAGGTCATAGCTGCGCAGATCGGGAAGCTCGACCTCGAGCGGCGAGATCCGGATCGCCGGCGACTCGATGACCTCGGCGCCGAGCGCACCCAACCGCGAAGCGAGCTCGCTCGCCTGGGCACGCGCGCGGGTGACCGCGACGCTGATGCCCGACAGTGGCCGCTCCTCGAACCACCGCAGGCGCTCGCGCTGCGCCGCGACCTCGCCGAATACCGCGATCGCGGGCGCACGGATGGCCTGCTCGTCGGCGCTCGCCGCAATCCTCCCGAGCGTCGCGGTCACGACCCGCTGGCCCGGGAACGTGCCGCGCTCGATCACCGCCGCCGGCTGCGCGGCATCGCGTCCGCCGGCGATCAGTTGCTCGGCGATCGCGGCCAGCCGCCGGACGCCCATGTAGACGACGAGCGTCCCCGGGAACGCCGCCAGTGCGCGCCAGTCCAGCGCCGACTCGGGTTTGGCGGGATCCTCGTGGCCGGTCACGAACGCGACCGCGCTGGCCGCGTCTCGGTGTGTGACGGGGATTCCGGCATACGCCGGCGCGGCGACGCCCGCGGTCACGCCCGGAACCACCTCGAACGGGATCCCGGCGGCACGCAGGGCTTCGGCCTCCTCCCCTCCCCGGCCGAACACGAACGGGTCGCCGCCCTTCAGGCGGACCACCGACTTGCCGGCGCGCCCGTGCTCGACAAGCAGGGCGTCGATCTCCTCCTGGGAGACCGACGGACCGCCGCCTTCCTTGCCCGCGTAGAGCAGCAGCGCGTCGGCGCGTGCCCCCTCCAGTGCGGAGGCGGGAATCAGGCGGTCATGGACGATCACGTCGGCGGCGGCGATCAGCTCGAGCGCCCGTGAGGTCAGGAGCCCCGGGTCGCCTGGACCGGCGCCGACCAGATACACGGTCATACGACGGCCGCCTCTCGCTCGGCACGCCGCAGCAGCTCGCCTGCGCCGGCATCGAGCAGCCGCCGCGCGACCGCACGCCCTAGGCCGCCGCCGTCGCCGGTCTGACGATCGCTGACCCACTCCGAGCCGTCGGGCAATCCCACCCAGGCGACGAGCTCGAGCCCGCCGCCGTCAAGCGGTCGGGAGTAAGCGCCGACCGGCGTGTTGCACGAGGCGTCGAGCGCATCGACGAGCTCGCGCTCGGCGGTCACGCACGCGGTCGCTTCGGGATCCGACACTGCCGCGAGCAGGTCCGCCGGGATCGCTCCAGAGCGAGCCTCGATCGCGAGCGCCCCCTGTCCCGCCGCGGGGACGAGCTCGGCGAGCACGCCGCCAGCCTCGTCCGCGCGGCCGAGCCGCTGCAGCCCCGCGAGCGCGAGCACGATCGCGTCGAACTGACCCTCGGACAGCTTGCGCAGCCGGGTGTCGACGTTGCCGCGCACGCTGATCACCTCGAGGTCGGCGCGGGCGGCGCGGATCTGAGCGGCGCGCCGCAGACTGCTGGTGCCGACCCTTGCGCCCGCGGGGAGCTCGGCGAGCGAGCCCGCGCCGCAGATCACGTCACGCGGATCGGCCCGTTCTGCAATCGCGACGAGCTCGAGACCTTCGGGCAGCTGCGTGGGGACGTCCTTGGCCGAGTGCACGGCGATGTCGATGCGTCCGTCCACTAGGGCGTGCTCGAGCTCGGACACCCATCGCGACTTGTCCCCGATCTCCGCTCCGCGATCACCCAAGGTCGTGATCGTCACGATCTCAGCGCCGTCGCCGAGGCGCTGTGCCGCCCATCCCGCTTGCGCGAGCGCCAACGCGCTCCCGCGCGTACCGATCCGCATCAGCGACGGCGGCGCTCAGAGATCGAGCTCACGGGCGCCAGCTGCTCCTCGATCTCGGGCAGCTCGAGGCCTTCCTCGTCGCCTTCCAGGCCAAACAGGTCGCGGACCATGGCGGCACGCGCATGCACCCTGTCGTCGCGAAGCTCCTTCAGCCGCGCCGTCGGGTCGTGCAGCACACGGTTGACGATCGCGCGCGCCAGCGCGTCGATCCGCTCGAGGTCGCGGGGTGAGGCCGCCTCCCACTTGCCCTCGTTCTCGCGCAGCACCTGGTCGGCGATCTCGGTCGCCCGTGTGCGCAGCGCGGCGATCGTGGGCAGGACCTCAAGCGACCCGAGCCACGTCGCGAAATGCTGGATCTCCTCCTCGATGATGCCCTCGGCCTTGCGCGCCTCCGCCTGGCGAACCTTCCGGTTGCGGGCGATGACGGCCTGGAGGTCGTCGATGTCGTAGAGCGAGACGCCGGGGATCTCCGCGCACGAAGGGTCGATGTCGCGCGGGACCGCCAGGTCGATCAGCAGCAGCGGCCCGCCGCCGCGGCTCGCCATCACCTCCGACAGCTCGCGGGCCTCGAGCAGCGCGTGCGGCGAGGCGGTCGCGGCGACGACGATGTCGGCGCTGACCAGCGCCTGGGGCAGCTCGTCGAAGCTGACGCTGCGCCCGTGGTAACGCTTGGCCAGCGACAACGCTCGGTCGCGTCTGCGGCTGGCGACGAACACCGTCTTGCCACCGCTGTCGGCCAACGCCCGCGCCGCCAGCTCGCTCGTCTCCCCCGTGCCGACGATCACGACCTCGCGGCCGGTCAGCGTCCCGAGCTGCTCCTTGGCCAGCGCGACAGCAACGGCCGGAAGGCTGAGCTGGCGTTCTCCGATCGCGGTCTCGGTACGCACTCGCTTGCCGGTCGCCAGTGCCGCCTTGAACAAGCGGTTGGTCAGCGGTCCGACCGTGTCCTTGGCCAACGCGGCTTCGTACGCCCGCTTGACCTGGCCCTGGATCTCGGCCTCACCGACGACCATCGACTCCAGGCCGGCGGTGACGCGGTACAGGTGCCGTGCGGCATCGCAATTGCGGTGGCCGTAGATCGCCGATGCGAGGCTTGTGGGCCGGATCCCGGCCTGGCTGGCGAGCATCGACAGGACCGTACCCTCGGCCTCCACCGGGTCGCCGACTACCAGGTAGAGCTCGGTGCGGTTGCACGTCGAGATCGCCACCGCCTCCTGGATCTCGCCGGAGCCGCGCAGGTCGCGCAGGAAGTCCGCCGCGCGCGCCTCGGGCAACGCAAGTCGTTCCCGCACCTCGACGGGTGCTGTCTTGTGCGAGACGCCGATCGCGAGCAGCTCGCTCATCGCGCTGCCCCGGTGAGATCGCGGTCGGGTTCTTCGTGCGACTGGGTGGCCTCAACCTCGCGCCGAAGCTCCGCAAGATCGCGCTCGGTTCGGGTCAGCCGCCGCGCCATGATCGCGACGTAGATCAGGATCAGCGCGACGAATACGATGTAGGCGCCGGCGACGTACTTGCCCGCCGAGTGCAGCGGCAGGGCGGGAGCCGTCGCGAGGGTTAGCAGTGCACTCATGAGGGGGCGGCGCTCCTTCCGTACCCGGGCACCGCGTCGTCGCCGAGCAGCGTGCGCCGCAGCCGGCGGACCTGCATCCGGGCGTTCTTGGCGGTCATCTCGTACCTCCAGAGCGTCACGTACAGCAACGTGATGCCGACGAGCGAGATCAGGAACGTCAGGCGCATGGAGCCCGGGAGGTTGCCGCCGGCCAGCGTCAGGACGCGCGGGTGGACGTATTGCTGGGCGAGGCGCACGGCGATGAAGTTGAGCGGCACGAACGCGCCCGCGACGACCGCGAACACGCTCGCATAGCGGGCTTGCAGCATCGGATCCTCGATCGCGAAGCGCAGCGGCTGATAGGTCGCAAACAGCAGCACGACGATCAGGAACGAGACGAGCGTCGGCTCGTTCCACACCCACCAGTGGCCCCACGAGGCCTTCGCCCAGATTGAACCCGTGATCAGCGCCCCGACCCCGAAGATCAGCGCCATGTGGATCGCCACGTACGAGCGCATGTCCCAGCGGCGATCGCCGGTGCGAAGGTGTCCGATGGCGAGCACACCTCCGAAGATGAACCCGCACAGCGACACGATCGCCAGCGGCACGTGGATGTAGAAGATCTTCTGGATGAAGCCCTGGTCGGCGTCGAGTGGCGCGTAGTAGAAGACCAGCACCAGCGCGAGGCTGATCGTGGCGATTGTGGCGAGCGAGAGGCCCTTGAGGCCGCGCCCGTGAGTACTAGGTGGCACTACGGTGCCGCTCGCCATGGGTTTCGTTGCACCGAGAGTCGTCACGGGCGGTGGCTGGCAAGGACGCAGTGAGCGTGGCGTACCTGAAAGGTACGCGAGCGAACGAGGACGCCGCCAGGCGCCGTCCGGGGCGGCTCGAATGAAACGGAACCCATGGTGGGTGGCACTAGTCCTCCAGGAGGAAGTCGAACACCGCGTAGGAGAGCAGTGCGAATACCAGATCATAAAGAGCCAGGATCGCCAGCCACTTCGCCGGCGGCGATCCCGACGCGTGCGGAGCAAGCAGCGGCCCGACTCCCCGGGCGGTCCCGATCAACGCGGGGATCAGCAGCGGCAGCCCGATGATCGGTCCGATCAGGTCTCGGGCGCGGGTATGGACCGCGATCGCCGAGACCAGCGTCCCGATCACCGACAGCCCGACATTGCCCAGCACAAGCACGAGCACCAGCCCTGGGAGCACCGGGCCAACCGGGGGCCCGAGCAGCAGCAAGGCGAACGCCGGCACCGCAATCACCTCCAGCACCAGCAGGAAGATGAACATCGCCGTTGCCTTGGCCACGAGCAGCGCGGTGCGGTCGACCGGCGCAAGCAGGAACGCGTCGAAGCCGCCCTGCTCGCGTTCGGCCACGAACAGGCGGTTGATCCCGAGCATCGCGGCGAACAGCAGCGTGACTGTGAGCACCGCCGCCGCGAGCTGCCCGTCGATCGTCGGGCGGTTGAGTCCGAAGTGGAAGATCACGAACGTGACGATCGAGAACAGGACCATCGCCGGCAGCGTCTCGAACCCCCGCAGCTCGAGCAGCAGGTCCTTGCGCAGGACGATCAGGGCCGTCCTCACGAGTAGAGCTCCCTGAGCTTTTCGGAATCGAGCTGTCCGGGCTCACCGACGTACGCCGAACGGCCGTTTTTGAGCGCGAGCACGATGTCGGCTTCAGCCAGGGCGGCCTGCGGATCGTGGCTCGTGAGCACGCGGGTGACGCCGGCGGCGCGGCCGATCAGCGGCTCGACCAGCTCGCTTGCCGCTGGGTCGAGGTTGGCGCGCGGCTCGTCGAGGAGGAGCAGCTCGGGCTCGTGCAGCACCGCGCGGCAGACCGCGAGCCGCTGAACCATCCCGCGCGAGAGCTGGCGGACGGGCTCCTCGGCGCGACGCTCCATGCCCACCGCCGCCAACACTCCCTCGACCCGCTCGGGTGTCGCCCCGTGCAGCCGCGCGTGGTACTGGAGGTTCTCGCGTCCGCTCAGGTCGCGGTACAGCAGCGGGTCGTGAGCGAGCAGCCCGAGCCGTCCGCGCACCGCGAACGCGCGCTGTGGCAGCGGCTCTCCGAGCACCACGACGTCGCCCTCGTGGGGGCGGAGCAGAGTGGCGAGGATGCGGAGCAGCGTCGACTTGCCGGCGCCGTTGTGGCCGAGCACGGCGAGCGTCGCGCCGGCCGGGACGCGCACCGACACGTTTCGCAACGCGGGCCGCTCGCCGAATTGGCGGGCGAGGCCGCGCAGCTCAATGGCCGGGGGTTGGTCCACCCTCGTGCTGGAGGGTCGTGACCACGTGCTCGAGCGTTGGAGCGATGACTCCGAACAGCTCCCCGATGGCCTTCGGGTTGCCAGGGAAGTTGACGATCAGCGTCCTGCCGGCGATCCCCGACACTCCTCTGGTGAGGATGCCCAGCGGGGTGTGCTTGAGCGACGCCGCGCGCATCGCCTCGGCGAACCCGGGGGCGTCACGGTCGATCACGGCCTTCGTGGCCTCGGGCGTCACATCGTCTTGCGTAAGTCCGGTGCCGCCTGTGGTGAAGATCAGCGAGACGCCCGCGTCGACCTGGGATCGCAGCGCCTGCTCGATTGCGCTCTGGTCGTCGGACACGAGCTCGCGAGCGACCACGTCGGCACCAGCGGCGCTCGCCAGCTCCGCCAGAGCCTCGCCCGAGCGATCCTCGGATCGCCCCGCGGCGACCGAGGTCGAGATCGTGATGATCGCTGTCTTCATCCGCGCCGGGCGATTGACATCGCGGGCGAGGTTACGCGACCGGCGGGCGACCGGGGCAGTCGACCCGGCCGCCGGCCGAAAGGCCTATTTCGCGGCGACGATGTCGACGGTGTTGATGTCGGGGTCCTTGGCCAGGATCTCGTCGCCGTGCGCGGCGAGGGCCTTGGGGATCTCGCCGTTGATGTGGGCGATCCGCGCGTCCTCGTCGGCGAACGTGTCGAAGATCCCGAAGGTAGTGTCGCTGATCTGGAAGGCGTACCAGTTGACCGTGCCCTGCTCGGCGACGGCCGCGTCGCGAGCCGACTTCAGCAGCGCGTGCAGGTCGGGGCCCTTCCCCGGCTTGGCCTCGATCAGGGCGAGGATTCCGATCTCCTCCATTGCGCTCTCTCCTTTTGTCGGTTTTCCGAGGGTGCGTCCCGGATCGACGGCACTTTATCCCGGGTTCGCAGAGCGCAGAGCGTCGGTGGAGACCAACAGCTTCGGCGGCCCCATCGTCAAGGTGAGATTCGCTGCCGTGCGTCCAATGTAGCCGTCGTCTTGCACCTGGCTGCCGCCGGTGAGGTGGATCGTGCCGCCGCGGCGAGTGAGGTGATCGATCGGCGGCGCCCCGAACGCAACCTGAGAGACGTTCGGACCCGGGCAGCGGAGGTGCGGCGCCGGTAGCGCGCCGTCGAACTCGGCGCGGAGGTGCGTGCCAGTCGGGCTCAGCGTTATCGCATCGGGGCCGGCAGGACCCGAGTCCCTGCAGGTGTTAGCACCCTGCGCGACATTCACCGAGTACATGAGTGGTCCGTGGACGATGAAGAAGCCGAGTACGAGGATCCCGCGCGGATTCCCGTCCTTGCGCAGGCCTAACGCAGTCAGGACATCGCGAAGCGGTCGCCGCGCGCGCGTGACCGTGCCGAGCGCCAGCGTTCCGGGAGTGCTGTGCACGCGCAGGGCAAACGTGCCGTTGGCCCCGCAGGAGCCGAGCGCAGCACAGGAGGACGGATCGCCGTGGATGTGCGTGACGATGCTGCCGTCGAGATGAGCGCGGTAGCTGAGCACGACCGTGCGGACCGTCGGTTGCTTGGATGAGGAGCCGCCGTCGGAAAAGCGTTGTGTCCGCGGACGACCGAGGCTCAGCTCGACCGTCGAGGTCACCGTTCCGGCCAGACCGTGCACGGCGAAGTCCGCCGATGAGGCAAGATCGACCGCTGCCCGGCCGTGGAACAGGGTCGCGACGTCCACCACGCGCCTGGCCAGTAGGCTGGCGATGTCGCTCTGCAGCGGACCTGCGCAACGCGTGCCGAGCAGCGACGGCGATGCGGCCGCCAGCGTGAGGGAGGCCGCCCGCAAGTTCACCGGCATCCCGATGTCGGCACCGGTGGCCGCGGCATCGGTGCAGATCGATGACGAGCCCGCCGATCCGTTGGGCGCAAAGCGGACGTCTGCGGTCGTGGTGCCCCCGTCGATCGCTGGCCCGACGGTAAACCCCTGGCTGGAGAGATCGAGCGAGACGTCGTATTCGGTCCGGCCGTGGTCGCGGAAGCTGTCGACATCGATCGACCCCGTCGACGGCGGCTGCCAGATCACGGTGCCTGAGAAACCGCAGAGTCCCCGGGTGGCGCATCCCGTTGCCTGATCGCCATGGAATTGAACGGCCAGGTCGCCCCGCAGACGAACGGGGATCTGCGTGAACGAGATGTCAGTTCCGGAAGCGACGCCGAGCAGGGATACCGGCGACGAGACGTTCGGTCGCAGTTGGTTCAGTACATCGGCCGACGCCGCGGCCGCGCCCCATGCAGCAAGAGCTGTGACGATCACCGTTGCGATTAGCAGGCGCTGCCTCATGGCTCACCCGGGAAACACGCTCTCGACCTTGGTCCCGGCCCGCACTCGGACGAGCGTCATCGCGAGGGTGAGGCCGCTGCTGTGCGAGCCGGCATAGCTGCCCGCCACGAAGCGGCCGTGTCCGGAGAGGACGATCCGCAGACTCTTGCGGCCGAGATCTCTTGCCGGCATAACCGCCCGAGCGAGCGTCTCCGAAGATCCGAGCACGTCCGCCCCTGCAGGCCCGGGACAGGCGGTGCGAAACGGATCCTCGACTTGCGTGTCGAGGCCGAACAACACGTTCGCGTGACGTCGTCTTTCGAGCGCGACGACATCCAGGGCGTTGAGCTGCCTGAGGCGGTCCGTACAAGCCGAGCCAACAGGCCAGCCGACGTTCGCCGACAGGCGATCTCCGACCAGGACGCCGGTGTCCAGCAGCATCAGGCGACCAGACCGCAGGTCGCCCAGCGCATCCCGCCGCGACACCCGTCGCTTCACGACCCGCTGAGCATCGAACTCGAACCGGTTCTCGGAGCCGGAGATCGCATCGGTCACGACTCCACTCGCCCCGCACGCGTCGAGCGGCGCGCAGAACGGATCAGGCCGGCCGGCGAACGTCGTGGTGACCGTGCCGCTGATCCCGGTGATCCGGTACTGCATGGACACGCTTTCGACGAGTGCCTTCTGCTCCTTCGGAGGCGGGAAAGAGCCGCTGCTGCTCGAGCTGCTGCTCCCGCTCGAGCTGCTGGTCCCGGGACCTCCGGGCGCAGAGCCTGCGGGTCGTCGTGCTCGGAGCGTCGATCTGATCGTCACGGTGTATGGCCCCGAGCCGAACGACTGCGTGTTCGATAGGTCATACGCCTCGCGTGGCCCGGGCAGACGCCGCGCCGGAAGCGAGAACGCGCCGAGCGAGTCCGACGGACCAGCGCAATCACCGCTCGAGGGCGGCGAGAAGAACGGGAGGCCGGTGGCCTGCAGTCCTGCCGAGTGGGTTCGCACGATCGTCAAGACCATGCTCACCGGCGCCAGCTGCGTGCAGATGTGCGGCTCAGTCGGAGTCGAGCCCGGGTCGGTGACCCTTACGACGGCGTTGTCGTCCTCGATCCGGATCTGTCGCGACCGCGGCATCTCAAAGGATCCCGATTGATCGGCCGGGATCACCTCGAGCGATCCGGACACGGCGCAGACCCCCGCGGCATGACAGCCACGTGCCGGGTCTCCCTGCCACGAGAACGTCAGTGTCCCCGATGGATTCAGAGTCGGCGCGTCCGCCAACGCGACGCCAGGCGCCGCAGCGCAAGCGACCAACACCCCGATCCCGAATCGAGCCAAAGCCGATCCGTTCACAGCGGGGGATCCTCTCCGGCGCGATGCCCTAAGTCAATGGTGGAGATTCGGATGGAGCACGTCATGCGGTTGGCGCCGGTCGGAGCCGAACACATTGACGCGTCGAGCCGCCAACTCCTTCCAGCCGGGTGACAACGTCCCACTCGACGATGCCCTCGGTGCGGCTGGGATGTTTGCCGCGCTCACCGCGGCTAACGTCCCGAACCGGCTTGCGCAGGCGATCGAGTGGGGCGTTATTCGCGCCGAGATCGTTAACGAGCGTCCGGTGATGGCGAATCTCGCCGCCACGTTCCCGACCGCCCGCCTGACTTCTCCAGCAGCACCACCGAGCTGATCTCGGCGCCGCGCTGGATCCCCTTGACCATGTCGTAGACGGTCAAAGCGGCGACCGAGGCGGCCGTCAGCGCCTCCATCTCGACCCCCGTGGGACCGGTCGTCCGTGCCTCAGCAACCAGACTGATCTCGCCCGCCTCGACGTCAACCGACCCCTCGACACCAACGAACGACAGCGCCAGCGGGTGACACAGCGGAATCAGCTCCGACGTTCGCTTGGCGGCCTGGATCCCGGCTATCCGGGCAACCCCGAGCACGTCGCCCTTGGGGGCGTCGCCGGCGGCCACCGCGCGCGCCGTGTCGGCCGACACCCGCACGACCGCGCGTGCCAGCGCCCGGCGCTCGGTCGCCGCCTTGGCGCCGACGTCGACCATGCGCGCGCGACCCGCCTCGTCGAGGTGCGTCAACCGGTCCGGCTCGCCGCTCACGCCTGAAGCGCCCCTATGCCGGGGCGAAGGAGCGCTGCGCCGCCTCGATCAGGTCGCGTACGCCCTGCACGTTGCCGTCCCGAAGCAGCCCGACCGGATCGGGCTCGCCGTTGACGATCGACTCGAAGAACTCCTTGCGGTCCTGATAGGTCGGCAGCGTCGCCTTGGCCCAGCCGCGGGCGTCGTTGAGCAGGATCGCCAGCGTGGCGTACGGCTCGCCGAACAGCTCTCCGATCTCGCGCTTCATGCGCTTGGCGAGCGCGGGTGACGCGCCGGCCGTGGAGATCGCGACCGCCAGCGGGCCGGTACGGACGATCGCCGGCAGGATGAAGTTGCACAGGGGCGGCACGTCGACGACGTTGACGAGCATCGCGCGCCGCTCGGCGTCGTCGAACACGCGGATATTGACGTCGGTGTCGCTGGTCGCGGCGATCGCAATCAGCGCGCCCTCGAGGTCTGCCGACTCGTAATCGCGCTGTTCCCAGCGGATCGAGCCCTCACCGGCAAGCTCGACGAGCGACGGGTGCGCCTCGGGCGCGATCAAAGTCACATCGGCGTCGCAGGCCAGCAGCCCCTCGATCTTCTCGAGCCCGACGTCGCCGCCGCCGATCACCACGCACCGGCGACCCGTCAGCCGCAGGCAGGCGATGTAGAACGGCGTCTCGAGCATTCCGCGCACGCACGACTGATCGCACGTCCCCTTGCGCAACTGGCAGACGCACTCCTTGCCGGTATAGGCCTGGGCGGGCATCCCCCTATACGTTAGTAGCTGGCGTCTAGCGCTTCACCGCGCCACGCGCGAGTCGGCCGCCGAGCTTCAGCAGCGGCCCGGCGCCCTCGCGCAGCGCCTGCGCACGGATCGACGGTCGCCCGTAGAGAATCGTCGCCGTGCTACGCAGCGCGTTGCCGAGCGTTTCGTCGTATGGGTGCCACCAGGCGTTTCGAACCGCACCGGGCTCCCACACGCGCAGCTTCACGTTGACGCACTCGTACAGCCCGAACTTCGAGTGGGTGCGCCCGAGGCCGGACTCCTTGACGCCGCCCCACGCGCACTGGCAGGCGCCGTGGCTGAACATGTGGTCGTTGATCCAGACCATTCCGGACTCGAGCTCGCCGGCGATCCGCTCGCCCTTGTCGCGGTCGGTGGTCCAGACCGACGCGCCCAGCCCGAACTCCGAGTCGTTGGCCAACGTCAGCGCCTCCTGCTCGGAGTCCACGACGATGATCGGCAGCACGGGCCCGAAGATCTCCTCGCGCATGATCCGCATGTCGTGCGTCACGCCGGTCAGCACCACCGGCGCGTAGAACGCTCCGTCGAGGCCCGCGGGCGCGTCGACCGTACCTCCGCAGCGCAGCGTCGCGCCCGAGGCGACGGCGTCATCGACGAGCTCGCGCACGATCTCGAACTGGTCGCGCGAGACCATCGGGCCGATCTCGGTGTCCCAGCTCATCGGGTCGCCGACGCGCAGCCGCTGCGCAGCCGCGACGACGCCCTCGATGAAGCGATCGGCCACCTCGCGCATCACATACACGCGCTCGATCCCCGAGCAGGTCTGGCCGGCGTTCGCAAAGCCGCCCCACGCGGCGCCGGCGATCGCGTGCTCGAGGTTGGCGTCGGCCAGCACGATCATCGGGTCCTTGCCGCCCAGCTCGAGCACCGATCCCTTCAGGCGGCTCGCACAGCCCTCGGCGACGGTCCTGCCGGTCTCGACCGAGCCTGTGAAGAACACCTTGCCGACGCTCGACTGCACCAGCGCCGATCCCGTCCCCGGTCCGTGCACGACACGCACAAGGCCCTCGGGCACGCCTGCGCGCTCGAACAGCTGCTGGATGCGCTGCCCGATCAGCGGCGTGAGCGAAGCCGGTTTGAGAACAACGCCGTTCCCGGCCATCAGCGCGAGCGCGACCTCGCCGAACGGGATGCTCCACGGGTAGTTCCACGGCGAGATGATCCCGATCACGCCAAGCGGCTCATACACGTAGGACGAGCGCTTGGTCTTCAGGAACATCTGCGGCATCGAGATCTTCTCGTCGGCGAGGATCTCCGCGCCGGCGTCGGCGATCCAGCGCAGGGCGTCGATCGTCGGCAGGATCTCCATCGAGAAGGCCTCGTTGCGCGGCTTGCCCTGCTCGCGAACGAGCAAGTCGCGGATCTCGTCGCCCTCATCGATCAGCACCTGCGCGGCGCGCTCGAGGTAGCGACCGCGGTCCTCCAGGCTCAGCTGGGCCCAGAACGGCTGCACCTTGGCGACGGCGTCCACCACGCCCTGAACCTCCTCGGGCGCGGTGATCTCGACGGCGCCGATGCGCTCGCCGGTCGCCGGATTGAAGGACTCCAGTTCGGATGTGGCTGTGGTTGCGCTCATCGCCCGGAGACTAGTACAGGGCCTAGTCCCGCCCGCGCGCGCGGCGGATCTCCTCCAGGCGCTCGCGCAGCTTCGCCTCGGCTTCATCGGGGTCGTAGAACTTCTCGTCGATCGCGGCGTCGGGCATCAGCTCCTGCGGCGAGAAGTGCCCGGGGCGTCGGTGCGGGTTGTCGTAGCCGCCGTCGCCGCGGGTGGAGGAGCGCAGGTGCGCCGGCGGTGGCGCGGCGCCTCGGTCGCGGATGTACTCGCGCGCGGCGAACACCGCGCGCTTGGCGGCGTCTGACTTAGGCGCCAGCGACAGGTAGATCGCGGCCTGCGCGAGCGCGAACTGGCACTCGGGCATGCCGACGTGCTCGACCGCCGCAGCAGCGGCAGTCGCCACGGTCAGCGCCTGTGGATCGGCGTTGCCGATGTCCTCGGAGGCGAGGATCACCATCCGCCGGACGATGAACCGCGGATCCTCGCCGCCCTCCAGCATCACCGCCAGGTAGTACAGCGAGGCATCCGGGTCAGAGCCGCGGGTGGCCTTGATCCACGCCGAGATCGTGTCGTAGTGCCGGTCGGCCTTGCGGTCGTAGAGCAGCGCACGACGCTGGAGCGCGTCCTCCGCCTGGGCGAGCGTCACGGTTGCGCCCCGACCGGCGGTGTCGCAGGCGAGCTCGAGGGCATTCAAGGCGGTCCGCGCGTCGCCGCCGGAGCGCTGGGCTAAGAACTCGAGGGCGGCGTCCTCGATCGACGCCGCCGGGCCGCATTCGCCGTGAGCCACCGCGCGGTCGAGCAGCACCCGCACGTCCGCTTCGCTGAGCGCGTCCAGCTCGTACACGCGGGTGCGCGAGAGCAGCGCCGAGTTGACCTCGAAGTAGGGGTTCTCGGTCGTGGCCCCGATCAGCGTCACGAGCCCTTCCTCGACGGCGGGCAGCAGCGCGTCCTGCTGGGCCTTGTTGAAGCGATGGATCTCGTCGAGAAACAGGATCGTCCTGGTGCCGGTGCTCGCCTGGCGCTGGCGGGCCCGTTCGATCACCGCGCGCACCTCGGCGCGCCCCGCTTCCACCGCGCTCTCCTCTTCGAACGCCGAGTCGGATGCCGCGGCTACCAGGCGCGCGAGCGTGGTCTTGCCACTCCCCGGGGGTCCGTGCAGGATCATCGAGTGCGGATGACCGTCCTCGATTGCACGCCGCAGGGTCGAGCCCGGCGCCAGCAGCCGCTGCTGGCCGACGAACTCCTCGACGGTGTGGGGGCGAAGCCGCGTTGCCAGCGGCGCGTCCGGTGACGGCTGCCGGGCGGCGGCCCGTGGCTCCTCGGTGTCAAACAGGCGCTCCATCACTCCAGTATGTCTCCGACCGGCTGGATACCGTTCACGCACCGATGCATCCCACGGCTGCGAGACTGCAAGAGCGCCTCCGGGAGCGCGGCCTGACCATCTCCGTAGTTGCGCTCGACGACTCTGCGCGAACGGTGGCCGAGGCGGCCGCCGCGGTCGGTTGCGAGCCGGCTCAGATCGTGAAATCGCTCGTGTTCATGCGCGACGGCGAGCCCGTCATGGTCCTGTGCGCCGGCGATCGCCGCGTCGCGAACACGCGCCTTGGCCTGTCCCCCGCAAACGCCGACCAGGCGCGTGCCGCCACCGGCTTCTCGATCGGAGGCATCCCCCCGCTCGGCCACGACCGCGAGCTGGACACGGTGATCGACGAGTCGCTGCGGCGCTTTGAGACGGTGTGGTGCGCGGCCGGGACCCCCCACGCGGTGTTCGAGGTCTCCACCGCCGCGCTGATCGACGCGATCCCGTCCGCGCGCGTGGTGGACGTTGGCTAACGGGCCGGCGATCGACATCCTGCGCCCGCGGTCGGTGGCGCAGATCCTCGGCGCGGCGCTGTCGCTGTATCGCCGGTACCCGGTGCTGTTCCTCGTCCTCGCGTTTGTGGTCACCGCTCCGTACGAGCTGATCGTGCTCGCCGCGCTCGGCACCGCTCCGATCGGAGGGCGCAGCAGCAACGCGTCCACGGCGCTGATCCTCGTACTGGTCGACGTGGCGCTGGTCGGCCCACTGATCTCTGCGCTGTACGCACACGCCGTGGTCGTGATCGCACGCAACGAGCGACCAAGACTGGTGACCGTTGCATCCAGCGTGGCGCGCGTGCTGGCGGTCGTGGTCGCGGCGCAGATCGTGGCCGGAATCGGGATCGGCGTCGGCCTGCTGGCGTTCGTCCTCCCGGGCATCTACCTGTGGATCCGCTGGGCAGTCGTCGCCCAGGCGGCGGCGCTCGAGCACACCGACTGGATGGGCGCGCTGCGGCGGAGTGGCGAGCTGGTGCGCGGCCACTATCTGCACGTGTTCGGCCTCGTCATCGTCACCACGGCGGTCAACCTCGGCCTCAGCGAAGCCGCCGGCGCGATCGGCGCAAGCAAGACGAATGCGACCGACGTGATCGTCGGCATCGCGGTCGGGACGCTCATCCGCTCGTTCGCGGCACTGACCACGGCGCTGCTGTACTTCGACCTGCTGGCGCGCGAGCGGCCGGCGGGATGGACGCCGGCACCAACGGACGGCGCGCCGCCGCCTGACTGACCGCGAGCGCAGGGTATGTTTGTGCAGCGATGGAGTTGCGGATCGTGGTGGCCGACGACAACCTGCTTGTCAGAGAGGGCGTCTTGCGACTGCTGGGCAACGCGCCCGACATCGACGTTGTCGCGTCGTGCCCTGACTATGACTCGGCCGTCGAGGCTGTCGACAGGCTCGATCCCGACGTCGTCCTGACCGACATCAAGATGCCCCCGACGTCGACCGACGAGGGGATCCGGCTGGCAACCCTGTTGCGGCAGACGCACCCCAGCACCGGCGTCGTCGTGCTCAGCCAGTTCTCAGAGCCCGGATATGTGCTGGCGCTGCTCGAGGCGGGGTCTGACCGGCGTGGCTACTTGCTCAAGGAACGCGTCAGCGACAGGCTGGTGCTCGTCTCGGCGGTCCGCACGGTGGCCGCGGGAGGGTCGACGGTCGATCCCAAGGTCGTCGACGTGCTGGTGTCCGCGTCAGCGCGTGATCTCAGATCCCCGCTCGCCGAGCTGACCCCGCGCGAGCGCGACGTGCTCAGCGAGATTGCGCAGGGCAAGAGCAACACCGCGATCGCCGAGACGCTGTTTCTGACCAAGCGCGCCGTCGAGAAGCACATCCACTCGATCTTCATGAAGCTCGGCCTCGGCGAGGCCGAGGACGTCAGCAAGCGGGTCAAGGCGACGCTGCTGTTTCTGGCCGATGGCCAGCGCAACAGCAGCTCCTAGACGTCAGGCCCGGTCTCGCCGCAGGTGCGAGCGCGACGGCCGCCGCGCGGGTCCTTCGTGTGCGGGCGCTAGCTCGGCCGTGCGTGGAGTCAGCGGAATCTGCCCCGAGATGCTGGTTCCCTGCCCCGGTGCGGAGCGGATCTTCAGCTCGCCGCCCACCGCCGCCATGCGGTCGCGCATGTTGATCATGCCGGCTCCCAGTCGAGCCTCGTCTTTGCGAAAGCCCGGTCCGTCATCGGTCACCGAGAAGCGCAGCACTGAGTTCTCCTCGCCGATGACGATCTGCGCGCCGTTGGCGCCCGGGGCGTGCTTGGCCACGTTCTGGAGCGCCTCGACGCAGCAGAAGTAGACGGCTGTGGCGATCTCCAGCGGATACTCGGCAAGCGTCCCAACTTCCACCAGGGTCGGGACCGCCGCTCGCAACGCCACGGCGCGCAGGGCGTCCGCGATTCCTCGGTCACTCAGGATCGCGGGGTAGATCTCCGATGTCATCGAACGGAACTCCTCGAGCGCCTGTTCGATCTCTGTGCTGAACCCGCGAAGCGTCGCTGCCTCCTCGGGGTTGTCGTGCTCGGCGTCCTCCGCAGCGAGCTCGAGCTCGATCCGCAGCACGACGAGCCTCTGCTGTGCGCCGTCGTGCAGATCCCGGGCGATGCGCTGTCGTTCGGTGTCGGCTGCCGCCAGCAGGCGCGTTCGCGACGCCCTGACCTCGAGGAGCATCTGCTCGGTCCGCGTCGCGAGCCGCTCGCGCTCGAACGCGATCGCGGCCAGCGAAGCCGCCACGTCGATGAACGCCGGCTCGTCTTGCAAGATCGCGTCGTGCTCGATGGCCGCGACATGGCGGTCGCCGTCAATGACCTCTGTCAGCCAGCGCCCGCTGCTCGGCGCGGGCGCAGCCAGGGCCCGGCCGTCCGACGCGACCCAACCGTTTTGCCTTCGCGCCCAGCGCCCGATCTCGATCGCCGGGTCTTCGAACGCCTCCGCCAGGACCTCGCGCACCTCGGTCGGGGCCGGCAGCCGCTGCAGGTTGGAGGTGGCCTTCCGCACCGCGGCGCTCACGAACAGGTGCCAGCGGGCGATCCCGACCATGAACGCGATCGTGACGGCGGGCATCGCGACACCCGTGAGCCATGCAGCGGTGATCGTCGCCGGGGAGTGCGGTGAAACGCGGCGCAGCACGAGCGCAAACGCAAGCGCCGTGAGCCATCCGATCGAAGTCAAGAACAGCGGCACGAGCGTGTGCCTGACCAGCGTGTTTGCCCCCCGGATCCTCTGCGCCAGGCGGATGGCCACCACGATCAGCACGCCCACGCCCACGAGATCTCGAAACGGAGACAGGAAGCTGCCGACCCAGGACGGCTCGTGTCCGATCAGCATGAATGCGTTGACCGGACACCCGGACGTGCAACTGGCGAACGGCGACGGCACCGGGTAGTGCTCGACGAGCAGCGCCGTCGGCACATACAGGACGAGGATGATCGCCACGACCGCGAACGCAATCGCGCGATCCGCCCTCGTGACGAGCCGCCCGCTCGGATAGGCGAGGATCACGCACGCCAACAGCAGGACCGATATCCAGCCCGACAGGCGTCCCACGCTGTAGACCAGCGACGAGGACGACGAGGACAAGAGCGTCAGCCACCACACAACACTGAAGCCGAGCAACAGCCGCCCGAAGCGCTCGTGCGCCCGGTGGTGGCTCGCGTACAGCCCCACCGCCACCGGAATCGCGGCCATGATGCCGCGTGCGATGCCCTCGTCGACCGCGGTGGCCGCGGATGCCGTGGTGGTCGCCCGGATCCCGGGAATCGCGATCACCGCAATCAGAGCCCCAGACGCGAAAGCCGCAGCGCCGATCTGCACCCACGGCATACCAGTGGTCTCAGCGTCGGGTGTGCCGGCGAGATTGCGCCCCGATCCCATCAGTGTCCAGCATCCTACGCCGCGCCCGCACGGGGCAAGCCCGGGCCCGGCGATGAGTCTCGCGTCACATGGCAGTCTCTGATGCATATGGCATCAGCGATTCACCTGCGCGGCGTGGTCAAGCGCTTTGGCCCGATCGCGGCCGTTGACGGCCTCGATCTCGAGGTCCCGTACAGGACCTGCGTAGGGCTGCTTGGCCCCAACGGCGCCGGCAAATCGACCACGATGAAGGCGCTCACGGCGCAGGTGATCGCCGACGAGGGCGAGCTCGAGGTACTTGGCTACCGCCTCCCGGATGACTCCAAGCAGGCGCGCGCAGAGATGGGTGTCGTGCCGCAGCTGGACAACCTCGACACGGCACTGACGGTCGAGCAGAACCTGCAGGTGTTCACG
>Ga0207693_10000904_pt1 | contig 26637 bp, 29 predicted proteins | sample LARL81metaG_FD_184347 | JGI IMG/M metagenome (GOLD analysis project Ga0207693, IMG submission 184347) | Corn, switchgrass and miscanthus rhizosphere microbial communities from Kellogg Biological Station, Michigan, USA - LAR L8-1 metaG... | ecosystem: Host-associated > Plants > Roots >... | reverse complement strand
CGCGCCTTCGAGCGGCGTTGCGGAGGATCCCGCCACAGGTTCCGCGGCCGGGCCGCTCGCATTGCACCTGGCGCGCCATGGCCGCATCGGCTTCGGCGATGAGATCGAGATCTCACAGGGAGCCGAGGTCAGTCGGCCCTCGAAGCTCTTCGCGCGCGCCGACGGGACGGCGGAGAAGGTGGAGCGCGTGGAGGTTGGCGGCTCCGCTGTGGTCGTCGCGCGCGGCGAGTTCAGGCTTCCAGCCAGCCGACGCGCGTGATCTCCGGCAGTTCCGGCTCGAGCGAACGCCAGAACCGGCCTCCGTCCTGCGAGACGTAGACGCGATGCTCGGTCGCGTAGGCGATCCGGTCCGGATCGTTCTCGGCGATTGCGACCGCACGGCCCGGAGGCAGGCCGCCGCCCGCTTCGTGCCAGCTGCTGCCTGCGTCGTACGAGATCGCGAGCGGCGGCCGCCGGTCGAGGACGGCGACGACGGTCGATCCCTCCCGTGCGGCGGTCACGAGCAGCGGCAGCTCGACCCGGGGCTGCGGCGTCTCGGACAGCTCCGCGCCGGCGACGAAGTCGACGACCGCTTCGCTCTCGGCGTCGATCGTGTAGACGCCCTCGCCGGTCTCGACGGCGACGTTCATCGCGGTCCCGCCAGCAGATCGTGGACGAGCCCCGTTGCGCGCTCGGCGGCCGGCTGTGGTTCAACCCCGCGGCTGCGCTCGAGCACATACGCCGCGGCGAACGCGTCGCCTGCCCCGGTTGGGTCGACGTCGAGTGGGTCGGCCGGGATGTGGACGAACTGGTGGTCCGCGACGAGCACGCTCCCGCGCGACCCAAGCGTCACGACGACCTCGGGGACGCCGAGCTCCGAGAGCGAGTGCTCGTCGACGCCGCCCGCGAGTGCCAGCGCTTCCTCCTCCGACAGCTTCAGCACCGAGACGTGGTCGAGGAGAGAAAGGTCAGGATCGGCCTCGAGCACGAGCGGCCCTGGCCGCGCCGGCCTGACCAGCCCCTGGCCGTCCAACGAAAGTCGGGCTCCGGCATCGGTGAGAGCGGCGAGCGTCTCAGCCGGGAACTCGCCGCGGAACAATGCGCCGACGTGCACCCACTCGGCGTCGAGCCCGCCAACATCGTCCGCCGACCATGCCGAGCCAAGCTCCCGTACCTCCATCGTCCGCTTGTCGCCTGCGTACGAGAACGCGTAGGTGGCCGTCGCCGCGCCGGGCCGCCACTCGACCGGCAGCCCGAGCGCCTCGAGCGGCGGCAGCACGCGCGACCGGTCGCCTTCGGCCGACTTCGCCCGCACGAGCGCGGCCGCGCCGCCCGCCGCCAGCGCCCGCGCCGCGTAGTACGGCGGCCCGCCCACGCGGGGCGGCCCACCGTCAACGAGGTCGAGCGAGAGGTTCCCGACTACCGCGACCCGCACGCTCGACATCTTCTCGCGGCAGCAGCAGGCCTGCGACCGTGGCGAGCACGAAGGCGGCCGCGAAGCTCGGCAGCGATGCGGTCCAGGTTGCGTGCCCCGGATGGAGATGGGCGACCGCGTCGGTCCACCAGGAGGGGCCCTGCGGCGAGAGCCACTGGTAGAGAACGAAGCCGAGAACCCACGCGCCAAGCTGGAGCGGCCGGACGGCCGGACCGGAGAAGAAGTCGCGCTCGTGGTAGTGCGCGCCGGCGAGCAACCAATCGGCAAGCAGGACCCCGAAGAGCGGCACGAAGACCGAGCCGAGCAGCAGCAGGAACGACTGGTAAACGCCAAGGTTGATCACGATCGCGCCGATCGTCGCCGCAGCCGAGACCAGCACGATCAGGAGCTTCTGCGAAACGCGGGGCAGCACATTCTGGATCGAGACAGCCGTCGAGTAGATGTCGGCGAACGCCTCATCCGATTCATCGACCGTCAGCGCCAGCAATGCAAACGCGCTGACCGCGCCGCCGGCCGCCACGGCCGCCGGGACGTCGGCGGCGTCGGTGATGTTCCGAGAAAGGACCAGCAGGACCCCGAGCCCGAAGCACCAGAGCGTCGGGACGAAGTAGCCGATGCTCGCTCCCCAGAAGGCGCTGCGCCGGTCGCGCGAGAAGCGGGTGTAGTCGGCCGCGAGAGGCGTCCACGAGATGATGCTGCCGATCACGACGTCGATCCCCGACCCGAGTGAGAGGCCGCCCTGGCCGTGCGCCTGCCAGAACGCATGCAGGTTGGACTTGTCCAGCACCCACCACGTCAGGTAGATGAGCGAGGCGAGCACCGCCCAGACCGCGAACTTCCGCACGTAGCGGCGGACAAAGCCGATCGGGCCGAGCAGCGCCAGCGCAACCGCGATCAGGCCGAACAGGAGCGCCCACAGCCAGCGCCCCTCGAAGCCGAAGACCTTCTTGGAGAGTGCCGCCGCCGCGGTCGAGATCACGATCAGCTCGAAGGTCGACCAGCCCAGGTTTTGCGCCACGTTCACGACCGTCGGGGCGTAGGAGCCGCGCCGGCCGAGCGGGGCGCGCAGCACCACCATCCCAGGGACGCGAGCATCGGCGCCGATCAAGCCCGCCAGCCCGAGCAGCAGGTTTCCCGCCACTGCGCCGACGACGATCGCGATCAAGGCGTCCCGTAGCGACAGCGCCGGCACGAGCACCGCCCCGAGCACGATCACGAGCAGGCTCACGGAGAGGTTGCCCCAGAGCAGCATCGTGTCGAGGAGCCCAAGCACCTGCAGGCGCTTTGGAACCGGCTCGATCCCCCAGCTTGGTGTCTTCTCGTCGATCAACTAGCTACGCTCCCTCCGCTGGCATGACCCAGAGCAGGTTCAACGCGTGTCTTCTCAGCCTCTCGGAATGAGGCACCGCGGCGTCGCAACTCTAGCGGCCCTGGGCTTTGCGCTGGCCGTTGCCGGGTGCGGTGGCGGGGGAGGCGGAGACCGGCTTTCCAAGGCGCAGTACGAACAGCATTTCCGTTCTGACAGCCAGGCGATCAGCGAGGGAATCAAACCGCTCACCACGCAACCGAAGTCGCTGAAGGAGCTTGCAGCCAAGCTCAAGGTCGGTGAGGCGCGGCTTCACACCGCAGCGAACGATCTCAGCACCATCAAACCGCCGAAGGACATCGAGAAGGACAACGAGACCGTCGCAAAGGGCCTGAACAAGTTCGCCGACGAGCTCGGAGCCTTTCGCAAGGCCGCTGAGAAGCAGGATGTGCAGCAGCTGCAGAGGACGTTCGCGGAGCTACAGGGCTCGCACGCGCTGGTGAACGTCCGCGATGCCACCAACGACATGAAGAAGAAGGGCTACAAGCTAGGGACCCTGTAGGAGCAGCTTCGTCGCCGTTGCCTTGAAGCTTGCGACTGCGGTCGCACCAACCTCGAGCCCGAGTCGTTCCGCCGAGTCGGCGGTCAGCTCCGCCGTCAGCGGTCCGATCCGAGCGCGGATGCGGTTGCCGACCGGAACGAGGCTCGCGACGACCCCGGCGATGTGGTTCTGCGCCGAGTCGTCCGGAGGGGTCCGCGAGACCGTCACCTCCCACGGATAGACGATCGCGACCGCCTCGCCTTCCGCGGGATCGGCCGAACGGACCAGCTCCCCGGTCGGAAGCTCGAGCTCGGTCAGGTCCTGCACGCGGCGAGCGCGTCCTCGCAGCACGTTCGCGCCGGTCAGAGTGGCAACGAAGGGGTCGGCCGGAGCGGCGACGAGCTCGGCCGGACTCCCCAGCTGGCGCAGGCGGCCCTCGACGAGGACGCCGACCCGCGTCGCCAGCGTGGCTGCGTCCTCGAAGTCGTGGGTGACGACGAGTGTCGGACGGTCGGCCTCGCGCAGCAGGAGCTGTAGCTCGGCCCTCACCTCGCCGCGCGTGTGGGCGTCGAGTGCGGCCAGCGGCTCGTCCAGCAGCAGCACCTTTGGGTCGGGCGCGAGGGCCCGCGCGAGCGCGACCCGCTGGCGCTCGCCGCCTGAGAGCTCGCGCGGCTTGGCGTCGGCCAGCGCCGTGAGGCGGAAGCGCTCGAGCAGGGCCGCCCCGCCGCCCTTGCGGCCGAACTCGACGTTCTTGCGCACGCTCAGGTGGGGGAAGAGCGCGTACTCCTGGAAGACGAGACCGACCGACCGCTCTTCGGCCGGCAGGTCGACGCCCCTCGCCGAGTTGAGCCAGTCGACGCCGTCGACCGAAACGCGCCCGCCGGCGCGGCGCAGCCCGGCGAGCGCGCGCAGCAGCGTGGTCTTGCCTGCTCCGGAGGGCCCGACGAGCGCGACGACCTCCCGGCCGACGGTCAGCTCGACGTCGAGGGCGAACTCGCGGAGCGGTACGTCCAGAGCGAAATCGAGCGGGTCCATCCGGGGATCAGCTTGAGCGCGAGCAGCAGGACGGCGCCGAAGACGACGAAGAGCGCGCCGATCGCAAGCGCGGTATCGAGATCGACCTCGAACTGGGCATAGACGGCGAGCGGCAGGGTCTGGGTCACGCCCTGGAGGCTTCCCGCGAAGATGAGCGTCGCCCCGAACTCGCCGAGCCCTCTGGCCAGGGCGAGCGCCGAGGCAGCGCCGAGCCCCGCGGCGGCGAGTGGGAGAGCGACCCGGGCGAAGACCCGGAACGGCCGCGCCCCGAGCGTTCGGGCGGCCTCGAGCAGCGTGCCGTCGATTCCTTCGAAGCTCGCGATCGCGGCCCTCAGATAGAGCGGGGTCTCGACGAAGGCGACCGCGAGGATGACGGCGACCTGCGTGAAGGCGATGTCGATCCCCAGCGCGCTCATCGTGCCGCCGAGCAGGCCGAGGCGCCCGAAGGTGACCAGGAGCGCGATCCCGGCCACCGCAGGCGGCAAGACAAGAGGCAGCTCGATCAGCGAGAGCACCAGGCTTCGACCCCGGAAGCGGCCGCGGCCGATCGCGTAGGCCGCAGGCGTTCCGACCAGCAGCACCGCTGCGTGCGCGATCGCGCTCGTCTTGATGCTCACGATGAGCGCGTCGCGCGCTGCCGGCGTGCCGAGCGCATGAATGAGGTCTCCGAGCGGAACGCGCAGGAAGAGCGCCACCACCGGCACCACGAGGAAGGCCAGCGCAAGCGCCGCCGCCGCGACGGCAGTCGCGGTGAAGGCGTGCTTCATCGCGGTCGCTTCGGCAGCCCGAAGCCGGCCTGCACGAGCAGCCGGCGTCCGCGAAGCGAGGTCACGCCCTTGATGAACGCCCGGGCGGCGAGACGGTGGGAGCTCTTGCGGACGACCCCGATTTCGTACCGAATCGGAGGCTGCGCCCAGGCCGGGAGCAGAATCGTCTGCACCTTCTTTCCGGCCGGCCGGGCGTCGGTCTTGTAGACGAAGCCCGCGTCGCCCTCGCCGAGGGCGATCTTCGCGACGATGCCCTTCACGTCGGGCTCCTGGTCGACGACGTTGCTCATCACGTCCTGCGTGATACCGAGCGAGTCGAGGATCTGCCGGGTGTAGCCGCCGACCGGCACGGTCGGCGTTCCGATGATCACCTTGAGACCCTTGCGCCGCAGGTCGTAGACGGAGCGAATGTGCCCCGGATTCGCGGCCGGCACGATCACGATCAGCTTGTTCGTCGCAAAGACGACCGGCCGGCGGAGTATGCCCTCGTGGTAGAGGAGCTCCGTTTGCTTTGGGCTCGCCGAGGCGAACACGTCCGCCGGTGCGCCCTGGGCGATCTGGGTCGCCAACGTGTCCGAGCCGGCGAAGTTGTAGCGCGGCGCATTGTCGATCCGCGGGAAGACCTTGGTGAGCGAGGCGGCCGCGTAGACGGTGATCCGGGTGGCCGGCATGCTCCCCGTGGGCAGAGCGAGGACGAGGATCGCGCCGAGAATCAGTACGAGACGTCTCATCGCTCGAGCATGACCGAGGTTGCCTTGACGATTGCGGTCGCCGGGCTGCCCGGCGCGAGTCCGAGCTCCTCCACCGCCTCGCGCGTCACGACCGCGACGACGCGAAACGGTCCCGCCTCCAGCTCGACCTGAGCCAGCAGCCCCTCGGCTTTGATCTCCCTGACCGTGCCCTTGAAACGGTTCCGCGCCGACAGCTCGTGCGGCTCCTTGCCTCGGAGGCGGGAGATCTCCCCGGCCGTCACGGTGCGGCGGTTGGCGGCGTCTCGGCTCGTGCGGATGCGGCCGGCCCGGTCCCAGCGGCGCAACGTGTCGACGCTGATCCCAAGTGCCGCCGCAGCCTCCGAAGCCGAGTACGTCCGCTGCCTAGGCATTGCCTAGACACTAGTCCATTGCGCGAAACCGCGCCGCACCGGAATGAACCGATCCGCCTTTCCAGGAGTAAGATCGTCCTCGCCGGCCCGTGACGCACATTGTCGCTGTCGTCGCTTCGCTTGCCCCGGCGCAGCAGAGGTATCTGCTGCAGGCGCGGCAGATGCAGGCGCTCTCGTTCGTGGTGCACATCCCGCTCGTGTGCTTCGGGATTGCGTTTCCGGCGTTGCTGCTCTATGTCGAGTGGCTCTATCTGCGAACAGGAGACGAGCTCTACCGGGTACTGGCGCGGCGGTGGACACGGATCCTGGTCGCGCTGTTTGCGGCCGGCGTCGTCACCGGCACGATTCTCAGCTTCGAGATGGGCCTCCTCTGGCCCGGTTTCACCGGGACGTTCGGAAGCGTGTTCGGGCTTGGCTTCGCGATCGAGGGCTTCTCGTTCTTCATGGAGGCGATCTTCATCGGGATCTACGTCTACGGCTGGGACCGCCTCTCGCCGCGCGCCCATTTTGCGAGCGGCATCCCGATCGCGATCGCCGGTTTCACCGGCTCGCTGACGGTGATCTCCGTCAACGGGTGGATGAACCATCCCACCGGCTTTCGTCTCACCCGCGGCGGCGACGTCGTCGACGTGCATCCGGTGAGCGCGCTCTTCGGCAACTGGTACTTCTGGCACGAACTGGTGCACATGTACGTCGCCGGCTACATGGTGACCGGCTTCGTGCTTGCCGGGGCCTACGCCTTTGGGCGGCTGAAGGGCCACTGGGGCCGTTACGAGCGGACGGCACTCGCGATTCCGCTCGCGGTTGCGACTCTCGCCTCGGTCGTACAGATCTTCGTTGGTGACTGGAACGGTCGCTCGGTCGCGGCCGCGCAACCGACCAAGCTCGCAGCCTTGGAAGGACTCGGTCAGACGACGAAGGGCGCGCCCGTCCATGTACTCGGCTGGTACAGGCATGGACACGTCGAGTACGGGATCCCAATCCCACATCTGCTGTCCTTACTTGCCTTCCACAGCACCAACGCCACCGTCCAGGGACTCGACGTTGTCCCGCCCGCAGATCGGCCGCCGGTGAACGTGGTGCGGATCGCGTTCCAGACCATGGTCGGAATCGGCACCCTGCTCGCGCTGCTCTCGATCGTCTATCTGATTGCATGCGTGAGACGAAGAACGTTGCCGGAGTCGATCTGGTTCTACCGGGCTCTGGCGGCGGCGGGGCCGCTCTCGGTGATCGCGCTGATCGCCGGCTGGGTTACGACCGAGGTCGGCCGCCAGCCCTGGGTCGTCTACCTCGTGATGCGCACGTCGGAGGCCGTCACCGGCGCGGGTGGGATTCCTGTCGGCTACGGCACCCTCGCTGTCGTCTACCTCGCACTCGCAGCCGGGGTCGCTTGGGTCCTGCTTCGCCTCTATCGGGCACCACTCGACCGGGGCGCCGAGCGGCAGCCTGCGAGCGAGTCGGCCTGATGCACCTCTACGAATTGCCGCTCGTCTCCGCGCTTGTCGGACTCGCTTTCTACACAGTGCTCGGCGGCGCCGACTTCGGCGCCGGTTTCTGGCAGCTTGTTGCCGGCAGGGGCAAGCGGGCCGACGAGATCCGTGATCACGCGCATGACGCGATGGCGCCGGTCTGGGAGGCCAACCACGTTTGGCTGATCTTCGTCCTCACCGTCGTCTGGACGGCCTATCCAATCGCCTTCGGCTCGATTGCTTCGACGCTTTCGATCCCGCTCTTCATCGCCGGCATCGGCATCGTCCTCCGCGGGGGTGCCTACGCCCTTCGCGCGGGCACCACGAGTGTGAAGGAGCAACGACGGGTCGACTCAGTCGTCGCCGTCTCGTCGATTCTGACGCCGTTCGCGCTCGGCACCGTCATCGGCGCGCTGGCCACCGAGCGCGTTCACGTCGGCAACCCCGGCGGCAGCCTTGTCACGAGCTGGCTCAACCCGACCTCGATCTTGATCGGCGTGCTCGCCGTGACGACCAGCGCCTACACGGCGGCCGTCTTCCTCAGCGGCGATGCCACACGCCGGCGTGAGCACGCTCTTGCCGACCGCTTCCGCGCGCGGGCTCTCGGGGCAGGACTTGCCGCGGGGGCAGTGGCGATCGCGGGCCTCGTCGTGCTGTACTTCGACGCGGAGCGCATCTTCAGACGGCTCACGCAGGGCGAAGCGCTGCCGGCACTGGTCGCCTCCGTGATCGCGGGCATCGCGACGCTCGCGCTGGTCTGGCGTCGGCGGTACGAGCCTGCGCGATACACCGCTGCCCTCGCCGTGGCCGCGATCATCGCCGGCTGGGCGGTGGCCCAGAACCCGGTCTTCCTGCACGGGCTCACGGTCCGCCAGGCGGCGGCAGGACACGACGCGCTCGTCGCGGTCGTGGTTGCGGTCCTGGCCGGAGCGGTGCTGCTCTTCCCGGCGCTCGCGCTCCTTTTCCGGCTGACGTTAGGAGGCCGGCTGGGATACGGAGAAGAGCGCTCGCGCGAGCCAAGCGGCGGATTTCGGGGGCAGCAAGCCGACGGGAGGCTGAGCGTCCGACTCGCTCTTGCCTTTCTCGTTGCAGGCATCGGGTTTCTGACGATCGCCCACGCCGCTTGGGCTCACGCTATCGGCGTTGCCTGCTTCTTCGGATTCATCCTCGCGGGTTATCGGGGTGCGTTGCCGGCGGACGTCGCCGGCGTCGAGGACTGACGCCGCTGCGCCGGCATCAGCCCGTAAGGCGGAAGTAGAGGAGCTCCCTGATCGCCCGCGGGGGGCCGGTTGTGCGGGTGATCGTCAGCGTCCCGCGCGCGTCGTCGTAGAGGCGGGTGCCCCCGGTGATCGCGAGTTCGTAGAACTGGCGGTACCGAACCCGCCCGGTGGCTACGATCTCCCCCCGCGGCAGGCTGACAGTCAGCGTGCACATGCGCGTACGGCCAATCGTGAACGTGCAGAGGGACTGAGCGCTGCCGATCGGCCTGCGAGTGATCCTCCGGTTGAAGAGGTCGTAGTAGATGATCTCCTGATCCCCCGGGCTAACCCCGCGGGCGCCGATATCGACACGCTTGTAGCTGAACTGCCGGTCGGTGATGCGAATGAACTCCGGACCGGTGGCTGCGTTCGATTGCAGGCTTCCGTAAGCGATCAGTCCCCCGAGGATGACGGCGGCGGTCAGCAGCCGTGAGGTACTGGGCATTGCGTTTCTCCTTCCTTTCCTGGCCTCTTAGTCTGGTGACGCACTGGGGAGCTCGAACCAGAAGGTCGAGCCCCTGCCTGTTGTGCTCTTGAAGTCGATCCTGCCACCGTGCGCCTCGACCAGCGACCGCGAGATCGCGAGGCCGAGGCCGCTCCCCTCGATTCCGTTCGCGGTCGCATGACCACGGACGAACTTGCCGAAGATGTCGCGCTGCAGCTCCGGAGGGATGCCGACCCCCTCGTCCTGGATGCTGACGCGCACGACGTGATCGGCCTGCTTGCCGGCAACGCGGACGACGCCGCCGCCGGGTGAATACTTGATTGCGTTCGAGAGCAAGTTGGCGACCACCTGGGCAAGGCGGTTGGAGTCGCCGCGCACAGGGAGCGGCGTCGGCGGAAGCGAGACGTCGAGCAAATGCTTCGGGCTCTGCCCTGCGAAGAGCTCCGTCTGCTCCCGGACGACCGAGCCGACATCGACGAGCTCCTGCGCGATCGACAGCCTGCCCTCCTCGAGATGCTGGACGTCGAGGAAGTCGTTGACAAGGGCCGCGAGCCGGTGGGCCTGCGCCTCGATGATGCCGAGATACTCGCGCCGCTGCTCCTCGGTCACCTCTCGTTGGAGCAGAACCGACGTGAATCCAAGGACGCTCGCAAGGGGCGTCCTCAGCTCATGGGCGACGATACTGACGAGGTCTGACTTCGCCCGCTCGCTTTCGCGGAGCCGTTCGTTCTGCTCCTCGAGCTCGCGTCGGCTCGCCTCGAGCCGTTCGGCCATCTCGTTGAACGCGCGCGTCAACTCCTCGATCTCGCCCACGCCCTGGGGCACGAGGCGCGTCGTCAGATCGCCGCCGGCAAGGCGTGCAGCACCCTGGGCGACCGCCTGGGCAGGGCGAGCGATCGACCTGGAGAGGTAGAGGCCGAAGCCGACGATCAGCAGGGCAGAGGCGATCAGGCCCGCGACGGCTGCGGCGATCGCCTCGTTCGACCGCCGCTGCGCGGCGGACGTCCGGGCGGCCGCGAGCGCGCTCTCCCTCGAGAGGAAGTCCGCGAAGTGGCCGCGCACGGTTTTGAGCTGACTTGCTCCTTCCAGACTGACAATTTGCTGCCGCGTCGCGGCCGGGCTCGTCCGTGCGATATCGACCACCGGTACCGCGTAGTCAGCGACGTACTGATCGATCGACGTCACGAGCGTCCTGGCGCGACGCCGCTCGTCCGCCGTCGTCGAGGCAAGCCGCAGAAAGGCGCGCTTCTGCCCGGGTAGCGCCGCACGGGCGCTCGTCCACGGTGCGAGCAAGTCCTGTTTGCCAGAGAGGACGAAACCGCGGAGACCCGTGTCGAGGTCGAGCACGAGCCGCTCGAGCTGGAGGGTCTCGGCGGTCACGGCCTTCGCGTGCCGCTCGCGTTTCGTCGCGTCGTCGAGCGTCGTCACCGCGTAGACGAGGACACCGAAAGCGGCCACCACGAGCAGCGCGAGCACAGCGCTTCCGGCTACGAGGCGCGCCGACAGCGACCTCGGCAGAGTGTCACGCTTGAGCACGATCGTCCTCGAGCAGCGCGACCGCGGCGTCGCGGAGCTCGTCCGGGTCGAAAGGCTTGGCGACAAAGCGATCCGCGCCGGCCTCGACCGCGGCGTCGTCGGAGTGCGACCAGGCACTGATCACGATCACGGGCGTCTCGGCGAGGTCGGTGGAGGTCCGAAGCTCTTGGAGCACGTCGAGGCCGCTGCGGCCCGGAAGCATCAGATCGAGCACGATCAAGTCGGGCCGTGTTCGCCGTGCGAGCGCGAGCCCGCTCGGGCCGTCCGGCGCCTCGTAGAAGCAATAACCCTCTTCGCCCAGCGCAAGCCGAACGAGGGTGCGTAGGTTCGCATCGTCCTCACAGATGAGGACCGTTTTGGCGGCGGTCTCGGTTATGGCGGTCACGACGGGTCAGGCGTCGATACTCAGAGGTTGGCTCCTATATGGTGAAACTGCAACCCGGGCGCCGAAAGTCCTTCGCGTAGAGTCGGATTTCTCATGGCTGAGCGGAACATCGTCGGCCTGGGCGGGGCGGGGTCGACCGAAGCAGAGACGCGACGGTTGATCGCGCACGTGGTCGGCCTTGCCGGCAAAGCCGCGCCGAAGGTTTGCTTCGTCCCGACGGCCGTGGGAGACGACGACTCTTCGGTGCTTCGGTTCTACGGCCTCCTGCCGGAGGAGGCTCGCAGCTCGTACCTGCCGTTTTTTCCCTGGCCGCCGGAGGACCTGCGTGGCTTCACGCTCGAGCAGGACGTGATCTTCGTCAACGGCGGCAACACGGCGAACATGCTTGCGATCTGGCGTGTGCATGGGTTCGACCAGATCTTGCTGGAAGCCTGGGAGGCCGGCGTCGTCCTGACCGGCTGGAGCGCCGGAATGATCTGCTGGTTCGAGGCGGGGGTGACCGACTCGTTCGGTCCGCAGCTCGACGGGATGCGGGACGGGCTCGGCTTCCTGTCCGGCAGCGCCTGCCCGCACTACGACGGCGAGGAGCTGCGGCGCGTCGTCTACACCAAGCTCGTCGCAGAAGGGTTTCCGCCGGGGGTCGCCGCCGACGACGGCGTCGGCATCCATTACGCGGGAACCGAGCTCGCCGAGGTCGTCAGCGTGCGCGAAGGTGCCGGTGCCTATCGGGTCGGGCCCGACGGCGAGGCGCCTCTCGAGGCGGCGTTCAAAATGCTCTAGGAGGTTTGCGCCCGAGGCGGGTTGGGCGAGACGCGCAGGCCGAGCACGTCGGGCCGGTGGTAGTGGCCGGCCGGGTCGAAGCGCTGGCGTTCCTCGTCCAGCCGGGCCGGGTCGAGCTCGGCGTAGAGGATTCCCTCTTCGCCGTAGAGCGGCCCCGCGAGATAGGAGCCGTCGGGGGCGAGAATGGCGCTGCCGCCGCGGCCCACCAGGTCGACTCCTTCCAGGAGCTTCGCGAGCGGAAAGTCCTCTGGGTAGGAGGAGGCGCGCTGAAAGTGGCTCGGGCTGACGACGAACGCTCTCGCCTCGCGGGCGATGTGGATCAGCGTCGGCTGCCAGTTGTCGCCGTCGTCGGCCGTCGAGGCGATGTAGATCTCGACGCCGGACTCGTAGAGCGCGAAGCGGGCGAGGGGCATGTAGTTCTCCCAGCAGATCAGGCCGCCGAGCCTGCCGATCCCGCTCTCGATCGCCCGCAGGCCCTCTCCGTCGCCCTGGCCCCAGACGAGCCGTTCGTGGTTCGTCGGCACGAGCTTGCGGTGCTTCAGGGCAAGCGAGCCGTCGGGGTCGTGGTAGAGCAGGGTGTTGTAGAGCGTTCCAGGGTGCTCTGGGTCGCGCTCGGTGACGCCGGTTACGAGCCAGACCTCGTTCTCGCGCGCGATCTCCGCCATCCGGTCGGCGGCCTCGCTCGGAATCTCGAGCGACTCGCGCGCGAGCAGGGCGAACGCCTCCTTCGCCCCCGGCTCGGCCCAGCCGGCGAGGGCGCGCGCCCAGACGGATGACGGATACGCGGGGATGAACGCCTCGGGGAAGACGAGCAGCTTTGCGCCGTTCCCCGCGGCCTCGGCGGCGAGCCGGCCGAGCTTCTCGATCGTCGCATCTCGGTCGAGGATCACGGGCTCGGCCTGGACACAGGCAACGGTGACCGGTGCCTTCATGCCGTCATTGTCGCCAGTTTGCAGGTCTTGCGCCGTCTTAACGTAGGCGCAAAGGGCGCTTAACGGCGCTGCAACGGGGCGGGGTTATAACCGGACCGTGAGCTCACGGGGGCATCTGTTGCCCGTCGCTGCCCTCGTCGCGGCGAGCGTGCTGGGCGGGGGGGTTGCATTGGCCGGGGCCTCGGCGCTCGGCGTCGGCAGCACGACGACGACGGTACGGCAGATCCAGCCGGCCTTTGGCGGCAATTCGCCGACCTCCTTCGAACCGGCGCGGCGCGGCAGGGCGCTGACGATCAACGACATTTTCCGCAACGACGCGCCGGGTGTCGTGCAGGTGACCTCGACGCAGGTCGTCAGGACGGACGATCCGTTCAACTTCGGCCTGCCTCAAACGCAGACCCAGAAGGCGCTCGGCTCCGGCTTCGTGATGGACAAGGCCGGCCACATCGTCACGAACTACCACGTCGTCGCCGGCGCCCGGTCGGTCGAGGTCAGCTTCTCGAACAGCGACAACATGAAGGCGCGTGTCATCGGCTCCGATCCGTCGACCGATCTCTCCGTTCTGCAGATCGACGCGCGATCGCGCGCCCTGACGCCGCTCCCGTTCGGCAACTCCGACAGCGTGCACGTCGGCGACTCGGTTGTCGCGATCGGCAATCCGCTCGGCTACGACCGCTCGGTGACGGCGGGAATCGTCAGCGCCGTCCAGCGCGCGATCAGCGCCCCGAACCAGTATCCGATCGACCACGTCATCCAGACGGACGCGCCGATCAACCACGGTAACTCGGGTGGACCGCTGATCAACTCGAATGGCCAGGTGGTCGGAGTCGCAGCCCAGATCGCGACCGGGAACACCGGCAGCGACGGCAACATTGGCATCGGCTTCGCCATCCCGGTGAACACGGTTCGGACGGTCGTCGCCCAATTGATCAAGAAGGGCAAGGTCGATCACGCCTTCATCGGCATCACCGCGAAGCCGGTGACCGCGCAGATCGCACGTCTTTTCAGGCTCCCCTCAAGGAGCGGCCTGCTGGTCGCGACCGTGCAGCCCGGCAGCGGTGCGGCTGCTGCCGGGCTCCGCGCGGGCACCGATACCGCCGTCGTGTCGGGCGAAAGCTGGCCGATCGGCGGCGACCTGATCGTTTCGGCGGACGGGGTCCGGCTGACCTCTGTTGACCAGCTTCGCGACCTGATCGCCGCGAAGCAACCAGGGCAGTCACTTTCACTTGTTGTCTATCGAGGCACCACGAAGGTGACTCTCGGCGTCAAGCTTGGGCGGCAGCCATCGTGATCCGGCTGACCGTCCTGGAAGGCCCCTGACCCCTGGGGGCCGCGCTCCCGCGCCAGCAGCCGTTGCCAGCACGGCTCGCGGGAGCGCTTACTGGAGGGCCCGATGCCTGCCCGGGCCCTCCAGTTTTTAATCCGCCGAAAGTGCTTCGCACTTTCGGCGGCGTACATAGCCTTAAGCGCTCGTGATCGAGCAAAACTTTGGCGGGAGCGCGGCGCTGTCGGTAGGGGTCGAGGAAGAAGTGATGATCCTCGACGCCGAGACGCTGGCGCTTTCACCGTCGGTCGAGCTGCTGATTCGGGAGTCGGAGAAGGTCGAGCTGCCGGGGCGGCTCAAGACCGAGCTCTTCGCCTCGATCGTCGAGCTCAACACTGACATCTGCGATTCGGTCGCCGGGGCGCGCGAGGCCTTGCGGTTGCTCCGGCGCGAGGCGGCGCGGATTGCCGAGGACAACGGGCTCCGCATCGCGGCCGCCGGTAGCCATCCGTTCAGCGACCCCGAGCAGCAGGAGATCGCGGCCGATCCGCGCTACAAGGAGTTCGTCGGCTTCGCCGGGGTCTCCGCCCGTCGCCAGGGCGTGAGCGGCTTGCACGTCCACGTCGGCATGCCGACCGCCGACGCCTGCTACGCGACCCTGGAAGGGATTCTCCCGTGGCTCCCGCTCGTGCTCGCGCTATCGGCCAACTCGCCGTACCTCGCGGGGCGGGCGACCGGACTTGCGTCCAATCGTGCGGAGATCCTCGCGCAGCTTCCGCGCGCCGGGGCGCCGCCGGCATTCGGCTCGTACGAGGCCTGGGAGGTTTTTGTCGAGCGCCTGATCGGCCTCGGGCTGGCCGACGACTACACGCGGTTCTGGTGGGACGTTCGCCCTCATCCCCGTTTCGGGACGCTCGAGATCCGGATGCCCGACCAGCCGACCGGCATTGCCGTTTCTGCGGCGCTCTCCGCGCTCTTGCAGGCTCTTTGTGCATCGGTCGACGTAGAGGAGGCTCGTCCGGCCGAACGCGGCGACTATGCGCAGAACCGCTGGGCCGCGCTGCGTTTTGGCGCCGGCGCCGAGCTCATCCATCCGAACGGCGAGCGCCTGGTCCGAGTCCCTGAGCTCGCGCGAGAGGTGCTCGACCTGGTCGGACCCGCTGCGGAGAAGCTCGGGACGACCGGCGAGCTCGCGGCTCTCGATCCGAACACGTGTGAGGGCGAGCGTCAGCTCGAGATCGGTCAGCGGGACGGGGTCGAAGCGGTCTGCGCCGACCTGGTCGAGCGGACGCTAGGCTGAGCGCGATGGCCGTCCGGTCGGAAACGCTCCAGGTCAGCGGGATCCGCTGCGAGCGGTGCGTCCAGCGGCTGGGGGCGGTGCTCCAGGGCCACAACGGCCTCGAGTTCGCGAACGCGAACCTGATGGGAACCGTGACGCTGAGCTGGGACGAGGAGCGCACCGATCTCGACGCGCTCCTCGCCGCGATGGCCAAGGGCGGGTTTCGCCCGGCCCAGCCTGTCTAGCTACTTGCCCGGTACCCGGTCGCTGAGGTAGCCGGTCGTCGTGCCGTCCTGGTCGGCATCCGGTCCGCCTTCGCGGATCTCGGCCCGCTCCTGATCGGCCGGCTTCTCGCCGGCGCGAAGCAGATCCTGGTCGGCGGCCAGCTCGGGATCGTCCGGCAGGGACTCGCCGTACCCTTCCGTCTCCGGAGCCGGCGTACCATCCGCGAGGCCGAAGTGCTCGGCGACGGCCTGTGTGTCGATCGACCCGTTTTCGAGCTTCGGTGAGCTCTCGACGATCTCCTTCGAGACGCTGAGCCGTACGATCTGCTCGTCGTCGGAGGTATGGGCGAACGTCTCCGGCACGGCGTGCTTTGTCTTCTTCAGCAATCCGTGCTCGACGATCAGATGCTTGTCGCGGACCTCGACGACGTGACCGAGCTTGGAGTCGTCACTTGTGACGACCTCGAACCCTTCCATGAGAACCCCTTTCGGTTGGTGTAGGACCGACCTACCCGCACCCGAGCGGGAACTAACGGGAATGCAACCTCAACCGGCCGCGTTGGAGCGTGAAACGAACGTTGCTAGGGTGGCCGCCGTGAGTGAGACGGCACCTGAGACTGAGGCAAGAAGACTCGCTGAGGACGCGCGAGACCGGGTTCGGTTCGAGGAGGAAGCGCTCGAGCTGGCCGACCAGGTCTATCGGGTCGCGAGGCGGATGGTCTCTTCCCGAGAGGAAGCCGAGGATTTGATGCAGGAGACATACGCACGGGCCTTTCGAAGCTGGAGGTCGTTCCAACCGGGAACCAATCTCCGGGCCTGGCTCCTCCGCATCCTGACCAACCTCAACATCGACCGGGGCCGGCGCGTGCAGCGCTCCCCGGACACGCAGCCGCTCGAAGAGGGCGACTACTTCCTCTACAACAAACTCGAGGAGTCGACACAGGCGCCGAATCCTGACGAGGAGCGCGTGATCGAGCGGCTCTCCCAGGACGACGCCGTCTCGGCGCTCTCGGCGGTGCCGCACGATTTTCGCGACGCGATCGTGCTCGTCGACATCGGTGACTTCAGCTACAACGACGCGGCGCAGATTCTCGATATCCCCGTCGGAACTGTGATGTCACGCCTACACCGCGGACGGCGAATCCTGAAGCAGGAGCTCGCCGAGCGGGCGGTCGTTGACGGAGGTGAGGTGACGTGAGCGGGTTCGCAATCGACCCGTGCGAAAAGTGCGAAGAGATGCTGCAGCCCTTCCTCGACCGGGAGCTCAGCGAAGACGAGCGGATGGTTGCGGAGGACCACTTGTCCGGTTGTGAGTACTGTCGGAAGCGCTACCGGTTCGAGGAGCGGTTGCGGCGTTTCGTCCGCCAGGCGGTCGTCGAGCCGATGTCGCCCGAGCTGAAGACGAAGCTCGCCGAGCTGCGGACGCCGCTGCTCTAGCCGATCCGGGGCGGTCCCGCAATCACCACGAGGCGATGCGGGTCAGTCCCGCCCGGCAGTGGCTTCGCCTGCACGCCGAGCTGGCGTGCGAGCCGGTTTCCGTACGCGTCGCCGCCAGGCTCGAAGTAGACCGCCGTGCTCGGGTAGTCGAAGCGGTTGGCCTTCGCGACGCGCTTGATCTTGTAGCCGAGGGCGCCGATCTTGCTCGCGAGCGCGCGCGTGTAGTAGATGTCGCCGCCGCCGTTGAGGACGTCGACCCTGAACTTCCACGGCGGCGGCAGGGCCTTCGTCTTGGTTCCTTTCTTGGCGTTGCTCCCGAAACCGCCGACGAGGGTGACGGCGAGGGCGACGATCAGCAGGACACCGGCTGCGGCGCTGACGATTCGGGTGCGCGGATACCGCTGCGGGCGCGGCAGCACGGGCAGGCGAGCAAGATTGCGCGCCTCGTCCTGGTCGATGCCGAGCGCCGTCGCATAGAGCAGGACGGCGATGAGCGCGTCGTCAGCGCTGGGGAAGCGGTAGACGCGACCCTCTTCGAGCCATTCGATCTGGTCGGATGTGAGTCCGGCGCGGCGGGCGGCCTCGTCGACCGTCAGCTTGCGCTGAAGACGGGCAGAAGCGAGCGGCGATGGCTCTTGCTGCTCGAGTTGGGCGACGACCGACATCGGACGTGTTCCTCATTCTCCGCCGGCCTCTCCCACCCTCCCGGGGAGATCGCCGGGCACGTCGATGTCTCCCGGTGGACCGAGGTCGTCGCACGGGACGAGCGTCGGTACGAGCGCACGGGCACCTTCGTCGGGTATCTGCGTCCAGGCGCCGCGGTCGAGGACGACCGGGTGCCCGCGATCGCCGTCGTAGCTCGCGGCGACGACGTCGCCGGCGCCCTCCCGCCAGGCCGCGACGACGCGGTCGATCGCCTCAGGCGCCAGCATCGGCCCGTCGGCGAGAACGACGACCGCTGCTTCGGCGTCCGGCGACAGCCCAGCCAGCCCGCAGCGGAGCGAGGCGCCGGGGCCACGCTCCCAGTCGGGGCAGCGGATGACGCGTGCATCGGTCTCGAGGTCATGCGCGCCGACGACAACCACGACCTCATCGATCGAACGCGCTCCACGGACGCGCTCCAACACGGGCGCAAGCAGGAGTCGCTGCTTCGGCGAGCCGAACCGAGACGACGCTCCGGCCGCGAGGATTAAGGCCGCGACCATGGCTCACGTTTTTCACAGCTGCGTCGCACGTGCGTATGGATCTCCTCGTTACGCTCGCCGCGGGGAGGAGGCTGGATACGCCTTGGATCACGCGTCAACATCTAAGGGGCATCGCAGAAGCCGCGAGCCGGCGCCTCGGCGTCAGGGGGACGCGTTACCGACGGCCTCAACCGCGCGGCGGATCAGCGCTCGCGCGATCTGCACCTTGTAGGCGGTGCCGGGCAGCGGGGTCGCCTGCTCGAGCGCGTCGACCGACGGCAGCGCCCAGGGGATCGGCGCAACCCCGGCCAGCGCCAAGCGGACGCCGTCGGAGAAACGCGCCGCGGCCACGCCGACGATCGCGAACGACCACTTGCGGCGCTCCATCGCCTTGAGGTAGATGCTCGCCTCCGGCCGCGGGACCTCGAGCTCGAGGATCAGCTCACCCGGCCCGAGCGCAGTCACGTTGCGGTCGTCGTCAGTCGGCAGGCGGTAGAGCTCGGCAAGCGGAAGCTCCCGCGCCGTCGTCCGCAAGCGGGCCCCGAGCACCAGCAGCGCGGCTGCGGGGTCGGACGGATGCGCGGAGGCACAGCGCTCGTTGCCGAAGATGGCATGCTCGCGGTGCTGGCCTGCCTTGGCGTTGCAGACATCGCCGCCGTGGAGGTAGCAGGGGAACTTGAGCCGCCAGTACCAGCAGCGGGTCGCCTGCAACAGGTTGCCGCCGACCGTGCTCATCGACCGCAGCTGGGGCGAGGCCGCGAGGGAGCAGGCCTCCCGCAACGCTTGCGGAACATCGGGATCAGCCTCGAGCTCGGCCAAAGTCGTGCCCGCCCCGATCCGGTCCCCATCGATCCCGCGTGGGACGGCATCGCGGAGCTCGACGAGCTGGTCGGCCTGCACGAGGCCGTCGCGGAGCAGCGGCAGCACCTCCGTCCCGCCCGCGAGCGCGATCGAGCCGTTGCCGAGCGCCGCAGCAGCGGCCTCGGCTGAGTCAGGCCGGAGTAGCTCCAACTCGCTCCGGCGCCCGCCGGCGCTCCTCGGCCTCGCGCAGCGCGCGCAGCATTTCCTCCCGCGTGATCGGCAGCGCGCGCACTACGGCGCCAGTCGCGTCCCGGATCGCGTTCGCGATCGCCGCGGCGGTCGGGATGATCGGTGGCTCGCCGAGGCCCTTCGAGCCGAGGTTGGTCAAATGTTCGTCGGGCTTGTCGACGAACTCGCAGACGATCTCCGGGAGGTCCGCGATCGTCGGGAGCTTGTAGGAATCCAGCGTCTGCGTCAGCGTGATGCCGCTCTGCGGGTCGAGCAGACGCTCCTCGGAGAGCGTGTGTCCGATCGCCTGAATGATCCCGCCCTCGACCTGGCTCGTGGCGCCGAGCGGGTTGATGATCCGGCCGACGTCGTGGATCGCGGCGATGCGCTCCACGCGGACCTCGCCGGTCTCGACATCGACCGCCACCTCGGCGACCTGGATTCCGAATGTCAGGACGCGCATCCCGGTCGGATTCGGGCCTCGGGCGCCCTTGCCGAGAATCTGTGCATCTTCGAGCAGTCCTGTCACCTCTTCGAGCGGCCACGAACCGCCGTCGGAGGAGAACACCTGCCCGTCCTTGATGTCGAGTACGCGTTCCTCGAGGTGGTAGCGCTGGGCCGCGATCTCGATCAGCTGTCGTTTTGCGTCGGCGGCCGCTGCTCGGACGGCCGGGCCCATCGAGGGCGTCGTCGAGGAGCCGGCCGAGATCGACGCGTATGGTCCGCGCGCAGAATCGCCGAGCTCGACGCGTACGTGGTTCAGCGGCACCCCGAGCTCCTCGGCCGCGATCTGCGCCATCGCCGTCCGGGTGCCGGTGCCGATGTCCTGCATCGCCGTCACGACGACCGCTCGGCCGTCCGAGCCGACCCGGATCCACGCGTAAGACGGCGGACCGCCGCCGCCGTACCAGACCTGGCTCGCCAGGCCGACACCGTGCTTCCAGACGTCGTCCGACCGCGCGCGCACGGCCTCCCGCCGTGCCCAGTGCGGCTCGGCCATTCGGTAACAGTCGAGGAGGTTCTTCGACGAGAACGGCCGGTCGTCGACGAGGTCGCGGTCGGCGTAGTTCCGGCGCCGAAGCTCGAGCGGATCGAGATCGAGCTTCGCGGCGAGCTCGTCGAGTAGGCACTCCAGGCCGAACGTGCCTTCGACGAAGCCGGGCGCGCGGAAGGCCGCGTTCGGCGGCGTATTCAGTTTCGTGCTGAACGTGTGTGTACGGACGTTTTCGCAGTCGTAGAGCATCTCCATCGGCCCGTAGGTCGGGCACGAGAAGCCGTCCCAGCCAAGTGCGTTTATGTACTCACCCGAGAGGGCCGTCAGCGTCCCGTCAGAGCGTGCGCCCGCGACGAGCCGCTGGATGGTGGAGTTCCGGTTGCCGCTGACGAGGTTCTCCTCACGGCGGCTGAGCGCGCAGCGCACCGCGGCCCCGGTCTGGCCGGCAAGTGCGATCGCAATGAAGGTGTAGTCGCCGGGGTCGTTCTTGGCCCCGAAGCCGCCGCCCATGAAGTTGCAGACGACGCGTACCTTGTCGCGCGGCAGGCTGAGCGTCTCCGCAACCGCGTCACGAATGCCCCAGATGTACTGCGTCGAGATGTAGACCTCGAGCGTTTCGCCCTCCCAGCGGCAGACCGACTGATGGGTCTCCATTGCGTTGTGCAGCACCGTCTGAGTCCGATACTCGCCCTCGACGACCACGTCCGCCTCAGACAGCCCGCGCTCGGCGTCACCGCGCTCATAGCGCCTCGGCTCTTCGGTGAACGACTCCCGGCGCACGGCTTCTTCCGGATCGACCAGTGGGTCGAGCACCTCCCACTCGATCTCGATCAGCCCGAGCGCAGCCTGAGCCTGGTCGGCGCTTTCGGCGGCCACCGCCGCCACGGGCGCGCCCTGGAACGGCGGCTCTCGCTCGAGCACGTGGCAGTCGTCCGGGCCGATCGCACCCCGCACCCAGGACGTCTCGCGAGCTTTCGTCAGGTCTATCGTCTTCACGCGCGCGCGCGCGTGAGGCGAACGCAGGACGGCTGCGTGCAGCATGCCGGGTAGGGCGAGATCCGCCGTGTAGGTCACCTGCCCGCGCGCGCGCTCATGTCCGTCGAGTCGCCTGGCCGGCCTGCCGACGATCCCGAGCGGTCCAGCGGGCCACTGCTCGAGCACGTCTTCCTCGACGACGATCCACTGCTCGCTGTAGCGGCCCTCGACCTCTTTCTCGGTGCGGATCAGTCTCGCCATGTGAGTACCGCCTCCTCGATCCGTGGGTACGCACCGCAGCGGCACAGGTTGCCCGACATGGCGTGCCTGACCTCTTCAGATGTGGGCTCGGGCCGGGCGTCGACGAGCGCAGCAGCCGAGACGATCTGACCGGGCGTGCAGAAGCCGCACTGAAGCGCATCCGCTCGGACGAAGGCGTCGACGAGCGGGTGCTCGGTCAGACCCTCGATCGTCGTCACCTTGCGGTCGCCGACGGTGTGGACAAGCGTGATACAGGACAGCACCGGCACGCCGTCCAGCTGGACCGTGCACGCGCCGCAGTGCCCTTCGCCGCACGCGATCTTCGTGCCGGTCAGGCCGAGGTCGAGCCGCAGCGCCTCGGCTAGCGTCCGCCCGACGGGCGGATCGAGCTCGTGGGCATGGTCGTTGACGGTGAGCTCGAGCATCTACGCACCAAGCTTTGCCGTCGTCGCCTCTGTCTTGGCCACTCTCTTGCTCCTCGTTGGCTTGCCCAGGACGGGCTCGCTGGTCTCGGGTGTCACAGCGAGGATGTCCGCCAGGTGTATCAGCCGAAACGTCATCCGGCTGATGATCCGCTGATCCGGCTCCTCGGTTACCTCCGGCAGCATCCGCCAGAGCTCGCGCGCTGTGATCAGCAGCTCCTTGATCCGCTCGCGGTCGTCGGTGTGCCCATCGCGGTCGTAGGTTGCGTTCAGCGCCAGTCCGATCACACCGACCGTGTCGGGTTGGCGCGTCCAGAGCAGCGGCGTCGCCATCGATAGGTATTGGTGGATCCGGGCGAACGCCATCGGCTGGGAGAACGTCTCGCCGCCCTTCGGCGGCGTCGGGTCGAGCGGCGGCTCGCCCGCCGCGATGCGGTTGGCGTTTCCCGCCAGCACACCGCCGAGATCCTCTTCGTCCAGGCCCGACGCCTTCGCGGTACGCAGCGTGATCAGGAGCGAGGTCGGCTGCTGGCCGTACGGGTAGTCGGATGCGTAGACGATCTGCTCCGGCGAGAAGACTCGGAAGACGCTGAGCAGGTCGATCGGGCTCCAGACCGAGGTGTCGAAGAAGACGCCCGCCTTGCCGGCGAATCGTTCGGCGAGTGCTGGCAGGTCGGCGATGCCGCCGTGGGCGATGATCAGCTGCGCCTCGGGATATCGGTCGACGAGCGCGGCGAGCTCGCTGGCGATTGGGGGGAGGCCCCTGCCGCCGTGGATCAGGATCGGGACGCGGCGCTCCGCAGCGAGAGCGAAGATCGGCGCGAGGCGCTCGTCGTTCAAAAGGAAGCGCTGGGCGCGCGGGTGCAGCTTGATCCCCCGGGCGCCGAGATCGAGGCAGCGGGTGGCTTCCTCGACCGGCTGTTCGGCCAGGTCGAGGCGGACGAACGGGATTAGCTTGCCGCCGGAGCGCTTTGCATAGACGAGCGTCCGGTCGTTTGCCGCGCGGAACGCAGGGTGCCGGTCGGGCTCGTCGAGACAGAACATGAAGCAGCGTGAGATTCCGTAGCGCTCGTTGACGGACATCAGTTCGTCGTAGCTGCCGCTGAAGCCGTCGATGTCCTGTCCGAGGTGGACGTGCGCATCGAAGATCTCGGCCTCGGGCGGCAGGGCCGCGAAAAGCTCGCGCGCATATTCGTCGACCAGCGCCTGGGCCCGAGCGAGCGCTTCGTCCATTCTCGTGAGTCTACGTACGGGTATCGAGGAGCGGGTAGCATCCGGCGCCGTGACGGACGTCCTGATCTGGGCCGACACAATCCGTTCCCCGGAGATGCGCCACGAGGTTCCGGTACCGATTCCGGACGCATTCCTCTATCTCGAACATGATGGCGAGCGCCACGTCGTGATCACGCCGTTCGAAGTCGAGCGCGTAGAAGGCCACGACGGCCTGCGGCCGCACGCGTACGAGCAGTTCGGTTATGACGAGCTGGTCAGGCAGGGGATTCCCATGGAGGAGGTCGGTCTCGGCACCGCGGTCCGTGCCGTCAAGGAGTTCGGCGTTGAAAGCGCGGTCGTCCCGACCACGTTCCCGCTCCTGCTCGCGGACAAGCTTCGGGCCGAGGGGATCGAGATCACCCCCGATCGCGAGACGTTCGTGCAGCGGCGCCGCGCCAAGAACCAGGCCGAGCTCGACGGCATCCGGCGCGCGCAGCGCGGCGCGGAGGCCGGGATGGATGCGGCGCGCGGGCTCTTTCGCGGCGCCGAGAAAAAGAATGGTTCCCTTCTCCTCGACGGCGAGCCGCTCACGTGCGAGCGCGTGAAGATCGCCGTTCAGCAGGCCTTCACGAGCCTCAACCTGCTCTGCGATGAGTTCATCGTCTCTCACGGTCCCCAGACCGCCGTCGGCCACGAGATGGGCTCCGGCGAGATCAAGCCGGACGAGCCGATTGTGCTCGACCTCTGGCCGCGCGACCGAGCGTCTTCGTGCTACGCCGACATGACCCGAACCTTCGTCGTCGGCGAGCCGTCCGACGAGCTCGCCACGTACCACAAGCTGGTCCACGAGGTCCTCGAGCGGACGCTCGCGGCGGTCAAGCCGGGCGTCGCCGGCCGCGACGTCTACGTGCTGGCCAGCGAGCGCTTCCACGAGGAGGGCTATCCGACCGGTTTGCACAAGCGCGACGGCGAGGTGCTCGAGGACGGCTTCTACCACGGCCTCGGCCACGGCGTCGGACTGGAGGTGCACGAGCAGCCGTGGCTGAGTCGCTATCCGGGCGTGCTCGTCGAGGGCGACGTGATCACGCTCGAGCCGGGGCTCTACCGCAGCGGCTACGGCGGCTGCAGGCTCGAGGATCTGGTACTCGTGACCAAGGACGGGGCCGAGCTGCTGACCGATTACCCGTACGACCTCGCTCCCTAAGCGTGGCGTCCGACCAGCCCGCGATCGAGACGATCCTGCTCGAGGAGCGGCGCTACCCGCCGCCCGAGGACTTCGCCGCACAGGCGAACGCGCAGCCCGACATCTACGAGCGGGACTTCGAGGAGTTCTGGAAGTCAGAGGCCCGCGGGCGGGTGACGTGGTTCGAGCCATTCGACCGGCTGCTCGCGTGGGAGCCGCCGTACGCCAAGTGGTACCTCGGCGGCAAGCTCAACGTCTGTTTCAACTGTGTCGACCGGCACGTCGAGTCCGGCAATGGCGACAAGGTGGCCTACTACTGGGAGGGTGAGCCCCAGGACGAGCGCCAGGAGCTCACCTTCTCGGATCTCCAGCGCGAGGTCGTCCGGTTCGCGAACGGCCTCAAAAAACTCGGCGTGAAGAAGGGGACGCCGGTCGCGATCTACATGGGGATGATCCCGGAGCTGCCGATCGCGATGCTTGCATGCACGCGACTCGGCGCTCCGCACACGGTCGTCTTCGGCGGTTTCTCCGCCGAGGCGCTCTCCGGCCGGATCGACGACATGGGGTGCGAGGTCCTGATCACCCAGGACGAAGGCTGGCGGAACGGCGGCAAGGTACCGCTGAAGCAGAACGCCGACGCGGCGATCGAGGAGTCGCCGAGCATCAAGTCGTCGGTCGTCTTCCGGCGGACGGGCGAAGGCCCGGCCATGCAGGAAGGCCGCGACGTCTGGTGGCACGAGCTCGTCGACGGCGAGCCCGACGACCCCGCGTCATGCCCGTGCGAGCCGATGGACTCTGAGGATCTGCTCTACCTGCTTTACACGAGCGGGACGACGGCCAAGCCCAAAGGGATCGTCCATACGACCGCCGGCTACCTCGTCGGCGTCGCGTCGACGCACTACTACATCTTCGACGTCAAGCCCGACTCGGTCTACTGGTGTGCTGCGGATATCGGCTGGGTCACCGGCCACAGCTACATCGTCTACGGGCCGCTTTGCAACCGGACGACCGGCGTCATCTACGAGGGCGTTCCGAACTACCCGGACAAGGACCGCTGGTGGGCGATCGTGGAGCGCTACAAGGTCGACATCCTGTACACGGCGCCGACCGCGATCCGCTCACATATGAAGTGGGGGCCCGAGTACGCGCAGAAGCACGACCTCTCGTCGCTGCGCCTGCTCGGGACGGTCGGCGAGCCGATCAACCCCGAGGCCTGGATCTGGTACCGGGAGCACATCGGCGGCGATCGGACGCCTGTTGTCGACACCTGGTGGCAGACCGAGACGGGGATGGTCCTGATCACACCGCTGCCCGGCGTGACGACCGTGAAGCCGGGCTCGGCGACGAAGCCGTTCCCGGGTGTCGACGCTGCCGTCTACGACGAGCATGGCAACGAGGTCGGCCCCGGTGGCGGCGGCTACCTCGTTCTGCGGCGCCCCTGGCCGGCGATGCTCCGGGGGATCCACAAAGCCGACCAGCGGTACAAAGAGACCTACTGGTCGAAGTACCCCGACACCTACTTCGCCGGCGACGGCGCCCGGATCGACGAGGACGGTGACTTCTGGCTCCTCGGCCGCGTCGACGACGTGATGAACGTCTCCGGCCACCGCATCTCGACGATCGAGGTCGAGTCGGCGCTCGTCGATCACCAGAAGGTGGCGGAGGCTGCAGTCGCGGGCCGTGCCGACCCGACCACCGGGCAGGCGATCGTCGCCTTCGTCTCGCTCAAGGGCGGCGAGGAAGGGTCTCTCGAAATGCTCGAGGAGCTTCGCGAGCACGTGGCGAAGAAGATCGGCAAGATCGCCCGGCCTGCGAACATCGTCTTTACTCCCGAATTGCCGAAGACGCGATCGGGGAAGATCATGCGCCGGCTGCTTCGGGATGTCTCCGAGAACCGCAAGCTCGGCGACACGACCACGCTCGCCGACCCGACCGTCGTCGAGGAGATCAAGGACCGCGCGACGGCGGAACGCAGCGAAGACGCGTAGCCGTGTAGAGCACGCTCCTTTGGCGCGGCCCGCCCGAGGGCGCGCATTCGATTTGGTCGTCCGGCGTCCCTAGACTTCTTTTTGTGCAAATTTGCCCAAGTTGCGGCGAGGAGAATCCGGCAAAGTTCCGCCTTTGCGGCTTCTGCGGGACCCCGCTTGCACCCGAACTGCCCCCGCAGGAGGTCCGAAAGACCGTCACGATCGTGTTCTCCGA
>Ga0207693_10000903_pt1 | contig 26645 bp, 23 predicted proteins | sample LARL81metaG_FD_184347 | JGI IMG/M metagenome (GOLD analysis project Ga0207693, IMG submission 184347) | Corn, switchgrass and miscanthus rhizosphere microbial communities from Kellogg Biological Station, Michigan, USA - LAR L8-1 metaG... | ecosystem: Host-associated > Plants > Roots >... | reverse complement strand
AAGACGGGGCCCTCCTCAGCCAGGGCGTCCACCACGGAGAAGAGCGCGGCGGCGACCACGCGCTGGTCGGTGGGCGGGCCTTCGCTGGTGGCCCGCAGCAGCACGCGTTCGACCGCGACGCGCTGCACCCCGGGCAGCCTTTTGAGTACGGCCGGGTCGACACCACTGAATAGGTCTGCAAGTGCCGCGTAGGCAAGCGCAGTTTCGTTCTGTCCGATCCGTGCGGGCAGCACCCAAAATCCCTGTTCGCGCGCCTGCTCCACCGCGGCCAGCCACAGCGTGGTCTTGCCGATGCCGGCTTCGCCCTCGATGACCAGTCCGGACGACTGAACACCTGCCGACTGCAAGAACTTGGCAAGCGCGGAAAACTCGACCGAACGGCCGATCACATCGGTAGACAGATGGCTAGCATTGCGAGCAGCGAACCGATTAGGCTGTGAAAACGTCCTTGTCGGTCGCCACCCGTGATCTGCCCACTGTTGTGACCACTCGTTAGCCATTAGGCCCACCGGAGGAAAAGTGCGGTTTCCTCTCTGTTTGCTGGCCGATTACTCGGCCGAGTTCGGCTCGAGTGTGGATGCCAAGCTTGCGGTAGACGCGCACTAGGTTGGCTTCGACGGTTTTCGGGCTGATGAACACCGCGGCGCCGATGTCGCGGTTGGTCAGGCCGGAGGCCGCCAGTTCTGCGACGCGTTGTTCCGAAGCAGTGAGCAATAGGGCTCGGGTCGCGTGCACCCTTGTGCGTGCCAGCTCATCGCGGGTTCGGTCCGTCCACAACGCTGTTTTCATTCCTTCGAACGCAGCCAGCGCCTCGGTCAATGTGGTTGTGGCGGCCTCTTTTTGGCGCTGCCGGCGTTGGAGTTGGCCGAGTAGTAGCTGAGTGCGGGCGCGTTCGAAGGGCATGGGCAACGGTTGGTGTGCGGTCATCGCCTGCTGCGCCATGCGAGTTGCCGCCTCCAACTGGCCCTGGGCGGCCAACATCATGCTTCGGCAACGGGCGCCGATGGCCAGCATCCAGGCTCGGTTAAGCCGTCGGCCGTGATACTCCAATGCTTTGATCATGGCTCCGGCGTCGTCGAGGCGACCGAGCGCGATCATGGCCTCGATTGCATCAGGCAGGAACGCTGCGGTAACGATTTCCGTGCCGGGCAGCGTGCTGAAGCGTGCCACCAGCGGCTCTAAGGTTGTCAGGGCATCGGCATTGTTGCCCAGCGAAACCTCGAGAAACCCCAAGCTCATGATCGCCTGATCTGCCAGTCGCGGTGAGCCGCAGCGGCTAGCCTTCTCGATGGCAGCGCGAGCGTGTGTGCGAGCTTCCTCCTCGCGTCCCGCGTATGCGGCGACGACCGCTCCGATGGTATCGGCGATGACGAGCGCGTGATCACCGCCGAGTTGCTCGGCCCGTTCCATCGCGTCCTTGGCGACTTGTGCGGCGTCGGTGAAGTTCCCTCGCCAAACCTCAATCAATGTGCTGTGGAGATCGATGAACATCAGGTGGCCGTACTCGGCGCGTTCGATGCAGCGGTTACGCCCGACGGACACTTGTGCGCGGGCTTCATCCAGTCGCCCGGTCCAGGCGAGCACAAGGGCGTTAACAGTGCTGGCGCCGAAGGGAACTGGGACATCGGCGTCGCGGTCCTCCAGTTCAAGCGCGCGCTGCAGCCTGGGCGTGTCAACACCTTGCCCACACATAAAGTTGACCGTTACCCACATAGCGCACGCCTGACTGCTCAGGGCCGGCAGGCCGAGTTCATCGGTCAGCGTCACCGCTTGCCTCGCGTTGTGCAGCGACCTGTCGTACTCGCCGGTATTGACCCAGGCAAACGCCAACAAGATCAAGGTCTGCACGAGCAGAGCGCGGTCGCTCTCGGCATCCTTCAGCGCGCGGTGCAGCATCTCGGCGGCCTGCGCGAAGCTGTTGTGGTACATGCGCATTTCGGCAAGTAGGCCGACCGCGGTAGCTCGCAGTGGGCCGGGCTGCAGCTCTCGGATACAAGGCTCAAGGAGCGCGCGCGCGTGTCCGTAGTTGCCGGCGTGGAAATGGTATCGGGACGAGCGGATCCGACGGAGCCGCGTGTCACCGCCGAGGCCGATCGCAAGGTCGACCAACTCGGCGGCCGCGGCCGGAGCACCCCGCGCCCGCGCGCCTTCCGCGGCAGCGTCTAGTGCCTCAAGGGTTGCCGCGTCCTCGCTAGTCGTGGCCAGTGCCAGGTGCCGGGCTTTAACCTCCGGCAGCGCCTCGACTTGGGCCAGGGCGCGATGCATCTTTCGGCGCCGCGACGGACGGGCATCGGTGTAGACGCCTCGGGCAAGCAGCGGGTGGGTGAAGCGAACCCGATTGCCTTCGATGCCGACAATGCCTTTGCTTTCGGCCTTTTCGAGGAGTACGACGGTTTCGGTGGCGGTGATGCCTTTGGCCTGGGCCAGCAGGTCCACGGTCGGATCGGTGGCACAAGCCGCGGCCAGCAATACGTCACGGACTTCGTTGTCGAGATCGCCTACCCGGGAACGCACCAGCTCAGCCAGCGTGCGTGGCAGTTCCTGTTCGGCGGTCGGTGATTGACTACCGACCGCACGCGCCATCTCCAGCGCATAGAACGGGTTGCCCTGGGAGACCTCGGCGATGCGCACCAGCGTCGGGTGCGGAAGCGATCTACCCAACCGGCCTGAAATGAGCGCATGCAGCCCGCCTAAGCTCAACGGGCCCAAACGGATACGGCCGATGTCATTCTTGGCGCCTACGCACAACCAGCTCATCGCGTTCGGGCAGCCTGGTTCAGGGCGCTCGGTGACTAGCACCCCCACCCGTCCCTTGATCCGGCGAGCGGCAAAGGTCACAACCGCTCTGCTGGACGCGTCCAACCATTGGAAATCATCGATTGCCAGTAGCACGGGCGCATCGGCGGCGAGCGTCTCCACAATTGCCAAGAAGGCGGCCGCCACCACCCGTTGATCGGTTTCGGGACCCACGTCGCCGCTCCGGAACAGCACCCTGTCGACCGCGACCCGCTGCAAGTTTGGTAACCGGATGAAGATGGATGACTCGACGTCGCTCAGTAGGTCCGCCACCGCCGCGTAGCCCATTGCCGATTCCGCCTGACCCGCCCGCGCGGATAGGACGCAAGACCCGCGCTCGCGCGCCTGCTCCGTCGCGGCCGACCATAGGGTCGTCTTGCCGATGCCGGCCTCACCCTCGATGGTTAGACCCGATGGGCGCACGCAGGCCGACGTCAAGAAATCGGCTATCGCGCCCAATTCCCCCGTACGGCACACCACCCGTTGTGACATCGGGGCCAATCATCGCATTCAGTAATCGTCTTGACACCAAAATGTGACTGAATTGGTTATCTGCGGTCTAAGACAGTTCTGCTGCCGGGCCAACAATTGTGCCTTTTCATGGTGTTTTCGCAAACTCACTAAAAATATCAACGCGACAAACGAGCAAATTATTTCACCGTTATAAGCAATTTGCCGAACACCCGCCTCTTGCATTGCGCCATTTGGGCATCCCTGGGACGTGGCCTCGCCCCCTGCGCGCCGCCCCGCGCATTCCGGCGAGAGGGGGAGTGCGGCGCCAAGCTGTCGCGAAAGTGCGCTACGTACCCCTCGTCACGTATGCAGTTCGCGGACCGCCTACCGTGCGTCATGCACCGGTCTGGGCGATCCCGGTCGCCCGTACTTCCTTGAAGGCTCTCGGCGGCCTCACACGAGCTGTTCGATCCGAGCGCCCCGTTCCTGACTGAGACGTTGGTGGCGGGATACCAGCTACTGCAAACATCGATGACATTGCCCGGTGAGGACGCTGCAAAGAATCCGCCCATTCGCTCGGCATGCGTTTGCCGCAAGATTGCTCGCTGCGTCGCATTATCGGCGTTGGCTTACCCTTCGGTCTGAGTTATGTGCCGACCAAGCTCGCTCGAGTTTCGCAGTTTGATGTGTGGCCCGTGTGAATTTTGGGGCGTTTGTGACGTGATCGGCGTGTCGCCGTGATCCGGTCGTAAGCATGACGAAGCATCGGCGGCTGTGGATGAAAGTTCAACGCTGATGCAAGTTTCCACCTTGCATTACAGCGAGGCCGCCATCATCGGGCCGTTTCAGACCTTCGCGCTGCTCGCCGGGATCAGTCGCTCCGGCATCGCCATGGTCGGCGGCCTGGCCCGCGGACTCTCACATCGCGACGCCGCCCGCTTCTCACTCCTGCTCGTCACACCCGTCATCCTGGCCGCCGGCGTGCTGAAACTTCCCTCCCTGGCCGGCGACCACATACACGGACAGGTTCTCGTCGGCGCCGTCGTCGCCGGACTGGCGTCGTATTTCTCGGTGAAGTGGCTCACCCGCTGCTTCGAGACCCGCACCCTGATCCCGTTCGCCATCTACAGCCTGCTCGCCGGCACCATCTGCATTATCCGCTTCGGCTGAGTACCCCATCCTCAAAACCGCCGCGCGGCAAACGATTGCGGGGTTTACGACGCCGCCAGCCCTAACCCACAAACCAAAACCCGCTGCTAGCCGCAACTCTCGTGGCCAGCCCGGTGTCTTATGGCCCGGGCGACCGGGATCTACGAACGCAAAACAATCGCCCGACTATGCGGTACGTTGCCAAAACCACCTGGGGAACTTCAATTAGTACCCGTGGGGATACTCAGTTAGCGCCATCACCGTTGGAGGCACCCCACTCGCGGCGACGGCGGGCCACGCGGACCCGGCGCCACGGCGATGGCCTGCGCCCAGAACGCGGGTACCTACCTCGGTGCCCGGCACCGGACGGCTCAGTTTCAAATTTGAGTCGTGATTCGTTTCGGTACGTTGTGGAACGGTTCGAACCAGAACCACGCAATCTGGTATGGCAGTACCACTAATTTTGCCGTCACTTTGCCGTCAACCCCCGCGGATCACGGCGAACAACGGCGAACTGTCACGAATACGTATTCGCAGGTGACGGGTATGCGCGAATAAGTGCGAACTCAGCCGAACTGGGCTTCAATCGTCTTGTAAGCGAGCGGTCGTCAGTTCAATCCTGACAGGAGGCTCAAGTGTTTCGATGCCCGTCGGTGCAGGTAGGTGACTTTTTCGGGCCGCCTGACGAGAGCTTTGGGACGTCTTTGCCCACATTTGCGCACAGCCTCGTCAAGCTTGTCGGCGACTGTTGTGAGGACGGAGTAGAACAGGTCGGCGTGGACGTCCAAGGTCACCGCCGCCCTGGAGCCCTCGGCGACCCGCTGACCGGTCATAGCGATGCGGTGTGGAGTGTGGCGTTTAGCCCCGACGGGCACCGGCTGGCCAGTGGCAGCCGCGACGGCACGGTGCGGATCTGGCCCGCCATCGCCACCCTAGAAATGCTGTGCGACAAACTCATCGCCAACATGAGCCGCAAACAATGGCAGGAGTGGGTATCCCCGGACCCGGACATCGAGTACCGAGAATTGTGCCCAGGGCTACCCGCGCCGGCAGACTGGGTATCCGAGCAATCGCAGCGACACCGGAGACAAAGTTGCGATTGCCCGCGTCTCAGCGGAAGGCCCGGTTCTGATCTCCGAGCACTTCCAGAATCTCACACGAATTGGGCCTTTCTTCGAACTCGTCAACGAGCGCAATACTCTGAGGTCAGCCCCACCACACGCTGAATCAATAGAGCGGTGTGTAGTCGGTGATCAGTGCGACGGGGCCTCTAGTCGAATAATCACGTCTGCTCGGACGCATGACTTAGCCTCCTCGCATGAGACGCATGGGGTGGGCGTTCGCGGTGTTGCTGTTCCTGATGCCGTTTGCGCAGGCATGCAGCAATTCGGGCGGGCCGCCAATCCCGGCCGCAGGTTCCGGTGATGCCGCCTTCCGACAACTCGCAGCAGAGGTTCTCGGGTTCACCTACAAGTCGGATCCAACGAGGGCGACCTCCCTCGGCATCCACAAGTATGACCACCTGATTCCGGACCGTTCTGCGGCGACGATCAAGGCCGATGCCGATGCGATCAAGTCCTTCCGAATGCAGCTCGATTCCGTTGACGCTGAAGCACTTTCGCTGGACGCTCAGCTCGACTTCGAACAGACCAAGCACACACTCGACGGCATGCTGTTGCGCAATGAGGTCATCCGCCCCTGGGCGAAGGATCCAGACTCCTACAGCAGCGGTATCACCAATGACGCCTTCGTGATGATCTCGCGCACCTTCGCGCCGCAGGACCAACGCCTTAAGTCGCTGATCAGCCGACTGAATTTGATGCCGAATGCCCTAGCTGAGGCCCGCAGCAACCTCGATAATCCACCCCGGATTTATACCCAGATCGCCATCGAACAGGTCGACGGCAATCGCGACTTCTTCGCCAGCGACCTGCCCGCAGCGTTCGCCGAAGTGAAAGACGCCGCGCTGCTCGCCGAGTTCAAGACGGCGAATGACGCCGTCATCGATGCACTCGAGAACTACAAGAAATGGCTCGAGAGCGATCTGCTGCAGCGGTCCAACGGGTCGTTCGCATACGGCGCGGACACCTTCCAGAAGGTGCTCGCAGCCGACGAGATGATCACGACGCCGCTCACTGACTTGCTATCCATCGCCGAGGCAGACCTGAAGCGCAATCAGCAATCGTTCGCCGATGCTGCGCGAAGGATTGACCCCACAAAGGCGCCAGTGGAGGTGCTGGCGGACGTGAAGAAAGACTTCCCGCCGGCGTCGCAGCTATTGGCGGTCACACAGAGCAACCTCGACGGTCTAGCACAGTTCGTCCGCGAAAAGCGGATCATCGACCTTCCACCCGCTCCCCCGGCACGGGTGGTGGAGACGCCGCCCTTCCTGCGCGCGACGACATCGGCATCGATGGACACCCCCGGGCCGTTCGAGAAGGTGGCGACTGAGGCGTACTTCACCATGACCTTGCCTGATCCGACGTGGCCGCAGGCGGAGCAGGACGACTTCATGTCGTTTTGGTACCGCCCACAAATCAGCAACGTCTCCGTGCACGAAGTGTGGCCGGGGCATTACGTGCAATTCCTCTACGCGAAGGACTTCCCGTCCGATGTCCGCAAGGTCTTCAGCGCCGCCAGCAATTTCGAGGGTTGGGCGCATTACTGCGAGCAGATGATGCTCGACGAAGGCCTCCACGCAGACGATCCGCGCTACCGGCTGGCACAGGTCCACCTTGCTTTGCTCCGTGATGTCCGCTTTATCGTCGGCATCAAGATGCACACGCAGGGCATGACGATGGAGCAGGCGCAGAACATGTTCGTCAGGAATGCCTACCAACCGGAGGCGATCGCGGCCTCAGAGGCGAAACGTGGAACGTCTGACGCCACCTACGGCTACTACACGATGGGCAAGCTGATGATCCTCAAGCTGCGCGAGGACTATAAGACAAAGATGGGCGACGAATATTCGCTTGAGGGTTTCCACAACACGTTCGTCAAACTCGGGCCGCTGCCGTTGCCGCTCATCCGGAAGGCGATGCTCGGAGAGACGGGCAATCCGTTCTAACGCCTCGATCCGAAAGACGACAAGTTGGGATGCCGCGCTCTGCCGTCGAAGTGTGCGTGTGGGTGGTCGAGGAAATCGACCGCGGCCACGAGAGCGGTGACAAAACCGATGGGGATCGACTGGATACGGACCCCGCGCGCCGGTCCGCCTGGGGGTTTGCCAAGTGCGAGAAGGGACATTTGGATAGGGCCACTGGATTGTCGCGTGCGCAGCGACCGCTGGCCGTCGCGCAGCTGTTTCTGCCAGATCACCTGGCACAGGAGACCGGCCTTGGTTCGGCCTGAGGGTCGCGCGGCCAAATAGACTGCTGGCATGCACGCATTGCCGGAGCGGGACCCTGTCACGGGATACGCGCGGCTGCGCGACATCGTCGCCGCGGCAGGGCAGCTGATCGTCGCGTACTCCGGCGGCGTCGACTCGGCGCTGCTCGCCTACGCGGCCCACGACGTGCTGGGCGACAAGGCCGTCGCGGTCACTGCGGTGTCGGCCAGCCTGTCGGTGACTGAACGCCGGGCCGCACGCGCCTTCGCCGAAGAGCACGGCATCGCACACGTCGAGGTCGCCACCGACGAACTCGACCGTGAGGAGTACGCCCGCAACGACGGTTCGCGTTGCTTCTGGTGCAAGACCGCGCTGTTCGAGGCGATCGAACCGATCCGGGTGCTGTCGGGTGCACAGGTCGCGCTCGGCACCAACCTCAACGACCTGGGCGAGCACCGCGCCGGACTCGCCGCGGCCCGCGCGCACGCAGCGCTCGCGCCGTTGGTCGACGCGAGACTCGACAAGCGACTGGTGCGCGAGATCAGCGCGTCCCTCGGCCTGCGAACGGCCGACAAGCCGGCGCAACCGTGCCTGGCCTCGCGAGTCGCCTACGGTGACCGGGTCATTCCTGAACTGCTGGCGCGCATCGACGCGGCCGAGCAGGTCGTGCGGTCCCTCGGCGTCGAAGTCGTGCGGGTGCGTGCACACGCAGATGGCACGGTCGCCCGTATCGAGGTCGAGCCGACCGATTTGTCCATCGTCCTGGCCCACCGCACCGAGATCGACCGCGCAGTCCGTATGTGCGGATTCACGTTCTGCGCACTGGATCTGGGCGGCTTCGGCAGCGGACGGCTCACCGAGTTGTTGACCGTCCGCGCGCGGAGCTGACCTCGCTGCAGAATCGTGTTGCCGGTCACTAACCGACCAGGATTAGATCGCCTGGACCACATCTACCGCGTCGAGCGACGAATGCGGCCGACTCCAACCCAGACGACGGGCTCTACCCGACGGGGTCTTGGTTGCTCCTGTCCCCAGGAGCTGGACGCAATCCACACGACAAGGCCGGTGACGACGAACAGATTGGTGATCGGGGATCGTCCGCCTTTGTAGGGAGCTGATCCCGCATACGGTACGTAGATGTCGCAAATGGACTTGCGCTGATGACGCGACGACAACATCCGGTGTCCGATAGCGGACTTGCCGCCGTCGCGCGTCGACACGCGATATCGGACAACGGCCGAACCTGCCCGCGCCCCTGTGCGGCCCGTGAGGTTGCACTTGCCGATCTGGCCGACGCGCAGGACGGGACATGGTGACCCAGCAGCCGACGGACTCGCGGCGCGAGCTTACGTCGGTCACCGTTCGGCTGGTGGGCCCCTTCGAGCTCGACGTGGAGCCGCCGCGCAGCGACTTCCCGGTGCCGGCGGGCAAGGGTGCCAGGCTGCTGAAGATGCTCGCCGCCGCGTCCGAGCAAACCGTCTCCATCGATGACCTGATCGCCCCGCTGTGGCCGACCGACGCCCCGTCCGGCGCCGCCCGCAACATCGCGGCGCTGGTGAGCCGACTGCGTCGCGCGCTCGGCCGCGACACGATCGTTGGCGACTCGCGCGGCTACCGGCTGGTGTGCTCCGAGCGCATCCACGTCGACATCGAGCAGGCAAAGGTATTGTGCGCCAACGCCGAGCGCGAGAGCGCTGCCGGAACGTACGGGCTGGCCGAACTCGCCGCAGCGAAGGCCGAGGCTATCCTTTCGCGCGGCCGCGTGCTCGCCGACGAGGACGACGCCGAATGGGTCGAAGAGGCGCGCCACCGCGCGAACAGACTGCTGCGCACCGCCCGCGCGTTGCACTGGAACGCTGGACTGGCCTGTTCGGACCTGGACGGCGCGATCAACAGCGCCGAGGCCGCGCTCGCCGACGACCCGCTCGACGAGGATGCCTGCCGCGGGCTGATGACCGGGTTGTACCGCGCCGGACGGCCCGGCGCCGCCCTTTCGGTGTACGAGGAACTGCGCGGCGCGCTCGCCGACGCCCTGGGCATCGACCCGGCCGAGGCCACACAGTCGCTGTACCTGTCCATCCTGCACGCCGAGCAGCCGTCAGGACCGACCGAGCGCACACGTCGGCGCCGGCCGGGTTCCGACGAGCGCCTCGTCGACCGCGACGAGGAGATCTCGACGCTGATCACGCTGTGGTCGGAGACGGTGGCCGGACGTGGGGGTATCGTCCTCGTCTCCGCGGCGGCCGGCATGGGCAAGCGCACGCTGGTCGATGTGCTCGCAGCGCGGGTGGGTTCGGCGGGCGGGACCGTGCTGCGCGCGGTTTGTGACGAGTCCGAGCGCTCGCTGTACCTGCAGCCGCTGGTCGAGGTCGTCCGTACGCTCCTGCTCGCCCGACCCCCGGCCGCGGCGCGCGAGCTGTTCGGCGACTGCGCCGGCCCGCTGGCCGCGCTCATCCCCGGGATCGGGCAGGTGCTCGGCCAGGGGCCGCCGGACGCGACGCTGCCCGAGGCGCAGCACCGCCGTGTGCTCGAGGCGTTCGCCGCGGTGTTCACCCGGCTCGAGCGGCAGGGCCCGGTGCTGCTCGTCGTCGAGGCGCTCGAGCACGCCAGCGACGGCACGCTGCAGGCGATGCACTTCATCGCGACCACCGCACGTACCCACAAGCTCCTGGTCGTCGCGACCGTCGACGCCGCGGACAGCGACCGGGCCACCGCCGTACTCGGGCCGATCGCACGGATCATCCGTCCCGGACCGCTCGATGCGGCCGGCGTCGCCGAGTTCCTTCGCCGGGCCAACTCCTCACTCGACGCGCAGCGACTATTCGAGCTCACCGCCGGTTCTCCGTTGTATCTGACCGAACTGGTCCGGCACGGCAACGCTGTCGACGCCCGCGGGGACGAGCACATCGCGCTGCCGGAATCACTGCGCGCCGCGATCAGCGCACGGCTCACGGTCGTCGGTTCGGAGGTGCTGAACGTGCTGCAGCTCGGCGCGGTATTCGGCGACGGCTTCACCCTGGACGAGGTGTCCGGGCTCGGGCAGATGCGCGTCGAGGACAGTGCCAGGCACTTGCAGCGCGCCCTGCGCGCCGACCTGGTGATCGCCCGCCGCGCGAGCTTCGGCTTCGCCAACAAGATCCTGCGTGAGGTGCTGTATCAGGGCATTCCCGAGCCGGTGCGCCTCAACCGCCACCGTCGCGCGGCGTCGCTGCTCGCCGGGCAGCCGGAAGCGTCGGCGACGCAGTGGGCCGCCGCCGGCGCGTGGGCGGAGGCGATCGACGCTTGGCGCACAGCCGCCGAGTCGGCGCACCACGCGTTCAGCAACACCGAGGCCGAACGGCTGCTCACCTCCGCCGAGGCCGCGGCCGCCAACCTGGACGATCCGGCGCTGCTCGCCGAGATCCTGATCCGGCGTGGCCAAATCCGTAGCGACCTCGGCTCATACCAGTCAGCGCACGACGATCACATGCGTGCGCTCGGCATCGCCCGCGAGCTGATGGACGAGGCGCTTGAGGCGCGGGCGCTCGAACAGCTCGGGTGGACCGCGCTGTTTGCCCGTAACGCGCTCACCGCCACCGACCTCGCCGCACAGTCGACCAAGCTCGCCGAGGACGCCGCGGCAGCGCCGGCCGCGCCGCGCAGCGCATTCCTCCTGTTGGGCCGCGTGCGCCACTGGGACGGCGATTATGACGGCGCTACCAACGCATACGCGCAGGTCATCGCCGAACGTCCGGACGACGAGATCGCCGCGCAGGCACTCACCTTCCGCGGCGCAGTGCTGCAGCACATCGACCGGTTCGGCGAGGCGCGGCGCATCCTCACCGAGGCGATCGTGCTGTGCCGATCGAACGGGCTGTTCCGTCCGCTGCTGCAGGCCCTCTTCTTCACCGCGCTCTCGCTCGGCGACACCGGCGACTTCTCTCGCGCGCTGCGTCACCTGCAACGGGCGCGTCGGTTGATCGACGACAACTCGATCACCTACTACCGCGCCGGCATCGACACGACAACTTCGTGGCTGCTGAGAGAAACGGGCCACCTCGCCGAAGCCCGCGATGTCGCCGACCGTGCGGTCGAGGAGGCCGAACGCGGCGGCGGCGCACTCGAACTCGAACAAGGCCTGCACGCGGTGCTCGCCGTCGCCGAGTGCGAGCTCAGCGGCGGACACTTCGATGACGCCGGCGCACGCGTCGAGTCGGCGTTGCCGTTCCTCAATCAGCCGCTGCCTTACAAGGCCCGCGCCCGCATGCGGTTGCTCGAGATGCAGGCCCGCTTCGACCCTGCCCGCGCGGAGGACCTGCTCGGGCTGGCGCGCAGACACTCCTCGCCCAAGTACCAGGCGCTGGCGATGTGGCACCTCGGCTCGCTCGACGAAGCGGCGCGGATCGCGCGCGAGGTCCGTTCCGATCAGCTACTCGCACAGGTCGGCACGCCCGACGAGGCATGGGCTGCGATAACGCGCCTCGCCGCGCTGCTGCCCAGGGAGGACCAGGAGCGGTTCATGACCGTCGGCCGGCTGCCGGAGCAGTGGCGCGAGCGCACCGGACGGGTCGGCTGAGCGCTACCAGCTGATGATCATCGGCTGGTGCGGGATCCCGACGTGGATCTCCACCGGTCCGTCCTGATGCCAGCCGAGGTACTCGAAGAACCGCACCCTGTCGAGCTGCACGTGCGCCACCATGCACTGGCCGCCGCGCGCCTTCGCGATGCTCACCGCCAGCCGTACCAGCGGCCCGCCGAGCCCGGCCGACCGGAACCCGGGCAGAACGGCGAGCCGGTCGCCCTGCCACCGGCGCCCGCGCGTATCGACCGGATACAGCCGCACCGCACCGACGACGCGACCGTGCACCACGCCGACGCAGTGCACGGTGCGGTCGTCGGTGTCCCACGCGTCCCGGTCGGTGCCTTCGAAAACGAGCTGCTCACAGACGAAAACGTGGTGTCGCACCCGCCAATGCGCGCCTAGGTCGTCGGCCGAGCTGGCGATCCGGCAGTGGACGGCATACCGCAGCGGCGGCACGACCGGGAGCTGGATGCCCGTCATGTCGGCCGCTGGCCCAGCTGCAGCAGCGGCAGTGGCCTGTCCGCCGCAATCGAATTGATCGCCGAACAGGCCTGGCACCTCGCGCAGCCGGCCGACACATTCGACGCGTCCATGCCGCGCAACCGCATATGCGCGGCCACCCTGCGGTAGATCCGTTCGGTGTACTCGGACGAGGGCGGCACCACGTCGGCCATCAGGGTGCCGACCACGGGCCGGATCGGGACCACAAACGGATACACGCCGATGTCGATGGCGCGCTTGCAGCCCTCGACGGTCACGTCCGGGTCCTCGCCCATGCCGAGGATGACGTAGGTCGACACCTGGCCCTCACCGAACACCTTGACGGCGCGTTCCCACGCGGCGAAATATGCCTCGATGCCCGTTCGGGCCTTGCCCGGCGCAACGCGCGCGAGCACGTGCGGATCGAATGTCTCGATGTGGATGCCGACCGAATCGATGCCCATCTCGCCGACCTGGTCGAGTATGTCGAGTGCGCGCGGCGGTTCGAACTGCACCTCGACCGGCAGCCCGGCGGCCTCCTTCACGGCCTGGCCACACTTGGCGACGTACAGCGCTCCGCGATCCCGTCCGTTCGAGCTGCCGGTGGTGAGCGTTGCGTCGACGGCGCCGTCGAGTTCCTTAGCCGCGACCGCCACCTCGGCCAGCTGTTCGGGCGTCTTCTTGACGATCGTGCGGCCGGCGTCGAGCGAGAGGCCGATGCCACAGAACCCGCACTGGTCGCTGTTGCCCCAGTAGCAGCAGTGCTGCACGACCGTGCTGGCCAGCGAGTCGAGGTGCAGTAGTGCGATCTTCCAGTACGGCACGCCGTCGGCGGTCTCGAGGTCGTAATACTTGGGACGCGGCGTGCCCTCCGCGGCAGCCATGCGTAAGCCGTCGCGGTAGATCGCGTAGCTGGCGTCCTCGCACTCGAGCGTGTACGGCGAGGTCAGCGCGACGGCTGACTCGGTCGGGACGGTGACCGCGACGCCCTCGATCCAGATCATTCCCGAGTCGGTCGGGCCCGCGCCGCCCACGCGTCGTTCCATCTCGGCCTTCGCGCGCATGCCCCGGCTCTGCAGATCGGTGATCAGTTCACCGAGCGTGGTAGGGACATCGCTGATCGTGGTCACCGCGCCGCCTCTCATCATTTCCTATGAAGTACGGCCGTCTGGCTTATGAGACGCGCCGTGGCCGGGTATGTCAAACAGCCGCGACGGCGAGCAATGTGTGTGCCAGCGCCGCATCGCACATCGCGGTCAACGGCACGCCCTTGCTCACCGCCGCATCGATAGCGCCGGGATCGACTGCGCGCACGTCGGCCATCAGTTCTTCAGGGTCGAGTCCGAACAACTCGGCTTCGGTGCGGCAGCGGGCGAGCGCAGCACGACTCAACGCACCGACTGCGACGACGGCCGCTTCGTAGAGCGCGGGGTCGACCAGGACCAGCGGATAGATCTTGGCCTCGGCCTCGCGCCACCGGGCCACCGTCACCGCGCGGGCGATCTTCGCCTCATCCAGCTTTGCCTGTAGGTGATCGGCGGCCATGTCCACTATAGTAGATGTCAATCTCGTATCATCCAACCGCTTTCGTGGCGACCTCTTCTGGAGAATCTGTATGCGTCGTACCGCGGTCGTGGCTCTGGGCGGAAACGCCTTCACCCGAGAATGGCAGCGCGGCACCTACGCCGAGCAAGCCAGTAACGCGCTTGCTATGGCACACAGCGTCTACGCGCTGATCCGAGGCGGCTGGAACATAGCGATCGTGCATGGCAACGGCCCGCAGGTTGGCTCCCTCGCCATCCAGCAGGAGGAGAGCGCGGCCCTCGTCCCCGCCCAGCCACTGTTCGCCCTCGGCGCGATGACCGAGGCGCAGCTGGGCAGTATGATCGCCCTTTCGCTGCGGCACGTTTCACGAGGCCAGGTCGAGGCCGTCGCCGTCGTGACACATACCGTTGTGTCGATGGAGGACCCGGCGTTCTTGAAGCCGACCAAGCCGATCGGTCCGTTCCTCACCGCCGAGCAGGCCAAGGAACTCGCCGACACTCGCGGCTGGACGATCGCGGAGGACTCCGGTCGCGGTTACCGGCGGATAGTGCCCTCGCCGAAGCCGGTGTCGATCATCGAGAGCGCAGCCATCCGATCGCTCATCGCGAGTGGCGCGGTCGTCATCGCGGCGGGCGGTGGCGGGATACCGGTCGCGGCCGCCGAGGACGGCTACGTCGGCGTCGATGCGGTGGTCGACAAGGACTACGCGGCAGAGCAACTAGGGACGTCGATCGGCGCGGATACGCTCATCTTGGTCACCGGTGTCGAGCAGGTACAGCTCAACTTCGGTACGCCGCAGCAGCGCCCACTCGACCTGATCACCAGCGCCGAAGCCGAGCGCTGGCTGGCCGATGGACAGTTCCCCGAGGGCAGCATGGGCCCGAAAGTGCATGCCGCCATCCGCTTCCTCAAGAACGGCGGCCGTCGCGTCGTGATCACCACGCCGGAACTCGCTGCCGAGGCCCTCGAGCCGGCCGCCGACGGCACGCTCCGCGTCGGCACCACCATCGTTTTGTCCGACTCCCTGGCGGCGGCGAACCCATGACGAAGACCCTCCGGCTCTTCCCGTTCACGTACGCCGACTCGGTCGTCCAGCTGGCGGGAACACGTGCGATGTACGTCGTCGACGGTGTCGAGTGGGCGGCCGCCGCGATGGCGACCCGGGCCAACGTGTCGACGCTCGCCGACGAGGGCTTCGACACCTCCGACCTCGACTCGGCCGGCGCGAACGACCTGTTCCTGGCGGTGCGAGCCAACAGCGACGCAGCCGCAAATGCCGCGTTCGACGCCGCGCAGAACGCGATGTTCAGCTCGCGTCCTACCGACGCCGACGAGGGCGCCGCACCCGCACCGCGCACGCTGCGCGGTGCACTCGACCTGCAGGCGGGCACCAATGTCGCGGTCATCTCGGTACCCGGGGATTACGCACCGCTCGAGGCGCACAAGGCGCTGTCGGCCGGCATGCATGTGCTGCTGTTCAGCGACAACGTTTCGATCGAGGACGAGATCGAACTCAAGGACCGCGCCCGCTCACTCGGCCGGCTCATGATGGGACCGGGTGCGGGCACCGCGATGCTCGGCGGTGTCGGCCTCGGTTTCGCCAACGTCGTCAAGCCCGGACGTGTGGCGGTCGTCGCCGCGGCCGGCACCGGCGCGCAGGAGGCGATGAGCCTGCTCGATCGCTGGGGCGATGGCGCGGCATGCGTGATCGGCCTGGGCGGACGCGATTTGACCGCCAAGATCGACGGCAGGATGGCTCGGCTGGCCGTGCACTCGCTGACCCGGCGCGATGACATCGATGCGATCCTGCTGGTGTCCAAGCCACCGGCCGACGACGTCGCCCGCGCCGTGGTCGCCGCCGCCGGCGACAAGCCGTTCGTTGGTGCGTACGTCGGCACCACCGCGGGCTTCGACCTGCCCTCCACCGCCCGTGTCGCGGCGACGCTCGAGGCCGGTGTGCTCGAGACGCTGCGGCTGCTCGGACGCGATGTGCCGGACGTCGTCGGCGACCTAGACGTGCAGGTCGCGAAGGCCATCGACCGGCTCGGCGACGAACGCACGCTGGTGCGCGGCCTCTACTCCGGAGGCACACTCTGCTACGAGGCACTCACCATCCTCGGCGAGATCCTCGGCCCGGTGTACTCGAACACCCCGCTCGACAAGAAGCTCGCCGTCCCGGCGCCCGACGGCAGCCACGTCTGCCTCGACCTCGGTGAGGAGGAATACACCAAGGGCCGGCCGCACCCGATGATCGACCCGCGCGCGCGCATTGACCTGCTCCGCGAGCAAGGCACCGAACCGGACGTCGCAGCGATACTGCTCGACGTGGTCATCGGAAAAGGCGCGCACGCCGATCCGGCGGGCCAACTCGCGACGGTGTGCGACGAGATTCATCGCTGTGGCGGACCGCAGGTCGTCGCGTACGTACTGGGCACGGCCCAGGACCCGCAGGGCCTAGAGCGTCAGCGCCGCGCCCTCGAGGACGCCGGCTGCATCGTCCCCCAGACCGCGGCCCGCGCCGCACTGGCCGCGGCGGCACTTGCCACCCGAGACCCGCAACTCACCCGCAGAGAACTGTGATGCCATGAAGGAGCGGATCGCGCTGCTCACCTATTCGACCAAGCCACGCGGCGGAGTGGCACACACCCTTGCGCTTGGCGAAGCCCTGCATGCCGACGGTGTCGACGTGCGGGTCGTGACGCTCGGCGATCCTGACGTCGGCTTCTACCGTCCGGTGGCCGTGCCCACTGTGATCGTCCCCGCGCCGCCGAAACTGGACACCCTCGAGGAGCGCGTGTTCGCCAGCATCGCCGCGCTCGAGGCTGGGTTGCGCGAGCTCGCCGACGACGTCGACCTATTCCACGCGCAGGACTGCATATCGGCCAGCGCCGCGGCGCGGGTTCGTGACGCCGGGGTGAATGTGCCGGTGTTTCGCACCGTGCACCACGTCGACGACTTCACCACCGAGGCGCTGATCAAATGCCAGACCCGTGCGATCGAGGAACCCAACCGGGTTTTCGTCGTGAGCGAGCACTGGCGCGAACTGCTGCGTACCGAGTACGGCGTCGAGGCCAGTGTCGTGCCCAACGGCGTTGACTTCGCCCGGTTCGCCGGCGTGGGCGACGCTCGCCGCGCCGAGTTACGCGCGCGCGCCGGCGTGCGCGACCAGTTCCTGTTCCTGTCGGTCGGGGGCATCGAGCCCCGCAAGGGCAGCGCGTTCCTCATCGCCGCGATGGGTGAGCTGCGCGCCACGCTGACGCCGCCGCCCGTGCTTGCCGTCGTTGGCGGGCAGTCGTTCCAGGACTACCGCGCCTACCGCGAGGCGACCCTCGCCCAGGCGGCCGGGGTCGGTCTCGATCTCGGCCGCGACATCGTGCTGCTCGGCACGGTCGACGACGAGGAGATGCCGCACTGGTACCGCGCGGCGGACGCGCTCGCCTTCCCGTCGACGAAGGAGGGTTGGGGGCTCGCGATCCTCGAGGCGCAGGCGGCCGGGCTGCCGGTCGTCAGCAGCGACCTGCCGGTGTTCCACGAATTTCTCACCGATGGCGTCGACGCGATGATGACGCCGGTCGGCGACGCGCGGGCACTCGCCGCGGCGATGCGCGAGATCGTCGAGGACGAGCAACTGCGCCGCCGGCTGGCAAACAACGGGCACGCCGTGGCGCAACGCTACAGTTGGGCGCAGAGCGCCGCGCGGCACGCAGAGATTTACCGCGCCGCGCTCACCGACGTGTGGTCGTGATCGTGGTCGTGGCCGGCGGGGCGGGCGGCGAGTTCGGCACCGCGCTCGCGCACCCCGGTCTCGGTGACGACACCGCGGGTGATCAGTGAGTCCTCGAGCGCGAGCTGCCAGCACCGGTAATAACTCCAGCATTCGCCAGCGCGAGGGTTGGTCTCCCACTGCTTGATCCGCGCGATGAGCGCGGTGCGGAAGTCGTCCCAATCGAGTAGGCCGGCATCGGTGAGCGCCATGGCCATGCCGAACGTGCGGCTCTCCCACGGTTCGGCGAAGACCAGCTCGCCATTGCTGCGCGGCGGCGCGGCCGGGCCGTCCAGGTCGAGGTCGACCGGGACACTCACGGCGCCGCCACCAGCGCCACGCCGACCATCGCATCGCGCGTGACGAGCTGAGCCAGCTGCTCCTCGGACAGCGACTCGGTGCCGGCCGGCCGCTGCGGCAGGACGAGGAAGCGCACCTCGCTGCTGCTGTCCCACACCCGGATCTCGACGTCGTCGGCGAGGTCGAGGCCCATCTCGGACAGGACCGCACGCGGCTCGCGCACCACGCGCGAGCGGTAGGCCGGGTCCTTGTACCAGCTCGGCGGCAGGCCGAGCACGGGCCACGGGTAACACGAGCACAGCGTGCAGACCACCACGTTGTGCACCGTGTCCTCGTTCGGCAACACGACCATGTGCTCGCCCTGCGGGCCCTTGAAGCCGAGTTCGGCGATGGCGGCGGTGGCGTCGTCAAGCAGTCGCTTGCGGTACTCGGGATCCGTCCAAGCCCTGGCAACCACCTTGGCGCCGTTGAGCGGACCGACGTCCTTCTCGTAGGTGGCGATGAACTTGTCCATCACGGCCGGATCGACCAGACCCTTCTCCACGAGTAGTTGCTCGAGCGCCGCGGTGCGCAGGGCGATCGGCAGCCGCTCCTCGACTGCGCTCATGACGCGGCCTCCAAGTAGCTCTCCCACATGTCGATGTTGAGCGTGAAGTCCTCGGCTTCCGGGCCCCACAGTTCGTGGGAGTCGAAGCGCACCGAGTACACGTGCTGCGCGTTCTCGCCCTCGAAGGTGGCGTGCGTGTCCGGCAGCAGAGCCGACGGCTGGATGCGCTCGATCACGCCCTCGCGGCCTCGCACATAGCGCGGCAGCCGGGTGTGCTTGAGCGCGTGAATGTTTTTGGCGCGCACCCGATCTCCGACGGCGAAGGCCGGCGATTCGGTCACCTCGCGCAGCGAGCCGGCCCCGGTGGGCGCGTAATCGGGTTTGTTCGGCTCGGGCCAGGCCGGCTCCTCGACGTTCTCACCGCGAAGCTTGCGCGTCCGCGCCTCGACGGCGCCGGCCGCGATGATCGACGAGTCGACGAGCAGGGTCTCGGCCGCGTGGCACCAGCGGCCGAAGTAGCCGTCGGCGATGTAGTTCATCGGGCTCTGCCGTTCGAGTGCGTGCCGGAACGAGTCGAGGTTCGTCCCGGAGGTCCGCATCGACAACAGGCCGAGCGCGAACGCCCGCGCCTCCCACTGCTCGCCGAACACAGGCTCGTCGCCCGGTCGCTTGACCGGGCCCCAGCCCTGCATGCCACCTATGTCTGCGATGCCATCCATCACGCCTCCCTGGTCCCCTGGGCCGACCCGCAGAGTCAGACCGTCCAGGTGTTGAGCTGAAACGCCTTTTCGCGCCACGCGGTGAGCGCCGAGTCGAGCACGTCGAGCGGGTTGAATGCCTTGACGCCAGGGATGAGGTTGTCCTCGCCGAAGCCGTAGAGGGCGCCCATGGCAAAGCGGCAGGCGTAGACCGTGGCACCCTCGTTCATCAGCGTCTTGAGCTGGTTGTTGATGGCGAGGTGACCCGGGAAGGCCTCCTGGCCCACGTTCGGGTAGCCACGGGTGCCGGACGCGAGCAGCACGCCCGGGCCGTACAGGATGATCGACACGTCAAAGCCCTTGCGCACGAGGCGCGTCGACGTGAGGAGGTTGACCAGGGCGACCGAGCCCTCATAGGGCACGGTGTGGATGAAGACATAGGCTTTCTCCCCCGGCTGGGCCTTGATGTCTTCGAAGAGCTTCTCCTCGCTGTTGAACAATGACTCGCCGGCCTCCGGCAGCGGGTAGTTCACGGTCTTGGGCATGGTGCCGCTTCCTCTCAGTTGTTATGACAGACCCCACGGACCGTTCAGATCGCCGGTCCGGACGCCTCGCTGGGGTATTCCCATGTGCGCCGATGACTCCCGGGCATGCTGCGCATGACGAACTGACGCAGCCGCCAGGGCAGAACTCGGTACATCGGCACAAACATGCGCAGCCAGAAGAACTCCTTGACGCCGCCATCGTGTACGGGGCCGGCCACGCCGTGGCGTTTCGCGATCTCCGACTGCGCCGCCACGACCAGGTAATGCTGGGCGTTAACGCGCAGCCAGAACGAGAACGCCACGTCAACCTCGTCCCACGTTCTCGAGCGCGTTCTGGGCAGCCAGCGCGATGGGCTCGTTCAGTGCACCGATCGCCGGGGAGTAGACGTTCTCCATCGTCGCGAGGTCTTCCAGGGTGATGCCCCTGCGCACGCAAACCGCGAGGAAGTCCGCGCGCTCCTTGATGCCCTCGCCGCCGACCATCTGCGCACCGATGAGCTTGTGCGAGTTGGGTTCGCCGAGCAGCTTGACCCTCACTGGCTGCACACCCGGGTAGTACCGGGCCCGGGAGATGCCGTTGGCCACCCCCATGATGTGCGGGATGCCGAGACTGACCGCCAGCGTTTCGCCGAACGAGACGCCGCCGATCATCTGGTTCGCGGCGAGCATGCCCCACGGCACGTACACCGGCGAGTACACCTTGCGGCCGCCGCCGGCGTTGAAGCCGGCGACCTTGCCCTGCGCGTAGGCGTGGCTGCCGGTCAAGCCCTGCAGCGGAACCTGCGACACGCCGTGCACGACCTCGATGCAGTCACCGGCCGCCCAAACGCCCGCGACGTAGGTGGCCATGTCGTTGCCGACGATGATCCCGCCGGTCGAGCCGAGCTTGATGCCTGCCGCGGCTGCCAGCGTGTTGTTCGGCCGTTTGTGCGTCGCCACGACCACCAGGTCTGCGGGCAGGTCACCGCCCGAGGTCCGCACCCCGGTGACCGAGCCCGTCCCGAGGAACGCCTCGAGCTTGGTGTTGAAGTGCAGTTGGACGCCCATGTCGGTCCAGTCCTTTTCGACCGGCGCGACGATGTCGGGGTCGGCGGTGTCGCCGAGCGTCCACGGGTTTGGGTCGACGACGTGCGTCTCGATGCCGCGGTGCGCGAGCGCGGTGATCATCTCGACGCCGAGCGGCGACGCCTCCACCACGACGGCACGTTTCACGTCGTCGAGGCGCTTGTCCCACTGCTCGGCAGCCCGGATGTCCTTGACGTAATACAGCCCGTCGAGGTCACCACCCGGAACGCCGGGGTCCGCATATTCGAAGCCCGTCGCGATGACGAGTCGATCCCAAGTGACGGTGCCCTCCCCGGTAACCTGAATGGTCTTTGCGTTGAGGTCGATCCCGGTGACGGTGGTGCTGTAGTGGATGTCGATGCCAGCCCTGACGTAGTCCTCTTTCGCGGCGAGAAACAGACGCTGGAAGCTGTCGATCTCCTTACCGTGCACGAAGGGAATTCCGCAGGGGCTGTAGGCGATGTCCTCGAACGAGGTATAGACGACGACTTCGTTCTGAGGGTTCGCGGCCTTCGCGCCGCCGGCAGCGCCGGTGCCGGCCGCCCCCCCGCCGATGATCACCGTCTTCATGGGCACCCCGCCACTTCTTCAGCTATTCGCGAGCAACTCGCCATGTCGACTATGCGACGTATTCGTCTACTATACTTAACGAAAGTGGGTAGTCAAGGAATGAGGCAGTTCTGATGGCCCGTCGTGCATCGCCGGCCAGCGATACTTCTGCTCTCCCTGCGGAGCAGCCGCCGGAGCGGCACGTCGAGCAGATCGTCGCAGACATCGGCCCGCGCCTGAAGGAGTTGCGCAGTGAGCTCGGCCTGTCGCTGCAGCAGATGAGCGCGATCGCCGAGGTGAGCGCGGCGTCGATCCACAAGATCGAACGCGGCGACATGGTCCCGACGATCACGACGCTGCTCAAGCTCGCGTCGGCGTTCCGCCGGCCGCTGTCCGAGCTGATCGACGAGCGCCCGGTCGACACGAACGCGGTGTGGCACACCCCGAACGGTGCGGGTCAGCCCTCGTCCTTCGGCCAGGGTGGCGAGGCACTGCAGATCTCCGGACCGGCCACCCGGTTCAAGGCATTCGCTCAGGCCGTCCAGCTGCCGGCCGGCGCCAGCGGCGGACTCCCCCAGCAGCGCGCCGGCGAAGCACTGCTGTTCGTGCTGGCCGGCACGGTCGACGTCACTGTCGAATCGCAGCATTTCGCGCTGCGCAAGCACGACGCATTGCACGTGCTCACCGATCGAATGGTGCGCTGGGTGAATGCCGGTCGCGGCACCACCTCGATGCTGTGGGTCAACCTCACCCATCAGTAGTGGCGGGCGGGCCGACCAAGTCTCCGGTTAGGCCAGCCTCCGGTCGAGGGCTCGCATGGCCTCAGCGAAGCACTCGACCGGCGCTGTGGCGACGCCCGCGCCGATCTGGCCTATGCCCGCGCTGACGTGCAGCACGCCCGTGTTCACCTTCGGGGTGATGCCCAGCTCGACGATGTTGCGGACGTCGACACCCACCGGCGTGCCGCGGAAGTCCATCGTGGGCAGCTTGAACCGGGTGCTCGGGCCGGCGCAAATCTCAATCATCTGTTCGGTCGCCTTGCGGGCGTCGGCCATCGTGCCGCCGAGAAAGGCCGCCACGGCGGGCGATCCCGCCGCCGCCGGACCGCCGAGGCCGACAAGTTCGAGCACCGCGCTGTCACCGATGTCCTTGGCCGCGGTCTCCGGCCCGTAGCCCGGGTAATAGAGCGCATCACCGACTGGCGGCGCCTCGGTGACGTACCAGTGGTCATGCCCGGCGAGCTTGACGCCGAACGTGGTGCCGTTGCGCGCCATGGTGGTGACGATGCTCGAGCTCGGCACCCGCTCGGCCCACAACGTGAGCGATTTCGCCCCCGCCATCACCAGGTTCAGGAAGAACAGATGGTTCCCGGACAGGTAGACGCCGAACTCATGCCCCTTGGTGCCGACGTGATCGATGATGTGCGGCAACAGGTTTCGGATGAACAGGTTCGTCGTCGCCTGTGTCCGCATGTGGATGTCGTCGCCCATCGCGATGCCCTGGCTGGCCAATGCCATCACGTCGATCGGGCCGCTGGCCTCAACGACGCTTCGCAGCACCGGCCCCGCCACCTCGCGCAGGAACCGCAGCCGCTGGATCGCGGCGTCGGTCTCGCGCCCGAACCAGGCGACCTCGCCCGGGCCCTGGTTCAGCGGGGCGAACGCACGGGTGCCGCCGTCCTCGTTGTCGACCACCCACACCGGCATGGACGGGCCGACGGCACTGGCCATCGGCACCACCGCGCTGTGCTCGTTCGCCGGTTGCAGGATCACCTCGCCGTCGGCGAGCAACCGGTCGGCGCCGGCGACGTCCTCGGACCAGCCCTCGGCGACGACCGCGGCGCGCATCGAGCGGCGCAGCGGGTCGCACACGTCGGTCCACGTGATCGCCGGCCCGCAGTGCAGAAGCGTGCGGTCGTCGACGTCCGGCACGACATCGCGCACAGTACCGACCGAGGTGAGCATCGGCACGCCGGTATCGAGCCGGCGGAAAACCTCGGCGTTGGCCGCCGATACAGCGTCGTGGTGCACGCCGTGCAGCCGCGCGAGCGAGCCGACGGTGGCCAGGTCGCCGTCGGCTGGGATGCGCCAGTCGACCTGCATGACCGGACAGCCCTGCTCCGCAACCGATTCGGCGAACAGGGAGAGCCCGATGTTGACCACCTCGACCTCGTTCGGCAGGTCGACGATCGGCTCGCTCGCGGTCACGATTTCTCCTCATCGAAGGTGGCACCGCCCGCGACGACCGCTACGGCGCGGCGGAGCAGTGCACTCTCGGCGGTGTCGAAACGCTCCAGCCGCTCGGCCACCTGACGGCCCAGGTCGCCGGCCTGGGCGCAGGACTTGGCGACGGCTTCGGCGAACGCCTCGGGCGCGGCGCCGCCGGTCGCGGTGCGGGTGGCGACGACGCTCGAAGCGCTGAGCACGTGCGCGATCTCGTCGTCGGTGACACCCCAGTGCGTACGAGTCTGTGCGAACGCGGCTTCCTCGACCATCGCCGCGGTGATCGCACGGCCCGGGATGCCGGCGCGGCTCGCATCGCGCACGACGTTGCCGACCACCACGTATGCGGTGCGGTAATCGATGTGCCTGCTCACGGTCAGGTACTCGGCGAGGTCGGTCGCCTGCGCGTAGCCGCGGTCCAGTTCGGCACGCATCCGGTCGGGGTGCACCTCGAGGGTTCGCACGACGCCGCTCATCAGCTCGGTAACACGCAGCGACAGATCGAGCGCCCGCGGCACCTCGCCGTACGCGAAGATGAAGTTGTCACTGCGCGCGGACGGGCTTTTGGTGACGGCGAGGAAGCCGGACATCCGGCCGATCAGCACGCCGGACGCGCCGCGCACGATCGACAGCGAATACGGGTTGCGTTTCTGCGGCATGAGCACGCTGGACCGGCTGAACGAGTCGTCGAGGTCGACGAAGTCGAACTCCGCGGAGGAGAAGATCTCGAGGTCCTCGGCGAGCTTGCTCTGATTGGACGCGATGCTGGTGGTCGTGGCGAGCACGGCGATCAGGTCGTCGACCCGCCACATCGCATCGCGGGTGTGCATGATGACCGAGTCGAAGCCGAGCAGGTCGGCGAGGTGGCTGCGGTCGTCCTGAAGCCGCGTCCCGTTCACGCATCCGGCGCCGCCCGGGCTTGCGTTGATGTTGCGCAGTTCGCCCAGCAACCGCTCGGCATCGCGCAGCGCCGGCTGTGCGAACGAGAGCAGGTAGTGCCCGAACGTGGACGGCTGCGCCTGCTGCAGGTAGGTCTGGTCGGCCATCAGGGTGTCGGCGTGTTCGCGCGCCCGACCGCACAACTCGCCCGCGAAGCGCACGACCGCGTCGGCGAGTTCGGCTACCTGGCGGCGGATGCCGAGGCGCAGCGCCACACGCGCCGCCTCGCGCCTGGGTCGTCCGGCGTGCAGCCAGCCGGCCATGTCGCCGAGCCGCTCGGCGAAGTAGTGCTCGCGCGAGTTGTACGGTTCGCCGAGCTCCGGGTCGTAGCGGAAGTCGGCCGCGTCGGTCTCGACCAGGTCGAGCAGCAGCGCGAGCAGCGCTCGTTCGGCATCCGCCGGGATGATCCCGCGCCGTGACAGGTCGAGCACATGCGCGATGTCCGCGAGGTTGAGCCCGTCATGCAGGTGCGCCGCGTCGTCGCTCTCGATCTGGAAGCCCGACCGCACCAGTTCCGGTGCGGCCCGACCGACCGGCGTACCGGCGACGCGAACCCGCTCAGCCATCGCGCTCCTCCACATCGAACAGTCCGGACACCGCGGCAAGCGTGCCCCCGGTATGCCAGAAAACGGTTGCCCGGTCACGGTTTTCGGTCGCGTGCCGCACCGCCACCTCGAGCGCCCTTGCCGTGTAACTGGCCTCGATCAGCAGGCCCTCATGGCGATACGCGGTCAGCGCCAGCTCGCGCTGAGCGGCGCTCATCACCCCGTGCGGCAAGTCGGTCGCATCGACGAGGGTGAGGCCGGATAGGTCGGGCGCCGCGCCGCCGCGCAGCCGGGCGCATCCGGTGGTGAGCTCGGCGAGGTGATCGGTCAGTTCGGCGATCGGACGGCTGACCGAGACGCCGATCAGCCGCCACGACGCCGCGAGCTCGGCGCGTCCGACAAGCAGTCCGGCGCACGAACCACCCGACCCGAGGGCACACACCACGGTCGCGTAGGCAATCCCCGCGACCGCGAGCTGATCGGTGATCTCGCCGGCGGCATCGGCGAATCCCATTGCACCGACCGGGGTCGAGCCGCCGCGGGGCACCGCGTAGGGCGTGCGGCCGGACGCGGCCAGCTTGTCGGCGTGCGTGCGGATCGCATCGTCGATGCCGCTGCCGCCGGCCTGCACCCAGACGATCGCCGCACCGGACGACCGGGCCAGTCGGAGGTTGGCGCTGAATTCCGGTGTGCCAGAGGCCGTTGCGATGACGAGCACGCAGGCGAGCCCGGCTGCCCGTGCGGCGGCTGCGGCCGCGGCGCAGAAGTTCGAATCGGCGCGGCCGCCGGTGACGAACACGTCGCTGCCTGCGCGCAGCGCCCCTGCGACGAGGTACTGCAGCGGACGGGTCTTGTTGCCGGCCAGGCCGAAGCCGCTGAGGTCGTCGCGCTTCGCGTAGAGCGGACCGAGGTTCATGGCGCGCTCGATGCGATGCAGCCGGGTGAGCGGGGTGGGGAAAGCGCCCAGCGTGTAGGTCTCGACCATCGACTGTGTCATCGCCGATTCCGGCGTGCGCGCGACAAGACAACGTCGACCATCGCCGCCGCCGAGCCGGTGCGCGGCCGCGAAAGCCATTGGCCCACCTCGGCTGGCGAGAGATCCTGTGAGGCGACGGCATGCACTGCCGTCACGACCTGTTCCTCGATCGGCGTGCTGTAGT
>Ga0207693_10000898_pt1 | contig 26695 bp, 25 predicted proteins | sample LARL81metaG_FD_184347 | JGI IMG/M metagenome (GOLD analysis project Ga0207693, IMG submission 184347) | Corn, switchgrass and miscanthus rhizosphere microbial communities from Kellogg Biological Station, Michigan, USA - LAR L8-1 metaG... | ecosystem: Host-associated > Plants > Roots >... | reverse complement strand
GTCCACCCAACAAATCGTAGGCGAGGTAGAGGCTGCCTAACACATCGAGGCATGTACCCATAATGCTGACGGCTGCGACGGTATGGTGGTCCATCGAGCAACTAGGCTAACACTGATTCCATTGCTTTCCGCCAAAGCCGCTTCATTCATCTCTTGTAGTTTTCGCTGATGCCGAAAACATCGAGACCAGCCTGGTGTGCGAGGACAATCTCTTCCAGAGGATTCTTTCACCGGCTGTGAAGTTTTCAGATTTCAGCAAATGACGATAATGCGTACAGGGCTAGGCTGCTGCTGTTCGCGTGCTCCTGCGCTCTTCCGACTCAGCATCTTAGTCGGGGCTCGCAGGTTGGTTTACCTTCCGTAGGACTGGGCGATCTGACCGACGAGCTTGGCCCAGCCCATGTCCATGGCTCCGTAGACCTCGCCTGCCTCCGGTCGCGCATTGTCTTTGAGAATTTCCACCATCAAGGTCGTGTAGTCCGAGACGATGACGCCCGCCTGTAGCATGCGCAGGAGGCCAGCTTGCCGCTTGGTCTCGCTAAACGTTCCGGAGGCGTCAACCGCCACATAGGCGTCGAGCCCCTTTCCGACGGCTGTGATCGCCGGAAAAGCGGCGCAGACTTCGAGCGAGATGCCGGCGAAGATCAGCTTCTTGCGTTTTGTCGCCTCGATCGCACGAGCCACGCGTGGGTCGTCGAAGGCATTCACCGATGATCGATCGATGATTTCAATGCCTGGCAACGCGTCTACGAGTTCGGGGAATGTCGGCCCCCACATGCTGTCACGCGCCGTCGTGGTAACGACGATCGGCAGCTTCAGTGCCTTCGCAGCTTTGGCCAGCGCCACCACATTATGTTTGAGCTCGCCCGTGGAAATGTCACGGACGCCCGTCATGAGGCCAACCTGATGATCGACGAGGACGAGCGCTGCGTTTTGAGAAGTTAGCGGTTCGTAGGGATGGACTTGATTATTCATTGCAGTCTCCTTTTGAGTAACGCTGGTATCGATCAGCCACTGGCTACATCATTTATTTTCCTTTACGTTGCGTGTTATAATAAAACTCACGCGACGCCAATGTCAATGGCTTAACGCTGCGTTCCGTTAACATTAGTTCCATGAAGAAAAACGTCCTTTCCGCTGCGCGCAAAGGCAGGCCTCCGAGCGAGATGGCGGCATCGCACGCCGCTATCATGGATGCGGTCTATACCCTGCTTCAGGAAAAGTCAGTCCGCAACCTGACCATGGAGGCGGTCGCCAAGCGGGCTAAGGTCGGGAAACCCACCCTATATAAGTGGTGGCCGACCAAGGCAACTTTGGTGTTGGCCATGCTCTGCGAGCGGATGGCTCCCAACCTGGAGAAGGCTACGGTCCTGACCGCGGAAGCGTCTCTGCGCTTTCGGGTACGGCGGTTGATCGACGCCTTCAACGGACCGTTCGGCAAGATTGTGGCCGGGCTGATCGCCGAGGGCCAGAGCGAGCCGGCCATTCGTCAGGCATTTTTCGATCGATGGGTTAGTCCTCGACGGGCTGCCACCATTGCCGATCTGCAGCGCGGTAAGAATGCAGGCGAGTTACGGTCGGATACGGAACCTGACCTGCTGAACGACGCGGTCTTTGGTGCGATCTATTACCGCTTTTTATTGGGCTTAGGCCCATTTACCAGACGGTTCGGCGAAGAGTTGGTCGAGCAAGCCATCCGTGGGCATCGCTCAGGAAATGCCCGGAATTGATGGATAAGACCACCGAAAACTATGGTAAGAACGCTGACAGAGCGCAGTTTTAAGAGCTGTCGCGGCATAGTACTGGACACTTAATACTTATCCGGCTAAAAGCGACCGTGCGCCGATTACGCACGGATGTGGCCACGAGAATTGTTTAGCTGCGAGCACGGGAAGCGTGCAGTCGTACGGGAACTGGCAAAGCACGGCAAATGCCAACTTTTTGTTTTCTTTGTTGCGTTCCTTTATCACGGATCGAGAATGTAAAATGCACTGACGCACGAAAGCTTTTGCAATACGTGAAATACTTTACTGTTCACGCATACATTACGGAGAGAAACTGCTGCTGATGCGGGATCCGAACAACCACCTCGGCCCAAATGGCGTCTGATAAGCAGGCAACTCCGGGGGGAGGAGCCACCAAAAGGAAATGCCCCACGAATCGAATCTGGGGCATTTTTCATTTGCTTTCAAAGTGATTCTTGATCGTATCGAAGTCACTCGGGATCGACAGGCGAACGAGCCGCACCACGCGACGAATTGTGCACGCTGGATAGGTTGCGCAGAGGGAAAAAGTCGAAGAGCGTAAGATGGGGACATGCTAGTAATCGTTAGCTTGAGCCGTCTGGTCACCGACAAACTCATAATCCGAGTAAACAAGCCCCAACATGACTCGAATGACGAACAAGAATACTCTTCTTCGCAAGACGCACAGATTGTGCTGGCAAGTTTTGGGATCAGCGAAGAAGTAATAAACTCCCACGTTGAATTGCTTGTGCAGATGGGTGTAAACGAGCGTTTGACATTTTCTCCAATGGACGTTCCACAAGACGATCTGCGAAAGCGTGGATTTCGATTGCAATCGCCAGCCCCCCTCTCGTCTTAGTCTAAAGGCGAGCAAGCAACCACATTAGTCAGTACAGCGTCTCAAAAGGAGCTTGTGGTCGGGAAAGCTGGAACTGCCCGTCAAGCAAGCCGTTCCATTTGTGTCCTGTTCGGCGCGGGTGGCAGAAATGAACAAAGGTCTACAGAATCTTTGGAACGATCAACAGGGTCAGGACATCGCCGAGTATGCGGTAATACTGGCGGTCATCTTGGCGCTTGTGGTCGGCACGATTCGATTGGTAGGCAGCAACGCCAACAATGCATTCTCTTCCGTGGCAAGCTCAGTCAACTAGGGCCCATCATTCCGGGGTAGTCCCGAAAGGTGTACAGCATGGACGAAATAAATCGGGGCAAATACAGGTGCGCCGCATTGTTGATCGTTATGTTTGCCGTTTTAGTGACCTTGCTATCCTATGTATTCGTGCAGGCGACACACCGTGCCGACCCTAATGCACAGCCTCATGCGCCCCTGCATGATTCGAAATGACAACGGGCAGCAACCTCGTTCCAAATAGCCGGGAGCGGGACTGTCGTCGCGGCGCAGTTACATGAAGTCGTGCTTGCTGGCGATTTGGAGCCTCGTGTCTCGGTAGAAGTACAAAGAACACTGTATGCGATCTGCTTACTCGATATCGTTTGCGCGGCACTATAACCAGTGACGCGGAATCCAGTGGCTCACTTCGTCTTTGCTTTGTAACGACACACAACAACTCATTCAACGGATTCGCGAGAAGAAGCGCGGCAACAGGTTTAGGGAAACGATCTTCGTGTGTTTTGGTTCTAATCTCAGTGCGTCGCTATGCAAATTGTGCCCGGTGGAAAACGTTTTACAAAAATGTGGCGTTGTCGTGGTCTCAACAATTACCGACACTTTTGTGGGACAGTACCTCCTATAATTGCGTGTCCTCACGATGACGACAAAGATGATTACCTTTCTCAGAGCTCACAAGCGCATGACGGTAATCATTTTCTCGTGGGTTGTTTTTTGCTGTTTCTTCATCATTCCCAACTGGCACGAGGGGCCTGAGCCGTTATATTTCCTGGTCTTCTCCATAGGCTTCGTGACGCTGATTTCCGCCCAACTTTTCTGGATCGGCGGCGTCCTCGCGCTTGGGAAACGATTCATTAGCGGGAAGCCGCAGCGCGTCTGGCTCGCGATTATCGTGATCGTTGTCTATGCGCTCTTCTTGGCGCACAACTTCGGCGTTGGGGACAGACTGCTCGGGGGCGACTCGACCCATTTAACGATCCGCAGGCTTGTGATTGACGGGATTTGGTCGTCCTGGCTGGTAGGGTCGTGGGTGGGCTTCGGCTTGGTGATGGTTTTTTGGACGGTAGACCGCATGACGCGCACCGCAACGTGGGTTTACCACAAAGCGCGCAATGCTGCGTCGAGCCACGCCCCCGTTCCCATACCAGGTGTCACAGCTTCCGATCCGCCCTCGCCCGACCGCCGCCGGTTGCTGGAGCGGACCGCCGCAGCCCTGAGCGCCGCACCATTTGTGGCCGCGGGCTACGGACTACTCTACGGCCGATTTAACGTGGAAGTCACTCGCCACCGCATCCGGCTAGCGCGCCTACCCAAAGCGTTCGAGGGTTTTCACATCGCCCAGCTGTCAGACATCCACATCAGCCCCTTCATGCCTGCGAGCGAGATTCGCCGCTGCGTCACACTCGTCAATGAGCTGAAAGCTGACCTGGTTGTGCTGACCGGAGACTATTTGGCTGATGATCGACAAGCGCAAGGCGAAGTAGTTCAAGCACTCGCCGGTCTTCGTGCGCCCTACGGGGTTTTCGGTTGCCTCGGAAACCACGAGATCTATACAGAGACCGAGGATTCCATCACGCGACTTTTTGCCGCGGAGGGGATTCGCATCTTGCGTCAAGAGCGGGTGCCGATCCAATCGCGCGGCGAAATGTTGAACCTGATTGGCATTGATTACCAGAGCCTGCGATTCTCCACCGATCATTCTGGACACGACGTTGATCAGTATCTCGCGGGGAACGAACGGCTGGTAATGCCGGAGGTGGTCAACATCCTTCTCAGCCACAATCCCAACACCTTTGATCGTGCTGCTGAGTTGGGCATCGACTTGACCTTGGCCGGGCACACCCACGGCGGCGAGTTCGAGTTCATCCATCGCGGCGTCTCCCTCACCCGAATAGAAACTCGCTACATCAGCGGATGGTTCGAGAAACCCGGCGGGCAGCTCTACGTCAACCGCGGCATAGGCACCACCGGTTTCCCTATCCGGTTCAGTTCTCGGCCCGAAATTACTGTCTTTGAGTTGGTGCCCCGAATCTAGGATAGGGGAGGTTTATAACTTCCAACGTCACATCTCAGGTTTGCTTTCTCGTAACTGATGACATAATCGCGATTACACTCATCGCTGGATTTATTGGTATAGCTGATCTCTTTGTCACTACCCGAGGTCGGAACGCGGCAGAACATAGATCTGGTGTTGCTCGGCGACCGCTCTAGCCAAAACCTCTTCGATGTGATGGCCACCCTCAAAGCGACCCGCCCAAACCTGCGCATTATCGTAATCGGCGCGGGCATCGAAGATGAAACCATTCTCAAGGTCATCGCTTTCGGGGCCAAGGGCTATGTAAACGCAGCGGCGTCGCCCACTGATTTCGTGCGTGCGATACGGGTCGTCAGCCAAGGCTCGGTTTGGGCTCCGCGCCGGGTTCTTTCCGTATTCATCGAACGCGTGAGTCAATCGCCCGGGCGCTTTTTTTCTGCCAACCGGACGGCCTTTACCACCCGCGAGAAAGAGGTTTTGGACTTGCTTGTGGGAGGTCGATCGAACCAGGAAATAGGCGCCGCATAGGCATCGAAGAGCGCACGGTGAAAGCCCACATTGCCAAGCTCATGCGCAAGGCTGGTGTACACAATCGCCTCGCGCTGTCGGTACATACCGTTTACACGTTCGCTGGTTTCCTCCTCGTCAAATCCAAACTGAATTTCAGTCGCACGCCAGCCTGCTTAGGATCGCCTGCGGGCGGGACGTTGGCCAGTTTTTACGCCTTCTTGTTGAAATAGCGTGACACGATGGTCCAAGCCTCGTCTGCGGGAAGGTTGGAAAATCTCTTCGTCAACAATTCCACAAGAGCTGGCTTGCTCAACTTCGGGTTGTCGAGCAGGAATCTCTCAATCGCTTGGACGTACTCGGGCATAGCGGCCCCTGAAAGCGTGAACTTGAGGTGGTAGTTAGCATGATATCGCCATTTCACGTATTGAGGGAGACGGATGCCTTGTTCGGGCGTCAATGAGCGTGGACCGCTGTTTAGGACAATCAGGTCCAGTACCTCCGTAATAGTGCCAATGAAGCCACTGAAAAGTAACCTAGTGTTTGCACGCAACTACGGGGACAAGGAGTGGAGGGCGCATGAGCAAACGCTTGTTGGCAATACTCGGACTGGTCGCCGCGCTAGGATTGGGCACGCCAGCACTGATGGCCGATCACGGGGACAAGGACAAACACCAGCACGGAAACAAGCACAGCGATTGGGACGACGAGCATGCATGGGAGCGCCGGGACGGGTATGAGTATCGCGTCTACTCCGATCGCGACGACCGTCCACCGGGATGGAACCACGGTAAAAAGACGGGGTGGGGCAATTGCGGACTGCCACCGGGCCAAGCCAAAAGATATGGATGCCGAACCTATGTATATCAGGAGCGTCCCGTTTACTACTACCAGGATGAGGTTGGGCGGATTATCGTTCGTCGCCCCATCGTCGAGGTCCACGGCAGCGTAACCATTCATTAGTCTCAGAGGGGTTCGAGGAATCATTACGGGACAGCGAAGATCAATATGATCCCATTGCGCGAAAAAGCGGTGCTGCTCTACCAGCGCGCTGCCCGTATACCTGTTAAAGCTCGCTTCATATTCGGGCTATTTTTGCTCGCAGCTGTGTTCTTGGCGATACACTCCGCGCTGACCGCTAAGGATGCCAGCCTGCACTTGAAACTGCAACACAGCTTCCGCAGCGCTCAGGTGTCGGTATGGGTGGACGGCGACCTTGCCTATGCGGGCAAAGTCACTGGCTCCATACGAAAGAAATTCGGTTTGATTCCCACCGATTCGGTACAGGGCAATTTGTCGCAAATAGTGCCAGTGCGTGCTGGCCAGCACAATATTCGTCTGCGAATTGAGCCTGATGACGCCGCGATGCAGGAAGACAGCATTAGCGGGGGCTTTTCCGATCACAGCGAACGTGATCTTGCTGTCTCCGCTCGGCGCAGCGGCATGTCGCTGTCTTGGCAAGGGACAGGCAGCGCTCCGGTCGAAACGTCCGTCAACTTTGATTGGATCTTGCCATACGCTGGCTCGCTCTTGCTGACAATCACCGGGTCCATCATGTCGGCACTTGCCGGATATGCGATCAAGGAACTGCCTTCGCGCCTCCGGTCTACATCCGACTCCGCACCCAAAACGGAGTCTCGGGAATCGGTTGGGGTATCCGCCGAATAGCAAGTGCACTCACAACCCAACCAGGAGCTCCCCCCGGAGACTCTAGAGACGTAGTTGATGACATAACGAGATCGGCCTCGCGACGACCCGAGTAGACTTTGTGGTGTCTAACCCAAAGGCTCGGAACGGAGGAGGCCGAGATGAAAATTGTAGGGTGCGATCTACCTGCAAAGCAACAACCCATTGCGATGGTGGAGGAAACGGGCGAGTTCACTGAGAAGACACTGAGCCATGAAGGCAATGAGGTGCGGGAGTTTTACGCTGGATTGGAAGGTCCGGTGGTGGTGGGTATCGAAGCCACCGGAGCCATGCAGTGGTTTTTGGAACTACTGGAAGGGTCGGGGATGGTGTGCCGGGTGGGTCATCCGGCGAGGATTCGGGCAGCCGAGACTCGCAAACAAAAGCATGATCGTCGAGATGCGCGGCTGATACTGGACCTGCTGACCAGGAAGGATGGCTTTCCTGAGATCTGGATGCCGTCGATCGAGCAGCGCGACTTACGAACCCTTCTGCGGGACTGACACCAATGGGTAAAATACGAACGCGAGTACAGAACACACTGCAAGCCATGGCGCTTAATCACGCACTGCGGCGAGGCCGGGGTTTGTGGACTGCAACCGGGCAGAAGGAACTGCAAGCCTTGTCTCTGCCCAGTTACACCAGTCAAAGGCGGGACGAACTGCTGCGCTTATACCTGCAATTGCAGCGGTCAGGTCCTCGAGACCACAACCGAGGACCTGACCCGAACGCAAACCTCAGAAGGAAATTCCGGTGTTCTGGTTAAAGATTTTCGTCTGTTCTGCCGTGAGTACCACAGGGCCCACGCAAGCTAACGCGTTATTAGGTGCCGAGAAGTTGGTGTACGGGTTCCAGGAGACTGTAATTCCATAGTCGCCCGAACTCATGTTCGTAACTACCCAGTCGAAGCTGTGCGCCGACAGCGTAGTTTCATTGAAGTCAAAAAAACAGGTTGAATCAGCCGTGTCGCTCGTACATGTGCTCAGCAAACTAAACAAGTTCGTGCTGATTTGTAGGAAGCGGTCGTCAAACGTGACCGGCGCGCTAGGCGTTACCGTGGGTAGGGCTTGCCCGCTAAGCGGGCTGACCGTGACCTGGAATTGCACGCCGGACTGCGAGGAAGCACTTACGGTTCCACCACCCGCTTTGCCGGAGAGGGAGAGGTTGGTCAACAGGCCAACTACGGCCGAGGGCCTGATTACCAACGCCACACTGTTGCCGCTGGACACCTTCATGGTTGTCTTGAGTGCGGTCTTTGGCGTGCCACCGCCAAGCGTCCCTCCGATATCCGTGCACGACAGTGTATCGGCGCTGAAGTTGAAACTCCCGCTGCTTTGGGCAAAGCTGAGCCCCGACCCGAACGTTACGATCAGGATTGATATAACCAAAAACGATACGAAACGATTCATCTGTTTTCTCCTGGATGCGAGTTGGTCGTTCTGTCATGCTCGGTTTGTCTGCTTTAGCTGGCACTTCGTTCATGGGAGTCCTCGAGGCTTCTAAGTTTCCGCATGAGCGTTGACGAGAGTGGTGAGAGGACTTTAGGCCGGGCCTCACGCGACGCCTAGATTACAGACGTGCACAGTAATCGTGCGCATGCGCATCTCGGAAACGTGCTTTTAGGTCATCCTTGGGATCAGTTACCTGGTCAAATAGGTTTGCTCGTCAAATGAAAACCTAACTCACGCCCAGCGTGGCAAGGACTGCTTTCGGCACGGCAGAGTCGACCAGTAATGCGGAATCAGATTGCAAAGGAATGGCGTGTCACACAGAAGTATCCGTGAGATCGCGCTGCACTGGAATTTCAAATACTGGATTGCTGCGAAAGATACCGGGCACGCCCAATTCATGACTCCTTGGAGGGTCTCTTGAGGAGGATCTGACGTTCACCCCAATGCCGAAGGAAAACGTATGGAGGACGTCCAGCTCGCACGGGCACGCGCAAAGCTCAGGCGGCTTATGAAGAGGGCGCTCGAAGGAGCGGCAATATCGTCCAATACCCAGGCGACTGTCCCCGGCGCCATCATTCTTCTGGGGCCTCCCCGAGCCAGGAAGGGAACCCAGGCGAAGCGGATTACGGCTGAATACTAAGGTTCCCCACCTGTCGACTGGCGACGTTCTTCGTAGCCATTTGGCGCGCGGACTGCACTGGGAGTGAAAGCCGGCGACATGATGAGTCGCGGTCAATTTGTTGTTTGCTTGATACGTTTCTTATTGCCTTGTCGCCCGATCGACTGTGCAAAAGGAATTCAGGGTGGGTTAGCCCCGCCAACCTGGCGACAGGATTTTACATTTATTTGACAAGCCCGCAGGCATCCTCTCCTGAATGGTTCACCTCGAAAACACGGCTCAGTATTTGGGACTTCCTTGATGAAAGGCGCTTTTGTCCGATTTCAGGCTTGCTCGAACCCGGATTTTCGAGAACCTCAGGAGGCAGATTATGAATCGGAACCCACACTCCGGCTGGGGCATTTCAGGGTACAGAGTTGGTCTCGTATTATTGCTGCTCATGGCCGGTTTGCCGGTCGCTGGCGCGCAGAATTCCTTTATTGGACCCTTGAATCTCGGCCCATCATTTTCGACGGTGCCGGCCATTGGTGACGTCAATCCTTACGGCATCGCTGTGGTTCCAATCACTACAGGGAACCTGGTTCAGGGCGACATCCTGATCAGCAACTTCAACAATTCCGCCAATCTACAAGGCACTGGGACCACGATCATGGAGATCTCTCCTGGAGGAGCCGTGCAGACATTTGCGGAAATAAACGGTAGCAGCCTTCCTGGTTCATGCCCCGGAGGAGTGGGCCTAACAACAGCGTTAGTGGCGTTGCAGGCGGGTTGGGTGATCGTGGGCAGTCTGCCAACCACCGACGGTACTGCCGCCACCGCGCAATCGGGCTGTCTACTGGTGCTGAACAGCACGGGTCAAGTGGTCGAAACATTCTCGGGCGGTCCGATCAATGGCCCGTGGGATGCCACCGTTCTCGATGGTGGCACGACCGCGGCGCTTTTCTTCACCAACGTGCTGAACGGGACGGTGGCCGCCAACGGCCGGGTCGTTCAGACGGCCACGGTTGTCCGCATGCTGCTTTCGGTTTCGACGACTTCGATGCCGCAAGTCGTTCTCACTACAATCATTGGTTCCGGATTTCCTGCGCGTACCGACCCCGCCGCTCTCGTGATCGGTCCGACCGGCTTGGCATTAAGCGCAAGTGGCGACCGCTTATACGTAAACGACAGTTTGAAGAATCGAATTTCCGTCATTACGAACCCGCTGGTTCGGTTTCGCAGTGCCGAGAAAGGTTTCACTTTGTCGCAAGGCAAGGCTTTGGTTGATCCCCTCGGCCTGACAATCGCTCCGAACGGCGACTTGATCGCCGCTAACGGTGGCAACGGAAATCTGGTCGAAGTGACGCCCAAGGGCCAGCAGATTGCCACCAAACAGGTTGACACGGGCGGCGGCCCGCCCCCGGGAGCTGGCGACTTGTTTGGCCTGGTAACAACATCGAATCAGATCTATTTTGTGGACGACGGCACCAATACGCTCAACGTGCTTCAGTAAACCCGGAAAGCGCGTCGAGGTCCGCACAAAAAAGGACCGACACTCAGAATGTCGGTCCGGAGTTATAACTGTGCTATGCATTCACGGCCTTTTTTCTGCCGAGTCTAATGTTCTCGTCTCTGGCCCGCTCCAGTTGTTCCGAGTCGGGGGCTAAGGCGTGGAAACAGATACGGGCTTTGTCTGAGAGTTCTCCCAGCTCTCGTCCAGTCCCGCGGCCCAGGAACTGTTCCCTGGCAAAGCGCTCTAAGGCTTCCCCAAACACCTCACACGCAGTCACAGGAGATGACTCCTCCGCTCGGCTCGAAGTCCCAGGCACGTCGGGGGGGATGATGAGTCCGCGCGTGTAGAGAAGACCGAGAGCATAGAAAAACTGAGCGGTCGCAGCAAGATGAGCTTGCTCTTTCACGTCTCCGTTTTCGTGCTCAAGGGCCGGAGCAACGGTCCGCAGAGCTTTGCCGCAGCGAAGCAATTCCGCACGGAGAAACTCTAGGAACTCGGGAGGCAGATAGTTGCCAGCCGTTTTACCAAAGCTAGAGGTGAAGTTCTCCGGCGAAAGGTACTCGGACACGCCGAATCCGGGGAAAACTGATGGGGACATTCCACGTGCGAACTCGGGTGAGAAGGACACAGAAGGCCCGGGGAAGAGGGGTCGGGGGAAAATACCTGCGTAGTACGGGTTCGCCTCGAAACCCGGAAACGCACCTCTATACACAGCGTGATTGTACGGAGGTTGATAGGCGGATGGATCAAACCATGGGAATGGCCTTTGCGGCATGCCCATGTCGATCGGGTTAAAGGTTTGCCAGGGCTGAAAGGGCGTCGAGAAATACGGATGCATAAGCTACTCCTTCTTTTATTTTTTAGTTGCCCTTGAGCTTACTGCGCGAGTGGAAACCTCTTCGCGGTAAGGCTTTTATGTGGGTTGAGATTTCGCCTTCAGGATTCGATCATCCAAGGCCTGCGGGTGTCGAGAATTCCTCAACTCAGGAGTTCCCACAGACACAACCATCGATTTATGTGCGTGAACTCAACTTACCTCCGCCACGATTTTGCACCATCCGGTGAAAGCTGTATTTGCGGGGAATGCCTGTGAAAATCTAGGCGCCGCTATTCCCATCAAGGATCAGATGACTACGAAGCCTCAACGAAATGAGCGACATGCCGATTTCATTTTCACAGATGCTAGCCGGGAATAAAGTTTTCCGGCATTTGATTGCGTAGACTCAAATGCGGACCTGAATTTCGCAGCCCGGCCTGGTGATTTGTCTGTCGGCTTTGGTCCTTATCTACAGGTAGGTGACTACAGGTAGGTTTTGTTAGAGGTCCTAAGTGGTTTACAACAGGCAGCCAAACAAAAATGCGTAGCGAGAGTACGAAGACTCATTCGCACAACGTGAAGGCCACGATGTCATTCTCTTGTGAAACCGACATTTTACGAGTCAACCTCTTCGACAAGTTCGAAAGAAAATAACTGCAAGATCATCAAACAATAGGTCGCAATCTCATGGCTTTTTCCAGTCAGTCAGGCCTTTCAACTCTTCGACGATTTCAATCAATCTTTGAAACCGTCGTTCATTGTCGGCTATAGCGGAACCGTATTTAGGACCACGCAAGTATGACCGGTTCTTTTCCGTAATCTCGGTTATTTCCTGCCTCAACGCTTTGATTCGCTCTGTGATGAGTCGCGGCATAGTAATTTAGGATACCTATCGTGTTATACGCGGAACATAGTCCGCGCTGTCGAGCAGAAGACTGATAAGTCCTAACATTCGTGAGCTTCTGGATCCAGCGAGTGGGAAGTCGACCTTGTGGACTTTCCCAAAGCCATCGGCTCTCTTCCACAAGTGTGGGCATCCCCCTGCTCATTACACAATTGGACGAAGTAGCCGCCGATATTGGCGAAGCAGGTCGGGATATCGCTGCCATTGGAACCGCCATGTTTCCATCTTGTAACCGGCTGATCAACATTGCCAGTGCTGCCACGAAGGGCGAATCATGAAATACATTGGCAACGTGTTGCCGCTTTCTGCCGCTCACTTAGAAGTATATTCTGTGGCCGCAGCTCAGTGACTCACACATCGGTGCCCGTCAACGTGTTGCTAACCCACCTGCCACCGGGAACGAACGCGGACGGAAATTTCTGGCATGGTGGGTATCTGCGCGATGAAGGATTTGGAGGAATGTACTGCCGTTTTAATGGACTATACGCCCTGGCCAGTATGAGGGTACCGTTGTGCGTATCATCCCTCACCTTCAGATGACGCACATTGTGGCAGTAGATGAGCTTGGCGTGATCGATCATGCTGACAAGGCTCCCGATCACGTCCCCGTCGCCGAATATCTGCGAAACCGCAAACAAGACGGGTGACATTCCGAGCGCAACCATGGCCAAGCCTACGAGCAGGCGGCCCACTCGAATCGAGATTGGCATCGTGAACCTCTTTATTCCCCTCATTCAACATGGGCAAATAGAACGGAGAATAGAAATATCGGTTTCATCTCTGTTTGGGTTCTTGCACTTTGAGAATCTGGTCTACCTCCGCGCCGGCGATTTGCTGGCGACTTCCGGATGGCCAGAGAACTTCGATATTTGCCCGCGTGGCCGCCCCGAGTCCAAAATGCAACCGTTTGTCACTGGACGAGAGATAACTTCCAGCCGTGGTGGCGAACCGCACTTGCCCGTTTACCTCCACGCGCGCTCCCAACCCATCGCGGTTGCTTCGGGTACCGCAAAGGCTGACGGTAATCCAGTGATTTCCATTTGCTTGGTTCATGAACACCTGCGGCGCGCCTCCGAGCACGGTCATGACCACGTCGACGTAGCCATCATGATTAATATCGCCGAACGCGGCCCCGCGTCCGGCGAGAGGAATATTCGTACCAGGATCTACCTGTTCGAAGCGGCCGCGGTGGTTCAGAGCCAGCAATGGAGGCTGCAAGTAACGGAGTCCAGGATCGAACTGCTCAACATTGTCGATCACATGACTCTGCGCGATGAATATGTCCTTCCAGCCGTCGTTATCGAAGTCCTCGAGGCCCATCCCCCATCCGGACACTGAGCCGGAAAGCAAGCCAAAACCTGTGCTCAGCGTCTGGTCTGAAAACACGCCGTTGCCTTCATTGCGAAACACGGGATACAGGCCCTTGGGAAGTTGGGTAAGCATGATATCCGGGCGGCCATCGTTGTCGTAATCTTGAAAAGTCACGCCCATCCCTGAAAGCATCTTGCCCTCGGAAGAAAGCGCCACTCCAGCATCAAGCGCCCGCTCAGTGAATGTGCCGTTGCCGTTGTTGTGAAGTAGGAATTGCTCGACGACATCATTGGCGACAAAAATGTCGGTGAGGCCATCGCCGTCATAATCCGCGAACGCTACCCCCAATCCGTGCCCTTTCAAGGCAGCTATGCCTGACCGTGTGCTGACGTCGTCAAAAGTTCCATCGCCACGGTTGTGGTACAGAAGATTCGAGGCTGCGGGAAACTCTCCCGGCTGACAGTAGGTATCTTTGTTCGCACCACAGGCTCTACTTCGTTTGAGATCCCAATCCAGATAGCGGGTCACGAAAAGATCCAGATTCCCATCGTTGTCGTAGTCGACGAACCCGGCTGAGGCGGACCAGCCTCCCCCCGCCACGCCGGCCTTAGCGGTCACGTCGGTGAAGGTTCCGTTACCGTTGTTGTGATAGAGGATGTTCTGGCCGTAATTGGTGACGAAAATGTCCTCGTTGCCGTCGTTGTCGTAATCTCCGATGGCGACTCCCATCCCGTAATTCCTTTCGCCGGCGTTTGCCAATCCGGCTTCCTGGGTCACATCGGTAAAACTCCCGTCTTTGTTTTGCCGATACAGACGGTTCCAATATTTGGGGTTACTTCGATCGAAACCGGCGACGCCACCGACCGCCGCGGTAGTGTCTCCCCCGTTTACCAAGAAAATATCGAGGAGACCATCATTGTTGTAGTCAAAGAGCGCAACACCACCTGGCATGGTTTCAATGAGGTACTTGTGCGGCGTTGGAGAGTTTTGAAGCCTGAAGTCCAAACCGCGTGGATGAACCGGATGAAGTATCGGCGACGTGGTAGAGGCTCCTAGGAGAGCGATGCCAGCGACGAAGCAGAGAACCCGCGATATCTGAGCGTACGATTTCACAATTCTGACCGCATAAGATTGGCGGCCACGAAGGTCTCGTTCGGAGGTTCCCTTCTTCCTCTGCGGGACCTGCTTTCGAATCCACACTCTACGGAGTTGCGATTATTTGCAGGTCGGTTTCCCCGCTTGCCGGCAAACTCAGAGTCAACACTTGCCCGGCGCTAAGCGATGAAGATAATGCCGAGTCAGCCTTACCATTCAGCAAAACCCTGGGTTTGCCTGAGTCCCACCCGAAAATCTGCACTTCGTAACTCTTCCACCAAGGTCGATAATTTCCTTCGGGCGCTCCCAAATGAATTCGCAGTCCCTCGGGGCTTGGCTGGCATGAAAACCTTAATCGCAGATACTCTCCCTTCTGGTAGTCCAGGGTTGTGCCGTCATCTTGGTACAACGTTCCAGCACAGTCGGGGCCGGGATAAACCCTTAGCGTCAGCGGCCCTTCTGGCTTCTCCTCTGTGCTCTGAGTCAAAGGCTGCATCGGAATAATTGATCCTGCACGAGCATATACCGGCAACACATCCAGATGAGGCTCGATTTTCTCGGAGCCGATCACCCGCGCGCCTGTCCAATAGTTGTACCAATCGCCCGGTGGCAGAATGACAGCATAGCTGTCCAGTTCGTCAGGATAGCGAAGTGGGGCCACCAGCAGGCTCGCACCAAACATGAATTGATTCGGAGCATCAAGGTCAAGAGGGTGCTGGTCTGGGGTGGCAGACGGAAACTCCAGGAAGAGCGGGCGAACAATGGGCAATCCAGTGCGCGACATCTCCTCGGCTGTGGTGTAGAGATAAGGAAGCAGACGGTAACGTTCCTCAATGTAGCGCCGTCGAATGGCTAGATGTTCGGGGCCATGCACCCACGGTTCCTGAGCCCCGGTTCCCTTGGCCGTGTGGTCGCGGTCAATCGGCTGAAAGGTTGCGAGCTCGATCCACTTAGTCAGCAAATCCGGTTGCGGGGTTCCGGCGAAACCACCGACATCAGCCCCAGCCATTCCAAATCCGCTCAGGCCGAGATTCAGCAGCATGGGTGTAGTGAGCCGAAGGTGGTTCCAGGTGCTGCTGTTGTCTCCCGTCCAGGTAGCGGCGAAGCGCTGCCCGCCCGCGTACGTAGCCCGGGTAAGCACAAAGGGACGTGAGTTTGGCGCCAGGTTCAGCAGGCCTTCATAGGTGGCGCGGGAATTTTCCATTCCATACACATTGTGAATCTCCAGGTGGCTTGCGGTACGTTCGGCGAACCCAGGCTCCTCAATGCGGTGCTGCGTCTCAACCGGCATTGTTTTCGAAGGAGAGAGGAACACTGACGGTTCATTCATGTCGTTCCAGAAGCCGGACACGCCTTCCGAAACAAACTTGCCATAAAGTCGGCCCCACCAGCCGCGCGAACTCTTCTGCGTGAAATCAGGAAAAACAGACGGGCCCGGCCACACATTCCCTACATAGAGAGAACCATCGGGGTTTTTAAGGAAATGATCTCCGGCCATTCCGCTCTGGTATGGCCCGTAATCGATGTTTGGGCCGTACGCGATATGCAGGTCAGTGATAGTCACCAGTCGGAAATGTTGCTTCCGAAGGTCCCTTACCATCTCTGTAAAATTTGGGAATTTCTGAGAGTCCACCGTAAAGGGCCTATTTTTCTGCTGGTAATCGATGTCCATATAAAGCACGTCCGAAGGAATCTTGAGTGCCCGCAGCTTGGACGCAATCTCTCGAAGTTGATCCTCGGTCTCGTAGCTATATCTTGATTGCTGGTAGCCAAGCGACCACAGCGGCGGCAAAGGCGCAAGGCCGGTGAGCCAGGAATATGCCTTGACTACACTCTTCGGATCGGGGCCATAAACAATGTAATAGTCGACCGGACCGCCGCTGGCTCCGAAAGAATATATCTCGCGTGACTCCTTCCCAAAATCGAAGCTGCTGAACCATGTGTTGTCCAGCAAGACGCCGACATACCTGCCTCCTCGCTCAGCGAGGAAGAATGGGATACTCTTATAAATAGGGTCGGTGGATTCCTGAAATTCATAAGTATCCGTGTTCCAGAGCACAAAGGACTGACCTCGCCGATCGAGCGGCCCCACTTTGTCACCCAAGCCGAAGTAATGCTCGTCGGCAGGCATTTGCTTGTAAAGCCGAAACGTCCGGTCATGAAATGTTACCGGCCATCCGGCAGCGTCTTCCTGCAATATGTTCCCGTCCAGGTCTGATACCGATAAGCGGAGATCGCTACGCGCAATCTTCACTCGTAGGCTACGAGTGCGGAACCCCACCGCATCCACGTCAGCTTCAGACGTTATCGAAACCGAACTCCGGCGAGAGTTAGCCAGCACGGCCCATGATGCGTCCTCGGGAAGTTGTCCATTCACGCCGATCCGTATGCGCACGACATCATCCCGCAAAGCTCGTACATCTAAAATCGCTGAGCCACTTTTCACTTGCACGCCATTGGGTAACAAAACAGCCGCAGAAAAGACATTGAGCACCAACGGAGATGGCACCGGGTAAGGTTGGGGCGTAGGGTCAAGAGCAAAAGCTCTGATTGCAAGCACTGCTAAGCAAACGATCCCAGGGCTGATTCGTGCGCAGACACTATGACTCATGATTTTATAGTCGTCCCGGATTTAATGGATTCTCACAAAATCGCCCCGCAGGCACTATTTGCTGCCCTGCGGGGTCGGGGGGCGGGACCTGACTGTCTCTCCTAGTCAGTTACCAGTAGAACTTCAAAGCTGCCTGAACATCCCTCGATGGATAGGCCTGGCTTATCTTGCCAAAGGTGCTGTGGAGTAGATCGCTTGGGTTGTAATCGGACAGGTTTTGGTCCGGAGCGAAGAAATTCGGGTGGTTGAATGCGTTGAACATTTCTAACCGGAACTGCAACCGCTTCGCTTCGCTGAAACTCCACCACTTTTGAATCCCCATGTCCCAGTTAATGTAATGTGGCGAACGGAGGTTACCAAAGGTGCGAGGAGCATTCCCGAATGTCAACGCTTGAGCATTCGTGAAAGCTGCCCCGTCGATCCAGTTGTTGATGTTTTGGTTTGATGGCTTGGGGTCACCAATCACGTCCGGACGTGAACTGGCGCCAAATTGGCCCATTTGGTCTGAAGCCGGTGAGATAGAGAGCGGGAATCCACTCTTTGCAGTGAAGATACCCGTCAGCTGCCATCCGCCGAGGATCTGGTTGACCGGGCCACTCCATTGCCCTCCTGCCAACTTGCCTTTACCCACCGGCAGTTCGTAGATGTAGTTTACGACCAGGCTGTGTGGAATATCACTGACATCCACGGACCGATCGCGACCGATATTGTAGACATCGCGCACCTTGCTGGCACTACCCGGGAATGCCCAACCGGATGCTCCTTGCACGTCGTCTATGAATTTGGAGAAGGTGTACGACACGTTTATGTTAAGCCCAGCGTGCCAGCGATGGGTGTAGGTGGCTTGTAGAGCGTTGTAGCTTGAGTTTCCAACCGGCGCACCTGCTTCAGTCACATCGCAGTATTCCGGGTAGGGTCTTAGTAACTGCTGCTGCGGCACTGTCGGCGCATTAAGACCACAGTTACCGGCCGTAATGTGCCCGAAGAACGGGTTTGGTACATTAGCGGTCAGCGCCGGTCCCAGAGCAAGATCGGTATCGGGAAGCTGGTTCACGTTAATAAACTGCGAAAGAGCATGTACCCCGTGATTGCCGAAGTACGTGATATCGATCAAGTCGTTGTTGGTGAGCTCGTATTGCAATCCACCCATCCATTGCTGTACATAAGATGAGGGACGGTTGCGATCGACGGCTGGATTTATACCGGTACCTATACCAGTCAATGCTCCCAAACTATTTCCCGAGACCGGGACTTGGCCGTTGGGAAACGCGTTGCTCAAGGGATCCGCAGGGGTAACTCCATCGGGCAGAGTGGTCACCCAGGGAGTCGGCTGCGAAAATCCAAGGTTCGGTCCCTGGTTGTACCAGTTCGGCAAGAAGAAGACCCCATACCCTGACCGGAATACGAGTTTTGGCATGACTTGATAAGCGAACCCTACTCGGGGCGCAAAATTCTTATATTGCGTTCGGTAGAGACTGCGGTTGTCGCTGCTGTTGTAGGCCACGGCTCCACGGACCGTTCCGAGAGACGTGGAACCTATCGCAGCATTGATGGGATTGGCCGCCTGGAAGTCAAAATACTGTTGAGCGTTGAACCGCTCGGTAGGCGCACCCTGAATTTCATACCGCAATCCTAGATTCAAAGTCAGCTTGCGGGTCGCCTTCCAGTCATCCTGCAAGTACCATCCCAACCACTTCTTATTCATGGCGGGGAACTGGGTGAAGCCGGTCGCTTGTCCTGGAGCAGAGTTGGCTCCGTTCACTGACCCGCCAAATCCCAACAGGAATGAGGCAAATCCTGAGCCTGTGCCAGCAGTGAGGTCCTTCTGATTGTTAGGATCCGATGATCCGGTGATCGACGAGGTGTTGGCAGTTGGGAAGGCTAGAGTGGTTACCTTGAAATGCCCACCATTGAGGTCATTGGAAATCCCCATGAAACCAAATGCCAAGGTGTGCCTCGACACGACCTTCGTAAAGTCAACCGTTGGCGTATAGATCACGCGGGGAACCGTATAGTTGTCCAGTCCTGAGCGGGGCCCGAGGTTTACTACTCCCTCAGGGACGATTTGGGGAAACTGCGGAGAAATCGCATCGATAAAGCTCGGCAACCCAAGGGTGGAAGCTTTGAATCCGAAACTCTGCAATTGCGACTCCTCAATCCAGCGGGTGACCCCAAAATTTGCGCTCATAGTGAGTGTGGGGCTAAACACATGCACTAGACCTACGTCGGCATTCCAGCGGTTATTCGGGTTTGTCGCCCCCGGCCCAGCCGGGTCTGAACCGCCGAAATACGTAGGTATGTTCACCTTGCTCTCATACTTATAAGACCAGCGGCCGAACAGTCGCGTGTTATCGGTGAAGTTGTGGTCGATGCGGACAGAATATTCATCCGAATGAGACTCAGCCGCCGCGGATGCGCCCCAATTGAACGCCCCTGATTGATTAGAGGCCGGCCAAAAATTCCCATTGGCGATATTGGCGGCAACAGCGTCCCACCTGCCTTGGGGGACAATATTGCCCGCAAAAGGATCCCGAACAAAGCCGCTAGTAACTGCGGTAAGTCCGGTTACTGTATCTACCTGGCCCGCGGTGACGGTACGGGTGGTGTAAGGGTCGGTGACCTGGCCAGCGAGAATCGGCCTGCCCAACGCGTCGGTTGCGATCTGTGCTCCGAGTTGCGCAGAGAAGTCTCCCTGCAGTTGAGCCGCAGTCGGTACTACACCTTGGATCGTCGTGGGTGTAGCGCTTCGTAGCCCTTCGTAGTATCCGAAGAAGAAGGTCTTGTTCTTCCAGATAGGACCACCGATCGTAGCCCCAAACTGGTTGCGATGAAAAAGAGGCTTTTCGCCCTGATTGAAGAAGTTCTTAGAGTCCAAGGCGCTGTTGCGATAGAAATCATAGAAGTTGCCGTGGAGCTTGTTGGTGCCGGTCTTGCCGACAACGTTAATCACGTTTCCACTGCTCCACCCATACTGAGCGGTGAAAGCATTGGTCTGGATTTTGAACTCCTGCACCGCATCAACCGCGGGGACGTACATTACGCCGCCCCAGTCCGCCGCGGTGTCCCACGCTCCATCGACCAGATAGGCCGCTGTGTTGAAAAAGGTGCCCCCAAAATTAAGGAAGGAAATGTCCTGGTCAGCTTGACCTGAAATCCCGTTGCCGCCTACGATCTGGAACTCGGCCGTATTGTTGACCGATGAATTTAAGGTCGCCAGTCCAAAAACATTGCGCAGGTTGAGAGGAAGTTCAACCACTTGACGCGCAGTGATGTCGGAAGAGATATTGGCATTGTCGACGTTGAGCAGAGGGGCTTGAGTGGTGACGGTGATCTCCTCCGCCATTGCCCCAGGGGTAAGCGTAATCGGCTGCCGAGCGCTTTGACCGGCCGCCAAAACAATTCCATCCTGGCGATAGATCTTAAAACCATTTGCCTCGACCTGCAGAGTGTAGGTGCCCGCAGAAAGTAGGGAAAAGACATACTCTCCCGTATTGTTAGTTGTGAAGATGCGCGAGAAGCCCCGCTCCGGCGCCGTCAGTGTAATTTTTGCACCCGAGAGAACGGCACCCGAACTATCGGATAACGTGCCACTCAAGGTAGCAGTAATTGTTTGTTGGGCAAGGAGCAGTGAACTGAAAAGCAGAGTCAACCCGATTGCGATGGCCGCAAATTTTGCAACTCGCACGTGAGTCTTCGTTTGCATCGTGGCACGCCTCCCTCAAGTCGTGCGACTTATACGAAAGGGGAAGAACCGCTTTCAACCTTCTTTCGGAAAATGATTAGGTTAAGAGGCAATATCAGAATGAAGACGCTGAGAACAAAGAGGTTTGTACACAGTCTGCGCGGGTTCTGGAGTCAGCGTTTTACCGATAAGGGGGAGGAAAGGAGGGGATGAGATGGCTTTTGGTTGACAGTCTTCATTGAAGTTTGGATACTAGTTGGCTGTCGACGGTGGTAACGACCTTTGTGTCTCTGGAATCGAAGACGGAACCGCTTTATACGGAACAAGAAAAAACGACAGTAAACGAGCAACTAGATCGGATATTGGCCAGTCCGGCCTTTAGCAGCAGCAAACGTTATCCCAGCTTTCTAAGATTCGTCACTAGCCACGCGTTGGAGGCTCGACACGACCTCCTAAAAGAACGTACGTTGGGTATCGAAGTATTCGGGAGAGATCCCGATTACGATACAGCCGCCGATCCGATCGTTCGCGTCACAGCTGCGGAGATCAGAAAACGAATCGAACAGTACTATCTGGAGCCCGGTCACCAGGGAGAGCTCCGTTTTTCGCTTCCGTCCGGCTCCTATATCCCTCTGTTCTCCACCCCGTCGGAGGTCGCCCCTCTGTCGGCAGTACCAAGCCCCGCTGTGGCGCCCGAAGTTCAGATTCAATCGCAAGCGAAGAAAAGTCACCGTCCATTCCTAATTGTTGTTGCTGCTGCCGGATCGTTGATCCTGATTGTGGTCGCTTTTGTGTTCTGGCGTCAGTCGGACAATAAAGCCTTCAAGGAATTTTGGCGCCCGATGCTAACCGCGAACGAGCCTGTCTTGTTGTGCGTCGCAGACCAGAACCAGTTTTCCACCATAACCCTGCGCGATGCCGCGAACCCATCTCGCCAGACCACCATCAATGACACCATGGTTACCATCATCATTGACGACGTGGTTCCGCTGGTAAATGTCGGAGGTGTTTTGCAGTCTAACGGAAAAACTTACAGACTGAAGAGCGAAAGCTCGACAACTTTGACAGATCTGCGAGGCGGGCCGACTCTTCTGATTGGCGCCTATGACAACAGCTGGACGTTGAGAGAAACCGCCAATCTCCGGTTTCATTTCGCAAACAATCCCGAGATGACTCGTTTCTGGATTGAGGATCGTGCCAATCCCACGAAGCTCGACTGGACCATTGATCGGACAGAGCAACAGAAGGGCGTATACAAAGATTTTGCTTTAGTTGCGCGGTTTCTAGATCCTAACACGGACCAGTTTGTCATCGTCGCGGCCGGAATCGCTCGCGGGGGCACTGTTGCCGCAGGCGAATTCTTGGTGGACTCAAACCAGATCAAGCAAATGACAAGGAATGCACCCAAAGACTGGTCTAAGATGAACATGGAACTCGTTCTCGAGACACAGGTTATTGAGGGGCGTTCCGGACCACCTCGACTGTTAGCAGCGCATTTTTGGTAGGCCTGAGGAACAGCAAACGCAATCTGTTAGGAGAAAACAGCGTACCAGACATTAGTTCAGTTTGCAGGCGCCGTTTGAAGGAAAAACTCCGCCCTGTAATTCTGGGTAGTCTGTCGGCGGTTCTTTGTCTTTCCCAAATCTCTCCCAGCACACCGTCTACATCTCATACTGAAGGTACCAGCGGGCAAGCATCTCCGACCCTTTCGCCTTCTTCTCCCGAGAAGATTGCCGGAACGGCGGCCTCGGGTGCGTCCTTCACGGCTCAAGTGCACTTTCGCGATGTCGGTACGCAGGCAGGGCTGACAACCGTCCCGCACTCTTCCTCCGTTCGGCGCTATATGTTGGAAACGATGGGTGGCGGCGGTATCGCTCTGTTCGATTGCGACAATGATGGCAAGTTGGACATGGCTGTCGTGAATGACTCCACCATAGACCAGTATCTTCATGGAGGCGACCCGATGGTCACCCTCTACCATCAGGACACGACTTCCGGACAGGACCACTTCACCGATGTGACGCAATCCGCCGGGCTGACGACGCGCGGCTGGGGGATGGGGATTGCCGTGGGAGACTTTGACAATGATGGTTTGCCCGATTTGTATGTAACCGGGTACGGACACAACGTGCTTTATCATAATCTGGGCGGCTGCAAGTTCGAGGATGTTACGAAAAAAGCCGGCCTGGAAGTCGGCGGTTTTAGTGTTGGGGCCGCCTGGGCGGACTACGATCGGGATGGACATATTGATCTGTTCGTTGCCCGCTATGTTGAGACTGACCCGCGTCACTTGCCTGCACCCAACCCGTCGGCAACCGGCTACCGTTCTGTCATCTTCCAGATACCCGACTCGGTGACCGGCGAAACCGACTTCCTGTTCCGCAATCGCGGAGATGGCACTTTCGAGGATGTATCCCAGAAGGCAGGCGTTGCCGACTCCCAAAAGCTACACGGAATGGGTGTGGAATGGGCAGACTACGACAACGACGGCTGGCCCGATCTCCTCGTAACCAACGATGCGGGCGTGAACTACCTGTATCACAACAAGCATGACGGCACATTTGAGGAAGTAGGGGACGCTGCGGGAACCAGTTTAGGGCCGGATGGTCAAGTGTTCGGCAACATGGCAGCTGACTTTGGGGACTTTGACCGGGATGGAAAGCTGGACCTGGTTGTGACGCGATATTCGAATCAATCCGCAGGTCTTTTTTGGAATGGCGGCCAAGACTTTATGGACATCGCCGCGAAGGCGAAAGTCGCTTTCCCTACGTTTGCTCCCGTGAAGTGGGGCACAGGGTTTGGCGATTTTGACAATGACGGCTGGCCCGACATCCTTATTGCCAACGGGAACTTCTCATCATTGATCGACAAACTTCCGCACGAACCAAAATACCGGGAACCACTTCAGTTGTTCCGAAACCTGGGGAACCGGACCTTTGAAGAGATTGCAGATTCCGCCGGACTCAACGACGGACCCCTCCAGTCGCGCCGTGGGACCGCCTTTGGAGACATCAATAATGATGGCAACCTGGACGTCGTGGTTTTCAATGCCGCTGCTCCGCCTTCGCTCTTTATCAACGAAACGCACAGCACCAACCACAGTGTTCTGTTCCGTCTGATCGGCACCAAAAGCAATCGTGCGGCAATTGGAGCACGTGTCACAGTCTTCACCGCAGGAATGACTCAAATTGACGAGGTTCGGGGCGGAGGTGGTTACCTTTCGACCAATGACACGCGCCTGCATTTCGGCCTGGGGAGCGAAGCGATCATTCAGAAAGTAACAGTGCAATGGCCGAGCGGATTGACGCAGGAGTTCCGCAACGTGGTGGCCGATGCTATTTATGAACTTGTCGAAAAACAGGAGATCAAGAAAGCACTCACGCTGCCTGCCCACAAGGAATAAATCCGGATCGCGATAAGCGGTTAGTTCTGCAAAACCCTTCGCCTTTAAAGTGCGCCACGCAACTCTGGCAGACTAAGGTGAGGTGGGCTTCGCTGGCTGAAGGCGGCGAAACTCCTGCATTTCCTGAGCAGCGAGTTCGGTTTTACCTTGTTTTCTGTGAATGCCGGCCAGGACAAAATAAGCTGTGCCGGCAAGCTGTGTGTCTTTCTCTATTGCAATGACGCGGTTCAACGCCTGCTCAGCCTGCTTGGGATTGCTGACCGCAGATGCCTTTCCCAAAGCGTAAAGGGTCTCCGGCATGTCCGGGCGCAACCTGTCGGAGCGCCGCAATTCCTCGGCTGCGCCTTCCATTTTCCCCTCTTCTAACAAGGCCCTGCCAAGCCGATAGGCAGCCTCCGCGCTTCCGGGTTGCAGTTCAGCTTCTTCGCGAAATTGTTGCTCCGCCTTCTCCCAATCGGAGTTTGATCCGTAGATTTCTCCGAGTTCGAGCCTTAGCCCGGGCAAATCGGGGCGCGATTGCAAAGCTTTTTCGTATTCCGCGATCGCTTCAGGGTACATTTTCGCCTGATAGAGGGTTTGTCCCTTAGCTTGGTGTGCGCGAGCGGAATCCGGGAAGGCCTGGAGGAGCTTATCGAGAGATTGCGATGACATTTCAGCACCGGCACGGGACAGGTAGTAAAGAAGGTCGGGATCGTCCGGGCTCTTGGTCGCAGCCGTTTGTAGATTCGTCACCGCTTCCGCAGGCTGGCCCATTTGGAGTTGCGCAATTCCCAGAGCGCCATATTCATGAGTAATCGTCAGATGAGGAATGGCTTCGGAGACATAGCCTTCCGTCAGAAGCGCGTACCCAAGCAATTGATGCACGGGAGCAGAGTCGGGCGACAATTCAGCGGCACGCTTCAAGGGAGGAATGGCCGAGGCGTAGTCGCGCTTTTTCATATAGGCGTCACCCAGCCTAAAAAAGACAACGCCAGCGGAAGGGGCCAGATTGGCAGCCTGACGAAACTCGGCAATTGCGTGGTCGAGGTCACGGCGATTTTCCGCATCAACGCCGGATTGCAGTAGTGTAAGCACTTCGGGTGGCACAGTCGGCTGCGCCGTCTGTGCCTGCATGAACAAACACACCAATATCCAGGCGTGAATCATAGATTCTCCGGTTCCTCATCATTGCGAACGCAGCAGTCGGACTTGGCGATGAGCTGAACGCAAGTAACGCAGCCATCGCGTCTCACCCAATTTTAGGATATCCCGTCTACCACGGTCTGCAGGAAGAATCGGCACGACTGCGGAAGGATCATAGAGTTCTGCTCGCCGACTAAAAAGTCGGCCTAACTCCAACAAGTGTCTTTCGGCTCAAATGGCCGCACGCTATTGACTTCATCGGCTTTGACCTGGATGCCGGAGTGCGGAAAGGAATCCGCATTTGATAAGGTGAGACACCGGTATTCGAACCGCCCCCTTTAATTTGGACGTAATCAATCCGCCACGTCGGGTTCCTTCTTCTTGTTGCCCTTGCCCACGAGCTTCTTGCCCAACTTCCCTACTCCCCTTGCGCTTCCTCTACCGATCTTGGCCGCGCCCTTTCCCGTGCCGACTCCGACATCCTTGGCCGCGCCACCCGCACCTTTGCCCAGATCAGCGCCAGCCTCGCCCGGGTGCAAGGTAACGAGATCGCCAGCGGCTCCCAAGGCCACCAGAACAGGCTCCTGGAAAAGCTGTGGCTGGCCGTTCGCCCCTTTGGGAACGTGCGAGGTGATCCGCTTCAGAACGAATTCCGGATCAGATTCCTCACCGCGCCCTCGCCAATGCCCGCCAAACCATTGAAAACGACTAGCGAAGCCCCGCGATCGGAAGAGGGATAGTAGAGATTCGAAATGGCTGCCGCTGAGAAGTGGCCGAGCACGTTCGAGTAATTCGGCTTCCGCCGCCCATCATCGCCCCTGGCGATCACTGCGGCAGATATCGCGTACAGCGCGCGCGATCGGATACCACCCTTCCCCTTGTAGAAGTAGCGTGGATCTTGATGAAGATTGAAGAGTAAACAGCTCTGCCCAGCAGGACGCCGGATAAGTGATTCGCGAACGCAGCGCCACATCGCTTTCCATATCCTTCTATTCCGCCACCATACGCCGGGAAGGTGTCCCTATATTGCTGCGCACCCGCAATTCCTGCCACGGTTAAGAAGGAAACCGGATCGACGATTGAACG
>Ga0207693_10000897_pt1 | contig 26699 bp, 29 predicted proteins | sample LARL81metaG_FD_184347 | JGI IMG/M metagenome (GOLD analysis project Ga0207693, IMG submission 184347) | Corn, switchgrass and miscanthus rhizosphere microbial communities from Kellogg Biological Station, Michigan, USA - LAR L8-1 metaG... | ecosystem: Host-associated > Plants > Roots >... | reverse complement strand
CGGGATCTTGTGCCGCCGCGGGCTTTTACACCGACACCTCCGGCCACCGGCAGGGGCTGCTGGCGAGCCTGGCGGACGGCACCTGGACGGCGGTCACGGCGCCCACCTCCGGCCTGAACCCAGGGCCGTGGACGAACCCAGGCCTGCTTTTCACGTCACTGTCCTGCCCGGCCGCGGGCTCGTGCTTCGCCGTCGGTGGTTACGTTGCCGTTCCCGACAAGGCGGACGCGCTGATCGCTACCCTGGCGGGCGGCGCCTGGTCGGCCGTCACGGCACCATTGACCGGCCTGAACCCGCCCGCGAGCAGCAACGCCGTCAATCTGGCCCGTCTGGACGCGGTGTCCTGCCCGGCCGCAGGTAGCTGTACAGCCGTGGGGGAGTACCAGGACACGGGCAACAACAGGGACGGGTTCGCCGAGACGCTGTCCGGTGACACCTGGTCGCCGGCCACCATCCCGATGACCGGCCTGGTGCCCACCGGGCTGTCCGTCGGCTCCTTCACCGGCCTCTCGTGCCCGTCGGCGGGCACCTGCACCGCCACCGGCACCTACCAGGACGCCTCCGGGCAGACCGCCGCCTCCGGGATCGAGCACGGGCTGCTCGAAAACCTGGCGGCCGGGACCTGGACGGCGACGGCGGCGCCCACCGTCGCCCTGGAACCACCGCAGATCTACGCCACGGACCCGACGCAGATTCCCTCCGATGAGCCGGTGACGCCGGACAACGTGGCCTGCGCGGCGGCCGGCTCGTGTGTCGCGGTGGGCTATTACACCGACCCGGCCAAGAGCCTCGACGGACTGATCGAAACGCTCAGCAACGTGCCCGTTCCCGCACCTGGTTACTGGATCGTGACCACCGGTGCGAACGTGTACCAGTTCAACGCGCCCGCCTACAGCACGACGGCGGCCAGCGGGACCGTCGGCATCGCCGCCGATGGCCCCGGTTTCCAGCTCACGACCAGCAAGGGCGCGGTCGCAAGCTACAACGCGCCCAACTACGGATCGCACGCCGGCACGCTGAAGGCGCCGGTGGTCGGCATCGCGGTCAGCCCGGCGACCGGCGGGTACTACCTGACGACCAGCGCGGGCAACGCGTTCCCGTACAACGCGCCGTTCTACGGCTCGAAGGCCGGGCATACGCTCCCATCACCGGTGGTGGGTATCGCCACCGACGGCGGCGGCTACCTGCTGGTCACCAAGGCGGGCAACGTTTACGCCTTCAACACGCCGTTCTACGGGTCCAAGGCCGGGCACGGGCTGCCCGCGCCGATCGTCGGCATCACCGCCGACCCGGCGACCGGCGGCTACTGGCTGGCCACCAGCGCGGGCAACGTGTACTCGTTCAACGCGCCGTTCTATGGCTCGGAAGCGGGCAAAAGCCTGCCCGGCCCGATCACCGGCATCGTCGCCGACGGGACCGGCTACCTCCTGGCCGGCAAGGACGGGAGCGTCTACAACTTCAACACCCCGTCCTACGGCTCCAAGGCCGGACAGAAACTGCCGTCCCCGGTGATCGGCATCACCGCGGCGGGCTAACCGGGGCCTGGCCCGGCCCGCTCACGGGCCAGGTCCTCCCAGGTCCTGCCGCTGCGCACGCTCGCGGGGCGCTCGGCGGCGATGTCCGACCCGTCCCGCGCGTGCTCGTCACGGACCTTGACCAGCACCCAGCGCCGCGGCCCGGTGCGGGTCAGCGCGAACCCGCCGGCCAGCTTGCTGCCATGCGCCACGAACGACAGGTGCCCCGGCTCGTCCCTGGTGATCTCGGCCGGGCCCTCGTCCCAGATGATCACCGCCCCGGTGCCGCGCCGGGCATCGGGGTACACGCCCTCGAACTCACCGGCCTCCAGCGAGTGGTCCTCGACCGGCACGGCCAGCCGCCGGACCGCCGGGTCGAGTGACGGCCCCTTGGGCACGGCCCACGAGCGCAGCACGGTGCCGGCCTGGACCCGCAGGTCGAAGTGCAGCGTCGTCGCGTCGTGAAGTTGCACCACGAACCGGGACGCCACCTGCCTGACCCTACCGCCCGCGCACGACCTGAGCTTTTGTCTGCATGGGACGGCACCGGCTGGACGATCCAGCCGGCCCCTTTCCAATCGGCGTGCCGCATAACCTCGCGGCCCGCTCCGGCGTCATAGTCAGCAACGGGGTTGCGGCAGCTCCCATAATCCTTGGTGGGAGACGGTCTTCCTGCGATCGGGCGACGGCGGTGGCACATGGTGTTCGGCAACGTATCTGGGCAGGTCCGGTGGACGAGCGCAGCGGTCCTGGCCCTGTGCCTGGCCGTGGCGGCGGCCACGCCGGCGGTCGCGGCGGGCCAGGCAGGCCCGCCGCGGCCGCCCGGCCTGGCGTGGTCCCCGAGCCCGGCCGGCATCCGGGGCCCGGCCCACGCTCCCGCCCGGCCGGCGTTCCCGGCCGGCCTGTGGCGGCCGGCTGACGGGCCAGGAACCTGGGGGCCGCTCAAGGCACCAGCCGGCGCCGCGGCCAGCTCCCAGGCCGGGGCCGCGGCGCCGGGCGGCCCGTGGCGGCTCCAGCGCAGCCCCAACCCGGTCGCGCACAACGCCATGCTGGTGGCCGACTCCTGCACAGGGCCGGGCGCCTGCGTAGCAGTAGGCGGCTATGAGAACAGGGCCGGGACCCAGGTTGCCCTGGCGGAGGCGCGCTCCGGCACCGGGTGGCGGATTCAGCGTGCCCCGGTTCCGGCCGGAGCGGTGCTGAGCAACCTGTTCGGCGTGTCCTGCACCGCGGCGGACGCCTGCATCGCGGTGGGCTACTACACTGACGCCGCCCTGCATATCCGGCCGCTGGCGGAGCGATGGAACGGCACAAGCTGGGCCATCCAGCCCGTGCCCGGCCCGGCGGGCTTCCCCGAGGCCGGGTTCTTCGCGATCTCCTGCGCCTCGGCGCAGGCCTGCACCGCGGTGGGCGCCAGATCAAGCAGCGCCGGTGCCACCACGCCGCTGGCGGAGCGGTGGAACGGCACAAGCTGGGCGATCCAGCCCGTCTCCGGCTCGGCGGGGTCGCTGGCGAGCGAACTCCTCGCGGTGTCCTGCCCCACGGCGACCGCCTGCACCGCCGGGGGAAGCGAGATCAACAGCGCCCAGACGCCGGTGCCGCTGGCGGAGGGCTGGAACGGCACGAAGTGGAGAGTCCAGCCCGTGCCCAGCCCGGCCGGGGCGATCGGTGCCGGGTTCAGCGGGCTGTCATGCAGTTCGCCGGCCGCCTGTACCGCGGCGGGAAGCTACGGCAACCGCAGCGGCGCCACGGTGCTGCTCGCCGAGGCCTGGAACGGCACGAAGTGGCGCATCCAGGCCACCCCCAGCCCGGCCGGATCTACCGGCAGCGAGTTCCTCGCGGTGTCGTGTTCCGCGCCGGCCGCGTGCACGGCGGTCGGCGCCACCACGATCAGCACGCCCGGCGGCCAGGGTGCCTCCGGTGGCGGCAGCATGACCGTGTCGCTGGCGGAGCGGTGGAACGGCACGAGCTGGCGGATCCAGGCCACGCCCAACCCGGGCCGGTCCGTCGGCACCGGGCTCGCGGGGGTGTCCTGCAGCGCCACCACGGCCTGCACGGCCGCCGGAAGCTACGACACCACCAGCCACCTCGCGCGGGCGACGGCGGCGGCCTGGGGCGGCAGGAACTGGCACCGCCAGGCCACGCCCAGCCTGGCCGGCGCGTCGGTCAGCAGCGGCCTGGTCGGGCTGTCGTGCGCATCGGCCCGCGCCTGCACCGCCGCCGGGTTCGGCACGGACACCGCGGGTGAGAGCACGACGCTGACCGAACGCTGGGATGGTACCCGCTGGCGGATCCAGCCTTCCCCGGTCCCGGCCGGCGCGGTGTCGGCCACCTTGACCGGTGTCTCGTGCCCGACGCCGCGCACCTGCACGGCCGTTGGCGAGTACTTCAGCGCCGGGCAGCGGGAACTGGCACTGGCGGAGCAGTGGAGCGGCGGCCAGTGGCGGCTGCAGGCCTTCCCCCGCCCCCCGGCCACCGCGCATGGCAGCCAGTTGTCCGGGGTGTCCTGCCCCGCGGCGGGCAACTGCTTCGCGACCGGCTGGTACTTCACCAAATCAGGCACGGCAGCGTTCACCGCGGCCTGGAACGGCACCCGCTGGCAGGTCCAGCCAGCGCCCGGCCCGGCCCGCGCGGGCCACCTGCCCGGGATCTCGTGCACCTCACCGAGCGCCTGTGTCGCCGTCGGCGATCACGGCACGGTGGTCTGGAACGGCACAAGCTGGCGGTACGCGGCCGTGGCCGCACCCGCCGGGGCGGAGGCCCTCGCGCTCAACGGGGTGTCGTGCACCTCCGCCAGCGCGTGCGCCGCGGTCGGCTCCTACTTCAGCACGGTCGGCGGGCCGCTGACGCTGGCCGAGACGTGGAACGGCACCGCCTGGCGGTTCCGGCCCAGCCCCAACCCCGCCACCCAGGGCCGCAACCAGCTCAACACGGTGTCCTGTACCGCGCAGTCGGCCTGCACCGCGGTCGGTGTCGAGGCGGCCAGCGACTTCAGCCCGCCGGGGGCGTTCGCCGAGACCTGGGACGGCACCAGGTGGCGGCTGCAGCCGGTCCCGGCCCCGGCCGGCGCCGTGCTGACCGAACTGTTCGGCGTGTCCTGCCCGGTGCCCGGCTCCTGCACCGCGGTGGGCGAGACGGCCGGGCAGTCGAACATCGGCGTGACGCTGGCCATGACCACCGCCGGAAGCTGACGCTCAGGCCGGGCCGGGGCCGGGAGGGAAGCCCGCTGCCGCGTCCCTGGTCACCCGTGCCGCGTTGAGCAGCCCGGCGAGCATGACGTAGTGCCCGGCCAGCATGGTGAACTCGATCAGCGCGGCGTCGTCATAGGTTTGCGCCAGCGTGTCCCAGGTGGCCTGGCTCACCGTGTGGTCGTGCACCAGTTCGCCGGTGCCGCGCAGCACCGCGGCGTCGTGCCCGCTCCACCGGGCGGCCGATGGGTCGCGCACGTCGGCGACCTCGTCATCGGTGAGGCCGGCCCGGGCGCCGATCCGCACATGATGGCCCCACTCGTACTCGCAGCCGCACAGCCAGGCGGTGCGCAGGATCACCAGTTCCCTGTCGCGCGGCGGCAGCGTGCCGCCGAGCAGCAGCCGGGAGCCCAGCGGCAGCCAGTCGCGCAGCAGCACGGGGTGGCGGGCGAGGGTCAGGAACAGGTTCGGCGCTGGCCTGGGCGGCCGGCCCAGCGTGTCCAGCAGCGACTGGAGTTCTTCCGGGTTGCCCTGCGCCGGGGCCGGGGCGATGCGCGGCGCGGCGTCGCCGGGCGCCGGGCCGCTATCCCCGGGCATCGTCATGCCTGGAGAGCGTACCGTCTGCCGGGCCGGGCAGCCGCTCCGCGCGCAGCAGCGTTACCCGAGCTGGCTACTCGCGAGTAACGTGGGATCCGCCCTAAATTACCGCGCAGTAAGGCGGTGCGGAAGAGGCCTGGCAGCTACCGGGGAGAAACCATGACTGACGCGGTGAAGCCGTTCGGGAACAAGCTGGTCGTGGTGACGGGTGCCGGAAGCGGGATCGGCCGGGCGACCGCGCTGGGGTTCGCCGCCAACGGCGCCCGGGTCGTCGCCGCCGACCTGAACCTGGCAGCCGTCACCTCGGTCAGCGAACTGATCCGCGGGCGCGGCGGTGCGGCGCACGCGCGGCAGGTGGATGTCGCGGTCGCGGCCGACATGGAGCGGTTCGCCAACTGGGTGCGCACCGAGGTGGGCGTCCCGGACGTGGTGGTGAACAACGCGGGGATCGCCATCGTGGGCCCGCTGCTCGCGCACACCGAGGAGGACTGGCAGCGGATCGTCGGCGTCAACCTGCTCGGCGTGGCCCGCGGCTGCCGGCTCTTCGGCGCGCAGATGGCCGAGCGGGGGACCGGCGGTCACCTGGTGAACATCGCCTCGGCCGCCGCGTTCGCGCCGTCGGCCTCTCTGCCGGCGTACGCGACCACGAAGGCGGCGGTGCGGATGCTCAGCGAATGCCTGCGCGCCGAACTGGCCGGCGCCGGCATCGGGGTGACCGCGATCTGCCCGGGGTTCACCAGCACGCCCATCGCCCGGTCCGCCCGCTACGTCGGCGCTCCGGCAGGCGCGGCGGACGAGGTGCGCGAGAACGCCGTCCGTGCCCTGCGCCGCCGCCGGTTCCCGCCGGAGAAGGTCGCCCTGGCGGTGATGCGCGCCGTGCTCCGCGACCAGCCGGTGGTACCGGTGAACGCCGAGGCCAGGGTGCTCTATGCGCTGTCCAGGCTGGCCCCGGGCTCGCTGCGGGCGCTGGCCAGGCTCGAGGCGAAGCGCTCGCCGGTGCGCGCGGCCGCTAGCGGTTCGACTCCGGTGCCGAGCCGCTGACCTCCCGGACCCGGCCGTTGTCGTCGTCCACGATGAGCAGGTTCCCGGTGCCGTCCACCCCGGTCGCGGCGGGGTAGTTCAGCCTGGCGCCGGTGGCCGGGCCGCTGTCGCCGAGGAAGCCCCCCGGCCGCTCCCGGCCACGGTGGCGACGTCACCCGCGGCCACGGCCTCGCCGTAGTACGTCCCCGAGGTGGCCGCCACCAGCCGTACCCGCGAGTTGAGAGTGTCGGAAATGAGCAGGTTCCCCGCGCCGTCGACGGACACCCCCTGCGGGTCCCGCAGTTCGGCCGAGGTGGCGGGCCCGCCGTCCCCTCCGTATCCGTAGCTGCCGTTGCCGGCCACGGTGTAGATGTCCCCCGCGATCATGGCGATCCCGTAGAACGCGCCGGAGATGGCCGCGATCATCCGGACCCGGTTGTTCAGGTTGTCCGCGACGAGCACGTTCTGGTGCTGGTCCAGGGCGAGCCCGCCGAGCAGGCCAAGCCGCGCCCTGGTGGCAAGGCCGCCGTCCCCGCCGTAGCCGGTCACCATGCCCACCCCGGCGATGGCCTTCTCCCAGGTCGACGTGTCGCTGAACTGCCGGACGACGCCCTGCACGTCGCTCACGTACACCGAGCCGTCCGGCGCCGTGGCCACCCAGTTCGCTTCCTGCGCCACGTTGTGGACCAGGCCCCGGCCGGGCCCGCCGGCCACGGTGGAGATGATCCCGGGCGTGGCCGCCCCCTCGGCCGGTGGCGTTCCGGACACGATCGCCGCTATGGCCACCGCCGCGGGCAGCATCACTGCGAACAGGCCGCGCGCACGCGCTCTCATCCCAGCTCCCGTCCCCTACGTAGCGTTACTCCTTCGCTCCGTATTGTTATAACAGCGTTTCCGCGGGTCGGCAGGTTCTCCGGCGCATCTCCCCGCCGAGGTGCGGAAACGGGCCGGACCGCGGTCGCCGCCGGCGCGGCCCACGGGCCCGTCCGCTGCGCTAACCGACGAGTGTCAGGTAGGCGAGACTGCCCAGGCCGGCCACGATGCAGTAGATGCCGAACGGGGTGAGCGTGCGGGTCTGCAGGTACTTGACAAGGAACCGGACGGAGAAGTAAGCCCCCAGGCCCGCCAGCAGGCTCCCGACCAGGATCTGGCCGCCGATCCCGGCGCCTGCCTTGCCGAACAGCTCGGGCAGCTTGAGCACCCCGGCGGCGAGGATGGCGGGCGTGGCGAGCAGGAACGCGAACCGGCCGGCGTCCTCACGGGACAGCCCGCGGGTCATGCCCGCGACCATGGTCACCCCGTCCCTGCTGATGCCCGCTATCAGGGCGAGGCATTGCGCCGAGCCGATGAGCATGGCCTGGGGGTAGCTGAGGCTGGCCAGCCGGCCGTCGGACATGGCGACCGCGGCATGCTCGCGCTGGCGTTCGGCGCGGGCACTGGCCGAATGCCGGCCCACGGCCAGCTCGGCATATTCCCGCTGCCGCACGGTCTCCTCGTCGGCCTCGCGAGAGGCATCCCGCCGGAAGCGCTCCCCGGCGATCAGGATGAGGCCGTTGACGGTCAGGAACACCGCGGCGAGCTTCGGCTGGCCGAACACGGTCTGGAAGGTCTTCTGCAGCGCCAGGCCCGCGATGCCGACGGGTATCGTGCCCAGCACGATCATCCAGGCGAGCCGCTCGTCGGCGGTGTACACCTCGCGGTAGCGGATCGAGGTGATCAGGCCGCGGATGATCCTGACCCAGTCCCGCCAGAAGTAGATGAGCAGGGCCGCCGCGGTGGCCACGTGCAGCCCGACGATGAAGGCCAGATAGGGCGATGACTCCGCGGCGACGTTCAGGTTCTGCGCCCACTGACCGCCGATCACCGCGGGGATGAGCACGGCATGGCCGAGGCTGGAGATCGGGAACAGCTCGGAGACGCCCTGGACCAGGCCGACGACCGCAGCTTGCAGGTAGGTCAGATCTGTCATGCCAGTCCTTCGCCGTGAGCTGGGAAGCTGCCGGGTCCGCCCCGGATACGCTGCGCCGGCCGAGGTGGGGTGGCATACTCGGACTCGCCGGTGTTCTACAGGTACTGTAGAACATTTACAGAATTTGTAGATGCAAATCGGGTAAAGGAGGCGCCGTGCACGAGCCAGCGCCCCGGCTGCCCGCGGAGCCGGGCGCGCCCACCGAGCCGCCGCGGCGCCCCGCAGGGGCGCTGGAGGCCGAGGTGATGGCCGTGCTGCGGGCCGCGGACACGCCGCTGACCCCCGGCCAGGTCCGCGAGCGCCTCGCCATCCGGCCGAGCGGTGAGCTGTCCTACAGCACGGTGGTCACCATCGTGTCCCGGCTGCATGCCAAGGGCCTGCTGGCCCGCGAGCGCGCCGGGCGGGGGTTCGCCTACACGCCGGTAGACCCGGCAAGCCTAGCGGCCGGGCAGATGAGCCGCGCACTGGATGCCGGCGTGGACCACGGCGCCGTGCTGACCAGGTTCGTGTCCGGCCTCTCCGGCCGGGACGCGCGCCTGCTGCGCGGGCTGCTGGCCGGCGGCGACGGCCAGGACCGGGGGTAGCCAGGTGCGGCTGCTTGTGTACCTGCCGTTGCTGATCCCCGTGCTCGCGGCCGCCGCGGCCAGGCCGCTCGCCGCCCGGCTGGAACCACGGGAAGCCACCTGGCTGCTCACCGGGGCCGCGGTGATCCTGGCCGGGTGCAGCACGGTGGCGCTGGCGCTGCTCGCGGCCTCCGCCGCCGCCCGCGTGCCGGCCATGGCCTCGCTGGGGCACTATTCCCAGAGCGTGGTGCACCGTGCCGATCCCACCCCCGCCGTCACCGGCACGGTGGCCGCCGTGGTGCTGACCGTGGCCGCGGTGGCCGTCGCGGTCGCGTTCCGGCATCGCGCCCGCGCCCTGGCCGAGTCCTACCGGCGCGCCGCCCGCCTGCACGACGACGGCACGATCGTGGTCGTCCGCGGCGCAGCCATCGAGGCGTACGCCCTGCCCGGCTGGCCGGGCCGGATCGTGGTCTCCGGCCGGCTGCTCGAGGCACTGGACGAGCCGGGCCGCGCGGCGCTGCTCGCGCACGAGCGCGCCCACCTCGCGGGCAGGCACCACCTCTTCACCACGGTGGCGCACCTGGCCGCCGCGGCCAACCCGATCCTTGTGCCGCTTGCCCGCACGGTGGACTACACCGTGGAGCGCTGGGCCGACGAGCACGCCGCCCGGGTCACCGGCGACCGCCGCCTGGTGGCGCTCACCATCGGCCGGGTGGCCATGATGGCGACCCCGGCCCGGCTGCCGGCGGCCTCCCTCGGCATGGTCCGGGCCGGCGCCCGGCGGGTCTCGGTGGCCTGGGCCGGGCCGGTGCCCCGCCGGGTGGCCGCCCTGCTCGGCCCGCCGCCGCGGTCGCGGGTCCTGCTGCTGGCCGTCGCGGTGGTTGTCGTCGTGCTCACCGGAGCATGCGCGCTGCAGGCCGCCAGGGACCTGCACGCGCTGCTCGAGCTTGCCCGCGCGGGCCGCTGAACCTGCCCCGGATCAGCGCCCGGCGGCCTGCGAGTGGGCCAGCTCGCTCTGGTGTGGCCGCGGCTGAACGGCGCCGGTGGCCGGCGGGGGCACCCGCAGCTCGCCGAAGCGGACCATGGCCACGCCGGCCAGGATGAACCCGCCGCCGAGGAACTGCACCGGGGTGGGCAACTGGCCCAGCAGCAGCCAGGCGAACAGGATCGCGAAGAGGACCTCGGCCATGCCGATGAACGACGCGAGCCTGGCCCCGAGCCGCCGGGCGGCGCCGATGCCCGCGATGTAGGAGATCACCGCGGCCACCAGCGACAGCCCGAGCACCGGCACGATCCAGCTCACCTGGTGGCCGAAGACGTGCACGTCCGCAACGCTGGCGGTCAGCGGCAGCAGCCCGGTCCCGGCCATCGCGGCCAGGGTGGCCGTGCCGACGCACATCCCTGCCCACGTCATCACCAGGGGCGGCAGCGGTTCCCGCGCGTCGCCGGCCGAGAGCACGAAGAAAGTCGCCAGGCCCACGGCGCCACCCAGCGCCCAGAACACCCCGGCCGGGCTGATCCCGGCACTGCCGGCCAGGTTGAGCACCATGGCCAGCCCGGCGAGCGCCGCGATGCCCCCGATGATGGTCAGCCGGCGCGGCCGCTGGCCGTGCCGCAGCCACAGCCAGCCCACCACCAGCACCACGCCGAGGTACTCAAGCAAGATCGCGACGCCGACCGGTATCCGGGCCACGGCGTTGAAGTAGCACCACTGGGCGCCGGCGACGGCGAATAGGCCGTAGGCGGCCACCCGGCCGGCGTCGCGCCGCAGCAGGGTCCACCGGCCGCGCATCCGCAGCACCGCGGGGACGGTGAGGATCAGCGCCGCCACGGCCATCCGGGCCAGCACGGCTGCACCCGGGCTCCAGTCGGCGCCGATCAGGGCCGCGGCGAACGTCCCCGACGTGCCGAAGGCCGCCGCGGACACCAGGGCGAGAGTCAGCCCCGCGCCGCCTGCGGCCTGCTTACCGGCCTGGGTCCCCATGGCGCTCCCTGTAATGGTCAAAGGTAAGTTACGCTAGTGACGCTATCCAGAGCGGTGAAAGGGGTCAAGGTGATTTTTGCCCATGACACCGAGGTGGCGCTGGCGTCCGCCGCCGCCCTCGTCAACACCGGCCGCGGCGGCAAGGAACTGCTGCCGGACACCGCCGCCCTCGACCGCTTCGTCACGGAGTGGGGCTGGACCGGGGGACGCGCGCACGACCAGGCCGAACTCGACGCGGTCCGGCGGCTGCGCCCGCGGCTGGAACGGCTGTGGGAGATGGGCGAGGACGCCGCCGCCGGGCTGGTCAACACGCTGCTCCGGGAGGCGAGCGCCCTGCCGCAACTGGTCAAGCACGACCAGTGGGACTACCACCTGCACGCCACGCCGCCGGACGCGCCGCTGGCCGACCGGATGGCCGTCGAGGCCGCGATGGCCTTCACCGACGTAATCAGGTCCGGGCAGCTTGGCCGGCTCCGGGTGTGCGCCGCGGACAATTGCGAGGATGTGCACGTGGACCTGTCGAAGAACCGGTCGCGGCGGTTCTGCAGCCTCGCCTGCGCCAACCGCACCAACGTCGCCGCCTACCGGGTACGCCAGGCGGCACGGTGAGGCCGACGGTGCGGTACTGCGCCACCCCCGCGGGCCGGGTGGCGTACGCGACCGTGGGCACCGGCCCGCCGCTCCTGCTCGACACGGGCTGGGTCACCCATCTGACCGGGCAACTGGAACTGTTCTCGTTCGGCGCCTTCACCGAGCGGCTGGCCGAACGCTTCACCGTGATCCGCTACGACAAGCCCGGGTGCGGCCTGTCCGACACCAACGGCGCCGACCTGTCCTTCGACGGCCAGGTGGCGGCGGCGGTTGCGGTCGCCGATGCCGCTCGCGCGGACCGGTTCAGCCTGTTCGGCGCCTCGCAGGGCGGCCAGGTCGCCGCGGCGATCGCGGCCCGGCACCCGGACCGGGTGGCGGCGCTGGCGGTGTACGGCACGTGCGCCAGCGGCGCCGACCAGGCGCCCGCCGAGGTCAGGGACTCCATCGTGGCGCTGGTGCGGGCGAACTGGGGGCTCGGCTCGAAGATGCTGACCGGCATCTTCATTCCCGGGCCCACGCCGGAGGAGGTGGCGGCGCTCACCCGGCTGCAACGGGCCGCCGCGTCGGCCGAGATAGCCGGCCAGCTTCTCGGGGCCTACTACGACACCGACATCAGGGCCCTGCTCCCCGCGGTCCGGGCCCGCACGGCGGTGCTGCACAGGGAGGCGGACCCGGCGACCCGGTTCGGGCTGGGCCGGGAGGTGGCCACGCTGATTCCCGGGGCGGCCCTGGTACCGCTCCCCGGCACCGGCCACCTCTTCTACCACGGCGAGTGGGCGCCGGTGCTTGACGCGCTGCTCGGCTTCCTCGCCGAGCCCGCGGGCCCCGGCCCGCGGCTGACCGGCCGCGAACTGGAGGTCGCCGCGCTGGTGGCCGAGGGGCTGACCAACCACGCCATCGCGAGCCGGCTGTCCATCGCGCCGCGGACCGCGGAGGCGCACGTGGAGAACATCCGGCGGAAGCTGGAGGTGCGCTCGCGCGCCCAGATCGCGGCGTGGGTGACCGAGCACAGGCTCACTTCCTGACTTGACGCTGCGGCTCTTTCCTTTCCTTCCTGGCGCTGCGGCCTTCTTGGCGTTGCGGTCTTCTGGCGCTGCGGTCTTTCTGGCGCTACGACGGCCCGGCGCGGCGTGGTCTCGGTAGTTCACCCGATGCCGTGGCACTCAGGGACAAGGCCGGCCGCGGAACCCCCTGGCGGGGTCGGCAGTTCACCCGATGGTGACCCTGGCCTGGGCCGTCGTAGCGTCACGATATGCCTCAAGTGACGACAAGGCCGGCGCCGGACGCAGTGACTACACCGCGGTCCGCACGTATCGGCGCGCTGGCCTGGCTGTGCTACGCGGTGGCCGGGTACCTGCTGATGCTCGCGGTGACCGGCTATGCCATCGGATTCTTCGCCGGGTTCGGTGTGCCCAAGAACATCGATGACGGAGCTAGGTCGCCCTGGCCGCTGGCGGTGACCATCGACGCCGGGCTGCTGCTGTTGTTCACGGTGCAGCACACGGTGATGGCGCGCCCGTGGTTCAAGCGCCGCTGGACCCGGCTGGTGCCCGCACCGGCCGAGCGGGCCACGTTCGTCGTGGCCGCGAGCCTGGCCCTGACGCTGCTGTTCTGGCTGTGGCGGCCGGTCCGTGGCACGGTCTGGCAGCTTTCCGGCGCGGCGGGCGGCGTGCTCTGGGCGGCGTACGTGGCTGGCTGGGCGGTTGCGCTGAGCGCCACCTTCCTGGTCAGCCACGCCGACCTGTTCGGGCTGCGCCAGGCGTACCTGCGCTGGCGTGGCATCGCCTACCGGCCGCCGGCGTTCACCGAACGCGGCCTGTTCCGCTGGGTCCGCCACCCGCTGATGGCGGGATTCCTGCTCGTCTTCTGGGCGGCGCCGGTGATGACGCTCGGCCATGTCCTGCTCGCCGTGCTCGCGACCGGCTACATCCTGGCAGGCATCAGGTTCGAGGAACGGGACCTGCGGCGCGACCTCGGCGGGAGCTACCGCGCCTACGCGGCCCGCGTGCCCGCGCTCATCCCGGGCCCTGGCCGGGCCGGGTGGCGGCGGCGTGGACCGGCGCCAGCAACTTTCCCGGGGCAGAATGATCCGCAGGGCCCCGCGGTGACGTAGCCACGGTGACGGAGGACCGGGCACGGGAGGTACGGTGCGGCTGGCTGCCTTCATCACCGGTTCGGGATTGGCGACGGCCACGTGGTGATCGTCGACGAATGGGAGAGCCCCGGGCACTTCGAGCAGTTCTTCGGCAACCCCGAGCTGCAGGCGTTCATCGGGTCCGTGGGTGCCGCCCCGGCTCCGCCGGAGATGATCATTTCCGAGGCGGTGGCATCGCCCGACGAGTTCTAGCCACGGACCGGCGCGCCGTGCCCGGCGCGCCGCGCCGGGCACGCCGCCGGGCGGCCGGATTCATTTCCGGCCGCCCTTTATCAACGGCTTACGGAAAACGGGCCGGCCGCCCGCGGTTCATGGCCAGCGAGCAGAGGCTCAGGCGCCAGCCAGTTCGGCGTTGGCCCGTTCGGTGATGATGCTCAGCACCCGGCCCGCCGTGGCCAGGTCCTCGGCCGGCAGGTCGGCCCACAGCCGCTTGACGACCTCGGTCACGGCGCCCCGGACCTGCCCGAAGACCTGTGTCCCCCGGGCGGTGAGCCGCACCGGCCCGGCATCGTCACCGGGATCCCGCACGAGTTGCGCGGCGACCAGGCTGGCCAGGTGCTCCCGCGCCTGCGCCTCGCTGACCTTCAGGCCGTGGGCGACCTGGGCGACAAGCTGGCCCCGCGCGGTGGACCCGCCGCCCGCGGCGTTCAGCGTCAAGGTGATCCACTGGGCCTCGGTCAGGCCCGGCCCGGCGAGCAGCCGGAACAGGATCGCGTTCATGGTCTTCTCGGCCTGGCCGATTATCTGAGGAGTCAGGGTCGGATCGGTGGACATGGCTGCTCCAGGTCGTATCGCAGGGACTTTCATTGGCTTCACCAACGTTGGCGTTACCAACGATAGCAATCATTGGTGCGGCCAACAAATTCCCCTAGACTCGGTGGCGTGACCACCAACCACGCCGCGGCCGCCGGGCGGGCCTCGGCCGCTGACGGCGCCCCGCCTGCCGGCCATGCCGCGCCAGCCGGCGACCGCACGCCCGCGCGGCTGACTTCCAAGCCCACCTGGCTGCTCAGCCAGGTCGCGATGCACGGGCACCGGCTGCTCACCGACGGGCTCGCCCCTGCCTCGTCCCGCGGCTACCACTACCGGCTGCTGGCCGCGCTGGAGGAGTTCGGCCCGGCCAGCCAGGCGCGGCTGGGCGGCAGGGCGGGGGTGGACCGCAGCGACGTGGTGGCGGCACTCAACGACCTGGCCGCTCGCGGGATGGTCGAGCGCACCCAAGACCCGACCGACCGGCGCCGCAACATCGTCACGATCACCCCGGCCGGGCGCGCGCACCTACGGCGGCTCGACCGGCTGCTCGCCGGAGTCCAGGACGAGCTTCTCGCCCCGCTGTCCCCCGCCGAGCGGACGGAACTGGTGCGGCTGCTCACCCGGGTACTGGAGCATCACGGCGCCGTGAGGTAACCGTCCACCCGGCGCAGCCGGCCGTCCCCGGCCAGGTCGTCGATGAGCGTCCCCGACCAGTACCACCGCCAGGAGAACCAGCGCCGTATCTCGGCCTCGGGCGCCACGACCGCAGCACGCACCCCCGCCACGACCAGTTCCTTCAGCGCGTGAGCCGGGTCGGTGCCGGCGTCACCACCGGCCGGGTAGGCCTGGTCCCAGCGGGCCAGCACGCTCGAATGCTGTTCTCCGGGGCCGGCGGTGACCTCCGTAGCGCGGGACACGATCGCGCCGCACCGCTCCAGCGGTGCGCGCAGCGCCTTCAGGTCCTGCCGCTTGAGCCTGAGTTCGGTGCGCAGGTCTTCGATGCTGGACGGGCCGGCGGCGGCGAGATGGTCGAGCAGCCGGCGCCAGCCGGTGTCGAAGGCGCGCATCCGCTCGATCTCCGCCCGGCAGATCGGGTCGAGCAGCAAGGCCACCTCGGCGCTCACCATCAGGTTCTTGCCGCGGTGCACCGCGGTGATGAGGTAACCGCGCCCGCCCAGTTCGCCGAACCACGGCCATTTGTGCGCCGGCCAGGTGGCGAAGCCCGGGAGTCCCGGGCGGTACGGGTCCTCGTGGCAGGCCTCGTAGAGGCTCGGCAGCGCGCAGTCGGTCGTACGGGTCAGCAGCCCGCGGTCGCGCAGGAACGCGGCCGCCTCGTCCAGGGAGCGCAGCGCCCGGGCCGGTACCAGCCGGCACTCGAAGGCCCGCCGTGCCCGAAGTTCGGCCAGCGACTCCACAACGCCATCCTCCCCGGGTAGCGCCCCGGGGTCACGGGGTTTTCGGCGGGGCCCGGCGGATCGGCGCGAAGGTCGCTACCGGCTCCTTGGTGAGGAACTCGGTGATGAGCAGGTTGCACAGCTCCGGCTTTTCCACCAGCAGCCCGTGTGAGGTACCCGGTACTACGGCGAGTTCGGCGTCGGGCAGGCTCCGGTAGGCCTCGATGGCGTGCTCCAGGCGCACCTCGTCGTCGTCGGCCACCATGACGAGCGTGCGGCTGGCCACGGCGCGCAGGTCGGCAGAGGTGAACGCCGGCTCGCGGGCGTGCATTACCGCCAGCTTGGCGACCACTACGCCGTAGTGGCCGATCCCGTCGGGTGACAGCTCGCCGTAGCTGCGTTCCAGGAAGTCCGGCGGCTCACCGTCCAGCACGCCCGCCCCCCAGCCGTCGTGGTGGAACACCCCGGTGGCGAGCACCAGCCGGCGCACCAGGTCCGGGCGGCGCAGCGCAACCACGAGCGCCACGACCGCGCCGTCGCTGCACCCGGCCAGATGGACCGGGCGGCCGATGACCGTCTCGATGAACGCGATGGTGTCCTGGGCCATCAGTTCGTAGCTGGCCGGTCCCGCGACATCAGGGGTGCGCCCGTGCCCGCGCTGCTCGGGCGTGTAGACGTGGCAGACCTCTGCCACTGCCGCCACGGTGGGGCCGAGCGCCCGGGAGTCCACTCCGGCGCCGCCCGGATGCAGCAGCACGCACGGGTCACCGTGCCCGCGTTCGTCGTACCACATCGCCACGGCGGGCAGTTCGGCGGTCGGCATGGCCACCAGTCCTCTCGTTCGCTCTCCGCGCTGGGCAACCATGACAAGAAGACGGGCGCGGCAGCGTCGATTCATCGCCCGGCCTGGTCACGCCCTCCCACCTGGCAACGGACGGGCAACTGCGGCCAAGCTGTGACATGCTCGGCTTTCATGACTACCGCAGGCGGCCGGACGGCGGTCCTTCTCGCGGCGGCCGTCCTGGCCGCCGCCGCTGCCGGGCTGCCGGGGGCCGGGGCCGGTGCGGCAGCGCGGCCACGGCCGGCGCCGGCCCGCCCCGTCACCGCCGGGCCGGTCGGCCCGAGTTCGGTGTACAACACGCTCACCAGCGTGAGCGCCGACTCAGCCGATGACGCCTGGGCGGTCGGCTCGTACGTCAACAACACCACCGGTGTCCGCGACACGCTGATCCTGCACTGGAACGGCACGGCATGGTCGCGGGTGGCCAGCCCGAACCCGGGCACGCGGTTCAACGTGCTCAACGGGGTCAGCGCCGGCGGGGCCAAGAACGCCTGGGCGGTCGGCTTCTACCGCAACCAGGCCGCCGGTGCCCTCCCGCTGATCCTGCACTGGAACGGCACCTCGTGGTCGCAGGTGACCGCGCCCGCCTCGGGCATGCCGCAAACCGAGCTCAACGGGGTCAGCACGGTGTCGGGCAGAAACGCCTGGGCGGCCGGGTTCGCCGGCAAGCCCGCCGCCGGCCAGTTCGCGACCCTGCTGCTGCACTGGAACGGCACCGCCTGGGCACCGGTCGCCAGCCCCAATCCGGGCAAGACCGACAGCTTTCTCCAGGGCGTGAGCGCCACCGCGAGCGGCGGCGCCTGGGCGGTGGGCAGCTACCACCGTGGCACTACGCTGCACACGCTGGTGCTGCAGTGGAGCGGCACGGCCTGGGCCCAGGTGAAGAGCGCCAGCCCGGCACCGGCCGGCCGGTACAACCTGCTCGCCGGGGTCAGCGCCATCGGGCAGGGCCACGCCTGGGCGGTCGGCAACAACCCCAACCTCACCACCGGACCGGGCCAGACGCTGGTCCTGCAGTGGAACGGCACCTCCTGGCCGCGGATGCCCAGCCCCGATGCGGGTGCGGGCGCCAACGTGCTCACCGGGGTCAGCGCCGTGTCCAGCACCGACGTCTGGGCGGTCGGCGACTCGCAGCCGGGTGTCGGCAGCGGCCCGCTGCGCACGCTGATCCTGCACTGGGACGGCACCGCCTGGTCACAGGTCAGCGGTCCCAATGCCAGCCCGGCCAGCAACGTGCTCAATGGGGTGAGCGCGGACTCGGCCACCGACGCCTGGGCCGTCGGGTACTACCTCAGCAAGGGCGTGCGCTACGCGCTGATCCTGCACTGGGACGGCACGGTCTGGTCCGTGCGATAGCCGCGGTACGCCGAACTCGGGCTGGCCAGCGCGACCGACGGCGAACGCGTCGAGGCGATGGCCCGCTACCCCGAACTCATCCAGCGGCCGGTCGTCATCTGGGCGGACCGGGCCGTGGTGGCGCGGCCACCCGAGTTGCTTCTGCCATTGCTGGAGGCTGGCCAGGGCCCCCGCACGTCTTGACGCACTGGCGTCCTGGCAAAGACGGAGTTCCAGTTCGAATTGAATGACTGCTACTCGTCGCTCAGCCGGGAATGCGACAGGCTAGCCAATGACGATTTGACCAATGTAATCAACCTTGCCGAGGACTTCGGGTTCAGTCGGCTTAAGCCGATAGTGGGCACCACTTTCGGTGCGCTCCAGATCGAACTGTCCCGCAGCGAGCGGGTGCTCCTGGACACAGCTACCCGAGCCCGCCGGGCCAGTCCGGTTGTGGCTCGGTACAGCAAGTAGTTATGGGGCGGGAAACTTCCTGCAACCAGCAGCCGGGAACCTCCAAGGGAGCAGCATCCGTCTCCAGTGAACATCTCGGCGAGCCCCCGCCGGCCGCCGAGATTACGCGCCTGCCCCGCCTCGGCGCGGGGCAGGCCCGGCCGCCGGGTAGATCTGCCGGGCGGCCGGGGCCCCGGCTATGACGCCGGGATCATGAGTTGCTGGCCCGGCAGGATCAGCGCCGGGTTGTTGCCGATGACGGACTTGTTCAGGTCGTAGATCTCCGGCCACCTGGAGCCGTCGCCTAGCTGTGAAGTGGCGATCGAGAAGAGCGTGTCGCCCTGCTCGACCACGTACACGTGCGTGCCGCTACCTCCCTGCTCATGCGGGCCCGGGTGGCTCTGGTGGCCGGCCGAGAACAGTCGCCTCGGGTTGATCCTCCCGGGATCGGTGTGAATGTTGTCCGGGGTGACCGCGTGGGTGAAGTGGCCGGCGCGCTGCCAGGTATGCCGGTCCCGCGGCCCGGCTACGCCGGACGGGAACACGTCAGGCATCCGAGTCTCCCCCGTCCGGCACCTCGTCCGGTTCGACGTCTTCTGGGGTCAGGTCGAGTTGTGCGGCATGGCCGTCAATGTATTCCGGATCTGACATGGATCCCCCCCTCCAGAGAAACGAGCCGGTAAAGCCCCTTTAACCTCCGCCGAGTTGGACATTACCGTAGCATTACCTTCTCTGGCTGTTACGGAACACCAGAGGAACAGGAGGGGATAGTCATGTATCGGTCCCGTAGTCTTTTGACCTCGGCCTCCGCCAAGCTAGGCGCGCTGGCAACGACGGGAGTGGTCGCCTTGGCGATCAGTCTTGCCACCGCCACCGGTGCCACCGCGACCGACAGTTCGTTCTCATTCGCGCTCCAGCCATCCTCGTCCGCTATCAGCGCGTGCCTGCCCAACGCCTCGGGTCATGTCACGATCACCACTGGGGCGCTCAACGACGTCATGACCGTGACGATCTCGGGCATGCCGCACAACACGGGCTTCGACCTTTTCGTCATCCAGCAACCGGGCACGCCCTTCGGCATCTCCTGGTACCAGACCGACATCCATGCGGGCAGCAACGGCACCGGCAGCGCCACGGTCCGTGGCGTGTTCGACTCAGAAACCTTCTCGGTGTCACCGGGCGGCACCACCACGTTCGCCCCCACCCACCAATTCCACCTGGGCCTGTGGTTCAACAGCCCGAAGGTCCCGTTCAACCTGGGCTGTGAGCCGGGAGCGACCTCGCCGATCGTCACACCGTTCAACGGCAACCAGCACGCGGGCATCCAGGTGCTGAACACCGCGCAGTTCCCGGTGAACGCGGGACCGCTGTCGCAGGTACACCGCTGAGACCCGCCGGGCATGCCTGGCCGGGCGGCGGGCATGCCCGGCCTCCAGCGGCCGGCCGGCGGCCCCGTTCGGCCGGCCGCTGGAGCCCCTGGCCCGCGGGCTTGGCCTGGTCGGTGAACGGGATGCCGGCGCGCGGCCAGCCGGGAACCGTCATCGTCCCGTGCTGGGGAGAATGGGCCGATGGACAATCGCTTCGAAGTGGTCGTGGGTGCCGGGACGATGATGTCCGCGGCAGGTTCTGCCGTCCGCTTTCCGCACCGGTGGACCCCCGAGGGCGTCACGGTGGAGGCCGATTTCACCGGCGCGCATCTCCTCCACCTAGCGGCGGCTGGCTGCGTGCTGAACGACATTTACCGGGAAGCCGCGGCGCTTGGCGTCGTACTGGGCGGGGTTCGCGTGACCGCCACGGGCGGGTTCAATACCGAAACCTGGCAGTCCACCGGCATCGGCTATCGGGTAGAGGTGAGCTCTGATGCCCCGGCCGAAGACGTGGCCCGGCTTCTTGAGGTTGTGGACGAGGTTGCCGAGATCCCGCGTGCCATTCGAGCCGGGGCCATCGTCACGCGGGTCACCTGAGCCTGCACATGCGCTTTCAGCGTGAGTCGGCTGGCGGCCGGTAGATCCAGGACGCGAACACAACTTCCCGCCCATCAGGATCCTGGTAGGTAACGCCGCCATTGTCCGCCCAGTAGTCGATCTGCGGCACGGGGTCGAGGCCCGCGGCGGCCAGCCGGGCCACGAGGCGCTCCTGCGCGGCGCCGTCGGGCAGGTAGAACACCAGCTGATCAAGCCCGGGTGCCGGGTGCCGCGCATCGGGCAGACGGACGATCTCCAGGTGAACGGAGCCGTCAGGCAGGCCAAGAATCGTCCCGTCCAAGCCGTAGCTGGCGTGGAAGGTTTCCAGCACCGCCAGCCCGACGATGTCACGGTAAAAGGCGACCGTTTGATCGTAGTGCGCGCTCCAGCGCACCACCCGCAGCGCACCGACGGGAAGATGCGCTGGCCAGTGCGTGCTGCCCGACTGTGGGATATCCACGGCGACAGTCTTTATCAGGCAGGCCAGGTCACGCCAGCGCTCCCGCGGCGAGGCCGTGCAGCGCCATCCGCCAGATGAGCGTCGCCTGAACGAGCGACTCCCGCCGCCGGACCGGGCTCAATAGCGTGAAAGGACCAGCCGCCACGAGAGCCGCGCCCGGCGAAAGGGGGCCGACCGCATGAGCGGACTCCATGAACTCGAGTACGCGGACATGGAGTACGAGGTTGAGATGTTCGACCCGACTCCGCCTCCCGCCGGGGCAGTGCTGCTGACCCGTTTCGCCTTTGCCAGTTCGACGCTCACCGCCACGCACCGGCGCATCATCGCAAAGATCGCCGCCGACATGCTCGCCCGGGTCGCCTCATGGCCCGACTGGCCGCCGCTGTGCCCCGTCGTGGAAATCAGCGGCCACGAGGATGAGCCGGGGGACCCGGCCAACTATGGTGCGTTCGGTCTCAGGCGTGCGACGGCGGTAGCACGCGCACTTGGGGCTCTGTTTGAGGAAGGCATGAAGCGCCTGCCCGCGACGGTCAGGCTGCCACAGGGAATAGAAATCCAGGTCTCCTCGGAAGGTCCTGAACGGCCGATACGCTCGAACCTGACGGCCGACGGCAGGGCCATGAACCGTCGCGTCGAGGTCCTCGTGTACCTGAATCCCTGCCCAACTGCCTGACACCTGCGCGCGACCGCGATGCCCCCCGCTGGCGTTGCAGGTGAGGCATCGGCGATAACGCGGTCCGGCCGCGCTCCTTCCGGAGGGCTTACTCCGCGACGGCCAAGATCGCGGTCGCCTCGGCGTTGGACAGCTGGATCGATGCGGCGGCGATGTTCTCGGCGACATGTTCGGGTGATCCCGAGCCCGGGATCGGCAGGATCTGAGCCGACCTGGTCAGCAGCCAGGCGAGCGCGATCTGGCGAGTGCTCACGCCGTGATCGCGTGCGGCGGTGAGCAGGGGCACCAGCCGGTCGCCGTCCTGGATCGGTGCCCAGGGCAGGAACGCGATCGCCTCCTGGTCGCACAGGTCGACGATCGGATCCGACGACCGGTCCGCGGAGTTGTAGCGGTTCTGCACTGATACCACCGGCGTGAGCTGCTGCGCCTCGCGCAGTTGGCTCTCGGTCACGTTGGAAACCCCGATGTGACGGATCTTGCCCTCGTTCTTCAGATCGACCAGCGTGCCGACGGACTCGGCGTAGGGCACCTTCGGATCCGGCCGGTGCAGCTGGTAAAGCGGAATCTGGTCGAGCTTCAGCCTGCGCAGGCTGCCCTCGCACGCCTCGCGCAGATGCTCGGGCCGTCCGTCTGGCTGCCAGCGCCCGGGGCCGGGGCGCACCTGGCCACCCTTGGTGGCGATCACCAGATCGCCGGGGTAGGGGTACAACGTGTCAGCGATCAACGTCTCACTAACGTCCGGCCCGTAGGAGTCGGCCGTGTCGATGAAATTGACGCCAAGCTCGACCGCCCGCCGCAGCGCCGCCTGTGCCTGCTCCCGGTTTGGCGGCGGCCCCCAGATGCCCTGCCCGGTAATCCGCATCGCGCCGAAGCCCATGCGGTTCACCGTAAGGTCCCCACCGACGTCGATCGTTCCTGCCGCGGACGCGTCCGGCTGCCCTGCCATAGTGGCTCCTCTCTCACGATCCATTCAGCCTCCCGCACCAGCCCGAGCCCGGCAACTGCCCTGGTTGGGCCGCGCGGCACCAACGTCGTGCGCGGCGGTCAGGGCGTGCTGGCTCTGCGCGCGAGGACCAGCCGGTACTGCGGGCTGCCGTCTGCGCGCCGGCCCAGGGCCGTCAGGGGGGCTGTGGTCACGGTGAACCGGGATGCGGTCAGGTCGTTGCTGACCGCGTGCAGGGAGCAGGTTCGGTAGTACATGACGAACGGGGGGCGCCACAGCGCATTGCGGGCCCGCATGGCCAGGTCGAACCCGAGCAGTGCCCAGTACCAGCGTGAGGTGATGGGCTGCGGCGCACCGATCGGGAAGGCGAAAACCCCGCCAGGCCGCAGCGCGCGGTACACGCCGGCGAACAGCGCGGGCCGTTCGGCGGGCAGGAAGTGCCCGAGCGCCCCGAAACTGACCGCCAGGTCGAAGGCCCCGGCAAACGGCAGGGCCCGGGCGTCAGCCCGTACCCACGTGGCGTCCGGGTGCGCACTGCATGCCCGCGCGAGCATGCCAGCACTGAAGTCAGCGCCCGTGACCGGTCCCTGGCACAGGGATGTGAGGACCTGCATGCCCGCGCCGGTGCCGCAGCACACGTCCAATCCCCGGCCGAACGGGCCGAGCGGGCGCAACGCACCGGCGGTCGCGTCAAGCACGCCATCGGGGGTGCGGAAAGGCGTGTGATCGAACTTCGGGGCAAGCAGGTCGTAGCCGCCCTCGACCGAGGACAGCGCCTGCCTGGCCAGTTCACCCCAAGACGGGCCTTCAGGCGAGAACATCGGCCAAGGGTAGCTCCCCGAGGCCAAGGGTTCAGACAAGGGTGAGCCCGGGGTAAGGCCAGGGATCGTCACGGGCGCGACACCCGGCCCGATCTGTGATCGTGTGGGCAGTGCCAGCCGTGCCGCTGGGGCGGAAGGAGTTGCCCTGCATCGCGTGCCGAGGCCAATCGGCCCATCTCTTCCGTCGCCATGTCAGCTCATCAGGGAAAGGAGCAGATCCGATGTCCAGCGAAGCTGAAGTCCGCCCCTTCGGTGTCAGTTTTCCGGACGAGGAGGTCGCCGATTTGCGCAGGCGCGTCAGCGCGACCAGGTGGCCGGAGCGTGAGACGGTCGCCGACGACTCGCAGGGCGCGCGCCTGGCGATGATGCAGGAACTCGCGCGCTACTGGGGCAGCGACTATGACTGGCGCAAATGCGAGGCGAATCTGAACGCCCTGCAGCAATTCATGACCGAGATCGACGGGCTGGACATCCACTTCGTGCACGTCCGCTCCCCGCACGCCGGCGCGCTGCCGCTGATCGTCACGCACGGGTGGCCCGGCTCGATCATCGAGCAGATGAAGATCATCGAGCCGCTCACCAATCCCACGGCGCACGGCGCGAGCGCGGAAGACGCGTTCGATCTGGTGATTCCCTCGCTGCCGGGGCACGGGTTCTCCGCCAAGCCGGCCCGCACCGGGTGGGATCCGGCCCGCATCGCACGGGCCTGGGTGGTGCTGATGAAGCGCCTCGGGTACACCCGGTTCGTGGCGCAAGGCGGCGACTGGGGCGCGGCCGTCACCCAGACGATGGGCATCCAGGCGGCGCCGGAGCTGGCCGGCATTCACTCCAACATGCCGGGCACCGCCACGGCCGCCATCAACAAGGCGGTCCAGCGCGGCGATCCGCCGCCGCCGGATCTGTCCGCCGAGGAACTGCGCGCCTACGAGCAGCTGAGCACCTTCTACGCCAAGCACGTGGCCTACGCGCAGATCATGAGCACGCGCCCGCAAACGCTGTACGGGCTCGCCGACTCCCCCGCCGACCTGGCGGCGTTCATGCTCGACCACGGCGACGGCAGCGGCCAGCCCGGGCTCGTGGAACGGGTCCTGGCCGGAACCCTGGACAGCCCCCTGACCCGCGACGACCTCCTCGACAACATCACGCTGTACTGGCTGACCAACACCGGGATATCCGCGGCCCGCCTCTACTGGGAGAACAAGGCGGACTTCTTCGACGCCAAGCCCATCACGATCCCGTTTGCCATCAGCGTCTTTCCCGACGAGCTCTACCAGGCCCCGCGCAGCTGGGCCGAGCGCGCCTACCCCGGCAACCTCATCCACTACAACAAGCTCAGCAAAGGCGGCCACTTCGCCGCCTGGGAACAACCGGACCTGTTCGCCGCAGAGATGCGCGCCGCGTTCAAGTCGCTGCGCTAAGGGGCATTGTCATGACCGCACACTGGCGGGCGCCGGCCGGGCTGCACGTGGCCTCGGCCCGGCTGCCCGATGAGGGTGAGCTGCCTTCCCTGGACGGCGCGAGCGGGTGGCTCAACTCGCCGCCGCTGACGTCAGCGGGCCTGCGCGGGACGGTCGTCCTAGCCGGCTTCTGGACCTACACCTGTATCAACTGGCTACGCCAGCTTCCCTACCTCCGCGCCTGGGCCGGGAAATACTCCGGCTACGGGCTGGTGGTGATCGGCGTGCATACGCCCGAGTTCTCGTTCGAGCACAACGCCGGCAATGTCCGCCGGGCCGTTCAGGACATGGGGATCACTTACCCGGTCGCGACCGACAACGACTATGCGGTGTGGCGTGCCTTCGCCAACCACTACTGGCCCGCCCTGTACTTCGCCGATGCGCGGGGCCGCATCCGGCATCACCACTTCGGCGAAGGCGAATACGGCCAGTCGGAAATGGTCATACAGCAGCTGCTGGCCGAAGCCGGGGCCAGCGGCGCAGGGACCGAACCGGTCTCGGTCGAGGCCCGCGGCCTGGAGGCCCCGGCCGACTGGGCCACCTTGAGATCACCGGAGAATTACACCGGCTATCAGCGCACCGAGAACTTCGCATCCCCCGGCGGCACCGTGCCCGGCATGCCGCACCACTACACCCTCCCCACGCGGCTGGGGCTCAACCAGTGGGCCCTGTCGGGGGACTGGACCATGGCCGAAGAGGCCACCACGCTGAACGCGGCGAACGGGCGCATCGCCTGCCGCTTCCACGCCCGTGACCTCAACCTCGTCATGGGGCCGGCAGCACCAGAAACCCCCGTGCGATGCCGCGTCCTCCTCGACGGGCAGCCACCCGGCGAGGCACACGGAAGCGACGTCGACCGCGACGGCAACGGCACGCTCACGTGGCAGCGGGTGTACCAGCTCATCCGCCAGCCCGGCCCCGTCACCGACCGCACCTTCGAGATCACCTTTCCCGACCCTGGGGCTCAGGCCTACTGCTTCACCTTCGGCTAGATCAGGAGCACCTCCCATGGACACGAGCAAGGCGCGCGCGGCTGGCACACCTTTCGGCCCGGTGCGGCAGATCGAGGCCGGCGTGCTGAACACCGGTTACGTCGAGGCCGGCCCCGCCGACGGCCCCGCAGTCATGCTGGTGCACGGCTGGCCCTACGACATCCACAGCTTTGCCGAGGTCACCCCGCTGCTGGCGGCGGCCGGGTACCGGGTCATCGTCCCGTTCGTCCGCGGCTACGGCACTACGCGGTTCCGCTCCGACGACACGCCCCGCAACGGCCAGCAGGCGGCCCTGGCGGTGGATGTCATCGCGCTGATGGACGCGCTCGGCATCGGGACGGCCGTCCTGGCCGGCTTCGACTGGGGGGCGCGGTCGGCCGACGTCATCGCGGCGCTGTGGCCGGACCGGTGCAAGGCCCTGGTCTCCGTGAGCGGGTACCTGATCGGCAGCCAGGCCGCCAGCGAGGCACCACTGCCGCCACAGGCCGAGTACACCTGGTGGTACCAGTACTACTTCGCCACCGAGCGCGGCCGGGCCGGCTACGACAGATACCGGCGCGAGTTCAGCAGGCTCATCTGGCGGCTCGCCTCGCCGCAGTGGGCCTTCGATGACGCCACCTTCGCGCGCAGCGCGGCAGCGTTCGACAACCCCGATCACGTCGCGATCGTGATCCACAACTACCGCTGGCGGCTGGGCCTGGCGGAGGGCGAGCCGCGCCATGACGACGTGGAGCGGCGGCTCGCCACCGCCCCGGCCATCGCCGTGCCTACCATCACCCTCGAGGGCGACGCCAACGGCGCACCACACCCGGAACCCACCGCCTACGCCGGCAAGTTCTCCGGCAAGTACGAGCACCGGACCATCTCCGGTGGCGTCGGGCACAACCTGCCCCAAGAAGCCCCCCAGGCCTTCGCCCGGGCCGTCATCGACGCCGGCAATCTCTGACTACTGCACATCAGCCGACCGACACCGCAGGAGGCTCCCCCGTGAACATGACAGACCAGTCCTCGCACACCGGCGCCCGGCCGGCGATC
>Ga0207693_10000896_pt1 | contig 26735 bp, 19 predicted proteins | sample LARL81metaG_FD_184347 | JGI IMG/M metagenome (GOLD analysis project Ga0207693, IMG submission 184347) | Corn, switchgrass and miscanthus rhizosphere microbial communities from Kellogg Biological Station, Michigan, USA - LAR L8-1 metaG... | ecosystem: Host-associated > Plants > Roots >... | reverse complement strand
GGCAATCACAGCGCCGGCATTGCACGGAGGACCGGAGGCCGACACGTCGCTCACAAAATTGACCGTGCTCGTACTTCCTGAAGCGACGAAGTCGATATTCTTCCTGGTCCAACCCATGTTGAATGCGCTCTTCCCGGTTGTGTCGAAGAGAAAGCTGGTCGTGACGCCATTGACGGTGACCGCGAGTGGCTTGATGACCGGCGGCGCACCATAATTGCCGGCCAGAGCGAACGAGAGACGATACTGTCCGCCTGGAATCGTGTCGAACGTCTGTTGGATGCCTCCGACGCAAAACTGCCCGACGAGATCGATGGAATTATGCTGCTTGCGCGCGAGCCAGCCACATGGAGGAGGACTTTCCCAATCGATCGTCCCTACGGATACGGTCCAGCCTGTGATGACATTGCTGCCAACAGGGAGGTCGAAGTGGTTGCACGTATTGGGCACGCTCCCCTGGTCGAAGTTTCCGTTCTGAAACGTTGCGCCCGATGTGGTGGTGGCGAACGCCAGCAGGATCACGCATGAAAGAAGACGAGCCATCGATTCCCCCTTTGCATTCGCTGCTCCGTGCAGCGCTTGTTAGTTCGAACGCGGAGTAAGGTTACACCTGTTCACGCAGCAGTTGCCACTCCCCCCTGACAAAATGCTTACCGTTCCGAACTGAGCCATCGGAGCAGCCTGACCGTCAGCTCGGGGTCGTCAGCAGACGTTATCAGATTAGAGAGGGATCTAGCGACTTATACAAGTGCCAAATCCAGTCTCCGCAACCAACAATCATGCACATGGCCCAGCGTAGTCGCTGGGCTTTCGCTTTCGGAGGCCCCGGGTAGGTGCGACGGCGGCGGTTACGCCACCTGCGAAATTCCCGCGAGCAGCCAGCCCGATCCGCCCTTGACCGGCTTGGTGAGATTCCACACTTCGTCGATCGAATGCGGCAACGGCTCGCCGTCCTCTTTCACCTGGCCCGTGAAGCGCACGCTGATCCAGTACTCGTCCCCCTCAGTCGACACGTCGAGAACGTCCGCATCGAGGGTGACGATCTCGGTCGGATGATGCAAGCCGCGCTGGTCGAGCTCGCGCGCCATTTCAGTCGCCATGTCCGCGGTCATCACACTCGATAGCGCAGCGCGGTCTGCGTCGTCGTAGGAGCGCTGGATCTGGATGTACTGCCGCTTGGCTTCCGTGGCGAAGGCTGCGGCGTCGAATCCCTGTGGCAGCGCCTTGCGTGCTACGCCGACCGCAAGGGCTTCGGTCGCCGACGCCGAACCGGGTTGTCCGGCGAGTTCCGACGTAGAGGGTATGCGCCAGGTCGACGCGGACGACGTGAAGGCCGACGGCGCGCTGCCGCTGGCGCTTGCGGTCGCGCCCGAGTATTGCAAGGGCGCCCCTGACGTTTGCCGCCGGCCCAGGAACATCCGGACCACGAAAATGCAGGCGAAGATGACTAGCCCGAGCAGCAGTATCGTGCCGAACCCTTCCGACAATCCCAGATGCGACATCAACGCGGCGAGCCCCAGCCCGGCAGCGATGCCGGCAATCGGGCCGAGCCAGCGCGACGCGCCCGACGGCGCGGGGGTCGGAGCTGCCGCGGGCGGAGCCTTCGGCGCACTTGCCGAAGCGGGCGCGGCCGGCTGTACTGGCGGTGGTGATGACGGCGAGGCGGCGTTGCCCGCGGGGGCCGCTGGCGTAGGCACGGCCTTTTGCGCTGGGACGCTGCGCTGCGCGCCGAAGTTGCCTCCGCCGCCCATGCGCCTGGCGTCCGCAACACCATTCAAAGTGAGCGTCAGTACTGCAAAGGCGGCCAAAGTCAGAATCGTGGTGCGTTTCATCGGATCCTCCATTACCTGCAACGGTAATATGGCGGCGAACTCACCAAGACGCAAGAGCGAACGGCCGCGGACTCTTCCGCGCACCCCGTCAAGATTTGGAGAAAAAGCAAGGTTCTTTCACGATCGAACCACGAAAGCCGCCCGGACACGCAATCGATTGGTTGCCCCCATGAAAAAAAGCCCATACCTGCTGCTCCTGTGTCTGTGTTTGGCCTTTGGTGCGCCTGCCGACGCGCAAGCGCCGAACGGCGCGGAGGCCGCTGCCACCGCCACGGATATTGCCGTCGACGAACAATCGCTGAGTCTCGGCGGCGTCGACGTTGTCGTGTGGTCCAACCGTTCGGAATCCGGCACACCGCAACCGGTAGTCGTGTTCTCGCATGGCATTGGACTCTGCCCGACCCAGACAAGGTTTCTCACCCAAGCACTCGCCAACGCCGGATATCTTGTAGTCGCGCCAAAGCATGGTGATTCGAGCTGCGATCTGGAGCCTTCGCTCCCTGATCCGACGGCACTCAAGCCCGCACTGATGTGGACAGACCGCGACTACCGCGACCGCGCAGACGACGTGCGCAATGTAGTCGCGGCGTTGAAGAGCGATGCGCGATTTCGTGAACGTGCCGATATGACGCGTCTAGCGCTCGCCGGTCATTCGCTCGGCGGCTACACGGTGCTCGGGCTTGGGGGCGCGTGGCCAACGTGGACACTGCCCGGCATCAAGGCGATTCTGGCGCTTTCGCCATATTCGGCGCCGTTCCGTGCCAAGCAAGGCTTGCGGAAGCTCCACGCCCCGGTCATGTACCAAGGCGGCACGCTCGACCTGGTTTTCACTCCACCATTGCGCGTGAAAGGCGGCGCGTTCGACCTGTCTCCGCCTCCGAAATATTATGTCGAAATCGAGGGCGCCGCGCATTTTGCTTGGACCGACACGAGCGGCGTTAGCAAGGATGCGATCGTATCGTATGCGATCGCGTTTCTCGACCGCTATGTCAAGGGTTTGCCGGAGCCAGCGGCGCTTCACACGAAGTTGCCGGGCACTGCCGACTTCAGGCGCGTACGGGCGGGCCACTGACGTCGAAGTCAACGGTCTTCCGCCACAGTTCACGGCTGATGCGTACGCAATGGTGAGCGCAAGCTGTTGGCTGCCACGGCAACCCTCGACGCCTGCGCGAACGGTCGCCAGTCAGGCCCACCCGCCGTCGACGATAAAGTCCTGCGCTGTGCACATCCGGCTGTCGTCGGCGGCGAGAAACAAGGCCATGCGCGCGATGTCGGCCGACTCGAGCCGGCTCGGCAGGCATTGGTTCTCGTCGATCTGCCGGCTGGTCGTCTCATTGACCCACATGCGAACCTGCTTTTCGGTCATCACCCAGCCCGGCACAAGTGTGTTCACGCGGATGCTGTGTGGACCGAGATCGCGCGCGAGACTGCGGGTCAGCCCCTGAATGGCGGACTTCGAGGTCGTGTAGACGGGCATCCCGCCCTGCTTGATCATCCAGCTGATCGAGCCCAGGTTGATGATCGAGCCGCCGCCAAGCCCGCGCATGTCCGGTGCAACGGCCTGGGCGGCGAAGAACTGGTGCCGCAAGTTGACCGCGATGCCGGCGTCCCAGGTCGCGACAGAGACACTATCCATGTCGTGCCGACGATCGTTCGCCGCGTTGTTGACCAGAACGCCGATCGGACCGAGGTGCGACCGCACACGTTCGATTGCGGTCTGCAGCGCGACGATGTCGCACAGGTCGACCGCGACGAACAACGGATCGCCAGGGCCGTGTCCGGCCAGCGTCGACGCCAGGGCCTCGCCGGCATCCCGGTCGACGTCCAGGAAGGCCACCTTGGCGGCTTGGTCGACGAAATGCGCGACGATGCTGGCGCCAATGCCAGTTGCTCCTCCCGTGACCAGAACGACGCGATTGGCGAGGCTGGGATAGCGCGCGAACGATGATTTCATCGGACGCGTCCCGCAAGAGCGAACCGAATCATTTCCCTACCTTCAATTGGATGACGTTCCATGACGCCGGGCGCAGCTTCGCGCGTGCGCCGCCCTCGCGAATCCTGATGTCGCGCAACGGCAGCGGTTGGATGCGGTCGGGCTTTTTCGCGGTGTTGAGTGCTCTCAGATCCTTGTCATGCAATTGATGCGCTTTGCCGACAGCAAGTTTGGCGAAACCCTTGGTGGTTAGATCGACCGTCATGTCGTCCTTGAGATGCCGGTTGAGCGCGAACAATGTCAGCGTTCCGGCCTTGCCGTCATGCACGGCGGACAACTTGAGATAAGGCACGGCAGGCATTGGGTAGTAAGCCTCGTCGGTGCCGCGCGGATCGAAATAATTGGCCGCATACGTCGGCGAGTTCACCGCTGCGCGCAGCACGTTGCCGCGGCCCAGATTGCTGAAATCAGCGAACGGATAGAAGATCGTCTGCCGCCACGCCGCGCCGCCCGTTTCGGTCATGATCGGCGCGATCACGTTGACAAGCTGGGCGAGGCACGCCGCTTTCACGCGGTCGGCGTGATTGAGGAGCGATATGCAGGCGCCGCCGAAGGTAAGGGCATCCAGCATGTTGTAAGGTTCTTCGAGAATCTCCGGCGCGACCGGCCAGCCCGGCTTGACGCGCCCCTCCCGGTCGCGGCGCGTGCGATACCAGACATTCCATTCGTCGAACGACAGCATGATGCGCTTCGATGAGCGCCGCCGCGCTGCAACCGCATCCGCAATCGCAATCACTTCCTCGATGAAGTTATCCATCAGGTCAGGGCTCGCCAGGAACGACGCCGAGTCGTCGGCGTAATTGTTGAGATAAGTGTGCAGCGAGACGAATTCGACATGATCGAAGGTATGCTCGAGGACCGTGTCTTCCCATGCCCCGAAGGTCGCCATGTTGCGCCCCGACGACCCGCAGGCCGCCAGCTCGATCGAGGGATCGATCCATTTCATCATCTTCGCGGCTTCGGTGGCGATGCGGCCATATTCGGTCGCCGTCTTGGTTTCCATCTGCCACGGGCCGTCCATCTCGTTGCCGAGGCACCAGAATTTGATGTCATGCGGCTTGCCGTAACCATGCTTGCGGCGCAGATCGGAGAGTGCGGTGCCTTTCGGGTGATTACAATATTCGACCAGGTTGCGGGCTGCATCGCCGTTTCGGGTTCCGAGATTGACCGCCAGCATTGGCTCGACGTCCGCGGCCCGGCACCACTCGACGAATTCGTTGGTGCCAAAGGTATTGGGCTCGGTCGACATCCACGCGAGGTCGAGCCTGGCGGGGCGATCCTTCACCGGGCCGACACCGTCCTCCCAGTTGTATCCCGAGACGAAATTGCCGCCCGGGTAGCGCATGATCGTCGGCGCGAGCTCACGCACCAGCGCGAGCACGTCTTTGCGAAAGCCTCGCCTGTCCGCCTTCGGGTGACCGGGTTCGTAGATGCCGCCATAGACGCAGCGGCCGAGATGCTCGACGAAGGCTCCGAACAGCCGCGGGTCCGTCGCACCGATCACGGTGTCGCGGTCCAGCGTGACTTCCACGTTTCGCATTGCGTTCACTCCTCGTTTGAAACCGGAATCCCGGATGAATCCTGTGCCGCGCCGGCCGGCGGCATTGGCCTGCCTGCGTCGTCCGGCGACAGAACGGCGTTCTTCAACAGGATCGAGTACGGGTGTTGCGGATTGTCGAGCACGGCGCGTGCGTTGCCGCTTTCCACTGCCTTGCCACGCTGCATGATCAGCACGCGGTCGCTGATGTAATACGCTGTCGCAAGATCGTGGGTGATATAGATGATCGAGACCTGCAACTCGTCGCGCAGCGCCTTGAACAGGTTGACGATCGACATTCGCAGCGACGCATCCACCATCGACACCGGCTCGTCGGCGACGATCAGCGAGGGCGCCGAGATCAACGCTCGCGCGATGGCGATCCGCTGCAATTGCCCGCCCGACAGCTCGTGCGGGAAGCGGCCTTTGACTTCGGCAAGAGACAGTCCGACCTGATGCAGCGCCTTGTCGGCCGTGACCTCGATGTCGACGCGTCCGCGGGCGCCTGCGAAACGCCGGGCGCTGACGAAAAGATAGCGGTCGATTCGCTTGAGAGGATTGAAGGCTTCGAACGGATTCTGGAAGATCGGCTGCACCTGACGCATGAACGCCATGCGATCGCGGTTCGTCCGTATGCGCGTCACATCGGCGCCGAGGAAGCGGATCGTGCCGTCAGTCGGCGTCGCCAGATTGAGGATCATGCGTGCCAGCGTAGTTTTCCCGGAGCCCGATTCGCCGATGACCGCGAAGATTTCCGGCTCGCCGGCTTCGAGCCGGAGGCTCACGTGGTCAACCGCCCGCACCGCGGAGCGGCGAAACAGGCCGCCGCCCACGTAAGTCATGCCGACACGATCGATGTCGAGAAGCGGCGCGGCAGGATCCCCCCGCGCGCCGCTTTTCGACGTTCCCCGCACGGGGTACGCGCCTCGGGACGGCCCTGCGGCACTCATTGCAGAGCGCCCGGCTTGATGGGTGGCGCCGTCACCCAGCAGGCCACGCGGTGGCCGGGAGCGAGATCGACCATCGGCGGATGCTCGGCGCGGCAGATCTCGATGGCGAGCGGGCAGCGCGGATGGAAGCGACAGCCGGCAGGCGGATCGGCGAGATTGGGCGGCGCGCCTTCGAGGCCGCGCTTTTGCGTCAGGTCGCCGATGCGCGGCAGGCTCGTAACGAGATGCGACGTGTACGGGTGAACAGGATTGCGAATCACATCGACGGTCCGGCCCTCTTCCGCCAGGCGTCCCGCGTACATGATGCCGAGCCGGTCGGAGACGTTGGCGTGCACGCCGATATCATGCGTGACCAGGATCATCGACGAGCGGATTTCACGCTGCACGTCGCGCAGCATGCTTAGCACGTCCTTTTGCACTACCACATCGAGCGCCGTCGTCGGCTCGTCGGCAATGATGAAGTCAGGACGGCAGACGCTGGCCAGCGCGATGGTGACGCGCTGCCGCATCCCGCCCGACAACTCGTGCGGATAGGCGTCGAGCACCGTGGGTTCGAGGCGAACGCGGTGGAGGTGCGCCTCGATGAGTTTGAGGAACGCCGGCATCGGCTGTCCGATGTGGCGGTAGGCGAAATCGACGAACGACTGCTGCACCCGCCGCACCGGGTTGAGCACGTTCATCGAGCCCTGCAGAATGTACGAAAGGTGCCGCCAGCGGATATTCTCGAGGTCGCTCTGGTTCAACGCATAGATGTCGCAATCGCGGCCAGCAAAATTGAACGTGACCGAGCCGCCCACGACATTCAGCGGTGGGCGGATCGCGCGAACGATCGTCTTGATCAGCGTGGTTTTGCCGCAACTCGATTCGCCCGCCAACCCGTAGACCTCGTTGCGGTCGACGTGCAGCGTGACGCCGTCGACGGCGCGGACCTCGCGCTCGATGCCGAAATAGCGCGTCTGGTAATAGGCGCGCAGGTTGTCGACCGTGAGCACGCGCTCGGTTGCCGGCGCGGCGTTCACGGCGGATGATTGGATGGCAGCGATCATCCGCGCATTCCTCCCATCCTGGCGAGCCGGCTGCGCGGGTCGATATATTCATTCATCGAGATCGCCAGCAGAAACAGCCCGATGAACAGGATGATGACGAACAGCACGGGGAAGAAAATCCACCACCAGATGCCTGCCACCATCGCCGTGTGCTGGTTGGCCCAATAGATCATCACCCCGATGGTCGGTGTGTCGATATTGGTGAAGCCCAATACCGACAACGTCACTTCGAGGCCGATCGACCAGTTCATATTGTTCATCGTCGTGTAGAAAACGATCGGCAGCACGTAGGGCAGGTGCTCCTGCAGCACGATTTCGGATGTACGCATGCCCGAGAACACGCTCTGCTGCGTGAATTCCCGGTTCTTGAGGCTCATCGCGACCGAGCGGATCAGCCGCGCGTCGTATGCCCAGCCAAGGCATGCCATCGCGAGCGCCAGTAGCGGCCACGACATCTTGTCGCGCATGACGAAATAGAACAGCACGAGCAGCGGGAAGAGCGGGATGACGATAAAGGTATCGTTAATCGACATCAGCACGCGGTCGACGATGCCACCCTTGTAGCCCGACCACATCCCGATTGCGATCGAAAGCAGCCGACTCAGGAGCGCGACCGCGAACCCGAACAGCATGGTGTTGCGGATGGCGAACGTGAGCTGCCAGAATACGTCCTGGCCGCGCGAAGTGGTGCCGAACCAATAGGTCAGCGACGGCGGCAGATCGGGCGGAACGACATAGACATCCTGCGGCGGGTAGGGCGAGACGAGCGACAGTGCCGCGAAAAAGACAATGAATCCGGTCAACAGCGCACCGATGCGGAATTCGCGGTTGTAATGGAAGAGGTCGCGAAAGATGGTCAGCATCGTCAACTGACCTTCACGCGCGGGTCGAGCAGCGGATAGAGGAGATCGATCACCAGCACGCAGACCGACACCGCGATGATCGACACCGCTGCGATGCCGATGACGAGGCTGTAATCGCCGGTATGCACGGCGGAAATCAGCAGTGTGCCGATACCCGGGTAGCCGAACACCTGCTCGGTGATGATGGCGCCGTTGAAGATCGATCCGAGCGACATCGCAAGCCCAGTCACCTGCGGCACCAGCGCGTTGCGCATCACGTATGCGTACAGAATGCGCTGGCGGCTCACACCCGCAAGCTCCGCATAGGTTACATAGTCCTCGGTCACGATGTTGGAGACTAGTGAACGCATGCCCATGAACCATCCGCCGATGCCAACCAGGACAAGCGAAATAACCGGCAGGATCGAGTGCCGCAGCACGCTCAGGATGAACGTCGTATTCCAGCCCCATTGCAGGTTCATCTGCGAGCCGCCGGTGATCGGCAGCACCGGCCACAGGTAGCCGAACACGACCAACAGCACGAACGCCACGATGTAATAGGGGATCGGATGGACGCCCATCGCGACGATGCCGGTGATCTTCAGGAATTTGCTGTCGCGGTAATAGCCGGCAAGCCCGCCGAGCAGATTTCCCAGGATCCACGCTAGAAGAGTAGACACCGTCAGGAGCCCGATCGTCCATGGCAAGGCGCGGTTGATCAGGACCGAGACCGGCGTCGGGAAAGCCGACAGCGAGGGACCGAAATCGCCGACGACGATCCGCTTCCAAAACACCACATACTGGCTCCATGGGGTGCCGCCAAGCCCGTAAAGCTCGCGCAGCGATTGCCGCATCATCTCGACCGCGTCCGGGCTCGTGCTCCCGAAGGAGGTCGCCGCGGCGACAGTCTGCTCGACCGGGTCGATCGGCGTCGAATGTGTGATGACGAATGCGAGATTGATGCCGATGAAGACCACGAGCGCGAACTGAAGGAGCCGCTTTCCCCCGTAGATCGCGTAGGCGTTCATCGCGGCGCAACACTCACCGAAACCGACTCACCAGAGAAAGCGGCGGAGGTGAGCATCAAGCCCGCCTCCGCCGCAGGTTGCCACTACTTCGTGGGCTTGAGCTTGACCATCATGGCCCGCGAGTTCCCCCAATTCGGCACCGGGTCGGTATAGGGGTCGGCTTCCGCGCTCGGATAGCCCTTCCAGTAGGTCTCGTCCATCACCGTGAAGACGTTGTAGGCCATCAGCGGAATGATCGGCATTTCCTGCACCATGAGCTTGACGTACTCCCGCCCCAATTCGAGGCTCTTCGGATCGTCGAAACCGACCGTGCGGATTTGCTCGATGATCTTGTCGAGCGCGGGCGAGGCCCAGCGTTGCCAATTGCGCGGCGTCTGCGACTTGCCGGGCGGCGACACGAATTGCGAATGCCAGCTGTCGAGGAAGAACGACAAATCGGGATGTCCTCCCCAAGTCTCGACACTCCACGAGATGATAGTGTCGAAATCCCCGGATGCCCGGCGGTCGTTCATCGTTCCCTGCGCGACGTCGGTCTTGGCGTCGATGCCGAACTGACGCCATTGCTGCGCGATCATCGAGCCGGCCCGCGTCATCACCGGTCGCGCCTCGCCTTCGACGACGATCTTCACGGTGAAGACCTTGCCGTCGGGCGTGTACCAGTCGGTGCCGCGCTTGGTGAACCCCGCGGCCTGCAGCAATTCGGTCGCGGCCTGCGGGTCGGGCTTCCACCAGCCCATGCCAAAGGACTTCGCAATCTCCTTGGGATCCTTCGGGATCTGGTCACCCATGGAAGGACGCAGCATCTCGGCGATCTCCTTGCCGACCGCCGGGTTGTACGGCTTGATCTTGCGCTTTCCCGTATCGAGCTCGAAATCCTTGAGCCAAGACTCCATCGCGGCGTGGTAGCTCTCGGTATGCGTGCCGGTCGGAGGGATCGCGATCGCCGAGATGGTCGCGGCGCCGCGATAGGACGCCAACGACACCGCCTTGATGTCGATCAGCAAGGCGAGCGCCCAGCGCACGCGGCGATCCTTGAACAGCTCGTTCTGGTCGTTGAAGATCACCGACGGAAGCGTCGGATCGGGATGCGCATAGGGGAAGCCCTTGAACCATCCGCGCGATGTCTTCGACTGCTTCGCGAGCGTGAACATGCCTTCAGCCGACGTGTCGTGGATGATGTCGAGCTCGTGGTTCATCTGCGCGATCACGCGCTTGTCGGGCGGGCCCGGGTCCACGTACGCGACGTATTTCGGGCCGGGCTTGCCAAAGCGGCCGAGCGTGGTGCGTTGCCAGTCGTCGCGCATCTGCCAGATGAACCACTTGCCGTTCGGGTCATAGCTGTGCAGCACGTAGGCGCCGAGCGAGACCGGCTTGTTGAAGTCGAATTTCAGTGGGTCGGCGACCTTCTCGAAGACATGCTTGGGCATCATCCACACCGCATTCCAGCGTACCGTGAACAGTGCGTGGAAGCGCGAGTTCGGCTTCTTCAGCTTGAACACGACGGTGTTGCGGTCGGGCGCCGACACCGACGCGACATTGATCTGGAACGGCGCGCTCCAGCGCATGCCATTGGTCTTCATGTGCAGCTCGGTGGTGAAGACCACATCGGCCGAGGTGAACTCGACGCCGTCGCTCCAGAAGATGCCGGGACGCAGTTTGACCGTCATTTCCGTGAAGTCGGCGTTGTAGATCGGTTTTTCGGACGCGAGCGAATTCATCCAGACGCCGTCGATGCCGCGCTGCGGATCGATGTACCAGAACGTGTCCATCGCAAGCTGATGCAGCCCGGTGGACTGCCCGCCTGCATTCACCGCCCAGATGTTGAACCAGCCCGCATTTTTGATCGTCCCTTCGGGGTTCTCGACGATCAGCGTCTGATTGCGGGGCAGATTCGAGATCGGCTCCTGTGCCAATGCCGGAAGGCCGGCGACTGCAAGAGCCAAGGCCAACATAAGCGATCGCAACGCGCGCATTGAATTCTCCTCTTTGGACGTACCTATTTTTGTTGGAGCAAGTAAACGCGCGCGAGGATTTTCTGTCAACCGGAATCTGGGCTATTGCGGGGTTTCGGCCAGCTTCCCCGTCAAGCCGGCAATCATGGCGTCAGCTTTTGTGTTTGCGTCATGCCGCTAGTGGCGACAACCCTTCACGCGGACTTTGAAGTCCATCGCCGGACCAGGCGTTGGCGCAGTCTTTATCTTGAGGACGTAATTGGGCGATTCCAATTCCAGATCGAGCTTGTGGAACACACGGGCCATCGACAGTGCCATCTGCACTTCGGCTAGGCTCTTGCCTAAGCAGGTGTGCGGGCCGCGGCCGTAAGGTGAGTACACGCCAGGCTGCAGATGCTCAGCGCGGGACTTCTGGTAACGGTCGATGTCAAAGGTGGTGGCCTTGGGCCAGTATTCCTCCATGAAGTGCGGCACGCTGGTGCCCATGTAGATCATCTCGCCCTCATAAATCTGATGGCCTTCGAATACGAAGTCTTTGTTGGCGGTACGCATCTGTGCGACGGCAATCGGGTAGAGGCGCATCGTTTCCATTATTGCGCCGTTGAGTGCAGGCAGCTTCTTGAGAAGACCTTCTTCGTTCACTTCGCCAGCTCCGAACAACTCATCCACTTCCTTTAGCACGCGCGCTTTGACTTCCGGATGCTTGAGAACGCAGTAAATGACGGCGGCGGTCGTGTTGGCGACGGTGTCCAGGCCGGCAACGTAGGGGCCAGTCAGACACAAGATTAGATCGCTCTCAGGCATCTTCTCTGGCGTTTCGATGTGCGCGGCCATGATGTCGTCGATCAGGTTGCGATCTTCCGGCTTGGTCGTGGCATAACGCGCTTTGGCGTACTTGATCATCTTGTGGCCCAGCTCCATCACCTTCCTCTTGGCTTTCTTGTATTCAGGACGCTTTAGCAAAATCTCGGGGCGTTGACGCGTGACCAACACGTTGAGAATGTAAATGATCGCGGTGCGGATGTGCTTCACATATTCCAGCGGCGCAGCGCCGGTGAGCATAGTGCCGAGCTGATCGACGACCATGTACTGCATGGCTTCAACAACAGCTACCTTTCTGCCTATGGGCCAGTCCCGCGCGAGCGCGCCGTCGGTGATCGCGACGAGTTCGTCGTAGCGGCCCTTGATCGATTCCTTGGAATAGCCATTGCGCATGATGTCGCGCAGTTCCTTGTGACTGTCTCCATCTTCGCCGGTGAGCATACGCTTGGCGCCGAACTCGCCGATCAGGCCTTCCCAGAATTCCTTTGAGCGCAGGCAATCTTTGCCGGCGCGCGTGCCCATGAAGTTGGCGGCTTCGACGCCGGAGATGAGCACGTATTTCTTGCCGAGAATGCTGAGGCGACAGACTGGGCCGTAAGTCCGGTAGCAGTGAACGAAAAAGGCGGCGGGCCCTTTGACCATGCCGAAAAGGCTGCCCAGCAACGGCAGCCCGGGTACTCGAGGAGTTTTCTTCAGCGCAATGGTTTCTGCGGCGGCACTCACGGCGCCCCCTAATACACCTGGCATTAGATGAAGTGTATTCCAAAGCAATGGGACGTTAGTCTGTCTGTGGTAAGCGGTCGATCATTGGGATCCTTCCGGCTAAGACAACCTCCTGCCTTCCCGTACGCCCCAGCCAACCGAATTATCTATACTTGTTCTCTGCTAACAACCACGCGCGCCGACCGGCTGGTTTCATGATGAGCATTCGCCTTCTGTGGGGACCGCGATCTACGACCGAGGCGGCAACCTACCAAGAGACGACTCCGTCGCGGCGACGCTATACACAACCGACATGTCAGCGCCGATTCGCTCGACGCCTCCCGCTGCACATCTAACGGTGTTGTCGCCGCCGAATCCATGGACATTTGGCGTCTACCCTGCACTTCGATGCGCTAGAGAACGATCGCAGCGTCGTTCACCGACGGCGAAGTAGCCATGACCATCTGCGTGTGCTGGCTCTCGCCATCCGATTCCATCAGTGCCGGCGCGAATACGAAGAGACCAAGTGTGGCCGCTGTCATCGCGAGCGCCACGATGCTGAGCGTCGCGCGAGGAGTAGAAGGTCGATAGTCATTCATTTCTCGTCTCCTTGTGTGTGCCTGTAATCAGCACAATGCATCCTAGGATGGAGGCAGCGAACCGCTCAATGGACATGCGACAGGTCTGGCAAATCGATGCCCGAAGCCACTCCGCTGGTCGACGAATCGCCGCGCAGGGCGTTCCGACAACGCGGGAAGAGAAGGTATCCGAATGATCCGCCGCAGCGAGCGACGGGTGACGCTAGCTGCGTAGGGACGGACCACAACGTGCCGTAGCCGCCATGTCCAAGCAGGAGATGCCGTACCCGCCGCCAGCCCCGCGTGCTAGAACCCGCGCTAAGTAAGCAGCCTTTGCTCGCCTGTTGGCCCGCGCCGTCAGCCCGATAGACTCCGGATTTCGCCGGACTGGTTCCCGGATCCGGGGTATTCGTCTCATTCCGGGCAATTAGGCTTCCGACTGGCATACGCTTCGAGCGAGCTTGCTTGGCGCAAGCGCGCCGTTAGGATATACAGGGCCAGAATGGAGGGGTCGATGCGCGCACTGAAAGCGGTCATCGCCGAAGACGAGCCGGTGCTGCGCGTCGAGCTGCGGAAAACGCTCACGAACCTCTGGCCCGAACTAGTCATCTGCGCCGAGGCAGAGGACGGCGTCGAGGCCCTGCGCGCGCTTGAGGAGCACGCGCCAGACGTACTGTTCCTGGACATCCAGATGCCCGGCATGTCCGGGCTGGAAGTCGCTAAGCAGGCGAGCGGCAAATGCCACGTGGCCTTCGTCACCGCTTACGACAAATACGCGGTGGCGGCGTTTGAGGAGGGCGCAGTCGACTACGTGATGAAGCCGTTCTCGACCGCGCGGCTCGCCACGACCGTCGCTCGGCTCAAGGAGAAACTGGCCGGCGCGCCGGCCAATCTCGACGGACTGCTCAACGCGCTGGGCCAGCTTGCCAACGGCCCCCAGCAACATCTGCGCTGGATTACCGCGTCGCAGGGCAACGAGCTGCGGCTCATCACGGTCGAGGAGATCTGCTACTTCCAGTCGGACGCCAAGTACACGCTGGTAGTCACGCCCGAGCGGGAGTCGCTGATCCGCCGTCCCATCAAGGAGCTGATCGAGGCGCTGGACCCGCAGATGTTCTGGCAGATCCACCGCGGGACGCTGGTCAACGTCAACGCCATCGCCGGTGTGCAACGCGGTATTGGCGGGCATCTGCAGGTCAAGTTGAAGCAACGCAAGGAGACGCTGCCCGTGAGCGAGCCGTACATGCATCTGTTCAAGTCAATGTAGGTTTGTCTCCGCGAGCTCCGCCGACGATCGCGAAAGCGCAGAACCGATGAAGTTGAACGCGACTCTCGCGGATTTCCTTCGCTCCGATCCCGATTACGAGCCGTTCGGATTGTCCTGGCTGCGAGGCCTGACGCTAGCGAGGGTCGGACTGGTCGCCGGGGTCTGCCTGCTGGTCTTGGTGCGCGCCTATTCGACGGACTTCTTCCAGGACAAACCGCCACAGATCGTCGACTGGGCGACCTACCTTATGTTGGATACAGCCCAGTGGTTGCGCAACGTCTTTCCAGCGCTCTTGCTGGTTACCGTTGCGGATAACCTGTCGGAGGAGGCCCGCACGCCGGTGCGCGTGATCAGCCTGGCGGCGGCAATCGTTATGGGCGCATGGCTCGCGGGCGCGATGGCTTGGTTCGTGTCCTGCTCGGACGAGATAGCCGACTGCCGCATGAGCGTCGCGCGCTGCTTTCTCGCGGAGTTTTTCGCCGGTACCGGTTCTGCACGCTACTGTTTCCTGAACATATTCTTCACGACTCTTTCGTGGGGCGCGTTGCTGACCGGCGCACTGTCCTTTCTGGAGCGTGAGCGGCGCATGGCGGCAGCCACCCAGCGCGCGAGCCTGGAGCGGATCGATCTCGACCGGCAGATGGCGGAAGCGCGGCTGCAGGTGTTGCAGGCGCAAATCGAGCCGCATTTCCTTTTCAACTCCCTCGCCACGATTCTCGGGCTCTACCGGCAGGACGCGCGCGAGGGTAGTCGCCTGATCAAAGACCTGGCGGATTATCTGCGCGGCGCCCTGCCACAGATGCGTGAGACCGTCTCTACGCTGCGGCGCGAGCTCACGTTGTCGCAGGCCTATCTGCGCGTGTTGCAGGTGCGGATGGGCAATCGCCTGAAGGTGGAGATTGATGTGCCCCGTCGACTCCAGGAGGCGAGCGTTCCGCCGATGATGCTGCCGACCCTTGTCGAGAATGCCGTCAAGCACGGTATCGCTCCGGCCCCCAAAGGAGGAACCGTGCATATCCACGCCGAACAAATGGGGACACGCTTGCGTGTAGCGGTCTCGGACGACGGAGCCGGCTTTCGCCAGACATCGGGGGCAGGCGTCGGACTCGCCAATCTGCGCGCGCGCCTCGCGACGCTCTTCGGAACTGACGCAAGCCTGGACGTCGTCGCCAATGTCGATGCGGGCGTCACGGCAACGCTCGAACTGCCTCTCCGCGCTGTGCAACGGCCGCACGGTCCCGCCTGATGGGCTCCACGAGCGACCTTTCGACGATGGCTCCTGCGGTTGCGCGCGCAAACGCGGGCCGTTTCCGGGTGGCCTTCAACGATGCCTGGCGCGGAGTCACGCCCAAGGAAATCGCATGGACCCTGGCCATCGGACTTATGTTTACCGTTGCCCATGCCTTCACTTATGCGTCCGAGGGACGGAGCTGGCCTATGCCGGTCCGCTCCTGGGAGTGGACTCAAGCTCCTGCCTGCCTGCTCTTTCTCGTCGCCTTTCGAATGGCAGAGCACCCGCAACTCGCTGCGATCCCGCGATCGGTGCGTTACGTCATCGTCACTCCTCCCGCGGCGTTACTGTACTTCCTGGTCTTGGCCGGTGTCTGGGCCGCCACCTTGTCCGAACCGGTTCCCGACCCTGATCTGGCGATGCACCTGACATGGACCGCCGTTCAGGCGGTGCTCATGAGTGTCATCGTTGCCATCGTTTACTCGAGCCTGATGCGCTCGCGGCGGTCGCAGGCGGCGTTCGATGCGGCTGCCCTTCAGCGTGCGGCCACCGGCCGCCGCGTCGCGGCGGCCCGGCTCGCGACGCTACAGGCGCAGATCGATCCTGCGCTCCTTTTCAGCACGCTGGAGCTCGTCGAGACGCTCTACGAGCGCGATCCCGACGCGGCCGAACGCACGCTCTCCGAGCTGATCGATTTCCTCCGGACCGCCTTGCCCAGGGTGGGCGAGGAAGGCTCGACGCTCGGTCGCGAGGTGCACCTCGCGCGCGCCTATCTCGGAATCGTGCGCGCACGCATGGGCAGCCGCCTCGATGCTCGCTTCGATATCCCGGGCGAACTCGACGGGGCGTCGTTTCCGGCGATGGTCCTCGTTCCGCTGGTCGAGCACGGCGTACGGCACGGGCTCGAGCCGCTCACGCACGGCGGCAGGCTCGAGATCCGGGCGGCGAAAGAAGCCGACGCCCTCGAGGTGACCGTCGCTTACAGCGGCGCGGACGATCGCAACACGACGTGGCTCGATCCTCTGCGCGAGCGCCTCGACGGCCTCTACGGTGACGGAGCCCGACTGAGCGTCGCCACCGCCGTGCACGGCCCCGTTGTAACGGTTGAAGTGCCGTATGAAGCGACGCCGGCGGAATCTCCGACAATTCCCGCCGCCACGACCACAGCGCCCTTGCAATGAAGAAGCAAGGGCAGCAAAAATCCTTCGGCCGACTCGTTGCGCTCGCGTGCGCGAGCGCGGTGACGGTGACCGCGCAATGGGCATCTGCGCAGGATACTTTGCCGGTCATCAAGCTGGAGAAGGTTCAAGTCACCGGGTCGCATATTCTGCAACCCGAGATCGAATCGGCGCTGCCCTTGCAGATCATCACGCGCGAGGACATCGACCGCAGCGGCGCGACGACGGTCAGCGAGCTGATGGCGAGAGTCTCCGCCAACATCCTGGGCGCAAACGACCGGACGAGCCAATTCAGCGACCAACCGGGTCTGTCGAGCATCAACCTGCGCGGCATCGGCAGCGGGTCCACACTCGTGCTGCTCAATGGCCGCCGCGTGGCGAACTACGCTTTCGACGGCGGCGCGGTCGACGTGAACTCGATTCCTCTGTCGGTAGTTGATCGCGTCGAGATCCTCAAGGACGGCGCTTCCGCCATCTACGGCACCGATGCGATCGCCGGCGTCGTCAACATCATCCTCCGGCGCGATTTCCGCGGCATCGAGTTGACCGGCTATGGAGGCTGGACCGAGCACGGTGGCGGCAACCAGAAACAAGTGAGTCTGATCGCGGGTTACGGCGATCTTGCCAAGGACGGGTTCAACGCGTTCGTCACCGCAAGCTATCAGAAGGACGATGCGCTCGCGGCTATCGCCCGACCGTTCTCGCGGACCGGCTACCTGCCAGACCAGGGTGTACTCGGGATCAACCCGGTGGGGACGTTCCCGGCCAATATTTTCAGCTTCGAGACTGGGGGCCTGTACAACCCGGGCTATGCGAGTGGGTGCGCGCCTCCGTCCTCTCTTCCAGCGACATTCGATTTCGGAAGCGGGCCGTTCCCCGCGTGCGGGTTCGATTTCGCGCCGTTTACTAACACGATTCCGCAGGCCGAGCGTGGGGGTGCGTTCGGCCGCGTTGCGCTAAGGCTCGGCGCCGACCATCTGCTGTTCACGGAAATCGGCTATCAGCGCAATACATTCGCGATCCAATTTGCGCCGACCCCGGCGTCGTTCTTCACGACCCCGGCCGGTATTTCGTTCTACTATCCCGCGAGCGGCCCGTACTACCCGACCGACTTCGCCGCAGCCAACGGCCTCTCTGGCAACCTCGAACTCTTTTACCGAATGGTTCCGCTCGGCCCGCGCATCGAGGACGTCACCACCTCTGCGTGGCGCGCCGTCGTCGGGGCCGAAGGTCTTCTCGACGGGTGGAACTACGCAGCCGGGCTGGCCTACAGCCGCAACCAGCAGAACGAGGTGCTGAAAAGCGGATTCGTTTCGGCGCAGGGGCTCGTCGACGCGATGGCCACCGGACTCATCAATCCGTTCGGCGCTTCGGGACCGGAAGGCGATGCGCTGCTCGCAAGCACGGAACTGTCCGGAAGAGCGCACTGGTCGAAGGGAACGACGCTCGACTTCGACCTCAAGGGATCGAAGGAAGTCTATGCGCTCCCGGCCGGGCCGCTCGCGATCGCGCTGGGGATCGACGCGCGGCGCGAGAGATTCGAGAACCGATTTGCGGATTTCGTCGCTGCAGGCGACGTGATGGGGCTCAGTTTCGCGAACCAGGCGGTGGCCGGCAGTCGCAACGTCCAGTCGGCATTCGTCGAAGCGATCGTGCCGATCGTCCAATCCTTCGAGGCGCAGGTCGCAGCGCGCTACGACCACTACAGCGACTTTGGCGACACCACAAATCCGAAGATCGCGCTGCGCTGGCAGCCGCTGAAGATGCTGCTGCTGCGCGGCTCCTGGGGAACGGGATTTCGCGCGCCGACGCTCTACGATCTTTTCACCCCGCAGCAGCAGGGCGGCGTCACGAGTGACCCGCATGACGATCCGGTGCGCTGTCCGGTCACGAAGTCGCCGCAGGACTGCAGCGTGTTCTACCCGAGGGTCGTTGGCGGCAATCCGACGCTGCAACCCGAGACCTCGGAGCAGGTCAACGCCGGCATCGTAATGGAACCGGTGAAAGGACTTTCATTCGAAGTCGATTACTGGAAGATCAACAAGAACCAGTACATCGGAACCATCGACGCGAACACCGTCTTCGACAACTTCGCGCACTGGGCCCCGACCAACATCGTGCGCGGCCCGGTCGACCCCGCCTACCCCGATCTCCCGGGGCCGATCAAGCAAGTCGTCCTCGTGAACCAGAACCTCGGCCATCTGCGCACCTGGGGCATCGATGTCGGCGTGAAATGGCGCGGCCCCGCCACGCCGATCGGTCGCTTCGGTTTCGCGCTCGACGGGACGTACCTCATCGAATGGAAGCTCCAGCCGGATGGGTTGACCTATGTTTCGGGCGTGGGCGCCGCGAACCCGTTGCTCCCCGCCGGGCCGTTTCCGCGCTGGAGGCACCACGCCTCACTCGACTGGGACTACGGTCGCTGGGGAGCAACGCTCGCGCAAACGTACCAGTCGGGCTACGGGGACTCCAACGAGATTCCTCCGGAGATTCCGCCGAACAGGGTGTCGAGCTACGACGTCTGGGATGTGCAGGCCCGATACTCGGGCTTCAAGAACATGGCCATCGCGCTTGGCGTGAAGAACCTGATGGACCGCGCGCCGCCCTTTACCAACGCGGCGCCGACGGGCTGGGATCCACAATACGCGGACCCGCGCGGTCGGATGTTCTACGCGCGGCTGACCTACGCGTTCGAGTAGACAACGGTCACCGACGCTCTCTGTCAGCCCGCGATCTCCTTCGCTCTTTTTGTACCGCGTCTCTGTCCCACGTGACCGGTGCGCTACACGAATCATCGCCGCGAATCCGTCGCGCGTGCACCGGTATTCGCACGGCGATCAGCCGGTTTCGTCGCAAATCGATTCCCGGTCTCAGCGAGCCGTGCTTTATTGCTATCGCGCGCGAATACCGCGCGACCCCGCATCCAACTTCAGGAGAACTGATCATGAATGCAAACTCGAACTGGAAGCGCGCGCCTCGCAGGTGTGCGCTCGTGCTCGCTCTGGGCAGCCTCGCGTCGCTGAGTGCCGGACCGGCGATGGCCGGGTGCGGCCTCTACAACCCGGCGGTTCCGCCGGCCCAGCGGGTCGCGCCCATGCAGGAGGGCCCGAAGCTCATTGCCGCCGTCTACCGCCCAGGTGCCGAGGGCTTCATCCCCGTCGGGCACGAAACGAGCGTGCCGAACAGCGGCATCGTGGGGCTCTGGATGGTGTCGTTCGTTTCCGACGGGATCCCTCCCAACCCTGTCCCGGCGGGAGTGATCGTCGATTTCGGCACGGTGCAGTGGCATGACGATGGCACCGAGCTCATGATCTCCGGCGGTCGCGCGCCGAGCGAAGGCGACGTCTGCATGGGGGTCTGGGAACAAATCGGGCCGTTCACCTACAAGCTCAAGCATCTCGCTCTTGCCTGGGTCAGCGAGGACACTCCTCCCTCCATGGGAGGACCTGGACCCTCGCCCGCGCAGTTCTTGGGGCCGGCCACCATCAGTGAAGCCGTCACGCTGAACAAGTCGAGAGCCAGCTACCAGGGCCCTTTCACGATTGACCAATATAACGCCGACCAAAGCCAGCTCCTTGTGCACATCAGCGGTACTGTCACGGGAACGCGTATCACCGTGGATTGAGCGGATCTGTCGAGACAAAATCCGCCGTATACCCGAAGGTCACAAGGCTCAATCCTGTCGCCGCAACCAACAAACCAAGGGCCTAGCGTTTGCTAGGCCCTTTTCGTTTTCCCCTGGGTAGCGCAGGGGCAGCGTAACTTTCGAAGTTCAGCGCGAGTCGTCAGACGCGGGGTTCGCCTTGCGCATTGACGAGGATGGTTCTACCCGGCGGGCTCGTGGTCTGCACATGATGCTCGTACCCGCGGAAGGTGTACGTGACGTCCCAGTAGTCGAGCGGTACGCCCGTAGCCACGTTCTCGCACCGCTGCACATCCTGCGTATAAACTGTGCCGGACGCGTCACGACCCACGTTCGCTCCCACTACCGCGCCGCCGACTGCGCCGATGCCCGTCGCAAGATCCTGTCCGCGGCCGCTGCCGATCTGATGGCCAAGGATGCCGCCGACGACGCCCCCAACGATCGCGCCCGGAACATTAATACCCGATGAACCGGTGTCCACAACCTGACGCTCGACCCAGCAGCGCTGCTGCGGTGGCCCGACCACTGCGCGCACCGAGGTCACGGGCGCCTCGTATAACGGCTCGTTCTCTCGGCGTCGGTAGTCATAAGTTGCCGGCGGGGCAGCCGCGAGAATCCGTGCCTGATCGGCCTGCCGCTGCGCTTCCGCCGCTTGTAACTGTGCTGCTGCGGCCTGTTGCGTGGTGACGTCGGCCTGGATACGCGCATTCGTTGCCGTGCGCTGCGCGACGAGCGCCGCCTGTTCGCTACGAAGGCGGGCCACGTTCTGCGCCGCCGTGGCACGCTGGTTCGCCAGTACGGCGAGCTGGTGTACGTCGTTAAACGTCCCACCGCTTGCCGCGAGGTCGTCAGCTTGGCGGAGTGTCACCGCCGCTTGATCGAACTCGGCGGATGCATACATCGCAACCTGAGGATTGCGTCGCGCTGCATCCAGCGATAGTCGCGCGTCGTCCAGTGCAGGGTCGCGGCCAGGAAAGGTTGCACATCCTGAAGCGGCGAGGATTGCGAGGGCGACAGCGAACGTTGCAGATTTTCCGAACATGATAGCCTCCAACCTTCTTATTTGCCGACGCGGCACGAAGCATCGTGGACCCCCGGCCTTCTTGACCGTGGCCCTTGGCAAATATGCTAGGTGCGATACGTGTGCAAAAGAAATCGGACGCCGTCTGATTCCATTGTCGGCGCAACCTACATTCGGGCGCCGCTTAGCCTCCCTCCGCTGTAGGAGTGTCGTACCCGGGCCCTAATTCGCGGATTGGTGGCCGGCCTTCCCGGCGCTTCGCGCCGCACCCTTGGCCTTTAGGTCTACTGCCACTCGGCGATGTTAACTTCGTCGATTTGCGCAGGGTGCAGGAAGCGCTCGGCGTAACGACGGTACACTCCGGAAGTCAGGAACAGTTCGAATAGCTCGCTGTCGATGTGCCTCTCACGCCGCATCCGCGCCATGATCTCGATTGCCTCCGACAACGTCTTGCCCTTCTTGTACGGACGGTCTCGCGCGGTCAACGCTTCGAAGATGTCTGCAATCGCCATCATCCGCGCCTGGAGACTGAGTTCCTCTCCGCGCAGCCGCTTTGGATAACCCGTGCCGTCCAATCTCTCGTGGTGGCCGCCGGCAATCTCCGGCACGTCCCTGAGATGCTTGGGGAATGGCAGCTGCGACAGCATCCTTATTGTTTGGACGACGTGGTCATTGATGGCGTAGCGCTCCTCGTCGGTCAGCGTGCCGCGGCCAATGCATAGATTGTAGATCTCCCCATTGTTGCGCTTGTAATGGGGTGCCTGCATCTGCAATCCTAGCCGATCTTCCTCAGGCATTCGATCCGCCGTACTCCACTCGGTCCGGTGCTCCAACTTGTCGGCGAGAAGTTGTTCGACAACCGGCAGTGGCTGCGCTGGTGTATTTGCCGTCCGGGCCCGCTCCTCCGCAGACAGCCCGACCCGGTCGTCGAGCGTCCGCAACCAGGTGCGACGGGCGATCTGCCTGATCCGCCCAATCTTCTCGGGGTCCATGAACTCGCCGCCTTGGTTACACGTTGCGACGAAGGCAAAGTCGGCGTCGAGCGCGCTGCATCTCGTCGCCAGCTCCGCCTGCAATGAGGCCGGATCGCCTCCTTCTGCGACCCGACGCCAATAGTCGATTTCGGCATCACGCTTGAGTACTTCGAAGCGCATGCGCACCTCGTGCAATCGATCGTAGATGGTCTGGAGCTTGGTCGCCTTGTCGATGACGTATTCCGGCGTGGTTACCTTGCCGCAGTCGTGCAGCCAAGCGGCGATGTGCAACGCCTCCCATTCATCGTCGTTCATGGCGAAGTCGCGGAACGGGCCGTCCTTCGCGTCGCAGGCGGCCCGAGCAAGCATCGTGGCGAGCTCGGGGACGCGTTGACAGTGTCCACCGGTGTAGGGTGATTTGGCGTCGATCGCTCCCGCGACCAGCCTGATGAACGAATCGAGCAACTCCTTCTGGGCTCGCAGCAGGCCCTGATTCTCGATGGAGATCGCCGCAGTGCCCGATAGCGCTTCGACGAAGGATACGAGCTCCCGCGGCAGAACACCTTTCGCTCGATCGTTCAACAGGCACAGGACCCCGATGATCTCGTTGTCCCGGTTGCGCAGCGGCACCGCGATCGCGATGTGCGCGCTGGCGTCGGCTGCGCCTTCCGTCCGTCCGATCAGCCGAATCAGATCGTCGCAGCCCGGTTCGAGCGGGACAACGACCGTCTTCCCTTCCTCGATCGCGCGCCACGCCGGGTGGTCGTCACGCGCCTTGCCGATGTCGGCGATCGACGGTGGGCCGGCGACACCGGCGTGCGTGCGTGTAGCTGCACTCCTGAGTACCTGCTCGTCCTCGTCGAAGAGATAGATTGCTCCGGCACTGCTGCCAGCCACCGAGAGCGTCTCCGTCAATACTCGCTCGAGCAGGCGCGAAAAGTTGTGCTCGGCGGAAATCGTGGCCGCGATGTTGAGGAATTGCCGGATGGTGACCTTCATCGCATCCATCGTTGTGGCGAGCTCATCGACTTCGGCAACGAATGATTGCGTCGAGATCGGCGTCGCGAAGTCGAACTCCCTGACGGCCCGCGCCTCGCGGGCCAGCGAGCGCAGTGGCTTGGCGATCAGGCGTGATAGCAGCCACGCCACCGGGATGCTCAAGAGAACAATCATCAAGGTGAGCCATAGCGTTTCGCGGGCGATACGGCCGGCTTCCCTGAGCAGCTCATCTTCCGGCGAGAGCACTGCAAGATAGACGCCGCCGGGTTCTCCTTGGACCTGTAACCTGGAAATCGTGCCCTGCCACTCTTGTCCGGCAACATCCAGCACAACCCTGGTGGTGCCGGTTTCGGCGCGCGGTATTGCCATCAGGCGTGAAAGCACCGGCGAACCGAGTTCGGAGACCTTCGCAAGACGTGGGTCGCTCCGATTCCCGCGATCGAGTGCCATTCGTTCCGGCTTGTCGTAGGCGAGCACCACGCCGTCGGGGTTGAACAGGACCAGCTCGGACGATGGAGTCAGTTTCTCTTCTTGAAGGGCGCGAGACAGATCGCGAAGGGTCAGATCCGCACCCACGACAGCGTCGCCGCCGTCGAACCGGCGCGCAAATGTGACGCCGGCCTCGCCCGTGCTGAAGAAAACATAGGGTGCGGTCTTGACCTGCTGCGACGTCGCGAGAGCCTGTTGGTACCATCCCCTCGTACGAGGATCGAACGCATAGTCTGGAACCTCTCGCCGCTCGATGGTGGTCAGCGTGTTGTCGAGGAAGACATAGCCACCGCGCAGTGAGGCGCCGGCACCTCGCTCGATGCTTTGCACGAGGTAGGCAGCGTTTTCCGGAGCCTTGAACTGTGCGCGCACTACGGCGTTATGGCGCAACGACCGCAGAAGAAAGAAATCTCCGCTGTCGTAGCCGATGTAGAGCGCGGAGAGTGATGGACTGTGCTCCAGCGCGTTCGCAAGGTAGCCGACGCTCTCCATGCGGTCGGCGAGGGTGCGCGCCTGATGAAGGCGCTGATGTGCCAACATGTCGATCAGCAGCTCCACCGGCTGGTAGATCGCCTCGAAACCAGTGGCCGTCTTGCCACCGATGGCCTGCACGAGCTCCTGCGATGCCGAAATAATCAGTTCGCGGTTCTGGATATGGTTGTGCCATCCGATTGCGCCGCCCGCACCAATGATGAGCAGGCTGAAAAGCGTGGCGATGTGGACGTGGAACGGAAGCCGTCGTTGGCGACTGCCGATGAATGGCCATCCTGCAATGTTGCCAGCTGGGACGGAGTCGGAACCGGATACCATAGGGAGTCCTTCGCCAGACAGGGCGGGTGCAACAATTCTAACTAAGGACACGACATAGTGGAGAACGTCCTATGCAACGTCGGCCTTGCAGAAGTCCGCTGACGGCTTTGGATCGTTAGCAGCCGTCTTGGATTAGACGAGCGGGATAGGAATCACAGCTCCGCGAAGTGATAGAGTACCGGCTCGAAGTCCAAATGAAAGGAATGGTGAACATGCTGGATAACTTCTCGGTCGTCTCTGTGAAAACGTGGGGAAGGGCGTTTGCCGTCTTGGCATTCTCCGCACCGCTTTCAGGCCTCGCTCAGGATGTTCCAGCGCACAATCCCGACGGTATGATTTCAATCAGCGGAACGGTCGAGCGCGCCTCCGCCGGCGAACTTGCGATCAAGCCTCGGACGGGAAGCGACATCATGACGGTGAAACTGGTGCAGCCCTTCCATCTTTATGCCCGCGTTCCCGGTGATCTGTCTCATCTAAAGGACACGAGCTTTGTCGGCGTAACGTCGGTGAAGCAACCTGACGGGACGGAACGGGCATCCGCGATCGGCATTCTCCCGGAGGAATTGCGGGGCGTGGCAGAAGGAAGCTACATGATGAATACGCCCGCCGGTGCCACGCCGAGCCGGATGACGAATGGGGCGGTGTCTCAATCCAGAATGTCGAATGGCATCGCCAAGCGCGAGGAGGCATTAACGCTGACGGTGCAGTATCAAGGCGGTGTCCAGAAAATCACAGTCCCTGCAGATACGCCCGTTAACGAGTATCAACTCACTGCAACCGAGCCGGTCGTCGGGGACAGGGTATTTGTATTGGCACGGAAAGCCTCTGACGGATCATTGTCTTCAAGCGCGGGAATTCTGTCTGGTAAATAGGATGGGGGTCATGCGACTGCTTGCCTTCTCAGTCTTGTTGTGCTCCACCGCCGCCGTCGCCGGCCTCAAGGAAGGCTACGAGGCGCTGAGCAAAAAGGATTACGTCACCGCCGCCAACGAGTATCGCCCGCTGGCGGAACGCGGCGACCCCGAGGCCCAATACCGCATCGGGCGGATGTACGAATTCGGCAACGGGTATCCGCAGGACAAGGCGCAGGGCATCGCGTGGATCCGCAAGGCCGCGGCGCAAGGCCACGCCGACGCGGAACAGGAGCTCGGGGTCATCTACGCGACGGGCGACGGCGTAAAGCAGGACAACGTGCAAGCCGTCGCGTGGTTCAGAAAAGCGGCCGAGCAGGGCGAGGCGACGGCGCAGTACAACCTGGGGCTGATGTACGCCAAGGGGCAGGGTGTGGCGAGGGACTATGCGCAGGCGGTCGATTGGTGGCGCAAGTCCGCGGTGCAGGGCAATGCCGACGCGCAGTTCAAGCTGGCGGTCGTTTACCATAACGGGCAGGGCGCGGCCCAGGATGATGTCTTCGCACTCGCCAACGCCACGATCGCCGCGCGCAACGGCGACAAGGAGAACATCGACTACCGGAACGAAATCGCGAAGGGGCTCACGCCGGAACAAAGGCGTCGCGCCACCGCGTTGGCGAATGCCTGGAAGGTCGGCCAGCCGATGCCGGGAAGTGATGCCACGTCGGGTTCGGCGTCGGGCGCGACGGCAGCATGGACCACTGCGCCGGTGAAGACGCGGTGTTGGGCGACCGGATCGATGGGTGGCGAGAAGTTTACGGCCACCAACTGCGTGGCGTCGCTGTACGGCGATCAGCACAGCGTTGCGATCTGGTTCAACGAAGACGCGATTACGCAGCAGGAAGCGGAGAGCTTCCAGATGTCGTCGTATGCCGATGGCGCGAAGGGCGGCAAGCAGCGCACCATGGCCATCATCATGTTCTGCCCCGGCGG
>Ga0207693_10000894_pt1 | contig 26741 bp, 27 predicted proteins | sample LARL81metaG_FD_184347 | JGI IMG/M metagenome (GOLD analysis project Ga0207693, IMG submission 184347) | Corn, switchgrass and miscanthus rhizosphere microbial communities from Kellogg Biological Station, Michigan, USA - LAR L8-1 metaG... | ecosystem: Host-associated > Plants > Roots >... | reverse complement strand
GCGGTCCAAGAAACTGTAAGTCCTCGAGCACCCAGTCATCGCATACATCACCGAGATGCCAGATCTCGTCCGCACCACGCGCGAGCTCACAGATGATTGGCGGCAATTTGTTATGCGTGTCAGCGATGACCAGCACTTTTGTCATGTCGAGCGAAGCCGAGACATCCCGTGGCGGAATCTTAAGCGAAACGCAACGGGATTGTTCGATTCCGCTGCGTTTCGCTCAGAATGACAAATCGCTCGCGCGGCGTTAGTTTGCGGCAGTGTCATTCAATAATTTCGATCTTTCCTCGGAAGTGGTGCGCGGTGTACAGGCGATGGGTTTTGCCGAACCGACCCCGATCCAGCTTCGCGCCTTCCCCATTATTCTGGCCGGCAAGGATCTGATTGGTACCGCTCAAACGGGCACCGGAAAAACCGCCGCTTTCGCACTTCCGATTCTGACGCTGCTCGGACACCATGGGAAATTTCGTTGTTTAGTCCTGGAGCCGACGCGCGAGCTCGCTGCGCAGGTCGAGACCGCCTTTCGCGACTATGGACGCTTTACCGATTTGCGTGCGACCGTGGTCCACGGCGGCGTCGGCTACGGCAAACAGCGTGAGGAATTAAAACGCGGCGTCGATGTCGTCATCGCCACGCCGGGCCGCCTTCTCGATCATCTCGAGCAGGGCACGCTCCATTTCCGCGACGTCTCGATTCTGGTCCTCGATGAAGTCGATCGCATGCTCGACATGGGATTTCTGCCCGATGTTCGGCGCATCGTCGAAAAAATTTCGCGTGACCGACAAACACTGCTTTTTTCAGCAACCTTGCCACCCGAGATCGAGCGCCTGGCCGCGTGGGTGCTGCGCGAGCCCGAACTGGTGGAAATCGGTGTGCGCCGTTCCCCGGCCGAAACCGTCACCCACGCCGTTTATCCAGTGGCGGCCGAACAAAAATTTGACCTGCTCATGATGTTGCTCGAACGAACCAATTTCGACAGCGCGCTTATTTTTTCGCGAACCAAACACGGCGCCGATCGTATTGCGCACAAATTGAAACAGGGAAACCATTCTGTCGCGGTGTTGCATTCGAATCGCACCCAGCGCGAACGGATCGAGGCGCTCGAAGGGTTCAAGAGTGGAAAATACGAAGTGATGGTCGCAACTGATATCGCGGCGCGCGGACTCGACATTGCCGGCGTCAGTCACGTCATCAATTATGACGTCCCGGAACATCCTGAAGATTATGTCCATCGCATCGGCCGAACCGGCCGTGCGCAAAACGTGGGCGACGCTTTCACGTTGATGAACGGCGAAGAAGTCGGGGCGTTACAGGCCATTGAACATTTCATCGGCCAAAAGATTCCGCGATTGAAACTCGAGAATTTTCCCTATCTCTACACCGTCCTCTTTGAACCGGAAGCGGCGATCGGGGGCAAACGCGCCATCGGCGGCGGTCGCACCCATCGCGGGTATTCATTCGGGAGAAGGCGGCGCTAACGGATCTCGGCAAGCTGCCGAGATGAGCAGGCTGGCAGCCTGCGCTCCCCGGAGCTCCGATCGCGCTACTCGCGAAACGCTTCGCGCGTCAGTTCCATCCGCAAATCTTCCACGCGTCCAAATTGATCCTGCGCCCGTTTTTCCAACTGGCCGAAATCTGACCCCTGCAGTTCTGGAAAATTTGGCGCGACCGCCTCGAGCGAACGCCAGAGAAGACTTTTTCCTGTAATTCCGAGGGCCAGCCCTTCAACAGCCTGAAGCAACTCGACGCTGTCCCCGGTGTCGCCAAACTTTGCCCGGCCGAATTTTTCGGCCAACCACGCGCCGGCTTTGCGAATCGTGCTTTCTTCGGCTCCGACTTTCTGGATCAAATCACGCAACTTCTCCTGGTCGGCATGAATCTCATTGCGGAGATCGTGAAAAAATTTACCAAATCGATCTTCCGGATGATGCTCAATCAGATTGTCGACCATTTCAATTGCTGCGACCGAACCGGCGAGATGATCGTTAAGGTAGAGATGCAGGCCCTCGCGGCCAGGCGATTGCTGTTCGCTCACATGCATTTATCGCACTTGGTGATCAATAAGGCCGCTCCGCCTTTCGTGGCATGGACATCTAACGCCAGTCCGGTTCGGACCTGTTGGGTCACGGGCATCTTGCCCGTTGATCCAGAAAATTGGAATTGCCGCAAACTAAAACGGCAGCGGCAAGCGGTCCGGGTCGATCCACGATTCGCGCGCCGCACGCGAACTGATGACGTAACGCGAATAATGCGCTGCCACCGGATCAGTCATCGCCCAACGTTCGACGATCAAATTAATCCTACGCCACAGCGGCATGTCACGGTAATGCGTTGTGGCCAGATGATCGAGCAGCTTCATCCAAAAGCGCGTCACTGTTTCGTGATAAACATTCACTCCGTGATGCTGGGTGAAGCGTTGCAGTGTTTCCCGCATCCGCACGGTCGCGTCATCAAGTGGCCCCTCGCTCAAGTAAGTTAACGCCACCGCGATATGCGCACAGTGATGGAACTGCGACGGGAGAATCGTCGCCTCTTCGAAGGCGCGTACCAGCTCGCGCACTTCCTCGTCGTTTACGAAATCGCGGACCTTTGCTTCCAATTCTATCCAGCCGGCGCCAAGCGCGTCCAAAGAAACAGGACAATCACCGCGCCGATAACTGACATAATGAACCCGGCCGGATGAAAGGCCGAGCCCGGTTCCGGCTTGGAAAAGAGCCGCCCAATGAATCCTCCGAGAACGCCGCCGACGACTCCGAGCACTGTCGTCATGATCAGCCCCATACCTTGTGCGCCCGGCATGACTGCGCGGGCGACCAGACCGACAACGAAACCAACAATGATGTGCCAAATAACATGTACCATAGGTTTTTGCGGTTAGATGTCCGCGAGATTACACGGCCGGCTCGCCACTGACCATCATTTTCCACGATTCAGCTGATCGGCTTCTCACGCTCGCCGCCGTACCACATGTCGAGCTTTTTGCGAGACATGACTCCACGCGGGCCGCCGAACAGCACAGAGAAAAGACCGCCGGATATTTTCCATCCGGAATACATTCGCAATTTACGTCCGGAAGTAATGGCTGCTTCGCGCAACAGCTTGAATCTTCCCAGTCGTTTCAGCGCGACGGTGAAAAATACTTCCTCGGCGGCGTAGTAAATCTCGTCGAAACCGCCGGCCGCGAAAAAATTCTCACGCGTCGTGAAGAGAAAAGCTCCAGCACCGAGATTGAGTCCGAAGTAAAGCAGGCTGAAAACATGGAACATTACTTTGCCCCATGGTGGAATTTCGCCATCGAAGTCGAGACGACTGCCTCCGCCAGCAAAACCGTTTTCGAGCGCATCTATCGCACCCCGAACATGTTCCGGGCCGATCCGAGTATCGGCATCGACGAAAATAAAGACATCGCCGCGGGCGGCTTTTGCTCCCGCATTACGCGCTGCTGCGATCTGTCGGCGTTCGATTGAAATCACGCGCGCTCCGAATTGTTCACCGATTGCTGCGGTCGCGTCGGTCGATCCATCGTTCACCAGCACAATCTCGCATTCGTAGCCAATGCCGGCAGAGTGGATCGCGCGAAGGGTGCCGGGCAGCTCTGCTTCTTCGTTATAGGCCGGGACAATGAAGGAAATCATGGATCAACAATTGCGAACTGTCACTCGGCTGCGCTCGGAATGACAGGAATAGACGAGAGCGTAATTCACGCCACCGTCGCTTGCTTTTCCAGCTTTACCTCGCTCAAACCTTCGTAGGTTTCCGCCACGATGTTATCGACCACAGCTTTCATATCGTGCGTCCGTCCCCAAACTGCGATCTGACGGTCCGCGCCGGTGCCCTCATGCAAAATTCGTTCGATGTGGTTCATCTCGTGCCGACTTCCGAGCTCGGCTATTTCGTCGGCCACAAACTCGATGAACTCGTGAATCAAACTGCGCGTCTCCGTTTCGCGTTCCTGGCCGAAATCGATGAGCTTGCCATCGATGCCGTAGCGCGACGCACGCCAGCGATTTTCATCCAGTAAACGTCGCCGGTAAATCCGGAAGGTAATATTTTGTCGAAGCAACTTGTGCAACTTCGCAATCAACGCCTGAATGAGAGCGGCGATGGCGAGCGTATCGTCCAGTCGGGTCTGCGCGTCACAGACTCGAACTTCGAGGGTATCGAAAAAGGGATGAAGCCGGATGTCCCACCAAATTTTTTTCGCGTTATCAATGCAACCGGTCTTCACCAGCAGCTTGCAATAATCGTTGTACTCGGAGAGCGACTCGAAGGAGTCGGGAATGCCGGTGCGCGGAAAGCGCTCAAACACCTTTAGGCGATAACCCTTTAGTCCGGTATCGTGTCCGACCCAGAACGGCGAATTAACCGAGAGCGCATAAATGTGCGGCAAAAAATAGCGCGCCTGATTCATGACGTGGATGGCCGTTTCGCGATCGGGAATTCCTACATGAACATGCAATCCGAAGATGAGATTCGCCCGGGCCAGCAATTGCATGTCCCGCACAATTTCCTGGTAGCGCTCGCCCTTGGTGATGAGCTGATCGCGCCAGTGCGAAAACGGATGCGTGCCGACCGATGCGATCTTGAGCCCGCTCCGACCCGCCAATGCAGCTAGCCGGCTGCGCAACTCCGTTACATGCGTCCGGGCATCATCGATGTCGCGGCAGATTTCCGTGCCTAGCTCGACCACCGATTGATGCATCTCGGGCTTGATCTGTTCCTTGAGCGTAACTTTGCCGTCTTCCAGAATTTCGTGAATGTGCGAGCGCAACTCGCGCGTCTCCGGATCGACGATGGCGAATTCTTCCTCGATGCCGAGGGTGAAAACATGATCTTTGGCGCTCATTTTGGGGAGCTAACCTGACCTAACATATGAAGCTTGTCATCCCGACTAAATCTGCCGCGGCGGGCAGGTCTCATGTCCACGCACGAAGTCCACGAAGGGTAGCAAGGAACCGAAAATCCTGGGTCCGTTGTGGACTTGATGTGAGATATTCCAACCGGCGCAGTGCGCTAGGCAAAAATGTGGACGATGATTTTGTGAAACCCGGTGATCCCGGAAGTAAACTGTCGATTTTCTTCGAACTCCTGCACCTTGCCGTCGCCATCCATGGCACGCACCACAAGGGTGTAATCGTCGACCTCGTCTGGCTGCCAATTAAAACTCCAGAGCGCCCAGCTTAATTTTGTTCCGGGATAGTCGATCTTCGCGTCATCCCAACTCTCGCCATCGTCGGAACTGAATTCCACCCGGTAGATGCCGCGGTCGCCGCCGAACGCGACGCCTTTCACCGGCACGCCCTTGGCCGCATCCGCCAATTTCATCCACGTCTCGTTATATGGAATATCGATGCGCGATCGCGTGGGCACGATAAAATTTGGACCCCAGCCTTGGGTTTCATAAAAACCTTTCGCGTTCGCTTTTGTTACTTCGATGCGGGTGAGCCATTTCACATGTTTCTCGCCGAAGTAACCGGGGACGATGGCACGCGCAGGGAAACCGTGCCGGTCCGGTAATTCCACTCCGTTCATCATCAGGGCAATGAGCGTGGTCGGGGTCATCGCTTTCTCGAACGGAACCGTATCGGTGTAGTTATCGACGCCGTGAAGCCGCACTCTTGCCGCACCAGGCAATGGAGAAGATGCCTGCAAAAGATTCGCCATGGGAATGCCGCGCCAGACCGCGTTGCTCATCAGTCCGGCATCGAGTCCATTGCTGATACACATCAAGGTTGTTTCCTGATCGATCAGTTCCATGGTTTTGAAATCCAAAATCCGATAGGTCCGTGGATATCGGACCAGGCCGCTGACTTCGAGATGCCACAGCCCTCCATCCACGCGCGGGTCGATTACATTTTTGGTCACGCAGTAGAACTGATCGTTCGGTGTGATCGGCTGGACGACTTCACCTTTATATTGGGTGCCATCATAGCTGAAGGTAGCGATTTGAAAGAGCTTGCGCGCAATGGCGGCGCCCCCGCCCGCGACTAAAACGCCGAGCGTTCCAAACAAAAACGCCCGCCGACCAAGATGGGGTGAGAATTCAACGCTCGTTGCCGTCTTTGCTTGTCCACGATTTGTTAGAAAATCGAAACCAACGACGAGAACGCGCTCGAAGAGCAGAAAACAAATCGCGAGCCCAAGCAGCGTGATCAACCGCGCAGCGTCGATCGGGATTCCGCGGTAATGGGTCCCAAGGACCGGCCACAACAGAATTGCGCTCACCCCTAAGGGCAGCGCAACAAAAATGAGGAAGGTCCAGCGATATCGAATTTGCTGATGCTTGCGGCGCACGATTCCGTAGACCATTCCGCCAATCGCGCCCACCAGAACTTGGCCGAACATGGAAGAGCCGACGCCGAGTTGTTTCAAATGATTGTAGCCGCCGACACGGGCCATGATCCAAAAGAAGGGCTTTGGCGAAATGAAAACACTGAGACGATCGCCGAGAATGACTAGCGGTGTCGCAATGTCGAACGCCCACGCCAACAGGAGCATGGCAAAGGTCATGGCGATGCCCGCAACAACGCCGGCGAAAAAACCGCAAAACATTGCCCTGGATTGGCTCATGGCATCGCGATATGGTAGCACAGGCGTCCAATGCCAGTCTGGCCCGGACACTGTGGGGACAAGGGGCATCTTGCCCGTTGGTGCTTGCTGCCCCGATAAGCTAGAAGCCTAACGTCCAAACGCGATCTTCAGAAACGTCGCCAAAATTCGGAAACTGGCGACGAACGTTCCGCGTAAAGTCCCGGAAACCTTCGACACCCCGCCCGTGCGACATCGATGATCAACCGGGATCTCTAGAATCCGCAAACCAGAGCGGGCCGCTTTCATCTGCATCTCCAGATTCCAGCCATACGTTTCTTCACGCATTGCGAGTTTTTCCAGCGCATCGCGCCGAATCGCGCGGAACGGCGACATATCGCTATACCGGACGCCATAGAGTGCGTGGATCAAAAATCCGGCCAGATAACCGGCGAATACCTGTTGCGCGTTCATGCTCCCGGGCTCGCGTTTTCCGCGGGTCCGCGAGCCGATCACGAAGTCATGTGTGCCGTTGATGATCGGTTCCGCCAGCGCCGGCATGAATTCGGGGACATCGCTCCCGTCGCCGTCCAGAAACACAATCAGATCGCATTCGCCAGAGACCGCGGCTACACCTGCGGCGCAGGCACGGCCGTATCCGCGGACCGCCGAAATCACTCGGGCGCCTGCGTTTCTGGCGCGTGCCACCGTTTGATCTGTGCTGCCATTATCAACGACGATGGTTTCGCGCGGAATTTTCGTCGCCACCACTTCGCGGACGACTTGCGCGATCGGTTCCTCCTCATTCAAGGCTGGGATAACAACGGAAATCCACACGTCGACAATTACGAGAGTGATTGCTCGCGATCGACTTGCTGGGGCAATTCCAGCCGTGTGCCTGCCGGTAGTTCCCCAGTGCGCGAGAGCGCGATGTAAAACTCGCTTCCCGTAGTTGGATAAAACGCCAATTCCTTGAGCTGAATGAAACCGAGCTCAAAGAGATCGCGCATCATCAGCCGGAACGAGGTCGGAGTGAAACGCCATTCATGGACATCAAGGTAGATCTCTCGCTCGCTCACGTCGCGGATTGCCTGTTTTGCCTGCTCCAATGAATGGACAAGTTTGAACTTATCATCGTCTGTTGCATCCCAGGCGATGCGCCCATCCCGGCTCACCACTGTTAGAAAATACTCCGCTGCCGTTCCCGCTGGATGAACTTTCGGCGGATTCCTTGCGGCATCGATGACGCGCCCGATGCCAGTAATCGGGCGAAAGTGATCGAAAGAATAACGCTTGTCGGGCACCGCCAGCGAAAGGACAGCGTCTTTCTTCAAGAGTGAATCGCAATCGTTGAGGAACCCGATAAGATCAGTGGTGTGTTCGAGCACGTGCGAGGCCATGATCCAGTCGTAAATGTGGCGGCGGCCGATCAGTTGGCCATAAGGTCGGCCATCCCAAACGAAATCGACCTCCTCGATGTTTTCCACCGCGATCCCGTGCGGCCGGTATTTTTCGATCAGCGCTTTTTTATCGCAATGGTCGAGCACGTGGACTCGAAATCCCTGTTTCTTTGGCGCTATCGGAGAGCAACCTGCACCGATCTCCAGGCCCAGACCGTCGCGCTTGATATGCGCCAGGATAACTTCCTCGCGAGTCATGATGCGGTCACGCGATGGACAATGCCTTTGTTGCGCAAAATTTCCGCGGCTTCGCTGAAGTAATCGCGCACGTCGCTTTGCGAACGAATCCAATCAAGATAACGGCCGAGTCCTTCTTCCAGATCCACCTGCGGAACATAGCCCGCAGCCCGGATCCGTTCTGTCCCGCTGATAAGATGCCGCATCTCCCCGGGCCGAAATTCGCCGTTGATTTCCGGCGGGATCTTTATTCCGAGCGCATCGGAAACTCGCTGCGCAATTTCGCGTACGCTAACGGCTTTGCCGCTGCCGACATTCACCGGCAGACCATCGAGTGCATCCGTTTTCGCAGCGAGGAGATTGCCTCGCGCTATGTCCTCCACGAATGAAAGATCGCGGGTTTGTTCTCCATCTTCGTAAAACACCGGCGGCAGACTGTTGAGCAAACGCGTGCAAAAAATTGCGATCACGCCGGTGTAGGGATTGAAGATCGACTGTCGCGGCCCGTAGGTGCAGGAATAACGAAGCGCGACTGTTGGGATCCCAACCTGTTTTCCCCAAAGCAGCACCAGTTTTTCCTGGTCGACCTTCGTCAAGCCATAAACCGTTTCGCCGCCGACAGGCGCCTCTTCCGGCGTCGGCACGCTCGTCGTCGGCTCATTGCAGATCGGGCACCGCGCTGACCAATCGCCGCGTTGCAATTGTTCCACCGATCGCACCCTGGGAAAAACAAGACCATGTTTCGCGCACTCACCCGCGCCCTCGCTGTAAACTGCTTGTGAGCTGGCAACGATCACTTTTTGGATCGGGAGATTTTTTTCCCGAATGAGTTCGAGCATTTGCGCCGTGCCGAACGAATTCACGTGCACGTATTTCGCCATCTCCGGCATGTAACCGCCATACGCCGCCTGATGAAAAATTACATCGATATCCCGCAAGACGTTCTCAATGGTCTCACGATCACGCAGATCGCCCCGTACAAATTGGGCATCCCGGTTGATCCACGCTGGTTTCCCTCGCTTGTGCGTATTTGGTTCGAGGTTGTCGAGGATTCGCACCCGCCAGCCTTCGCGCACGAGCAAATCGGCGACGTGCGAACCGATCAGACCCGCTCCGCCGGTGACTAATGCTCGTTTCTGGTTTTTCATTGCGTTAATTACTCAATTACCTCCGCCCAAAATTGCCTTGTCATCCCGAGCAAAGCGAGGGATCACACAACAGGTCCTGGGATCGTGCTTTGTTCTTTGTGTGCTCGCTCTTTTAATGATCTGATCCTTTGCTGTCCACGCAGCTCAGGATGACACGGAAGGCGGGCAGAACCGCTCGCGTCCAACACGCGTAACCAGCCCAGCTACAAACTCTTTTGTCACTGGCGCGACATCGTCGGACTTCCCATCCAGCAACTCGCCACACAAACGCCGCAATGCCATCGCATCATCAACGTCATAGAATTTCGGCAGGACACGAACACTTAGCGTCAATTCTCGCGCGCGTTCCAGCGTTTGAGTAAACACCCGCTCGGTGCTCCAAACGATGTCTTCGAAAAGCCGGCGATATGCTTTTCTCATCCCGATCAAATAATAACCGCCGTCATCGGATGGACCAAGCACAATGCGGTTGTCAGCGCCTTGCAACTCGACCACCGCTTGGCGAAACGCGTCCGCCGTCACGGTCGGGCTATCTGAATTGATTAGACAGCAGGATTCAAAACCGACATGCAGCAAGTCGGTGGCGGCGTTCATCAATCGCTCACCGAAACTGTCGCCACGTTGCGGAATCAGAACGAAATCAGATGGTAAAACATTCACATAGTTGTCCTCACTTCCCACGGGCGTGAAAACACCGACACCTTTCGATTCTCCTCCCGCACTGACGATTGCTGCGGCAATATCGCGCAAGAAACAAACATTTAGCTGAGCGGCTTCCTCGGGACTGAGCGGTGGTTGTAATCGTGTCTTCACGGTCCCGGGTCGTGGTGCTTTGGTCATGATTGCGAGCGCGCAAAGCGTCGGTGCAAACGAATGGTCTCGTCGAGGATCAAGAACGCGATGCATCGCTACTGCTTCGATCGATGGACGAGAGCGAAGCCTTTTTACTCCAGAAGTTATTCACCAATAGATTCTTAATCAACATGTTGATTCCCTTGAAATATTCATCTTCATGCTGGGAACAACATTTGTCCTTTGTTGGGTGGCTGCCTCGTCGAATTCTAATCGAACCGATGTGAATAAACCGATAGAACTGAAGTGAATCTGCCGTATGATGAAAAACGGCCGCCGATTATCACAACTTGTTCGAAGTTGTTGGCTTCTTTTTGCGCAATGAGTTAACAGCGTCGGTGTGACGATTCCATGCAAAAGGTTTGTATTTACTCTCGGAATTTTAGCTGGCCTGGTTTGCTTAGGTTCAGCAGCCCAGGGACGTGAGCCGACTCCAGAATTGTCGTTGCTCGAGCTGCAGAAGGTTCTTGTCAGCAAAAAGTTCATCGATCTAACGCATGAGTTTGCTCCGGGAATTCCGCACTGGCCTGGTTTTCCGGATGAGCAACAAAAGACAATTTACTGGTACGAAAAACAAGCCGGCTTGATGGGCGACGGATTTTTCGCGGAGGTTTTTACCCATGTCGGTCAATGGGGCACTCATGTTGATCCACCGGCGCATTTTCACAAGGGTCTGCGCACGGTTGATCAAATCGAACTCAAGGAAATGATCCTACCGCTTGTTTGCGTCGATGTGCACGAGGAATGTGCAAAGAATCCCGACTACACCCTCTCGATCGATCGCCTGAAAAAGTGGGAGTCAGACCACGGAACAATTCCGGCAGGTGCGTTTGTGGCGATGCGAACGGATTGGTCGAAGCGCTGGCCAGACGCTGCCAAAATGGCGAACAAAGACAGCGAGGGCGTCGCTCATTACCCGGGGTGGAGTTTGCCGGCGCTGAAATATCTGTACGAGGAACGAAAAATTACTGCCTCCGGGCATGAAACAACCGATACCGATCCGGGATTGGCGACAACGAAAGACGATTATTCCCTGGAAGCCTACATTCTGGGTATCAATCATTATCAAATCGAGTTGCTAACTAACCTCGATCAAGTGCCAGAGTCCGGCGCGATTGTCATCGTCAGTTTCCCCAAGCCAAAAGGCGGCTCCGGCTTTCCCGCCCGCGTATTTGCGATTCTGCCTTGAAGCGTTCAGGCCTGCTTTCGTCCTAATCGGCAAAAAATGGAGAGGCGATAAAGGCGGTCGGGCTGCTGAACGACACCACGAGAGATGTTTGCGACAAGACGGCCGACCTTTACGAAGCAGCAGGCTCTTATCCGCCGTGGATGGATATCTGGTTCTCGAAGCCGACACGATAGTCGGCACGTGCGCATTTCGCTCGCCCCCACGGAGCGGCGAAGTCGAGATCGCGTTATTTCACTTTTCCAGAATTTGAGGGTCGCGGTTTTACGACAGAAATGGCGCGTCATTTGATCCAAATCGTGAAAAACACGCAGCCTGGGACCAGGATGTTTTGCGTTTACGTTGCCTGAAAAAACGACCCAAAATGTATGACGTGAAACTCGGTGGAGCTGCAACTCACGTGCCGTTTTGCGAGGGATCAAAGTGTGTTAAATGCCATGCTAACAAAGATTTTTGGAGTTTGGATCCGACCTTCCTCCCTGGTCGAAAATGTGCTTGGTCAGTTGACCGAAAGTCCCGGCACGAACGAAGATAGACTTTGACTCATGCACATCACGGACATCATGAGAGGGGATTCTTCTACGTTTTCGTTCGAGTTCTTTCCTCCGAGAACACCGGAGGCGGCCGAGATTCTCTACCATACAATTCGCGATCTCGAATCGTACATGCCGCACTTTGTCAGTGTTACCTACGGTGCTGGTGGCTCAACGCGAGATTTGACCCATGATCTGGTCGAGCGCATTCAACACACAACAAAGCTGGACCCGATTCCTCACCTGACCTGCGTCTGCCACAACGAAGAAGAGATCCAAGCAATCCTAACTCGATACGCTAAGTCAGCGATTGGAAACATTCTCGCGCTCGGAGGTGATAGACCGCGTGGAATTAAGTACGAAAAATCGCGCGACTCGTTTCAACACGCGATCGATTTGGTGAAGTTCATTCGCAGATTCAACGAATCGGGCGCCCATCCGGATCGGCGTGGTTTTGGGATCGGCGTGGCCGGTTTTCCGGAGGGACATCCGGCAACGCCCAATCGATTGGTCGAAATGGATCATCTCAAAGCGAAAGTCAGCGCTGGCGCTGACTACATCGTCACACAACTGTTTTTCGATAATCGCGACTTCTACGATTTCCGCGAACGCTGTGCGCTCGCCGACATCCACGTCCCGATTATTGCCGGCATAATGCCGATTACCTCGATGAGCGGATGCAAACGTATCGCCGAACTGGCTGGCGGCGCACGATTCCCGGCCAGGCTTCTCCGTGCTTTACAGCGATGCGAGAACGATCCTGAAATGATCAGGCGCGTGGGTGTTCACTTCGCCTTGGAACAATGTCACGACCTTTTGGATAACAACGTTGCCGGCATTCACTTCTACACTCTCAATCGCTCCGACGCCACGCGGATAATTTTTGACAGCCTTGGTATTCCGCGTCGGCGGAACGCCCAGGCGCGGACTGTGTAGTCGACGCGTTGACGATACATACGGCCAGGATCAGCTCGATCGACTCGCGATGGCCACGTAAATCTGGCGTCATCTGCGAGCTGGCTCGATTTGCGCGCAAGATGTGACGCGCAGATGGTCTGGCGTTCTTGAAAAAAACAAACCGCGTCGTCTGGCTTCAACTTTTCGCCGTTCTTGGCGTGATTGGGATAATCGTCGCCCTGTGGAACATTGTTCCGCTCCCGGAACTCTTGGAGATGATCCAGCAACGGGTGATGCGCTGGGGCGTTTGGAGCGCAATTTGTTACCCGATTCTTTACGCGTGCTGTAACGTATTGCTGCTGCCGGGCGGAATTTTAAGCATCGGTGGCGGATTCTTCTTCGGTTTATGGTGGGGATTCTTGATTGTGCTGATCGGCAACGTGACCGGTGCAGCGATTTCATTTTTTATTGGTCGGACGATCGGGCGCCGGTGGCTAGAACGTCGTCTGGAAAAATCAAGGAGGCTTCATGCATTGGAACCGGCCGTGGAACGCGAAGGCTGGAAATTGATTTTGCTCAGCCAACTGCATCCGCTGTTTCCGAGCAGCTTAATGAACTACCTCTACGGGCTAACCAAAATTCGTTTTCGTACCTGCATGGTTTGGATTGCAATTGGCCAAGCCCCAGGGCTGTTTCTTTATGCGTATTTAGGGACTTTGGGGCAATTGGGGCTGCGCCTAGCCCGTGGGGAAACTCATCCGCGAGCGTACGAATATTGGGTTTGGGGTGGTGGACTGCTGGTCTCATTGGCGATTCTGGCATTGGTGGGTCGGATCGCATTGCGCGTCCTACACGAGAATGGCAATATAATAGATTAATGTTCTGATGGATACGCAAGTTGACGATTTAGTCGGAATGGGGTTGACCGCGTGGTCCAAGGCTTATGCGCCGTACTCAAAATTCGTTGTCGGAGCGGCCGTCAAATGCAAATCGGGGGCCGTCCTTGTTGGCGCTAACATCGAGAACAGGTCGTTTGGTCTGACGATTTGCGCCGAACGAGTCGCGATGTGTTCTGCGGTCGCTGGAGGCGAACAAGATTTTGTCGCACTCGCGGTGACGGCGGATTCAGATGAACCGATCGTGCCGTCCGGAGCGTGCCAGCAATTTCTGGCTGAATTCAATCCGGATCTGATTATCGTTAGGGCGACCATACGCGGCCAGCGGAAGATCGAAAATCTTTCGCATCTTTTCGCCGACGCGACCCGTGGAATTCTAAAGCATGCTGACCTTACCTGACCCGATCGACGTTTTGATTGTTGGCAGTGGCCACGCTGGGATTGAAGCCGCCCTGGCGTCGGCGCGACTTGGTTGTCGAACTCTGATGCTGACGCAAAATCTCGATACGATTGGTCAGATGTCGTGCAACCCTGCGATCGGTGGTTCCGGCAAGAGCCATATAGTTAAGGAGATCGATGCACTGGGCGGCGCGATGGGAATCAATGCGGACGCCACTGGAATTCAGTTCCGTGTTTTGAACCGGAGTAAAGGCGAAGCGGTCTGGGCGACACGGGTTCAATGCGACAAGAAGGCTTATCAATTTAGGATGAAGGCGATCTTGGAGAAGATAGCAAATCTTCGGCTGCTGCAGGGAACAGCTGCAACGCTGCTCGTTGAGGGGGGTAGAGCGGTTGGTGTGACCACGGATCTCGGGATGGCGATCCGAGCGAAAGCGGTAGTGATCACAGCCGGCACATTCCTGCGTGGGTTGTTGCACGTAGGCGAGCAGTCGAAGCCAGGTGGACGGATGGCGGACGCATCTTCGAGTTTGAGCGACAGTATTCGTGCTTTGGGATTCGAAGCCGGCCGCTTCAAGACAGGGACTCCATGCCGGTTGAATGCGAATTCGATCGATTTCGCCTCGTTGGAGGTGCAGGACGGGGACGAGCCGCCACCGCGTCTTTCGTTCTTGGAGAGGGTAGTCGGGGAGAAGGACGAATCGTTCACCTTGAATTTTGATGAGGCCGGAATGTTCCACGTGGAACAACTCCCCTGCTGGCTCACCAATACAACCCTAGAAACGCACAATATAATTAGTGCAAATCTCTACAGATCACCGTTATATCAGCATAAGATTCAGGGAACTGGCCCCCGCTATTGCCCCTCCATTGAAGACAAAATTGTCCGTTTTTCACACAAATCGTCCCATCCCATTTTCCTCGAACCCGAAGGACGTCATTCCAGTGAAGTCTACGTCAACGGCATCTCTACCAGTCTGCCATTTGATGTTCAGTTAGACCTCGTCCGGTCCATCCCCGGACTCGAACGCGCCGATATCATCCGGCCAGGTTACGCGGTTGAGTACGATTATTTCCCGCCCACTCAACTTCACCCGACTCTCGAGACTAAGCTCGTTAAGAATTTGTATTTCGCCGGACAGATCAACGGCACGTCCGGTTATGAAGAGGCTGCGGGACAAGGATTGGTCGCAGGAATTAATGCTGCGCGCCGCGCCCAGGATCGTAATCCATTTACCCTTTCCAAAGAAATCAGCTACATCGGCGTCCTGATCGAGGATTTAACGACTCGTGGAACCGACGAACCGTACCGGATGTTTACCAGTCGGGCGCATAATCGTCTCGCGCTTCGCGAAGATAATGCGGATTTGCGTTTGACCGAAATGGGTGCAGCGATCGGATTGGTAGACGAGGAGCGCTTGGATGGTCTTCGTCGAAAACAAGAAGCGATCGCGTCGTTGCAAACTGCGATTGATGCTCTTCAAGTTGACGGGCGTCCGCTACGTCAGGCGTTGAAGGATCCCCGATTTACTCTGAGCGCAATTCCACCGGAAGTCCTGTCCATCGCGCCATATTCAATTTGGCGGCATCTCCTCGTGGAGATGAAATACGCAGGGTACCTCGCCCAACAAACCAGACGCGTTAACCATGAGCAATTGCGCGGCGATCGAACCATTCCGATCGGATTCGATTTCAATGTTGTCCCGGGGTTGCGCAGCGAGAGTCGGCAGAAGCTCGGAAAGGTTCGCCCAACTTCTCTCGGCGTGGCACGGCGCATTCCGGGAATAACAGCGGCCGATTTATCGATTCTTGATATTTGGCTTAGTAGTAAACAGTTAACGAAGTGATCTATTTCGCCGCGGCTCTTGTCGCTTATCTTTTAGGCTCCATCCCGTTCGGATTCATTGCCGGCTTGATTGCTGGTGTTGACGTGCGAAAGCTCGGCAGCGGCAACATTGGCGCGACAAATACGCTCCGGGTTCTGGGAAAAAAATATGGCTACCCGGTGTTTGTGGCCGATGTCTTGAAGGGCTTTCTTGCTGTTAGGATTGCGCTTTGGCTCGCGCACTTCGATCCATCCACGGGTTATTTCATTGGAATTTTGGCCGCGTTTTTCGTGGTGGCGGGACATTCATTTCCGGTCTGGCTTCGTTTCCGTGGCGGCAAAGGCGTGGCCGCGGCCGCCGGCGCCTGTCTCGGCCTGGTGCCGTTGGCAACAGTCATAGCGGTTCTGATTTGGATCGCGACCTTTTTCATTTTTCGCTACGCCTCCTTAGCTTCAATTGTCGCGGCCGTCGCCTTGGCAGTCGGCGCTTTGTTTTTGGGATATGCAGCCGACCCAATCCTCTTGACATTTACCTGTTTGATCGCGGCTTTGATAATCTGGAGGCATCGCAGCAACATCGTGCGTCTGTTCCAGGGTCGCGAACCACGTTTTGAACGAAAATGAAACGCATTGTCGTTATCGGCGCCGGGAGCTGGGGAACGGCTCTAGCTTCGCTTTGGGCGGAAGATGGCCGTCCCATCTCACTTTGGGGTAACAATGCCGAGCGCATCGCACGTGTGCAGGAGACTCGGGAGAATACTGATTATCTCCCGGGTGTACGGCTACCGGAAAACGTTTGTGCCACGCGCGACCTTGGTGAGTGCAAAGATGCGGATCTTATCGTTTTTGTTACTCCGTCAATGGCCTTGCGCGACATCGCGGTCCGCGTCCGGGAGGCGGGCGTAAAAGAGAGCGGCACGCTCCTCCTTAGCTGCACAAAAGGGATCGAACATGGGAGTGGCATGCGAATGAGTGAAATCCTGTCGGAGTTATTCCCCTCAAATCCGATCGCAGTCCTATCTGGCCCGAATCTGGCGGTCGAGGTTGTGCGCGGTCTGCCGACAGCAACTGTGATCGGATCAGCTAACGAGAATTATGCAATCGAGTTGCAACGGTTTCTGGGAAGCGAGCATTTCCGAATCTACACCAGCGACGATGTCGTCAGCATTGAACTTGGCGGCGCGCTTAAAAATGTTTTCGCAATCGCGGCTGGCGTAAGTGACGGGCTGGGGTTGGGCGACAACTCAAAAGCTGCGCTCATTACAAGAGCACTGGCTGAGTTGTTGCGTCTCGGGACACGAATGGGCGGGAACGGACGTACTTTCTATGGATTAAGCGGTGTAGGCGATTTGATTGCGACTTGCTTCAGCAAACATAGCCGGAATCGTCGTGTCGGCGAACGACTGGGCCGCGCCGAGACTCTGGCTCAAATCCATGCTGATATGAAAATGGTGGCGGAAGGAATACCGACGGCAAAAAGCGCCTTCGAATGCGCACGCCGGCTCGACGTGGAAACGCCGATTATCGACCAAATCTACGCCATCCTTTACGAGCGGAAGCCGCTCCTTCTGGCGATGCAAGAATTGCTCGGCCGCGATCCCAAAGCGGAGCGGCTGTAAGAGCACAGAGGGACAAGGCCTTCTTTTCGACAGGATTAACAGGATTGACATGATTGGGTTTCTGAATCCTGCATAATCCTGTCTGTCTTCCTCCGTCCCCTTTGTGGGGAATTAACCGCTGCGCAGATCGCGGAAGACCTGCTCTAGCGCTTCCGGATAAAGCACATGTTCCGCCTCCTGGATGCGCGCATGCAATGATTCCGGAGTATCACCCGGCAGGATCGGAACCTCGCGCTGCAGGATGATGTCGCCATGGTCGACCCGCGCGTCCACGTAGTGAACGGTGACGCCCGTCCATTTCTCGTTAGCTACAAGCGCCTGTTTCCATGCTTCCAAGCCCGGAAACTTCGGCAGGAGCGATGGATGAATGTTGACGATCTGACGCGGGAACGCGGCCAGCATCGGTTCCTTCAGCACCCGCATAAAGCCGGCGAGAACGACAACCTCGGCTCCCGCATTTCGCAACATCTCGACCAGTTGTTCTTCGACGATCGGTTCGAGGCGGGTGCGAAAGTGACCGGGCGGCAGATAAGCGTTGGGTACGCCGAACTCCCCCGCGATCTCCAGGATCGGCGCCTCCAGCACATCAGAAATTACTACAGTCGCTTTGGCGTCTAATTTGCCATCCCGAATGCTTCGCAGAATGGCCCGGCAGTTTGATCCCTTGCCCGATCCGAGAATCCCGATGTTAACCATTATTTCGGCCCAATTCTCGTTAGCAACTCGGAGGTGGAGTAGCCTTTTTCAAAGGGAATGATCTCGATTCTGGTGCCGAACTCGTCCAGGACCGCCCGTTCTTCGGGATCGAGTGTGTCGGCCGTGTAATCGCCGCCCTTGGCATAGACCGCTGGCGCCGCTGCGCGCAGGAAATTCGTGGCTCGTTTTTCCGGGAAAATTGTCACGTAGTCGACCGACTCGAGCGCGGCCAGCACTTCAGCGCGATCCCGTTCACGATTCACCGGCCGGCCCTCGCCTTTAAGCTGACGAACGGAATCGTCACCGTTCAATCCCACGACCAAAACGTCGCCGAGTTTTTGCGCCGCCGCCAAATAACGCACATGGCCGACATGCAAGATCTCGAAGCACCCGTTGGTCGCCACGACGCGCTGGCTTTGCGAGCGCAGCCGTCCCGATTCCGCCGCTAATTGATCGAGAGTAAGAATCTTGCTGTTCACGCTGGTCCGACTACGCACTGCAATGCGCCCGGCAGCAACTCGAAAGTCGCGGGTTCATTGCCAATTAATTCACCATCGACGTTAAACCACATCCCGGGTCGTGATTTAATCGCAATTTTTTTGGCGCGACGAAAAATGATCGCATCCGAGCTCAGATGTTTGCCGACGAGAATTTGCGCGGCGAGGATCGCGAGCTCGGCCGGACCGCGCTCGGGAATGAGCACGATATCGAGCAGGGCATCTGCGATGCCGGCTTCCGGCGCGACAGGGATTCCGCCCGCGACGTAGCGGCCATTCGCGACAACCACATTGTAGAGATCGAGCTCGAAGCTTTCAGCGTCATCGAATGCGACTGTCGTCGCGTAACCGCGCAGGTCAGCAAATGCCGCCGCGGCGCCGCGCAGATAAGCGAGCGGTCCCCACGTTCGCTTCATTTCGGGCGTAAGCTTTTCGTTCACCACGCCGCTGAATCCACCGGAAGAAACATTCACAAAATAGCGGATGCTATCACTAGTGACGCGGACAAGATCGATGGCCCGGGTCCGGCCGGCAATGATTTGATCGAGGGCAGAGTCCAGGACGCTCGGCAGCTCGAGCGTCCGCGCGAAATCGTTGCCCGTCCCAAGAGGGAACACTGCAAGAGCAGCGTTGCAGCCTGTCTGGGCAATTCCGTTCACCACTTCGTTCAGAGTTCCGTCGCCACCCGCCGACACAATCACATCGAAATCCGACGCTTCCCGAGCGAATTTTTCCGCGTCGCCGGGCTGTTGGCTGATGCAGAAGCGCTCAGCGTCAAGGCGGCGCAACCGTTCTTGGGTTGCAGCGACGTTCTTCACCGCGCCGGCGATTGGATTGAGAATGATGCAGGTTCGCATCGCAACGGAAGAATTAGACAGGATTAACAGGATTTACATGATTGGTTTTTCTGAATCTTGCACAATCCTGTTAATCCGGTCTGTCGTCTGGCTCGGACTTTGAGCTTGCCTCGTCGGTTGATTTGGTGGTTGATAAGCGCCCGGCATGGCAAAAGATCCATCAGAACCATCAAAAGGTGGCTACAAGATCTCGGAAGGTCCGGTGACTTCGTCGTCGTTGTCTCGACGGAAGGACGAGAAGAGGGACGAACTCACCGAATTGCCTTCACATTATGGCAAGCCGCTACTGGTGGCGATTGCGCGCAATCCGCGGACTCTTTTTGTATGCTGGAGCGTCAATTGGCCGGCGGCTTTTGATAATGGTTTGCCGGCGGATCGCTGTGCCCACCTGCGGCTGCGGCAACGCGGAAATGAGAAAACCGTTGCGGTCGAACCGATGAGCGGCGGTTGCGCGATTGAAGACTTGGAGCCAGGCGAAACCTATTCGGTGGAGCTCGGCTATTACGCCCCGCCGGACACCTGGAACAGCGTGGTTATCGGGAACGAAGTGATGATGCCGTTTGCTTCCGAAGCAGGCGACGAGTTCGTCGATGTCGCAACGATTCCATTTCATCTCACTTTTCAGCGACTGCTGAATGCATTTCGCGGAGCCGAAAGCAGCGATCTGGCGCAAAGGCTGGCGGAATTCCAGAAACGAGCCGGCACGACAAAGCTTACGCGTGAAGAATCCGAAATTCTGCGCGCACTTGATCTATCGCCTGAAGATCTGCAAAAAACCGCGGCCGCCCGCGAGTCGCTAGAAAAATCACAGCGCCTGTCCGCGCGCGCGCCCTTCGGTGGCGCCAGCCCAAGCGAAGGCTTCGGCGGCGCTAGCTGGAGCGGCAGCTAAACGGTTCGCGACGAGAAAAAGAGTAACGCCATCATTAACGTCCCTTGCCTACAAGGTCCTCAATCACGTTCTCCACGCCACTGACCACCAAAGCAAATCGGTCGTAATTGAGTTTGTCGGGGGTATCGGTCAGGGCGTGATAATGTGGGTAACGAAATGGGGCGGTGTCGGTGATCATGATGGCGGGGCAACCTTGCTGCCAGAAGGACCAGTGATCTGACCAGGCCACGCCGGGAATGAACGCGGGCACGGCCGCGCCTTCGGAAGGGAGTCGCTCGGCCCGTCGAAAAGTCGATAGCGCACGGCGCACCAGTCGGCGCGACCCGATGTTACCAACGAAGCCGATAAAGTTACCAACCTTGGGATAGAAGGCGCCGAGCAGCGGCGACGGATAGATTTGTGAGTCCGGGGCATCCGAAAAATAGCCGATGGTTTCGAGGCTGATCATCGCGGAAATTTGATCGCCGCGGGCTTTGCATCGGCTGGCGTAGACCAAGCTTCCCATTTGCGATGTTTGGAAATAGGGAGGCTCCTCGTTGACGAAGGCGACGAAACGCAAGGTTTGACCCGGCTGTTTATTTGCAAAACGGCGGGCCAGCGCGAGAACGGCCGCCATACCGCTGCCATTGTCATTTGCCCCGGGCGCGCCAAGAACGGAATCATAATGAGCGCCGACGACGATGATCTGAGGAGAGGCCCCGGATATTTCGGTTTCAATATTGTGGCACGCCAAGTTATGCAGCTGATAAGTGTCGCGTCGGGGCCGCAACCCAGCGCTGGAAAAAGATTTCTCAATGAAATCGGCCGCAGCAATGAGCTGGGAATAATGATCCATGTTTCGTTCACCGATTTCACCGGCGAGTTTTTGGACATCGGCGCGTAGCTCTTCGCGCAGAGTGATCTCCGCCTGCGAAAGCTCAGCCGTATTCGAGATATTCTTTCCCGGCATCTTTATTCCTAACAGCCAAAGTATTGAGATAATCGCCGCAATGATGAGCGGGATCCAAAAGCAACTTAGTAAGAAACGTCGGAACATTAGTCCTCCGTCATTCGACGTTCCACGTTCGGCGTTCGATGTTCCTTTTCGGCTTCTAACGCCAGTCCGGCACGAACCTGCTACCGGGTCATTCTTATTCCTTCCGGCATTTCCGGCGGTGGCGCGTCAATGCGACTATGACTCCTGCCGTAGAGAAAGTAGAAGACTAGTCCGATCGCTAGCCAAACGATCAGGCGCATCCAATTTGTCCAGCCCAAGCCGTAGATCATGGCGCCGCAGACGACGATGCCAAGTGTCGAAACGACCGGCACCGCCGGGACACGGAATCCCCGCTCTAGGTCAGGACTGCGAACCCGAATGATCCAGACACCGGCGCAAACTAGGATGAAAGCGAAGAGGGTGCCGATGCTGGTCATTTCACCGACGACATCTTCTGGAATGAATGCGGCGAAAATTCCGGTGAAGATGAAAAAGAGTATGTTCGATTTGTAAGGCGTCCGGAAGCGCGGATGGACATCGGAAAAAGTCTGCGGAACAAGGCCATCGCGACTCATGGAAAAGAAGACGCGCGATTGACCGAGCAGCATCACGAGAATGACCGAGGAAAAACCGGCCAGAATCGCAACCGTGACTGACTTAGAGAGCCATTCGTAACCGGGCATATAGTTGCTGATGGCGAAAGCCACCGACGCCTCGCGTCCGTGTGTCCGAAAATCCTCGACGGTGGCGACACCGCTCAGCACGTACGAGAACAGCACGTAGAGAACGGTGCAAATGATGAGCGAACCGAGAATGCCGATGGGCATGTCGCGTTTGGGATTCCTCGCTTCCTGGGCCGCGGTCGAGACTGCATCGAAACCGATGTAGGCGAAAAAGACGACTCCGGCCGCGCCGAGGATGCCGAGGATTCCGCCGTAGGCGTGATGAATGCCCTGGGGCGTGACATAAGTCGTTGGCGCGGGAATGAACGGCGTGTGATTGGCGGGATTCACGTATCCCCATCCAATGCCGATGACGAGCAGCACGATGCTCACCTTCAGGACGACGATGATGCCATTAACGAAGGCCGACTCTTTGGTTCCGCGAATGAGCAAAAGAGTGAGCAAAAGTAAAATGAACACGGCCGGGATGTTGACCATGCCGTGCACACCGGTGGCGTGATTGATCTCAAATGGCGAATGCGACCATTCATAGGGGATACGCAAGTGGAACCAGCCGAGCACGCGATTGAAGTATTCGCTCCACGCAATGGCGACGGTGGCCGCGCCTACGGCATATTCGAGCACCAAATCCCAGCCGATGATCCAGGCGATGAACTCGCCCATAGTGGCATAGGAATAAGTGTAGGCGCTCCCCGCAACGGGAATCATCGAAGCAAATTCGGCGTAACAGAGACCGGCAAAAGTGCAACCGATGCCAGCGAGAATAAAGGCGAGCACGACCGAAGGACCCGCGCGATCGGCAATGGCAGCCGCGGTGCGGACGAACAGGCCCGCGCCGATGATCCCGCCGATCCCGAGCATGACAAGGTTCGTCGGTCCGAGCGAGCGTTTCAGGCTGTGTTCGCCGACTTCTTGAGCTTCGGCCATCAACTTGTCGAGAGGCTTTCTCGCGAATAAGTTTGCCATGCGTTTTTCTCCTTTAATTACTTGCTGTTACATTAAATGGTTTTCGGCTACGGCGTGGATGCCGAACGAGCGTTTGCTGTTTTCCAGAGGAAATAGATCGGTACGCCGGTTAAGACAATAATAAGGCCGGGCCAGGTGGTCGCAGTTTGATAAATAAAGAGCACGGCAAGAATGACCGTCGCGCCAATGATATAGAGGACAGGTACGATCGGGTAACCAAAGGCTTTGTAGGGGCGCTCCGCGTCCGGGCGTTTCCATCGCAGGACGAAGATGCCCGCGATCGTCAGGATATAGAAGATGAGCGCGGCCGAGATAACGTAGTCGAGCAAGTTGCCGTAAAGATTACCGTACCCAGTGACGTTGCCGGCGGAATCTATCTTGACTGTGCGAGGCAAGACTAGTGCAGCGGCCCAAATACCTTGAATGATCAAGCCCCATGCCGGCACGTGGTTTTTGTTCAGGTGGCCTACCTTCCGGAAGAAGAGACCGTCGCGTGCCATCGCGTAATACGCGCGCGCGCCAGCCAGGATAAGTCCGTTGTTGCAACCGAAGGTCGAGATCATGATCGCGACCGCCATGATGGTGGCACCGGCACCGGGAAAGATGACGTTGGCTGTCTCGGATGCGACGCGATCGCTCGGCGCATTCTGGATGGCATCCCATGGCAATGCCGCTAGATAAGCCACGTTCGCGAGAAGGTAGAGGGTGATGACGAGAATGGTTCCGAGCGCAAGCGATAACGGGACGTTGCGCCTCGGCTCCTTCACTTCCCCGGCGGTGAATGTGATGTTATTCCACGCGTCGGCGGAAAAGAGCGAATTGGTTTGGGCGACACAGATGCCCACGAAAAGGCCGAAAGCGGCTGCGGCGGTCAAACCGGGCCCGACCTCCTGCAAAGTGCCGCGCAAAGTCCAGAAATGACTGAAGTTCTCGGCGCCCGCCCCCGATTTCAGGCCAACGATGATACCTAAAATGATAAGGCCGATGAGCGCGCCCGTCTTTGCGGTGGTGAAGACATTCTGCACCAGCTTGCCCAGCTTTAGTCCGCGCGTGTTCATGAAGGTGAGCAGCGCGATCATGCACAGACCGACAAGCTGCGCGGTGGAAAGTGCGAAAGCGTACCCCCCGAACCGAATTGGTGCGATCAGATAGTTCGATTCCGAAACCCAGGGAACGAGGACACCGGTGTAACGGGCGAAGCCGACGGCCACCGCCGCGATCGTGCCCGTTTGGATGACAAGAAATAATGTCCATCCGTAAAGAAATCCCCACAGCGGCGAGAATGCTTCGCGCAAATAAACATATTGTCCGCCCGCCTTTGGCATCATGGCGGCGAGCTCGCCGTAAGAAAGCGATGCTATTAAGGTGAGCAGACCGGTCACAAGCCACACCACCAGCAACCAGCCGGGCGCCCCGACCTGTCGCGCGATGATGGCCGAGACGATGAAAATTCCCGAGCCAATCATCGAGCCCGCCACCAGCATGGTGGAATCGAGTAAGCCCAGTCCGCGAACGAACTTTTCCTCTGTCACTGCGGGTGTCGCTGTGATGCTTTCGTTCAAACGGATATATCCTTTAGCTTGTCGGGTGCCATCGCGCAATCTTTTGGAATTTGGTCCGACGCGGATGGCCTGTGCTCCTTATTCGATGTCGAGCTCGCGGACGCGTTTTTGCATGCGGATGTTTTCGACGGCGTTCCGAATTTTATCGGCGAGACCGAGTTTCTGCGGTACTGCATCGATTAGGACAAACGGGCTGGAGGCGTCGCTGGTATTGATGCGGATGTTTTCCACGCCGAAAATGCGCTGCCAAAATGGCTGGCGCGTTTCCAGATCCTTCACGCGGTAAAGTTCGAGTGTATCGGTCACTTTATTGAAAACGCCATCGGTAATTTTCAATCGCTCACTGGTCAGCTCGTAAACTTTGTTTTTGGTCTGGAGGAAACGGGCGAGCGCGATGAAGATCGGAACGATGGTTGGAGTGAAAATGTATGGGCTAAAGTCTCTGGTGGATTCGTTGCGCCAGAGAATCACGAATAAAAGAATAAGGGCGCAAAGGCAGAGGCCGCAGAAGAGAAAGACGCTGGCATTTTTCACTTGCGAAGAAGTGCCGCGCCAGACCGTTTCTTCCGCCATGGCGCAATTTGTAGCCGATCTGCTCCCAAGCACAAGACAGTGATCACGCAGGCTTTCGTTCTTGCCGCCGGATTGGGGACGCGTCTGCGGCCACTGACCGATGAATTACCAAAACCACTCGTGCCGATTTTTCAAAAACCGCTCATCACTTTCGCGCTCGACCATTTGATCGCCACCGGCATTCGGCGGTTCGTCGTCAACACCCATCGACTGCCGCATTTGTTCGAACGTCAGTTTGCGGAGAAGAACTATCGGCGCCGACCGCTTGATCTCGTGAACGAGCCGGAGTTGCTCGAGACCGGCGGCGGGATCAAGAATGCCGAACCGCTTCTGCGCGAGGGTGATTTTCTCACCTATAGTGGCGACATCCTCACGGACATTCCGTTGTCCTCACTAATTGAGGAGCATTTCCGTGCCGGGAACGATGTCACCCTTGCCTTGCGCGAGACCGGATTTAAACCTTCGATTGCATTTTCAGACGGACGTATCGTCGACATTGGCGAACGATTCGGCGTCGCCGGCGATTACGATTTTGCGAACATTGCTGTCTGGAGCAGAAAAATTTTTCAGCGCATTCCGCAGCGAAAAATATCGTTTATTCCGGTCTTGCTCGATTGGATCAAGGAAGGCGGCAAAATTGGCGGCATTGTCTTGAACGAAGGCAAGTGGCTTAACATCGGTTCAAGCGCGCAATACGTGGAAGCGCATCGGATGATTGCCTCCGAAAATTGGGGCCCGGATTTCATCCGCGATGCCGATTGGGCAGCGCGGATCGCGAAAAACGCGACGATTGACCCCAGCGCGCAATTGCGCGGCCTGACCGTCGTGGGCGCCGATTGTTACATTGGCGCAGAGGCAGTTGTGCAGGACACAATTGTCTGGCCCGGTGCACAAATTGCTTCTCTAAGTGAGTTGCAAGGTTGTATTGTCCGCACGCGGCAAAGGGCCGCGGGGATTCTGAAAAACGCCATCGTATGAAAACGGAACTGCTTCTTCACCAAACCCGCCGGCGCTTACCGGCCTTCGGCGAAGGAGAAATTGAAATCGCGCCGATCGAGAAGGGGGGTTCCGATCGCAGATTTTACCGAGTCAGTTGTGCGCCAGGGGAATCGCTCATTTTGGTGAAATACAACCTCGAGCGCGTCGAAAACCGGCACTACGTGCGCATCGCTGAATTTTTGACGGAACATGGAATTGCCGTGCCGAAGATTTATTTTCATGACCCCGAAGAAGGTTTGATTTGGATCGAGGACCTGGGCGAGAGCGATCTTTTCAGTTTCCGCGAGGATACCTGGCTGGTGCGCGGCGCGCTTTATCGATCGGCCTTGGACGAAATCGCGAGGCTCCATGAGCTGCCCCAGAGCGAATGGTCCGAGCTGGATGGAGAAATGCCGCCGGAATTTAACGCCGCGCTTTATCGGTGGGAGCAGAATTATTTTTTCGAAAACTGTCTGGGAAGAATTTTTGGGGTCGACGAAGGGATCCAACGCGATCTGGCATCGCTGCCTGCGCTTAGGGA